>Ga0209609_10000004_pt1 | contig 177303 bp, 183 predicted proteins | sample LakKivw325mmetaG_FD_184136 | JGI IMG/M metagenome (GOLD analysis project Ga0209609, IMG submission 184136) | Anoxic lake water microbial communities from Lake Kivu, Rwanda to study Microbial Dark Matter (Phase II) - Lake Kivu water 325m metaG... | ecosystem: Environmental > Aquatic >... | reverse complement strand
GTGGCGGCGGCTTTGGTGGAGGAGGAGCCGGAGCGCGGTAAGAAGGAGACTTCTGACACCAAATGATCTAGCGCTGCAATCATATCGTCCAAGAACAATGTTTCATATGCCGGCTATTCAGCTCATGCCGACTTCTTCACTCCAGCCTCAGATAGCCAATGAAGTCTGAGGAAGGCTGGACCGCCGCTAGTTTTCAATGTGATCTAGCTCTTGACTGAAGTTCTATAAGCGCGTTCGAAGTCCTTGATCATATCGTCCATGTCGAATCTCATCTTCCACCCCCACTCTTCTCTGGCGCGACTTTCGTCTATTAGACCGAATCCTTTCCCCAGTATCTTCACAACTCCAGGGTCAGGTTTGAAGGTTATCTGGGCTGAGGGTATGTGTTTCTTGACTGTGGCCGCAAACTCTCCGGCTGTCAACGATATGCCGGCTAGATTGTATACTAGGGTCTTGATGTTTGCGCGCGGTGCGTCATGTAGCATAAGGACGGCGTTGGCTGCGTCCTTATAGTAGATGCAGGGGTTTCGAGTATCTTCTTCAACCCAAACCTCGAAAGGCTTCCCAGCCAAGGAATACTCGATCACCCAAGGCATGTACTGGGACATATGTTTCGTCTTGGCTCCCGGCCCGACCACCGTCGGATACCGCACCGCCCTAAAGTCTAGTCCAAACTTCTTGGCGTAGAATCTTCCAAGATGTTCGCCGAAGAGTTTAGTTAGCCCGTACATGCTGTCGGGTCTCTGAACGGTCGACTCATCGATCGGTAATGTATGTCCTACATAGACGGCTATAGTACTTGTGAATATTACCTTCTCCACATTGAAGAGTCTTGCAGCCTCCAGAACATGCATCATCCCATTCGCGTTGACTCTGTATGCTGCCCAAGGGTTTGCGTTGGAGGGCAGGCTGAGCATCGCTCCCAAATGGAAGATGCTCTCGACATTGTGGTCCCTGACCGCGTTGAATACTTCAGACCAGTTCGCCAGGTCTCCGCGCACTAAGGTTACCTTCTCTTCGATGGGTTCCACAGCTTGGTAGTTTGGCGCCACATCGAAGAGTACAACTCTCTCGCCCCTCTCAACGAGCATCTTGGCAAGTTCACATCCAACAAAACCAGTTCCGCCTGTGATCAACTTCGTCATTTGGGTGCACACACCCTATATTGTACCCGGCGTACTCGTCTTTAACCATTATCTGGTTAGGGTATACGTACGTAGGGGGTTTGAGATTTAGGTGAAGTCTACTTCAGGGTACTGCTTGTACTTCGATGGGTCTATCGGAGGCGCGAAGATGAATAGAAACTGCATTGTTGTACCCCCTGAATTTCTCAGCATATGCCTTGAGCCTTTCGGGAAGAAGATGAAGTCGCCGGCCCTCACAGTCGCAGTCTCCCCATCAACCCAAACTTCGCCGTCACCCTTCGTAGTGTAGACAACTTCCTCCTCATTCATATGAGCGTGACAGGGCTTTGTCACCATGCTAGGCTCAAGCCAGACGATGCCTCCGCTCAATTCTTTGGAGCCGAACGTGTTCTCGTTTATTATCAGGCGCACATCTCTTCCTTCCAGACTTCTCAACTCGACATCGCTGTAGTGAATTGTCTTTGGGCCCAACTGATAACACCTGTACCGTTGTAATGTTCAAGGAGTAGGCATGTGACCTGCCCCAGACATAAAGGATGTGTTACGAAGTGAGATGAAATCCGCGTTATCTGCCGGATATTGGAGCAACTATCTCTGTGCCGCCATCCTTGAAGGGTATCTGAACTGTATCTAAGAGTAGAGCGAGGGGTTTGTCTTGACCTCTTCTATGAAGTCTTTTATCGCACCTTCGAGGGTGAATCTTCTCCTCCAACCCCACTCCTCTGTTGCATCCGACTCATCGATCTTTTGGGCCCAACTCTTGACTATCCTTGTCTTCTCCGGATCCGGTTTGAAGAAGATGTCAGCTCTAGGAATGTTTCTCCTAACTATCTTAGCAATCTCTTCTGCTGTGGGCAGGTCTCCCGCAATACAGTAGATCCTTGACTTTGTCCTCTCGGGCGGTGCCTCATGGAGTTCAATCAGGCACCTAACTGCGTCTTTGAAATATAGGATTGAACAGACGGTATCCTCAGAGACGAAAACCTCGTAGGGCTTACCGAGTGCCGGTTCCTGAATCATCAGGCTTGTGTATGATGAGAGTCCACCCAAGCCTCGTCCAGGACCTATTATCGAGGGGAATCTGACAGCCCTAAAGTCGAGTCCAAATTTCCTGTTGAAGTACTCGCCCAGACGTTCAGAGCAGACCTTGGTGACACCGTACATCGAGAAAGGTCTCTGGGGCGAATTGTTGGTAATAGTCTCTGTTTGTCCTAGACTGTAAGTCGCAATCGAACTGATGAATGTGAGCTTCTTCAAGTTGAAGAGTACGGCCGCCCCAAGTATATTGAAGGTTCCGTTAACATTGACCATGTAGGCTGAGAGAGGATTCTCCTCACAAGCCTCTGAAAGCATCGCGCCTGTATGAAAGACCTCGTCTACACCATTGCGTCTCACAACATCCAAGACCTCAGGCCACGAAGCAATGTCGCCCCTTACGAACTTGACCTTCGGAGCTAGCTCTGTGAGGTTCTGATATCTTCTCGGTGGAACAACATCGAATAACACAGTCTCCTCGCCCTTCTCAACAAGTCTCTCTGCAATATTCCATCCTAGAAAACCGGTTCCACCAGTAATCAGCGTGGTCAAGCTAACACCCTAACATATACTTGTACTGGTGATGTCTTCACATTAATTATGCTTGCGCGGAGTTATCGTCTCTCAAGCAGGAGCGAGCCCCCGACAAATGTGACTGTGTCAACGAACCGTATTCTATCGCGAAACCGATTCTTGCCCCTAGTTGAGTGTCAATATTAGCTGTTCTTAGGTTCAATCGACTTGGGTATATGTTCCCCTTATTCGAGACAGTCCCTCCGCCAATTCTCCTAGTGACTCAATGGAGTAGCCTTGAGGGTAAGAGAAGACGACGTGTTCAACTCCAAGTCTCTCCAGTTCGCCGATGTAGGTGGGTAGCTCGTCTTGACTCTTGAATATGGAGAATTTTTCTACAACCTCTGGGGGAATCAATTTGAGAACTGAGCTGTCAAGAGGCTTTGACAGAAGCTCTCTTCTGGCTGGCCCGAGGGCCTCAAGCAGTGAGAATCTCCTCAAGACTGAGTTTGAGGCCTCAACGGCCACTATGGCAGATGAAAGTTGCAGTAGCTTGTACATCTCGGGCTTGAAGGTCCTGTGTATGTAGGAGGGTGCGAATACGCCGACCAAGCTTGGCTTCCCTCCCTGAGCCTTCCCAGTAACTTCTAGGGCCCAGCCTATCATTTCTGGTGATGAGTAGTTTAGGAGGACTCCATCGAAGGACTGGGCTGTCTTGAGCAGTTTCGAGCCCTGAGCGCCAAGCCAGATTCTACATTCGAGGCCTCTATTCTCCAGGGCTTGAGAGATCTCCTTCTTCGCTTTGAGTAGGTGTTGCGGAATATTGTCCAAAGCGTCTAGGTCTACGCCTACTCTCTTGAGCTGCTCTCTATCTCCCGGCCCTATGCAGAGTTCGAAACGTCCACCGTAGGACCCTATCAAGGTATTAAGGCAGCTTGCGATCTGCTGTGGGGTGTGGAGAAAGGGACTGATCAGGCCGAGGCCGATTCGAATCTTATGCGTTGTCAATGCCGTGGCTGAGGCGACAACTGGTGCGTACCTCTGGCTCGGGAGGTCCGACACCCATACATAGTCTAGTCCAAGCCGTTCAGCCTCAAGACCCTTGGCCAAAACATCGGGTATGGGGTCGTTGGCGTTGAGGCCAATACCAAACTTCATTCGGTTCTCACCCATGTCTCTGCAACTTCCGTGATCGCTTTCTTTGGGTCCCGTCCGTATGGTGGACCGAAGACCACCTCATCGACTCCGAGCTTTGAATGATGGCGGAGACTCTCGCAGATACCCCCAGCGTCTCCACTTATGCAGAACTGTTCAACCAAATTGCTGGAGATATTCTTGGCCGCATCCTTTATTCCGTGTTTGGCGATGTCGGTTCGAACCTCGTCAACCTCGTCCTTTGCGATTCCAGCCATCTCAAGTACTGAGTCTGGGGTGTCAGCAGCGACAATGGCTACGATCTTTTTGACCAGTTCTAAGTCGCTCCTCTCAAGGACCATAATTGTCGGTGTCCAAAGGACGAAACAGAATTTTGAGCTGAGGCCCAAAGTTGTGCGTCTACTCAGGACGAGCTTGATCGATTCCTCCACGTATTTCTTCGGTCCACTGAGAATCAGGCCATCTGCAAGTTCAGCGGCTTGAGCTAGAAGTTTTGGACCCCTAACCCCCATAAAGATCGGAATCTCTTCCTTACCGCCGAACTGAGGCCTGTAACCCCCTATCTTCAGATCCCCCTCACTCACCGGTATGCCTCGACTTGTCCAGATAACTCTCAAGAGTCTGACAGTCTTCCTCATCATCTCCGTCGGCTTCTTGATTTGGATTCCCATCGAGGCTAGGTCTCGGAGTCCACCAACACCCAAGCCGAGCCTAAACCTCTTGGGCGCTATCTCGCTCAGTGCGATTGCAGCTCTAGCTATGGTCGTGACATTTCGGATGAACGGGCTTGTCACACCGATTCCTACATTCACCCTTCTGGTTCCTAGGAGAGCTAGACTGGTTGTAGTGAAGATCTCTTGAACGCTGCCGATGTCTTCCCCTATCCAGACCCCGTGGAGGCCCAGAGCGTCGGCCATTCCAGAGATCCACTTTGTTCTCTCAATGGAGGAGCTTGTGGTCAGGCCTAGACTCAGGTTCATAGCTGTTTCCGGCCTATTCAATATGCGTAAGCCTCTATTGGGTTGCGCACAAGCTTCTTCAGTCTCTCCCAAGTCTCTTCGAAACTATCAAAGTAGAGCCAAACATCATTCCCACCTACAGTGTAGGTCTTCCTAGCAGGGTCTAGGATCCTGTCGCAAATATTGATGCAGTATCTATTTTCAGACTTTGCCACAAAGATGTAGCCTCCACCCTTGAACCCCTCAACTTCTCCCCGTATTCTTACTCCTTCGTCTTGATCCATCGCCTGTATGAATGTGGCCAGCTCCTCAAGGCTCTCTATCCTACGTTCAGCATAGGGTGCAGTCTCCTCTTCTTGGAGACGATCAATCTCTTCGCCATCTGGAGTTTTCATTAGGCATGCCTTTTGTATCTGCTTATGCCAGTGAACTGGGGCGTGTCTGAAGACCTCACTGAACAGGTCCTCTTCTTCTGTATTCTAGGAGCCTATCGGGGTTCAAGGCCGCAAAGGGACTCGATGTGTCGATTCCTAGAACAATACCTCGTCCGCGAATACTCTTATCCCTGTTTCATCTATCCTGTACGGCCTGGGTTGGTCGTCGGCCGCCGTCATCCTCATCTTCCTCACTTGGATGACACGCGTTAGGGATTTACCAATCTTCAGGCGCTGCATAACTATCACGCCGTGTGCAAGATACTCTTCCTCAATTACCTGCTTCTCAAGCCCGATCGATTGCGACTCCATAGTCGTCAGGCAAGTGGCCCCCGTAACTGTCAAGCCCTCCACCAAGTCCAAGAACGCGGTTCGTCTCTCGTAACTGTCGGGATACTGATAGATCAGAGAGGCCAGTGGGTCCACAACTATCCTTCTTGCACCAGTCGACTTTGCCAGTGACTCTATGGTGTTTGTGAGACTCAACATTGAGAAGTCCCTCTTACCTACAACGAGCTTTCCAACCTTGACCTCCCCAGGAGCGTGGCGAATGGGTGACGCGTCTACAAAAGAGAATTTACCGTCCTTTTCGAGCTTGGCGAGGTCCCAGTTGAACCTTCTCATGGCCTGGTATATGTGCGTCTTGCTCTCCTCAAGAGAGACGAAGATGCCATGTTCATCATGGATCTCGATACCGTTGACGAGGAACTGTGTGCACAGTATGGTCTTTCCAGTCCCAGGCCCTCCAACTATCATGATGATCCTGCTTCTCGGGATTCCTCCCTCCAACATCTTGTCCAATCCAGCTATCCCAGTCGGCGCTCTCTCCAACAACATCCGGGCATTCCGTTCCTGAATACGAATAGTCTTCTTACGAAGCCCCCATTTAAAGCAAGACTGTTCCGCTCAGCACTCTCCCAGGAAAGAATAATATCTATTCTGACGGATATGATTAAGGGATGTGAAGCTGGATGGCTTCCCCCTTAGAGTATGTCCCCGCACTTACGAGGCTTGGGCTCACAGAGTATGAGGCCAAGGTCTACGCGACCTTGGTCAAGACCGGCTCTAGAACGGCCGGTGAGCTCAGCTTCCTCAGCGGCGTCCCTAGAACAAAGCTCTACGGTTCTGTGAGGGGTCTTGAGCGAAAAGGGCTTGTGAGGATCCTCCGACACAAGCCTGAGACCATCACTGCAGCCTCTCCTAACGAAGTTCTCTTCCCCCTTGCAGAGAAGCTAATCAAGGAAGCCGAGGAGAGCCTTGAACAGATTCAGAACCTAGCTTTAGCCTACGAGTCTATGAAGCTAATATCAAGCAGAAGAATGTTCTCGAAGACGGAGTTGTCAACGCTAGAGGGGCGTCAAACAATTTCTGAGAATGTCAGAAGGTTACTTTCAGGAACGAGTGAGTCTGTCGAGATGCTGGCCACAGCAAATGGAATGGTGCGGCTGTATAAGTCACACTCAAAGATTGTTGAGAGGATTTCCTCAAGAGGAGTCAAAGTAAGATTGATTGCGCCTGTAACGATGCAGAACGCTAGTGTCGCGAAGGAGATGGTGGCCATCCTGAAATTCAGGTCGTTGCCTAGAGTCGACTTCGAGGCGATCGTGGGCGACTCCAACACCATAATATTCTTTGAGGCTATGCCTGACGATCTGGAGGAGGAAACTGGAAACGATGTCGGAGTTCTCTCAGAGAATCCACAAACGATCAAAGTCTTCAAGCGTCTCTACGACCTTGTCTGGGCAACCCTGCCCACTGCAACAGAGACTTTGAGGGCAGCAGCCAGAGCCTAGCGTACGTTGAAGTCGATTCCCAATACTTCTCGCAGGGGAAGTCACACAAGAACTTGATGGGCCGAATGGAACCGAATTGTCTCGGTCCTCTACGACACTAGACTGCCCGAGATCCTACTCAAAAGACATAAAATCATCATCTGCGAATCATGTTGCGGGTTGATAACAGATGTCAAGACGTTTCGGAGGACTAGACAAGAAAGCAGACCTACTCTACAAGGATAGGCCTGTAGATAGACTATCGTGGCTACAAGAAGTATTCCCCGAGTGGGGTACATTTCTGAATGAAGAGATAGAAGATACTGTTGTGGAGGAGGGTAATGTAGCCCTATGGTGGCTGGGAGCCTGTGGATACTGGTTCAAGACACCAAAGAACACCGATATCCTGATAGACAACTTCTGCGGCCCCTCTCTGGCGGCTAGGTGGGATATCGGAGAGCCCGATACTCCTTACGGGGTATTGCGACAGACAGGGGCGAAAAGCCAAGTCTGGCTTAGACTCAACCCACAGATAATAGACCCGTTCGCAATAAAGAAGCTTGACGCCCTTCTCTCAACACACCCCCACGCAGACCACTGCGACATATACACGATCAAGCCCCTTGTGAAGAATACAGGCTGCAAATTCATAGGGCCACCACGCTCCTGCCGCAAATTCGAAGATTTCAAAGTCCCCAAAGACAGAATCGTGGAGGTAGCGCCTGGAGACGAGGTCAAGATAAATGAGATGACGGTAAAGACGTTGGAGGGAGCTGACAGGACAGCCCTCTTTGAGGGGAAAGATGTACCCAAAGACATGAACGAGACCGCCGTAAACTACCTGATAAAAACACACGCGGGAAACTTCTACCACGCCGGAGATTCTCACTACTCAAACATGTTCTTTAAGCACGGCAGAGAGAACAAGGTTGATGTGGCCATGATAGCTTTCGGGGACAATCCATCCGGTATGACTGATAAGATGACCGCTTACGACGCATATAGGGTAGCTAAAGCGCTCAACACGAAAGTTCTGATGCCGATGCACTACGACAATTGGGCTATCGTCCAAGGAGACCCTGCAGAGTTGGAATGGATAGTCAAGAAGAAGGCGCCGACGATGAAGGTTGTGATCTTGCAGTGGGGAATCAAGTTTCTCTACCCCAAGGACCAAGACATCGGACGTGCAGTCTACCCCAAACAGGAGGAAGAGTCAATTCCGGACAGGTCGTGGGAGTACGGTAAGAAACCAAAGATCTTCATGCGGGTCGAGGAGTAGGGACCTATTACCCTAGACCAATAGTCGCGACTGGCAAAACCTCTGAAAGACTAGAGCGTTGGTAGAGTGGACCCAGCATAGGGCATAACAGTGACTTCAGCGTCTACTCCATGGTCTTCGAAGGCCATCCGCAAAGCCTCATCCGCAGTCGCCGCCGGTCTGGCGAATGCAGACTTGATTTCAAGAGGCTTCAGCTTTGAAACCAGAATTATATTCGCCTTCTTGGCGAGTCTAGCGATTGCGTAGGCCTTGTGGCCGCCGAGAACGAAACCCAGCTTGAGCCTCGCTATAACATCATCTGGAGCCTCAGCTGAGGTAAGCCAATCCCTGAAGGTCTCGTCTCCAAGGCCTTCAGGACACTCGGCCAACAGAATAACAGTACCCCCTTCCCTCACCGAGAGGAAGGCGTTGTCAAGGCCTTTCTGAGCTTGGTAGAGATTCAGGTCCTTCGGGTACCCTCCAACAGACGCCAAGACGATGTCCGCCAACCTCCCAGTCTTAACTTTGTACATCATGTCGTTGGTCTCAACACCCTTCCTATGGGCCTTCACAAAGTCCCCGACTGCTAGGTCAACGATCTCCCTTTTCTCGTTGAGGACAGGGTTGACAATAAAATGAAGTCCTGCTTTTGCGGCCGCCTCCTCAATATCCATCCTGACTGGGTTTCCGTCGGCTACACCAGACTTTGAGGTAGGTTCAAGCATAAGCGAATGGTTTCTAGTTATGGTCTCTTCGCCGCAGACTCCTGGGAGTAGGGACTTTCCACCCCCACTATAGCCTGCAAAATAGTGTACGTCGATGTTTGCGATACCCATCCTGAAGTCGCAGTCCAAGACTTGAGAGTTAACCTGCAGCCTGGTTCCTCTTCTTGTCCTGCCACAGTCGGAGAGCCTTGAGGAATCTCTCCCGTCATGATTGATAGTCTTCACTTGCCCCAAGAAGTCCCTACCTAAGATGGCTTCCACTTCCTGTGCTGTCTGAGGCCTATGTAAGCCGTTGGCAAAGAAGATTGTGATGTCTTCCTTCTCAACTCCTGCATTTCTTAACTCAGGGATCAAAGACGGCAAGATCATGCTGGTGGGGCAAGGCCTTGTTACGTCGCTTACCAGCAACGCGACCCTGGAGCCTCTTTCTACGAGCTTGTGAAGGGGCTCCGTACCCGTCGGTTTGTGTAGCGACTCCTTTATCGACTGGTCTATATCTTTGAGGCTTTGCAGTTCCTTCGGCTTCAGGGTCTTGACTGAGCCTTTTGTTCTTATCTGAACTTTGAGAATTTCTCTACCGTATTTCAGGTTCACAAACATGTATTAAGAATCTAGACATCTGCTAAATAAGGGATAGCGGTCCTAAGGCATGGGTAGACGATATCTTTCCTAGGTTCTGGGAATCATAGAGATCGTCAGGATGGTTCTCCCCAAGCTCTCAGGAGATATCTCTTAGCCTCTTCGTCACTGACATCATGCCAATCAACGTAAGCGTCTGCTACCGCAAAGAATGGCCCGTACCTAATGTTCAGGCAAAAGATCTCGTCAGCCTCAGGAGAAACTAGACCTAAAGCTTCATAGTGGCCTGTGGGGACGGCGACTATTACACTTCTTGGGTTCTGTTTTCTTACAGACCTTACGGCAACCAGCATCGTGAAGCCCGAGGCCAAGCCGTCGTCGACGAGAATCAGGTTCCTCTGGCAGAGGTTGGGCGGATCCCTTTTGCCACGAAACCTTTCAAGCCTTTCTTTTATCTCTCTCAACCTTGCGGTGGCGAGTGTCTGGATCGTCTTCTGGTCGAGACCTAACTCGTCTACCAGCCGCCTGTTCAAAACCAGTGTGCCGTCGAGCGCAACGGCACCGAAACCAGCCTCCGGATTCCAGGGCACAGGGACCTTACGGACAACGACTATGTCGAGCGGGATCTTGAGTTGCTTAGAAATGCAGTAGCCTACCGGGATTCCTCCGGCAGGGATCGCCAGCACAATCGAGTCTTCTAGGGTTTTCTGCTTGAGCTTAGCCGCAAGTAGATTGCCAGCCTCACACCTATCTCTGAATACATGGGTTCTAGACCGAAGAGAGGGGTCTTCTACAACTCTCGAACACCGACCAGTAGGTTGCAAGCTTTCGACAGCTACCTCCTGAACTGTTACGGCTCTGTTCGACTGTAGCTTTAGAGCCTCTTGAAATCTTTAAAAGTTCGGAGGTTCAAAATTAGCGGTGGAGTTGGCGGCCATAGCTGGGAGCTAGGACCCGTACCCGTTCCGATCACGGAAGTGAATCTCCTAGGCGATCTAGGCTGTAGTGTTGTGCGAGAGCCCACGCGAAACCTAGACCGCTGCCAACTCCTCCAGAAGAGTCGTGTCGAGAATATCTTTTGCCTGAAAGATTTATAACCACCCCTTAATGCTTGTAATGGACAACTCATATTTGAGGCATAGATTCTTGCTGATTATGCTCCAACTGTTTGGGCCACCAACTGGTGACAGTACCTCCGTAGGGACACTGGTCTCAACCCTGATGTACTTGTCCTTCATCCTCTTCATACTATTCGGCCAGAAGATTCAGCTTTGGACAATGCTTTGGAACATGAGCGGAGCTCTAAAAAAACTTGAGTTAATGAAGAGTGAGGCGAAGGCCCTGACTGTCAAGACTGTCAGCGAGATAGGTAAACCTAAGGAAGATCCCGCACCTAGACTGAACGCGCTCCTTGAGCATTTCTTCATTTCGCCGGTAGATATGGATCCGGCTGGGGTAGTGTGGAAGCTAGACCACCTATTGGATGTGCGTGATTCCAAATTCAAGGATGATGTCAGGAAGATTGCGCCTGAAGCGGATGAGGTTCAAGTAAATAACTTGGAGAATCTGGTCGAGGGCGCTTTGGCTCTAAACACCGTATACCGCATCGTGCGTCACTACTATCTTCTGGGAAAGAAGACTCAGAGCTTCTATCTCATCCTTCAACTACAGATGATCCTACCCCTCATCATGCAGGAGGCTGAGGCCCTAGTAGGTGCAACAAAAGCTTTCGCGCAAGGTCAACCCATAGGCGATGGAATAGGTTCACTTGTAGCTTCTAAGCTGATGAGGAACAGCGACAAAAGGAAGGTTGAGAAGGACATTGTAGCATCCGAGATTATGCTGGACGGTAGACATGTCGTCGCCCTGAAGGCTGAGGGTCCCGGAGGGAACGTTGGTAAGCCTGGTGACGCCATCAGGCAGTTAATCGAGGAGCGAGAGGGCAAAGTTGCGTTGGTCGTGATGGTTGACGCAGCGGTCAAGTTTGAGGGTGAGAAGACAGGGGAGATCAGTGAAGGAACTGGTGCTGCGATCGGTGGAGTTGGAACAGAACGCTTCAAGATAGAGGAAGAAGCTTCCAAGTACAAGATTCCAGTCTACGCTCTCATCGTGAAGGAGAGTATACAGGAGGCTGTAATGCCTATGAGGAAGGAGATCACTGAGGCTGCTGACAAGGTCATAGCGAAGATCAAGAGCCTGATACAGGAGCGGACCAAGGAAGCGGAAACAATCATAGTTGCCGGCATAGGGAACACAATCGGCATAGGATAGTAGGTGGCTTCAATGGAGAAAAAGCGAGGTGGCCTCTACTTTCATGTTGCTCTCATGTTCAGCGTCGGGGTTCTCGTATACTCAGGTTGGCTCATCTACGACTCAATCTTATCCTACGGTGAGGGCCAGACTGAGAAGTTCTACTATACCTTGATACTAGGCCTAATTGGGGTTGCCTTGGCAGTCTCTTCCTTAACAACGATGAAGAGGAGGATTCAGATTATCAAGACTCAGGCCACGAAGTCCTTCACTGTGGAGCTTTGTGAGAAGTGCGGCTTCAAGAAGATTAGAGAATTCAAGGTAGGAGATTACGTCCACAAGAAGATTGGCGCTTGCACACAGTGCGGTGGGGAACTCCTAGTCAACTCGATCTACGCTGAGTCGCCTGAGGAGTAGGTGCTTTTCAAGTAATAACTCTGCAACCGTCCCTCTCCACAATGACAGTATGTTCGGCTTGGGAAACTGGAGCCCCGCTGGCCTCCACAAGAACCCTGTACGGCATTATGCATCTTGATTGCACAAGCTCCTCGAAGGCAGTATCGAATGACGAGGGTGAAAACTTGGCCCTTAACCAGCGTGATGCGAATGGGAGGAAACGGTGCGTTTTCTTGATATGGTCAAGAAGGGCCGCGGCCTCTACTGTTTTCAGCCGCCTCTCCCTATTATATCTGAAGATGAAGGTCTCAGTAGAGTCCCTGACGACCCCAGTGGCTCCTTGGACTGTAACGAAGGGCTCAACAGCGTAGACTTCACCCTCCTCAATTTTGCCGCCCTCAATGCCGGCAACGTTTGGAATACTCTTTCCAGTATGCAGGCTGTACCTCTCGACTCTGTGACCCATGAGGTTTCTTATCGGTATATAGCCAAACCCAGTAATCGTTCTCTCAATAACTGCACCGACCTCTGAGACCTTCACACCGGGTTTTATCGTATCAATCGCGTTCTGGAGAGCCTCCTGAGCCGCAGAAACGAGGTCTTCATGTTCAGGGCTGAAAACGAATGTTACGGCTGTGTCGGCGATGTAGCCTTCCAAATGGACGCCCAAATCAACCTTAACGACCGACCCTTCTGGAACCGTGCTAGGGTCCTCGGCCGGAGAGGTGTAGTGTGCAGTCACATCATCTACCCCTATGTTAAGGGGAAAGGCCGGTTTACCGCCGAGTTCGATAGTCCTATGTTCAAGCCTCTCACAAACTTCCAGTAGAGGCACGCCAATATCAATGATCTTTGAGGCTTCATATTTGAGTCTAGAGGCGATTCTACCAGCCTCCAGATACTTCGCTAGAACCTCAGACAAGTCTTCTCTCGACCTTCACGCATACAGGAGAATCCTGTACCCCGCTTATCCAGTCAGACTCGACCCCTCAGTAGTTGAGATAATAATATTAGAAGGTTGGGTTGATAAAGCTAAGTAGGGTCGTAATGATCCGAATCGGAATAATCGGCAAGACCAATACTGGGAAGACAACCTTCTTTAATGCAGCGACTCTCCTGTCGGCTGAGGTATCCACTTATCCATTTACCACAAAGCAACCCAACACAGGAACATCATATGTCAGGACGATCTGTGTCTGCAAAGAGTTGAATGTCAAGGACGACCCAAGAAACTCAGCCTGCATAGATGGTTGGCGATTCATCCCTGTTGAGCTCATAGACTTGCCGGGCTTGATAAAGGGTTCTTGGGCCGGTAAGGGCCTCGGAAATCAGTTTCTTAGCGTCGCGTCGCAGGCAGACGCGCTCATCCATGTGGCTGACGCCTCTGGGAGTATTGATGCTGAAGGTAGATTGACTAGGCCTGGAATGGGCAACCCCATCCTGGACATCTACGACATTGAGGAGGAGATTACCCTTTGGTTTGCAAAGTCCATCAGCAAGAGTCTCAAACGTATCGCCAAGAGAGTTGAGTCAGGAACGCCTGTCAAGGAGTCAGTATACCGATCGATAGCTGGACTCAAGGTTAAGCCAGAACATGTTGAGCAAGCTATTGAGAAGAGCGGTCTGGAAGAAAAGAACGTCAAGAAGTGGAGTGAGAAAGATTTGAGGCTCTTCGCGCAGGAGATAAGGAGACTCTCGAAGCCCACAGTCATAATTGCGAACAAGATGGATGTTGCCAAGGCGAGTGAGAATTATGAACGTTTGACCGAGGAATTCAGGGGCTCATTCGTCGTTCCAGCCTGCAGCGAGGCTGAACTGGCCCTGCGCAGGGCCGAAGAGAAGGGATACATAAGGTATGTTCCTGGAGAAGAAAAATTCCAGATGGTAGATGAGGGGAAGCTGACAAAAGAACAGAAATGGGCACTCAACTACGTTCAAGAGCGAGTCCTGACAAGGTGGGTCAACACTGGGGTCCAGTTTGCAATAAACATGTGCGTCTTCAAACTCCTAGGGATGAATGCGGTGTACCCAGTTGAGGATGCCAAGAGACTCTCAGACCATTCCGAGAGGGTCCTCCCAGACGTCTTCCTCATTCCATTCAGCGCCAACGTCAGGGATCTGGCTCGGGAGATACATACCGAACTTGCAAAGACGATGCTCTACGCGGTTGACGCCAGAACTGGCCTGAGGTTGCCGACAGACTACGTCCTCAAGGACAGGGATGTAATAAACATCGTCGCAGCCGCACGTAAGAAGTAGCGGCGACTTTCAGTATGTTGAAACCACTTTGAGAAGGTCTGCTTTAGTGGCGATCCCCCTGATCTGCCCCTTCTTTGTGACAAGAACAGCCTGGCTGTACTGAAGGAGAGCAGATATCACAGTTAGTGGGGCATCCTCGTCTACTGTTGGGAAAGCCTCTTCCATAACAGACTCTACAGGGATTCTTGAGAGTTCCCTAGGGTCCTTGCCTGTAAGTATCTGGTTGAGAACAGCCTTCTCTGTTATACTTCCAATGACCCTCGTCTCATCAAAGACGGGAAGTTGAGAGTAACCGGTTTCGTGCATGACTCTTGTAGCCTTGGATACCGGGTCATCCTTCTGAACGCCGACAACTTTGCCTTGAATAATCTCTTTAACCTTGATCTCACGTTTCTTCTCGAGACTCTCCAGCAAGTCAAAAATGGCCTTCGTCTTTATGTATGAAGGATTGATTCTACCAGTCTCTATCTTTGCGATCATCGACTGGCTTACCCCAACCATCTTGGCCAGCTCCTTCTGGCTCAAACCGAGGCTTTTCCGTCTTTTCTCTATCTCGTCGAGCTGTGGAAGCATACTTGATTAATTCCTTGAACTTATATAATTCTTGATCGAAGATGGTTCACAATCCAGTCTTTCGCGTGTGGCCACCTTCATTTCTAGAAAAGGATCTTTGAAGTAGACGTATTCACGGATCGGTCGAATGGTCACATGAATGATTCTTGGTCGTGAGTACTAAGAACACATGCCGTTTATGTTTGACCTCAAGCGGTGAGGACTTGGGACTGCAATGACTTAAGACTCTAAACATTGAATGTATGGATCACAGGAGTAGTTGGATGTTGCAGCTCAAAGAGATACTCGCCTGCTACAGGCTCGTAGACTTGACCCATGTCTTAGAGGAGGGCACGCCATGTTATCTCCCATACTATCACATTGTTTGGATGTCAAGAAGGATGGCGGATGACTACAACGCCTATGTTCTGCAGATTCCTGAGCATCACGCAACACATGTGGATGCTCCTTCTCATGTTGGCGGGACGAAGTGGCTCGATGATGTTGACTTAGATGTTTGGCATGGGCCTTGTCGGGTTATCGATCTTGAGGCCAAGAAACTGGGTGAGCATGTCCCCTCTAGTGAGATCAAGAGATGGGAGAAGGTCCATGGTAAGATAGGCCAAGGTGAGATTGTGCTTCTTAGATATGGCTGGGACCGGAGGTGGGCAACCATAGATGAGAGACGCAATAGGCGCAGTCTGGTTAAGTACTTGAGGGATTTTCCGGGCTTGTCTGTCGAGGCAGCGGCTTATCTTTCAAGAAGCCAGGTTAAACTTGTGGGTACTGACACTCCTACAGTCGATCCAGTCTCAGCCTTCCTTGATGCGCAGAATCTCGGAAAGACCGAGCCTGCCCACATCAAGTTTCTCCGTGAACATAACATTCCAATATTGGAAGGTTTGAGGAATCTCGACAAGTTGCCTCCTAATGGGGCCTACCTCTTCACGTTCCCACTCAACATAAGACATGGTTCAGGCTCACCAGTCAGGGCTGTTGCCTTCGTCCCAAGAGTACGAGCCAGGGCTTTCAAGACAAGAGGTAGAAAATGAGCGGGTTCCCTCGATGAGCAGATGGATGGGGAAATCGAAGGACTCTTGGACAGCTGGCGGGTCTGTACGTAGGAAGAAGAGGGATAGACGTTCATCGAGGTAGTATTTGTCAGCGGGCTGCTGACCTGACTCTCCGGCGCGCTTTACAAAGTATTCATGAATCTTTTTCGGAAAGTCACGTCTGACTAAGTCCGAAGTGGCACGTGCTACTGATGTGATAGATTCACTGACCTAGAACTCCTTTCTCCGCCTTCTTGAGTGTGTCCTCAAGGTCCTTTGAGACTTCTGCTGGGAGAGGAGCTGGTTCATGTTTGGACAATATCTCCATTGTTTTCTCTCTTGCCCTTTGTACTAGGTCTTTTGAACCGCTCTTCACCCAGTTGCTTCTCATCTGTCTGTCCAAGAGGGTAGGCATCCAATGTTCTTTCTTGAGGTATTCTAGCGTGTGTCTTTGTGTGATGAAGTGTCCTCCAGGTCCGACCTTGCTTATGACATCGAGAGCTAAGGTTTGATCTGTTACTTCGATTCCCCTCAATAGGTAGGCGATCATTGAGATGATCTCGTCACAGATGGTGACGAGTTCCAGGCTTCCTGTTAGGCCGAAGTTCAGGTAGGACCCGACATCGTGTATGAGGTTTGCGCCGCTTGCGGCCGCGATGAAGAGGTTGAGGCCTGCCTCTAGGGTGGCTTGACCGTCTAGGATCTTGGAGTCTGAACAGCCTCCTGTGCTCCATATTGGGAGCGAATAGTAGCGTCCGAGCTGAGCCATCGCAAGGTTGAAGATCATCCATTCCGGTGCGCCGTATGAGAAGACGCCGGTCTTCTGATCCATGACTGATGTGTCGGAGCCATAGATGAAGCTAGCTCCCTTCTCAGCAAACTGTGCGATGACATTTCCACTGAGGGTTTCAGCATTGGATTGGACTAGTGCTCCAGCAAGAGTTGCGGGAGCCGTTGAGCAGCAGGCGGGCGATGGGATGTATACAATGGGGAGCTTTGCCTTGGCAAAGGTCATGAGGTTTCTGGTGTGTTCCTTGCCGTGAGTTAATGGCGAGACAGGTTCGCTGTACATGCCTAGTATTGGTCTCTCTCTGAGTTTCTCCTCTCCGCCGACTACGGTTGCGGCCATTCTTATCAGATATGTTGCGTCTATGCCGAAGTCCACGACCATGACTGGCTTCTCTGTATTTCTTAGTGCTGCGTCAAGATCATGCAGAGGCAAGACTGGTTTGGGTACATCTTGAGCAGTGAAGAGTGGCATTACAAAGTCAATGTTGGGCAGAGCGTCTGCAAGTTTTGATGCGTTGGTTGCGTCCGCTTTCGTTGCGGGTCTTATTGTGTTCGTTTCACAGTCTAGAAAGTTTGTGGCCCCTTCTCCTAGACCAAAGTTGACCCTCTTCCCTTCCAGTCTTATGTCGTTCTTCTTGTTTCGGCCTGCAAATAGTATGGTTCTCAGGGAGCGTCTGATCGCTTCTTCCACGAGGTGTTGGGGGATCTTCACGATCTTCCTCGAGAGGTCTACATCTGCTCCAATCTCATCTAGAAGTTTGAGTGCGTTTTCTTCCTCGACCCTTACACCAACTCTTTCGAGGACCTCCAATGTGGCGGCGTGGACCCTATAGACATCATCTCTTGAGAGGATTTCGAAGATTCCTATCTTCAGGGATTCGATCATGTTCTCTACTCGCTGATGTTTAGAAGTTTCTTGACGAGCTTGACGCCTGCGACTGCGTCTTCTCCGTAGCCGTCTGCGCCTATCTCTTTGGCCCATTCGTCTGTGACTGGAGATCCTCCAACTATCACTCTGACTTGGTCTCTTAGGTTGTTCCTCTTCAGGGCCTCAATCACTTCCCTCTGCATGGGGAGGGTTGTGCTTAATAGGGCGGACATGGCGACAATGTCTGGTTTCTTCTCTCTTGTGGTCTCGACGAACTTTTCGACAGGGACGTCGACTCCGAGGTCTATTACCTCGAATCCTGCTGTGAAGAACATTGAGGCTACTATGCCTTTGCCTATGTCGTGTATGTCTCCGGCGACGGTTCCGATGACGATGGATCCAGCAGCTTCTCTTGTGCCGGTCTTCTTGAGTAAAGGCCTCAGGTATTCTGAGATGACCGTCTTTGCAGCCTCGCCTGCAGTGACCAGCTCTGCGAGGAAGAACTCACCTTTCTCAAATTTCTCACCCACCTCTTTCAAGGCGGCGGTGAGCGCATCAATAAGTTCCTGTGGACTATGGCCCCCATCTAGGGCCTTCTTTGTGGTCTCAACCAGTTTGTCTTGATCGAAGGCGAGCAGGGCTTCTTTGACGGCATCTCCAACCTTTGACATATGAATCAGCACGACAAAGTCCGTAAGCGATTCTGGGTGTTCTGTTGGAATGATGCATATCCGTATTTAAGTAATTCTTGAGTACTTCACTCAGTGAACAACTGGGTGAACCAAAGTGATTCGAGAAGACCGGCCGGCTGAAAGACTGCATGAAGAGTCCATAGTCATCGATGGTCTAAACATCAGCGTTTGGAATAAGGATGTCTTCGACAGGCTGAGGCAAGGAGGGGTTACTGCCATAAATGCCACGACGGCCTGCTGGGAGTTCTTCAGAGATGCTATCCGGAAAATTGAGGAATGGAATCAAGAGTTCGAAACTTACAGTGACCTGATAATTCCTGTGAGGACTGTTGAAGATATTCGACGGGCCAAGAAAGGGGGAAAGGTGGGGATCATAATTGGGTTCCAGAACACGACTCCTGTAGAGGACGATGTTGGCCTGGTCAGGATCTTTTGGGATTTGGGAGTCAGGATTATGCAGCTGACCTTTCAAGACCGTAACTATGTTGGTGACGGATGCTGGGAGAGAACGGATGCGGGTCTAAGTGAGTTTGGATTCAGGATCATTCGTGAGATGAACCGTCAAGGGATACTAATTGACCTCTCCCATGCCGGCGAAAAAACCACAATGGAGGCCATAGAAGTCTCCTCGAGACCCGTTGCCTTCACGCATACTAACCCAAGAACAATGTCAAATAGCCGGCGTAACAAGACTGATGAGCAGATATCAGCCTTGGCGAAGAAGAGCGGGGTGATCGGTGCTACTCTGTATCCGCCTCTTCTTGCTTCTGAGTACAAGTCTGGTTTGGGGGACTACCTTGATGTGATTGATTACTTGGTGAAGCTTGTTGGTGTCGATCACGTGGCTTTGGGCTCAGATCTCACTGAGTTTCAGCCCGAAGACTTCTTTGTTGAAGCATTAACCGGTAAGAGTTGGGAGAAGCCACTGTCTGATATCGCGTATCCAGTTGCGTATCCTAGAGGTATCTCTTCAGCAAGAGATTTTCCGAATGTGACGAAGGGCTTGCTAGAGAGGGGCTATAGCAAGGAAAAAGTCAAGAAGATCATGGGCGAGAATTGGATGCGGCTCTTCTCTCAGGTTTGGAGAGCCTGACTTCTCGCGGAGAGGTCGATCTTGAACCAGTTGCAGGGGCGTGATGAGGTGTGTCGGGTGCAGGTCCCGTCGGGGATTGAGGTACGCCAACTAGCCTTCTCTCTTCTATTATTTGGTTCTTCTCACATCTACGCGCGTTATTGACAAGTGTCGTCTATGCTCGAGTTCATCTGGCCTTGGTGGGGCGGTCGGAGTAGTTACTTCCATCCGTGGCAGTTAAGAGGATACCTGAAGACTAAAGGTATCTTCTTTACCGCTCTTCCTGCTTTTTCTTGAGAAAGTGTGGCCGCAGCGGAGCAGGCTACTAGTACTCAGAAAATCTTGGAACGCTCAGGGCAATTCTTGGGCAGGTTGAGCGTCGAGGATGTAGGCCAGTCCACCAGGTATTACGGTATATGCCTTGTGAACATACGCAGAGCTAGAGTGCGATCATGCCGACTATTTGTAACTGGCAAAATTTGGCTGGGATTTTTCTTGAGGATTATCTACGTTCACGCATATTTGGTTATTGGATTATGGTTTGTGTACCAGTTTCTGCTGGCTTTCACAGCTGTTGAGTCTGGAGTAGCCTATTGGGCGCACATAGGAGGCTTCGTAGCTGGGCTGGTTCTGATCGAGATACTTGCTCGGAGAAGGCACCGTCATCCTCTGTATTATCGATAAACCGTAATTCTGTGTGGATACGCTTTATCTCAAGTAGTTTCTTCTTAAAAGCTCGTGACGTCTTACGAGTGCGCAAAGTGCATTCACAGCTTTCTCTGGCGATGGGAAGACTGGAATTCCCATTGAGTGCATCTTTGCCTTTTCTTGTTCTTCCACTTCCGCGCCGCCGACGTAGCAGACTACTATCGGTTTGTCGGTTTTCTCCATTACATTCTTAACAGCATCAGCGGCGCGGGGCAGAGGATCTGCAAAGATGGGCAAGAATGCGTTGATGTTATCGTCATGAAGGTTTTCTTCCATGACTAGTTGGAATGCCTCGGATGTTGTGGCTGTTAGATCGAATGGATTGTCGAATATGCAGTGAGCCGGCAAGGTCTGACGTAATCGTTTCTCTGCGTTTTCTGAGATTCTTGGTAGTTCTAATCCGTGCTTGGAGATTAGGTCAGCGGCTAGGATGCCGGCCCCACCTGACGATGTTACAATAAGGACTCCACGTCCATTTGGTGTTGGTAGGAATGAGAGGGCCTTGGAGAAGTCGTAAAGCTCCTCTAGGCCATCTGCCGTTATCATTCCTGACTGCTTGAACGCTGCCTCGAAGATTTCGCTCTTTCCAGATAGGGATCTTGTATGTGAGAGTGCTGCCCTAGTGCCCAGTTCAGTTCTTCCACCCTTTAGAATCACGATGGGTTTCTTCCTTGAGACTTCTGAGGTGACTTCCATGAATTTTCTTCCGTCACCAACGCCCTCAACATACATCGCTATCATTCTGGTGTCTGGATCATCCGCGAGGTATCGGAGGAGATCTATCTCGTTCACATCGATCTTGTTTCCGAGAGAGATGCATTTGCTTATGCCGATGCCCTCCTTTTCTGCCCAGCATTCAAGGGCCGTGCCGACGAGTCCGCTCTGCGTTACTATTCCAAGAGGGCCTTCCTTCTTGACTCCGACCCACATGGACATGCCGACATAGGGGTTGTCTACGCCGATGCAGTTAGGTCCGACGACTCGAATCCCTGTTTCATGTATGATCTCTATCAGAGACTCTTCCAGTTCTTCTCCTTGTTTACCTGTTTCGCGAAAGCCGCCTGAGATGATTACTGCCGACTTGACCTTCTTGCGTGCGCACTGTCTCAGTACCTCCGGAACTACCGGTGCTGGCACAACGATCACGGTCAGGTCTATGGGTTCGGGGATATCTTCAACAGAGGTGTATGCCTTGAGGCCGAGGATCTCTTGTACCTTGGGATTGACAGGAAATACCTTGCCTTTGAATCCAGTTTCGACAAGGTTCTTGAGGATTAGGTAGCCTGCCTTCTCTGGATCTCTTGACGCTCCTGCAATGGCAATAGAGTCCGGCTCGAAGATTGCTCCTATCGCCTCATCTCTCATGATCAATCCCTTCTTAGGTACTATATCATCTTCACGTGCACTCTTGGCATTCATATCCGAAGTCTGCTCTCTTGATCTGTCATAACCTACATCCAAGTTGCGTTCTTAAGTTTCTTCATGGAGTCCAAATCTGCGTTGTGCGGCTGGATGGGTAGCCCAAATCATGTAGAGGGTTGAGACCTTAATGGGATAGTATATGCTTGAGCCTCAGTGCGCACACTTACTGTACGTGTCGTACCTTATTGAGTCTATAATGATCCCGGGGATTTGCTGTCTTAAACACGAGGCCTAATCTTACAGTTCGATAAGGGAATTCACGGAGGCCTGAAGTTTCTCTTCACGCTCTCGAGTCTTTCGCCTAGAATCCGAATTCGATCTATCTCCCCAAGCCCCTTCTCATAGCATCGTCTTATGTGGTAGATCATGTTTGGGTCGAATCCCATCACTCTGGCTGCTGTAGCATCTGTTGCAACAGCATCCTCGCCCGCCACCACAAGATCCATCCTCACAGGATCGCCACTGACCGGCCCCTGACCTTCCATCGCGACAAATCCATCAATAATCACAAATGAGGGTCTGAGGACGCTGTTGATGTCCACTATCACTTTGTCAATGCCCTTGATGTGATACTTTCCTTTGAACCTGTCAGGCAACAAACCAAACATGTTCTTCAGGCCCAGAGTAACAGTGGTGTCCCCATGGGTCTTCATCTTCGCAGCGCTCACAATGTAGCTATCCAATAAGATTCTGGGGACAGCGATGTTGTCAAGGATCTCGCAGTCTGGAACCTTGACAGTCACCCTCTCTTCTACTCTGCTCAAGTTGATGAATTGAACCCCATAGCTGTTGCATAGTTCTAACATTCCGGTTGCTTCTGCGGCGCGGTCAGCTCTAGTAACGGTTGCATCAGATTCCACAACAAATAGTCTACCATTGGCCTTCCCCAACTCCTGAATTAGTGCCTCCACAATGATTGGGTCTGTTGTAGCCCCTGTCTCCCATGTCTTCGTTGTTATGAAATTCACCTTTATCAGCACAGGCTTGTCGGTAAGCCTCTGAGGCACATCGATTGCGGCAAGTGCCCTCTTAACAGTCTCCACGGATCTTTGCCCTCGGACGAGGGAAACTTTGGAAAACTTTCGCTCCAACTGATCTGCCCCCATCAGCGTATCCAATGTCGAGAGAAACACTATGGGTCTTGAGCATGCTAGTTTTGTTCAGCTAGCTCCCTATCTAATAGTTCTAGGAGGGTATTAGTCCGCTCTTCACCTGAAAGCAGTTCCAGTCGTCTGATGTTCAGTGGGTCGATCTTCTCTCGAATGAGTCTAAGCTCCAGATCCGTAGGTGGGAGAGTCTCAGGAGTAGTCTTTGGGATCATGATCTCGAATCCAGTTTTCTCCCTTATATCGTCAAGTTTGACCCCGGGGTGGATGCTGAACAGGCTCATCCTTCCTACTTCAGGCTTAACCTTGAAGACTCCAAACTCAGACACGACACGAATCTCCCTTCGACTGCCCGAAGCCGTAGCCCTGCTAATCCCTAGACCACCTATGTGGTCAACATGCTCAACGAAGACTCTTTTCTCATGTCGCGGAACGTAGTAGACTGTTCTAGGGTAGATTGGTGCTACATCAGGAATCCCAAACCCACCAGGAAGTCTGAGCTTGGTTTTTCCAGTTCCGATCAGTGAGTTATTCGTGTTTCCGAACATGTCGATCTGGGCCGGTCTGAAGAACTCAATAATTGACTTGGCCCTCTTGAAGATGGTCTCGTAGCACTCCGTTTGCGTGCCAAAGTGCACAGCCTTCTCCATGGCTCGAAACTCACTGTAGAGTATCGAGATCTTACTTGGCTCGGAAGTATGTATCAGAATGTTTCCTGCCAGTTGCATGATCGTTGCTTGGGGTGCATGCGTGGCCTTGGCCAAATAGTAGGCTATGATGGCCATTGGCGTGGTCAAGCCCTGAATCGCGATGTCTCCATTCTGAACTTCACGAGCCATGCAGGCTATCATCAATTCATCAGATGTGAAGTTGCCCAAGCCTATCACCTAAACCTGAATCCTCAATCTTCTTCTGGATTCTTCACCAATCTGGCCAAGATAGGAATCGAAAGAGTCCACGCCTCTTACGTTTCGTTGAAGGTACTCCTCAGTCTTTCCGCTTCTTGCTGATTCAATATAGGACATCATGTGCCAGAGGTCGTAGGTATAGTATGGATAGCAACTTGTAGGATGTGCACCATGCCGTGACTCAACAACAGCATCAACAAATGTTGAAGGAAGATTCGTCTTCGCAGGCACCTTCTTGGCCTCCTCGACAGTGATCATCTTCTCAGTTGAGAGGACAACTTCCTTTGAGGCTTTGGCCAGCAGAAGGTCGATTGCAGTCATACCTTCAACTTGGGCATTGCCGTATTCGTCACACCTCTGAACATGTATGACTGCCACGTCAGGCGTTATTCTCGGATAAGCAACCAGCAATTCTCCTGTGAGAGGACTCTTGAAGGTCTTGTAGCCGAGTGCCTTGAGTACGTCTGTACCCGTCAAGATTTTGCTTGGTATAAATTCTGCCTCAAGAAGATTGGCCTGTAGACCGGCCATAATCGAATATTCTGTATGTTCGACGAACTTGACTTTGCCAGACTCCACGGCCTTCCTGAAGTTTGGGGCGAAGCCGAGAATCTCGAAGCCGACATAAGCAGCATCTACGCTGTCGACTGCTCCTGCAGCGATGAGCAGGTCTATGTCCGGCCCGCCGCCAAGGGTCAGAAGATTCAGTCCTCTCCTTCCTGCTCGGATGAGCTCATGAATCAGGCTCATGGGTTTTCTATGTATTGTTAACCCTCCGATCGCGACGCTCATCCCGTCCTTAACAATCTCAGAGGCTTCCTTCACGCTCACTAGTTTCCTTCTCATACAACCTCACTCTCATCGGTATGTCTACTGGCGAATCCTGTCTCTTTGCCCAATGAAATGCGTTTTCGGCATTTTAAGGCAACTGGAGATGAATCGTAAGCGCGCAAGTTCTGGAACTATTGAAGGTCAGAAGGGTATGAGTGGGGAGTCGCAGATAGGGTTGACCTCACCCCCTCAAAATCAGAATTGAAGATGTGCTGGCAGGAGCCCTCACAGATCATGAAGTTCTAGTCACTTATTCTCCGCAGATCCTTCGCCATTACCTCTAGGATAGCACCTGTATTAATCAGTTGAGCAAACAACGCTCAAAGAAATCATTTATACCGTCTCGGACATAAAGTCTCAAGGTAGCAATCCTGAGATTTGGGGATTGATCTAGATGCTCAAGAAAAAGGTGAAAAAGCCAAGGAAGCTGGCTGCAAAGCCGGCTCCTAAACCAAAGCCACCTGATCTGATGCAGGTACTATCTGAGCAGCTGAGAAATGCTGAGTCGAGACTTCAGGAGGGCCTCAAGCAGCTTGAGACAAAGGCTGCCGAGTTTCTGGATCGAGTCGAGTTTGAATCAAGGATCAGCGAACTCCAATCAAGGGTTCTTGAATCGATACCTAAGATGGAGGCTGAACTGAAGAGTATGGAGACGAGACTCGCAAGGGCTATCCAGAAACCTGAGCTTGAGACAAAACTTGCTGAGATAGAGAGAAGACTCACTAGTCTCACAGCTGAGGTTGAGGCTCTGAAGGGAAGAGTCAAGGATCTAGAGGTTCCCGAGGTCTAATTCAGCCAGAGCAGAATCTAGAACTTTAACGGCGTCCCGTACTGTTCACAGCTCACAATCTCCCCTATACTCTTTCTTAAACTCTTAGACAGCGATCTAGTCTTTGGGGCACCGATAGAGATCAAAGAAACAATCTTGAGATGGTCAGGTATCTCCAGAAGACTTCTGATCTCAGGCTCGTCAAATGCACCTATCCAGCATGTTCCCAACCCCATCGCGGTCGCGGCCAAGACTAGATGCTCAAGAGCCACAGCAGTATCTTGAAGGTAGAACCTCGACGCCTTCAAGTCACCGCACCCAACTATCAAGACCGGCGCCTCAGCGATGAAGCGACCCCAAGGGCAACCCATAGCGATCTTTTCGCGCACCTTCTGGTCTGAGACAACTATGAAGTGCCATGGCTGAGCATTCCCAGCAGAAGGTGCCACTCTGGCCGCCTCCAGTATGGACTTGAGCTTGTCTTGAGGAACAGGCACAGCCTCGTACGATCTAATGCTTCTTCTTGAGTTTAGTACCTCATAGAAATCCATTTGCAACCAATCATACTTCTGGAGGAGACTAGACGCCACGCTTTTAGAAAAGCCTTGTCAACCCTCAGAGTACGTATCATATTCTGGTCTGGCTGGTACTTTACCTCCACACGTAGGACAGTATCGCGAGTTAAGGGGGAGGATTGAGCCACAATAGATGCAGAAGCCGAGACTCGGTTTGAAGGGTGATCTACTCTGAACTATTTCTATCTGTCTATTGACTCTGCGGTACAGCAATATGATGAAGAGGGCTCCCAAGAGTAGACCGAATATGCCCCAGCCCACTGAGACTATGACGTCATAGACTGTGTGGAAAAGGACGGGCACAAGAAGTGCGTGAATCTTGAGTCTGACTCCGCGACTGAACTTTGAGAGGCCGAGATAGTAACCCATCGTGGCTCCGAAGAATGCGTGCCCCGGGACACTCAGAGAGGCCCTAAGCAAGGCGACAAGCCACCCACCACTTAACACGTAGAGAACGTTCTCTACAGCCGCGAAACCTAGAGAGGCGGCTGTGGCGTAGACCACTCCGTCCATAGGTTCGTTAAACGCTTGCGACCGGTAGGCCGGGGTTGCCGCGATGAGTTTGCAGGATTCCTCAACAACGGCTATCGCAATTAGGTAATGAAGGACTAAACCTGCTATGTCTGAAAGAGGATTCTCAGGTTCAGGCACAAAACTTGAGAGTCCCACCTCAAGGATCAACGCTGGAATTATTGATAGGGCTCCAAAGGTGAATGTGGACAGTAGCATCCTGAAAGGCTCCCTCTCATACCTATCTTTCCGGACGATGAACCATAGAAGAACCAGACACGGCACGACCGCAGCCGCAAAGAGTTCAAGTAGAGCCACGTAACCTCAACCTTCTAGAGCGTCAGCTTTGAAAAGCCTATCTTTCACTCTTAAGATTGCCCCAGACTCAAGGGTCCTATTCAGTCAGTATTCAGAAGGGCAGAATCAGCCTCGGACTAACGGGCAGAAGAATCTAGAGAACTATGAATCATGAGGCTAAAGCAGATTAATATTCACTTCAACCAAAGTGATCTTATGAATCAATAGGAATGGGGAATAGCCTGTTGGCAAGTCTAATCATTGTCGGGTCTGGACCTGCTGGACTGACCGCCGCCATATACGCGGCTAGGGGAGGTGTCCAGACGAAGGTTGTGGAGGGAGCCGCCCCGGGTGGACAGTTGATGTTGGCCTCTGAGGTCGAGAATTACCCCGGCTTCTCACAGCCGATAATGGGCCCCGACCTTATCAACCTGTTTAGAAAGCAGGCTGAGCGTCTAGGAGTAGAGTTCATATCAAGTGAGGCTACTGGAGTCGACTTCACAGAGAGGCCGTTAAGAGTTAAAGTAAGAAACAACACTTATGAAGCTGACTCGGTTATCGTGGCGACTGGGGCCTCGCACAGATGGCTTGGGCTTGAGTCGGAGCAGAGGCTGAGAGGAAGAGGCGTCTCCTCCTGCGCCACGTGCGACGGCTACTTCTTCAAAAACAAGGATGTTGTGGTTGTTGGGGGAGGAGATACTGCGCTTGAGGAGGCAATCTTCCTATCAAGAATTGCGAACAAGGTCACGGTCATACATAGAAGGGACAAGTTGAGAGCGAGCAAGATAATTCAAGAGAGGGCCTTCAAGAACCGAAAGATAAAGTTCCTCTGGAACAGTGTAGTCGAGGAGATTCTTGGAAATACGCAGGTTGAGGGGGTTAAGGTCAAGGACCTAAAGAAAGACCGGGTTTATGAATATAGGTGTGACGGGGTCTTTGTGGCGATAGGCCACACTCCCAACACCGAGATCTTCAGAGGGCAGCTTGAACTTGATGAGGCGGGCTACGTAAAGACCCGGAACAGAACCGAGACGAGTAGAGACGGTGTCTTTGCAGCAGGAGATGTTGTTGATCGGGTTTACAGACAGGCAGTTACAGCGGCTGGGTCTGGATGCGAAGCCGCAATGGATGCTACAAGATACTTGGAATCGCTAGATTAGCTTGGGCGGGGCTGTCACCAAGGCCAGAAATACCTTGGGGTCCTCGTGGCCACACCTATCTCTTGAGCATACCACGGACTCCGCCAAGCCAACTGCGGCGGCAGGGACGTGATGACTGGGAACGGATGCCAAGGCCAAAAGATCGAGTAATGGAAGGCTGAATACTTTGGAGGAAAAACCCAGAACATTTACTTTACCAATAGTCACAACAGTCCGTCTCGTACGTAAGGCTAATCCTCGTGGCAATTGGTCATAAGAGTTATGCTATCGCCCAAGCTCCTAGACTCATCAGAAGTCAAGGAAATCATGTTCCCAAGTTCTCCATATAGGTTCTCTCTCTTATCCAAGAAGATTCGCTGCCAGAACTGCGTACACTTTGGCGGCAGTGATCACCTCATTTATTGGAACGTTTTCGTTTGGTGAGTGAGCCATCGTTTCGTCTCCGGGCCCGAACCCGACTGTGGGGATTCCTGCTATCGTACTCAAGTAGCTTGCATCGGTTCCAAACCTGTACTTGATCAATTCGGGATTTTTCTTCGTTACTGATGCAACTGTTTCGAATGTGGCCTTGACTATGACATTGTCCGGGGGAACGTAGGCTGGAGGTGCATACTTTGATACTTTCACTTCTGCATTGGTTCCCATCTCAGACATCATTGACCTGAACAAGTCTTCGAACTCCTTCTGGACATTCTCTGGGGTCTCACCGGGAACTATTCTTCTATCTATGGTTATAGTGCAGAGATCAGGTATAACATTCGTCTTCCCTGGGCTACACGCTATATTTGTAATAGCTTGCGTTGCGCCCCCCAGAAACTCATGTCTGGGAAGTTTCATTCCTTCAACCCGTCCAATCAACTTGACCATTCCAAGTATTGCATTGATACCCGTCGAGGGAGTGCTTGCGTGTGCTGTCCTTCCTCGAGTTGTCAGTTCCAGTTCCATTCGTCCTCTAGAGCCCAAGGAGATGTTAAGGCCTGTAGCCTCTCCGACAAGGGCGTAGTCTGGTTTGATACCGTCCTTCTCTATTGTGTGTCTAGTTCCTTCCAGTGCAGCATTCTCTTCAAGCACCACAGTGGTGACTATCAACTTGCCTTTCAACGTAGTGTTAGTCGCATTGATGGCTTCAGCGGCAGTTATCATCGCTGCCAATGCTCCCTTCATGTCGCACGCGCCCCTGCCCCAAACTCTTCCGTCTTTGATGTCTCCTGAGTATGGGTCGATCTCCCAGAGATTTCGACTTCCCACAGGGACCGTGTCCATGTGACCGTTGTACAGAAGTTTAGGGCCCTTCTCTCCACCCATTTCTCCTATGACGTTGCCCAAACTGTCAACTCTCACATCGTGAAGACCTGTATATTTCATCTCTCGCTCAATAAGTTCCGCTACAGCTTTTTCCTCACCAGTGACGCTTGGTGTTCTTATCATCTCTTGGAGGAGAGAAATGACATCACCCTTTCTCTTTTCGATGTGGTTCAGTATCTTCTCGATGTCAGACATTTTCTATCACCTTTTCTTGCGTGAAATGAAATTTCTCATATTGCACTTCTCAATTATTTGCTTCTTTCTGTCTTCGACCTGAACTGTGACATGTACTTGCTGGGCACATGCTGCACGCAATCCGTTCTACCATGATTGGTGTCTCACCTTTGGTCTCACTCAATAGTTTCCAGGCGTCTTCCACTTGTTTGGGGGAGCCGTTGATGGTTAGAGTCACTGTTCCTTTACCTTCTGTGTCTAAGGTGGAGATTGGTGTCGTGTTTGCTCCGGTTAGCAGCTTTATTGCATCCAGTTCCGTTACGACGAGGCCTGGCAGAGGAAGCAGCGTTATGGGCATGCCCATGGATCTTTTAGTGCCTTCGATGCCGCATGCTTCTTTGACCTTTTCGATGGAGAGCGGGATTGTCTTATTAATTGTTACAGGAACTATCAATTTGGCGTCCTTGGCAAGGATTGCTTTGAGTTGCCCAATTTCTCCTCCTGTTGGATCACCAACTATGGTTGCGGCTACTCCCATAGAATCCAAAACGTTTCCAGACTTTATGAAAATGTCTTCTGAATCCATCTGGTTGACATAGTCAGGCAGTCTATGTGAGCTATTTGTTTGAATAGGTTTTCCATCGACCAGCACGAATGTTTGGTAGGACTGATCGAAGACGTGCTTGCTAATGCAGGTGCCATAGGTCGTTATTATGCCGCAACAGTATCTCTCAGGTTCGATCCTTTGACCTGTAAGCTCCTCGTAGACATAGGCATTTGTTGTACTTCTGGATAGGACTATTATTCCATGCTTAAATGCACGCTTAACGGATTCGAGGTTAGCGACACCCTTAGCGACTAGCCTCTTAGATTCAGATGACGTGAGAGTCACTTGTATTCGCACATTTGCCCCCTGACTGGCCAAGAGTCTACAAGCTATAGTTGAAGAATCTCTTCAAATCCATCGATCCTCTTTTTTCTGGGAGGTCGGAACATTAGTGCTTTGCTCGTCTTCTTTCCATACTCGTGTATGGCTTCAAGAAGTTTGATGGCTGCCACGACGCCGTCTATCACAGGGACGTGCAATCTTTCTTCCAGATAGTGATCCAAGTCAGTCATGCCTGCACAGCCCAACAACAGAACCTCGGCTCTGTCTTCTTCTATTGCTCTCCTGCCGGCTTCTACCAAGGCTTCCTTTACTTTTTCTATGTTTTTCCCGATTTCCAAAACAGGTATATCTATGGATCTTATTGAGGCACACCTAGAAATTAGTCCATATCTCTTGACCATATCTTCCATTACAGGAATTGCACTTCTCAAAACCGTTAATATAGAGAATTTGTAGCCGAGTACTGTAGCCATGTTCATTGAGGCTTCGGCTATGCCTATCACTGGCGAATCAGCAACCTCCTTGGCAGCGAACAACGCCGGGTCACCAAAACAGGCGATAACATAGCCTTCGTATCCATCTCTCATGCCTAGCCTTACCTCTTCAAGGATTCCAGGCCCAGCAAGTGTTTCGTCGTAGTAGCACTCTATTGACTCGGGTCCTCTCTTGGGGCTCACCGCAACAATATCTGTTTCTGGCCTCGCGTACTTCTCCGCCGTCTTCCTAATAGTCTCAGTCATGGACTGTGAAGTGTTCGGATTGATTATTTTCACTTTCAATATGGTTGACCCTCTTAGTATCTTCTATCGTATCTACTTCATCCTTTCTATAGCAGAAAGACCTTTTCCATTTCATCGACAGTCAGAGGCGGAGGTCTCAGGCCGAGGAGGAGACCAAGTCTTGCTATCTGGGGTGGGTACATTCTTGCCTTGTCCAGAATCTTTGTGTTGTTGAAGATGTGTTTTGGGGACCCATCATCAAGAATCTCACCATCTGCCAATACGAGCACTCTCTTTGCATACTGAGCCACCAGAGACATAGAGTGTGTTATCATGAGGATTGTCATTCCATCTCGATTTAGGCTCTGCAACAATTGGCACATCTTCATGGATTCTCTTGGCGAGTGGCCGGTGGTCGGCTCATCAACAATAAGTATCTCTGGCTCCATCGCCAAGATGGATGCTACCGCTACCCTCTGCTTGAGTCCTTCACCCAACCGGAAAGGATGTACGTCTTTGTATTGTTTCAAATCCATCAGCTCCAAAACCTCTTCCCCACGTCGCTTGATGTAGTAGCGAGGTTTCTTTAGATTTCTAAGACCGCAAGTTATCTCGCTCCATACGGTATCGTTGAAGATTTGGTGGTTCGGGTTTTGAAATACAAAACCTACGGTTTGCGCCATCTTGGAGAGAGGGATACTGCGATTATCAACCCCATTAATGTATACATGGCCCTGAGTTGGTTTCAGTAGGCCAACAATGCACTTTGCTAGGGTTGTTTTTCCTGAGCCGTTATGTCCTATTATGGCTGTGAATTCACCACGCCCTATTGTCAGATTGATGTTTTTGAGTACAGTACTGGGGTTGGGCGGAGGGTATGTCAAATGAAGGTCCACGATCTCAACTATGGGCTCCGAGTTGTTGTTTGCGTCATAGTCTGTGCTAGAGACGCTGCCGTTTCTTCGAAGACCCCCATACATTTGTACGGCTTCTTGGAGTGTCAATGGTATCCCATTTGCTGGAATTCTACTCTTGAACCTGTATCCTAGTTCTACAACTTGAGGCGGATCGATACCAACTTCCCGCAGTGTTACGTTTGAAAAGAACTCTCTCGGTTCAGAAACAGTCAGTATCCTACCTTCATTCATGAGGGCGATTCGGTCAGCGAATTCAGCAAGTTGCTCCACCTTATGTTCAACCATGACCACAGTTGCCCCTTTCTTGGAGGATAGCTTTCTTACAACTTCAAAAACTAGATCCGACCCTTCTGAGTCAAGTTCCGAAGTAGGTTCGTCAAGCAGAATAAGTTCCGGCTCTAGGGCATAGATAGAAGCGATAGCTACTTTCTGTTTTTCTCCCCCGGAAAGACTGAATGTCACCCTGTCCTTGATATTGTCAATTCTAAGGAATCTTATTACTTGGTTTACTCGTTTGTCTATCTCATCATTAGACATGCCTAGGTTTTCGAGTCCCCACCTCAGCTCTTCAGTGGTATGCAGATTGAAGAGTTGTGCTTCAGGATCTTGCATAACAAGGTTGGCCTTTCGGGCGATTTCACTCAGAGTGTGTTTGCTTGTGTCGAGGCCGCAGGTGACTATATGCCCTCTAAGAGTTCCACTATAGTAGTGGGGAATCACACCAGTCATGGCATAGAGCAGCGTTGTTTTGCCGGCGCCGGTTGGACCAACTATGCCGAAAAATTCACCGTTCCGAATCCTTAGGTTTACGTCTCTCAGTGCCGGATTGCTTCCACGATATGAGAAAGAAACGTTTTCAAGTATGATGGAATACTCATCGTATTCATGCGCTTTCATGCCATCACGCCGGTGACGGTTGCGTTGGCCTATTTGGGTCCAGCTAGGGCTATTTAGACTTCTTGGTAGTCATCAAATAGACTAAGCATAAAATACCAATCACTATGGCTCCTGTCAATGGAGCCCAGAAGGGCATCAAAGAAACCTCTGACCAGAAGGTAATTCCCATGGAGAAGAGCCATACCCAATAGAAGGCAATGGACCCTAGGACGAACATTATGATGATTCCCACGGTTGTTGATGCTTTCACCTTGTTTCCCGCCGAATGCAAAGCTATTTATTCTCTTTATATATGAAACTTACTACTAGGATGGTAGGTTGTGGTCTCAGATGGTTGAACCTGTTCCTGATTTTGAATTCAAGTTCTGGAGGACAGATACGAGAAGTCTGGTATCATCTCTGCTGCTTGCAGTAGGCATGACTGTGGCCATGCAGATTGTTGAACGTCTTGACACAATGATGTGGGGCGGCGTGATCCCAGCATGGGGAATAATGATTACGTGGCCATTTCTATGTGGCGGAGGAATAATGTTTGGAATTACTGGCGCAATAATAGTTGCAGAGTTCAATCCGATTGTTGCAACGCTGACAGCTACAGGCCCTCTTGCACCACTCTGGTTTATCTGCAACTTCCTGACATCTGCACCTGCAGCTCTCTTGACAAGATACTACAAGATACACAAGGGGAGAGAGAAGCTCGGTCTGAAGGAGATGCTAGTGATCCAGCTACCGATTCAAGGCTTCACAGGTTTCGCTGCTCTGCTGGCCGTGTGGATGTTCCTGTTCAAGTTCCCAATATGGATGGTGTTGGGTCTTTGGCTATGGGCGTGGTTAATGGGGTTCTTGGGTTCCATAATTGGGTTCTTCACAACGAGAAGCATTGTTCGCTCTGGAGTACTAGTATGAGAGTACACAGGTAATGAAGCTACTCTACCAATTCTCCGCCCGAGACTCTCTACTGCATCGTCTAGACCCTAGGACGAAACTACTGGTCATGGCATGCTACTTGGTAGGAGTATTGGTAGTTCCAAACTACCTTTTTCTGTTAGGGGCTTTCCTTTTTATGGTCTTCCTTCTGTGGTCCGCGGGAGGAATCAGCCCAAGAGAATACGGAGCGTTCCTAACATTCCTTGTGCCACTCATCCTAGCTATCACACTCATTCAGGCTCTCTTTAACTGGCCTCATGGAGCAACCTTCTGGAGCATCAGCTGGCTGAAACTATCTGTACCCGGCACCTTCTTGGGATTGAGTATTGGGTTGATTCTCGCAACGATGGGGATCACCTTCGCCATGTTCTCGATGACTACGGATCCCTACAAGATTGGCATGGTTCTCTACAAAGCCGGTGTCCCGTTCAAAGTATCTTTCATGACGAGTTTCAGCTTGAGGCTTCTCCCCCTCCTCCAAGAAGAGCTACAAATCATCGGCAACGCAGGAAAACTGAGGGCATACGGATCATTCGACTCGAAAAACCCTATCAAGGTGCTTAGCGGACTTATCCATGCTATAGTCCCACTGATGATCGATTCTCTCAGAAAAAGCCGAGACATAGCTCTGGCGATGGAACTTCGTCACCTCAACGCTCCCAAAGAACTGGGCATCAAGAGAACTTTCAGTACCGAAGTGGTCTTGAGCAAGAGAGACTATGTTGCTATTTCCGCATCAGTGGTCTATTTGACCACAGTTCTTTGCGTACACTTCCTTTTTGGAATCTAGAAGCAAGCAGTTCGTTTCAAGACACGCTGTTATCCGCTCACGCCGCGCTTTCCAAACTGAAGGCTCAATCTATTGGCGATATAGCCAAGTCGCCGAATCGTCTCGTGGATATCCTCTTCTGTAGTGCGCGGATTGATCGTGCACATACGGAGTACGATGTGCCCTCTCAACACAGTGGAGCTGACCATGGCAAATCCATCCTCCATCATTTCATTCACGATTCTTTGGTTTATGGCGTCTGACTCTACTGAAGACTGGCTCGCAGGAACGTAGCGGAAAGTCACAATGCCCATTTGAGCAGGGGTCACAATTTCCCAGTGTGGGAACTTGCGTAATGCCTCTTCAGCAAGTTCAGCGAGCCTGATTCCCCAGGATATCGCTTTTCGGAACGCTTCGATTCCAAAGACTTTAAGTGACATCCACAGCTTGAGTGCTCTGAAGCCACGCGTCAATTGAATGCCGTAGTCGCAGAAATTGATCTCTTCCTCCGACCGATCAACATCCTTCAAATACTCAGGCTGTGTGCGAAAGGTCTCTCTCAACTGACGAGCGTTGCGGATAAGCACGCAACCTATTTCATAAGGCTGAAAGAGCCACTTGTGGGGATCCAAAGACAACGAGTCGACACGCTCCAGTCCCTCCAGCAGGGAACGCCCTTTATCACAAAGTACGGCGGCTGCTCCGTAGGCACCATCAACGTGCAGCCATAATCCTTCTTCGCGACAAAAGTCTGCAAGCACCGGTAGCGGATCTACCGCACCAGTGTTGGTCGTGCCCGCATTCGCGATGACGCAGAAAGGGTCCATGCCTGCAGCTCGGTCCGCAGTCACTTCGCGTCGAAGATCTGGCAGCGTCAAGCGGAAGCGATTGTCTGAAGGTAGCTTACGGATCTGTGTGGGGTCAAATCCAAGCACTCGCAATCCTCGTTCGACGGATGAATGTGTCTGATCTGAACAATAAACAATAGCATCCCTAATCCGGTCCTTGAGCTTCACGTGTCGCGCAACTGCTAGGGCGGTCAGGTTGGCTACTGAGCCACCACTCACAAATAGCCCGCCTGCAGTGTCGGGTAGACCGCAAAGTTGTCGCAGCCAATCTATAGTGACTAGTTCAACTTCTGTCGGCCCGGGGGCTTCTAACCATGTGCCCGCAAACACGTTAATCCCTGCCGACAGCGCATCGGCGATTACTCCGATGAAGTTGCTTGGACTGGGAACAAAAGCAAAGAAGCGGGGATGATCCAAATGCATGATATTGCTAAAAACATCCTGCTGTAGCTGTTGAAGCACAACTTCAGAATTGATTCCCTTCTCTGGCAATGACTCGCGAAGTAGTTCCTTCAATATCCTCCTGTCGCATTTGTGCGTCACAGACTTGAAGCGCAGACTCTCAAAATGCTCGACAAGGATATCAACAACTTGGTAACCCAGAGACCGCATCTCTTCACGAGACAATTGAAGGTCCTTCTCAGACTGCATCTTGCTCATCAGATTAACATCCGTTGTTCGCCAATCCTCGCACAGCAAGGCACAGAATGACTGTTTAGCAATAATTGTTATTCTCCTAGTAAAATAGCTATTTGGTGCGCTTGCTAAGTAGTGGGTAAGAGACTAAGAAAGCCTTGCATGGCAAGGAGCCTTCCTAGCATCTAGCGCGATGGTATGGGAAGAGCTTTTGGTAGGCGTGAGCGCTCATGCCATACTATGAGCGCTTTTGTTTGTGGTTTGGATGTGCATAAGGACTCAACCTGCGCGACGATCCTGGATTGTGATGGCAGGGTAGTAAGTCAGAGAAGAATAGTGAATGAGAGAGTCCTATCGTATCTCTCAGATTACCAGATTGATAGAATCGGTATGGAAGCCTCCAATCAGGTAGCTCCACTCTACAGAAAACTGACTAGAAACGGCTACACTGTATCCGTTTCTCACCCCAAGAAGACACGCTATATCGCTGAGGCAAAGATAAAGAATGACCGAGTAGACTCCAAGGCCATAGCTGAACTGGTACGGTTGAATGCTTTGCCACAGGCATACATGCCTGATGAAGAGACAGCCAAGCTGCGTGAACAGGTTAGAAGAAGAGCATTCCTTGTAAGAGAAAGAGTCAGACTCAGAGTCAAGATCAAGAACATCCTCACATATGAAGGAATCAAACCTCCAACAAACCATGGACTGTTCACCCAGAAAGGAGTAGAATGGCTCCACAACCTGAATCTGGAGCCTGTAGAGTCCTACCTTCGAGTCATCACGCCGCTGGATGAAGAGGTCAAACTCGTCTCCAAGATACTCAAAGAACAAGCAACAATAGATGAGGATGTGAAGCTCCTCATGACAATTCCTGGAGTAGGATACTACACAGCCCTGCTCATCAAGAGCGAGGTTGGAGACATCAACAGGTTCAGTGACGGCGACAAGCTATGCAGCTATGCTGGATTGGTCCCATCAACCCACTCATCTGGAGGAGTAACCAGACATGGAGGCATCACTCGTGAAGGAAGCAGATGGCTACGATGGGTGATGGTTGAAGCAGCCATGACACACGTCCACAAGTACGACACAAGCATCACCAGAGCCTATCACAGAATAGCTGAACGCAGAGGCAGACAAGTCGCAACAGTGGCAGCAGCAAGAAGACTGCTCATGTGCTGCTGGTCAGTACTCAAAAACCAGCAGCCATATCACGATCGGGCATAGAAAAGATTCCTCGCGAAAGCGCTGTCCCGTAAGAGTGTGGACGTTAGCGCGATTGAGGAGGGCCTGGATGCGAAGCCATAGTGCCCCATCTGTGGGCGGATAGGCGCGTGCCAAACATACTCATCCAGGAGCGAAAGATAGAATAGACGCCTTCACATAGGCGCGCTACCCGGAAGCATTTCTTACCTAAACGGGCCAAGTCAAGCCTTCTCCGCTAGACAGACCCCTAGCAAAATGAGGGCGGTAGCAGCGATTGTCGAATTCGTTATAGGCTCTCCTATTGTGAGATGGGATATCAAAATAGTGTATACGGGCATTGTAAACAAGAATGCCCCAGCCCTAGACGCATCCAAGTGTTTCAAAGCCTCATACCAAAATAGGTACGCCAGTCCTGAACAAACCAACGCAAGATACAAAATGATTACCCATGTTTTAATTGAGATTTGAGCTACAATACTGAAATCCTCAGTGATTGAAGCAAAAACTAGCAAGAATGCTGTCCCAACCGTTATGCTTATGATGGTAACTGCGACAGAATTGTATCTAGAAAACATGGACTTTCCCAATACCGTGTAGATTGCCCAACAGACTGCTGAGCTTAGGACCAAAAGATCTCCTAAGAAAGTGGATGAAGAGAAAACTCCAAGAGAGAACTCATCTCCAGCTATGATGACTATAATCCCAATAAGAGCCATGAAGATGCCGAATACATTCTTCAAGCCAATTTTCTCATGCAGAAGTACTAGAGATAAAATAGAAATGAATATGGGGTTTGTGTTCAATAGAACGGATCCGTTTATCGCGGTAGTGTATGACAACCCAATGAATTGGAGAAGGTTCAGAAGTGTGACGCCGGAGACACCTAAGACGACAAATCTTAACCAGTCAGCTTGGGGGGCTCGTCTTAACTCACTCATCCCTCCGATGACCGGTAATATTGGAAGTAATGTTATCGACGCTATCGTGAATCTGAGGACTGCAAGGATTGTTGGGGAGATTTCCTGCAGACCAACTTTGATGAAGATGAAAGAGGATGCCCAAACCAAAACAACTACGAGTAGCATGAGCCACGATTTCATATCTTGAGTGATAGGATTCAACTAAACCAAATCCTGGCAAATTATGTGGCATCTGTTTTGCTTCATTGGCGGACCATTTTATAACCCTGTTAAACGAAGTAAGAGAATCTTTGGGAATGAGATTTATGATTTGGGCAGTCTCTTAATCTGACTTTAGGGATTCTGATGGAGAGCCATATGATTAGTCGTCACCCCCGGACCGTGATGGTCCTCTTAGCTTTCCTAACGGCTTTTACCTTGCATTTACTCCTATTTTCCTACGCCCCTCTGATTTCTCCTCTAATAACTGAAATGGGTATTTCTCACGCTCAAGCCGGAGCTGCCTTTTCCATCTGCATCTTGGCTGTAATCATGATGAGGGTCCCTTGGGGTTTCTTGATCGACCGTATAGGGTTTGCAAAAGCTATCAAGATTGCTATGCTTCTTATTTCAATCTTCGGAATTCTAAGGAGTTTCTCCCTCAACTACGAAATGCTCTTAGTGTTTCAATTTTTCCTTGGGGTCGGCTTTGCGGCTGTGCTCCCTTGCTTGTCCAAGCTTGTGAGCGTTTGGGCAGGGCGAAAGGTCGGGTCCGCCAGCGGTATTTATGTGGCCGGCTTCCCGGCTGGAGAGGCCACAGCCTTCACCTTGACAGCGTACCTATTATTGCTCTTCGGGAATTGGAGATTTTCCCTCTTGATATTCGGGTTTTGGTCTCTCTTACTACTCTTCTTATGGCTGATCTTTGGGAAAGAACCCTCAGAAAGCAGGCTGGAAGTAACTCTTGATTCTAGAACTTCCTTTGGAGCGAATTTCATGGAATTGATTAGGCTTAGGGAAGTTTGGATTCTAACCGGACTGTGTGTATTAAGCATGGGCGCCTACGATACTCTCCTTACTTGGCTTCCCAAGATCCTAGAGTTCCGAGGGTTTCGACTTTCGGCCATGTGGCCCCTTGCTTCGATGTTGCCTTTAGGATTCTTGGTTTCTGGTTTGTCAATAGGTTTCGCGTCCGACAGGGTCCGTTCGAAGAAAGCGCTTTTGACAGTTCTGGGAGCAGCTGGTGGTTCAGTAACTCCACTCATTTCTTTTTCATCTGGCATCCTACTTCCTCTAACGATATTTTCGGTCGGCTTCTGCACAACTGGAATCATAACCTTGATCCTGATAATGCCTATAGAACTCCCTAGAACTAGGAGTAGAGTTGGAAGCACCGTCGGCCTAGTATCCTCAATAGGAAATGCAGGGCCCTTCCTATTTCCCATATTGCTGGGCTATATTATGGACATAGGCGGATCCATATTCTTACCTATGCTAATGTTATCAGTTATCATTGGTATTGCGGCAATCCTAAGCTTGTGCATTCGATAACTGAAATGTTGATAAGACGCAAGAGACAGGGTCTTCACAATGAGGTACTTCACATCGCCCCTGCATCTTTGCACAGACCTAAGCAATTCACCTGTATGCCTATTCTCATACCTCACAGAACAGCATAGAGAACTCTAGATCAGGGGCAAATATGCAAGTGTGTCTGCTGCAGCTGTTGTTGCTAAACCTTATAATTGTAGACTCCGCATGTTGAGTTGGTGGTCTTATCATGGACTTGTTGATAAAGAATGGCAAGGTTGTTTGGCCCGACGCGACTTTAGAAGCGGATATTGCTGTAGATGATGGAAAGATCTTGGGAATAGGTCATGGTGAGTTTCTCCCAAAGGCAGATCGCGTAATAGACGCCAAAGAAAAGTTCGTTGTCCCAGGAGGGATTGACCCCCATGTTCACATACATGCTCCGCTCATGGGCGCTACAACCTTAGATGACTTCGATACTGGAACTATGGCTGCAGCGGTAGGTGGAACTACAACCGTCATAGACTTCGCATTCCAACAGAAGGGAAGCCTACCTATGGACGCGATAAATGCCCGCAGAAAACATGCGGATAACAAGGTTGTCATAGATTACGCTCTGCATTCTAATTTGATAGAAGCCAGCGATGAAGCAATCGGCCAGATTCCTAAGATCATAGAGTATGGAATCCCCTCCTTCAAGTTTTTCATGGTTTATAGAAAAGACGGATTAATGATTGACGACGGAAACCTGATGCCCGTCATCGAGGCGATAAAGAAGAACCAGGGCCTGGCAGGTGCGCACACAGAAAACGTTGCTATGATTGAGTATCTCGTGGACAACGCACTGAAGAAGGGAAACAGGTCGCCCATATACCATGCGCTCACCAGACCCCCTATTACTGAGGCAGAAGCCATCAACAGAGCACTCTACATAACGAAGCACTTGGGTGCAGCATTCTATGACTTTCACTTGTCCGTGAAGGAGGGCGTCGAACTCATTCGACAGGCGAGGAAAGAGGGCCGCCCAATATATTGTGAAACTACAACACATTATCTCACATTGACTGAAGACATGCTCAAGGGGCCTAATGGACTGAACTTCATATGCAGTCCTCCACTTCGAAGTAGAGAGCATATTGAAGCACTCTGGCAAGGTTTGGCTGACGGAACAATCTCGGTAGTGGCGTCGGATCAGGCCGCCTTCAGTCTAGAGCATAAGAAGTTGGGAAAAGACTCTTTCGAGAAAGTCCCAAATGGCCTACCTGGAGTGGAGTTTAGATTGCAGCTACTATTCTCTGAGGGAGTCCAGAAGGGAAGGATATCAATAAACCGAATGGTAGCTGTTTGCAGCACAAATGTTGCAAAGATATTCGGACTCTACCCGAAGAAAGGCGCGATAGAGATTGGCAGCGATGCAGATTTAGTAATACTAGATCCCAAGGCCGATAGAAAGATCACTATTGACAATTGTCCGTACAAGACGGATTGGTCACCCTTTGACGGTATGAAACTCAAAGGTGGCCCGGTGATGACCATATCTAAAGGAAAGGTCGTTGCTGAAGACGGCGAATTCGTTGGAAAGACCGGAGAAGGTTCATTCGTAAAGAGGAAGATATCCGAAGAGATTCTGAAAGGCCCGGCGGTGTAAACCCTGATCACGGTTTACTTGACTCTTCCCCTCCCTTCTTCCATGTGATTTCCTGTCTCTCGTGGTCCTCATATGTTCAAAATGGAAAACTAGTCGAGAAAGATGATCCCAAGTTTAGTCTTCTCCCCCTGCTAATCGTCTGAGTACACATGTATTCCGAAGCGGGTGCGGTTCGGTTTGGTATTCTCTAGTCTGCTTGAAGCCGTTCAAAAAGCGAGGCGTACGCGGGTCTGGATAGTTTAGGTTGTTGAAGTTTCAGCGACAGAATGGCAAACAGGAGACTACATAAGTTGTCTGGCGAATCACGCAGTCAGGAACTTCAATCCAAAACTGAAAGTCTTACTGGGAAGGAGGTGAGAACCGTTGTCCTACTATCCCTATTATCCTCTGGGATATGCTAACTATTATCCTTGGTTTATTCCGAGCCCGTACTACGGCTACGATTACCAGCAGGCATATGCATACCGTTATCCTTACCCATGGTACAACAGCCTCGGCTACGGATATTGCCAGCAGCCAACCTCTTACTACCCATATCCCTATCAGTTCGGCCAGCCCTACAATATAGGCTTCATGAGCCCGTATGAGCAGGCAAACTATCCGTTCTATCCCGCGCTGCCGCCGGCATACAGCAACCCCTACAGAGCCTTGCCGATGCTGCCCTCATACTAGAACCTCCACTTTTCAGGGGAGGAGACCTCTAGTTCCAACTGTCCTGATCGACCGCTCGAGACGGGCCTTTCACAATTTGATTCACAAGACCCACGTCGCGCTTGATCTGGTCACAAGAATCCCCAGTCAACTTTGATTTTCATAACATTGTCGCACGCTGACCTGAGGTCACCGTATTCTCTACTGCGGTTAAGCTATTTATTGAGGTTGAAAACAAACACAAATTGATCTAGTTATCTAGGAAAATCTTCGTAATACTGACTGTAGTTATCCTATTAACTTCAATTTCAATCGCCGGTGCTGCCCCTAGTGGATCTATATCGTTTGAGGGGCAAGTAGATTCTGAGGATTTCGTTTTGCAGTTAGGTCAAAGCAGGAAGAATGCTGTCATATTCAAGAATACTGCGAGCGCAACCATTGACCTTGGAGTGCTGGAGGGTGCGTGTCTTGCCGTAGAAAGGTGAGCCCATACTGGCTGAGTGCACCCACATAGAACACATACCACGATATACATCCTAACCTTAACATAGAGCGCAAAACATAACAGAACCAAAGCGTTTAAGGATGAAAACACTGCACAGACGATGTGGGCTCGTAGCTCAGCCTGGACTCATGAACGCGCCAGAGAGAGCATCGGCCCTCTACTGTTCACAAGAGGAAAGCCGGGGGTCGTGGGTTCGAATCCCACCGGGCCCGCCATTAATTCCCGATGTAAGATAATTCCGGGTTTGACTACTCTCACATTCAGCTGTTTACCTCTTCTGCTAGATCCTCCTGAGGTAGTCGAAGAAAGACAGGCAGTCTATATCTCCGCTTAAGCAGACAGCGGGCGTCTCAGCCTTTCCTTCAGCAACCTCAATGAGAGTGGGCATCAAGTAGCCACGGCTCGCCAAGTAACCGATCAGGCGCTCTAGGAACTCAAGATATCTTGGTTGACCAATCCTTACAGGATGAAGTTGCAGTACCCCCATACCATTGTCTGGAATTGTATCGATATAATTGAAGAACAATTTGAGGACTGTGGTTTTGGAGGACTGGTCTAGAGCCTCATCGCTCAGATGACATACTGGAAAAGAGAGAAACTTCGAGCTTACACCGTCAATAACCAAATGAAAAGGCTTTGTTAATTCGTGAAAGCGTTCTCCTCTTCTAACCCCTGAATCATATGCTAGGCCAAGTCGATCCAGACATCTGAAGGTATTGATGTCATATGAGTTGTAGGGAGCCCTGAATCCTCGCACCGGAGATCCTTGCGCTTCAAGTAGCTCAAGAGATCTTTTGATATATCCCAGTTGAGTCTCAAATGGGAGACCACTATGCTTCACATGGTAAAGGCTATGTGAGGCAATCTCGTGTCCCCTCTCTCTGAGCATCTGCAGTAGCTCTTCAGTCGCTATTGAGGCCACAATAGTGAAAGTGAATCTTGCATCATACCTTTCCAAGACGCCGAAAATGTTGCCTAGAATGGTGTCAAAGGGTATCCTGTGGTACTGATACATTCTCCTCATTTGGACTATGCTGGCGTAGGGACCTCTGGCGGAACTGAGGTGTCTAAACCAAGCTGAGAGGTTACTTGCCTTCACCTTGCTGGGGCACTTCCCTTATCTGTTTAGCCGGTATTCCTGCGACAACCGCATAGTCAGGCACATCGCTGGTCACCACTGAGCCTGCAGCGACTATGGCTCCTTCACCAACCACCACATTGGGTAGGATTATTGCGCCTGCAGCTATCCAAGCGCCCCTCTTTATCCTGACTCTCTGGGGGCCTTTATGGTATAGGTTGAGCCTTTGATGAAAGGGGCTTGCTCCGGAGTGCGTCAGTATCATCGCAAAAGGCGCTATAGATGCTTCATCCTCAATAGTTATGTACTCAGGATATTGCCCGTCCATTACGACGAAGTTCCCCACATAGGCCCCCCGACCTATCCTTACTCCGCACAGCCTGTGGAAGAAGACTCGTAGTGGTGAGTATGGTAACAGCCAAGCGAAGATTCTGAATATGCGGCTGCCGATCTTCCACCTCTTCCTCCGCTTCACCTGATTCCCCGCTCCAGCTTCGATAGATCCAGATCATCTGCTTAAGGATTAAGCCTTACAGGGCAAATCATGACCGCGGGAGGTCTCCACACCAAGCCATCACTGGAGAACCGGCATATTGGCCCCATGGGGAAGTCTTAAGCCGAACTCCAAATTTGTAGTGATGTATGCGTTCGATAAAAAGAGTCAGTTGTGTTGAGGGCACCTCGAAACCTAGAGCCTCCTACTCCAATCTCACAAGGGCAGGGGACTTCATCTTCATTGCGGGGCAGGTGGCGATGGATCCTAGAACTGGAAAGGTACCGGAAGGGCTTGAGGATCAACTGAAACTCATCTTCGAGAACATGAAGAGGTTGCTTGAGAGTGAAGGAGCATCATTGATAAATGTTGTTAAGACCACGGCTTTTCTATCAGACGCGTCATACCACGAGGAATACGATAAGGTCTACCGTTCATACTTCAAGGATGGGTATCCTGCTAGGTCTACGGTACAAGCGAAACTTATGCACCCGGACTTTAAGGTTGAGATAGAAGCCATCGCATACATTCCCTAAGTGAAACTCTCAGACTCTGCGACAACATGACTCCGTCGGCGCAGCACGAAAGTGTAAGGTGAGGTAGCGCGGGCCATATTTGGTTGCGGCTAGTTGAGCTTACCACAGAACTCCTCCATCCGATCCATGCCTTTCTCTATCTCCTTGGTGGATGCAGCGTAGCTTAGACGAATATTCCCATCTTTGCCAAAGGCGACTCCTGGAACAACCGCTACATGTGCCTCACTGAGAAGCTTCTCAGCAAACCCCATTGAAGAGAGCCCCGTCGCCTTCACATCGGGGAAAGCGTAGAATGCTCCCTGGGGCATTTCACATCTAACATTCCTGATCTCTCTGAGTCTACTCACCATGAGTCTTCTCCTCTGGTCGAACGCCCCAACCATCCTCTTGACTGAGTCCTGTGGACCTCGGAGCGCTTCCAGAGCAGCCATCTGGGTTATGCTGTTAGGGTTACTTGTCGTATGGTCTTGAAGTCTGCTTATTGCCTCAACGATCTCTCTAGGCCCCGCTGTGTAACCTATCCTCCAACCAGTCATCGAGTATGTCTTAGAAAAGGAGTTCGAGATGACTGTCTTTCTCTTGACCTCCTCACTTAAAGAGGCGATACTGATATGTGCTAGGTCATCATAAACGAAGGCTTCGTAGACTTCGTCTGACACTATCCAGAGACTATTCTCCAAAGCAAGGTCAGCTACGGCTCTCAGCTCGCTATGACCGAGTACAATCCCTGACGGGTTAGAGGGCGAATTAAGAATGAGTAGCTTCGTCTTGTCAGTAACCTCTCTTGCCATCTCGTCTACATCAAGCCTGTTGTCCTCTGTGGTCGGGACCAGTCTGGGGAGAGCGCCTGCAAGCTTGATCTGCTCAACATAGCTGACCCAGTAGGGTACGGGCAGGAGAGCTTCATCGCCTGGGTTGAGAAGAACCTGCATAATATTGTAGAGGCTGTGTTTTCCACCGCAGGACAGAACTATCTGCTGAGGGTCGTAATGTACCTTGTTATGTTCTTTGAGCTTCTCTGCTAGAGCCTGCTTGAGTTCTTCAATCCCCGAAGTGGGAGTGTAATAGGTGAAGTTGTTATTGATGGCTCTTATGGCGGCCTCCTTTATGTTTTGGGGGGTTGGAAAGTCTGGTTCACCAGCCCCAAGATTCACTACGTCTTGTCCCTTCCTCTTCAACTCCTTGGCTCTTGAGGTCATGCCGAGAGTCAAGCTTGGAGAGATTTCTTTTACTCTTTCAGAAACCATTTCTGAGACATCAAATAGAGGGCGTGAGGGAGATAATAAAGGCTTTAATTCTCCACGGGTCAAAAGGCATTCTGATGTCAGCTCTAGGAAAACTTTTGATTCGCTTATGAGAGTTGATTTGGTGTTCAGGTGCATGAAGATTGGTAACCCATAAAGACCGGTACCTAAAAGCTGTTCACCTTGAAGTGCCAGACACGGTCCCTGTCGATGGCGCCCTTGATCTAATACACGCCCAGAGGATTCTTGAAAAGACACCCATGAGCACATCGATCTTTCTCTCACAGAAAGAGAGAGATGAGGTCGACATGAATGATGTGGCCGAATACAACCAGAGACTTCTGAATGAGACGGCTATGAAGCTTGACTTCGACTCACTGCTGGTAAATGACTGGAACATCTATCCTGAAGGTTTCAGACCAAGATTCATAGACGAAACGAGCTACGTTGATCATTTGGGAAGGATCTACAGGACGAAGCCAGACATCAAGACAACATACTGGGTGGATGGAACAGTAAAGTCTCCCACGGACCTAGAGAAGCTTGAGTTACCTGAACCCGAGGAGCTAAACCTCGATGCTGTAGAGGAGACAGTTGCTGAAGCCAAAGACGAATACCCGGTGATCGGTTGGTGTCATTCAGTAGTTACAGCCCCATTCCAGATGAGAGGAGGAATCGACAAGCTCATCTTTGATCTCTATCGGCAGCCAGACTTCGCTAGAAGGCTGATCGAGAAGATCTTCAGATACCAGATCGGGGTAGTAAGACGGCTCATCGAGTCTGGGGTAGACATCGTAGTGGAAGGCGACGACCTAGCAGACATCAAGAGTCCCATGTTTTCTCCAAAGATTCTCAGAGAATTCTTCTTCCCCTACCTAAGAAAGTTCATTGAAGAATGTCACACTCAAAAGATTCCAGTTATGAAGCACTCCGATGGAAATCTCAACCCCATACTTGAAGAACTAGTCAGCCTAGGCTATGACGGGCTGCATCCAATTGAGCCAAGCGTCATGGACCTTGGAAAGGTAAAGCAGCTCTACGGAGGCAGAATCTTCCTGCGCGGAAACGTTGACTGCGTATACATCCTACCTTACGGCACAGAGGAAGAAGTTAGACGTGATGTCAGAAGGTGCATAGACGCCGCAGCCAAAGATGGAGGCTTCATTCTCTCAGACAGCAATTCCCTCCACAGCAACGTAAAGACAGAGAACATCAAAGTCATGGTTGACGAGGCCAGAAAATACGGAAGATACGCACCAGACAGAGCCTAATGGCTAAGCTCCGGTATCCACAATCCGCCGTACGCCTCTCAACTTGGAATGTCTAATCGCGACCTCTAAGGACTACTAAGACTAGTATCAAGTGCAAAGACCAAATCTAAACTGGTCCAGTAGAGAATTGGTTACGGGATTCCGAGGAATTGTTGTAATCGATCTACCTAGAGGTTCGGGTTTTGACATCTGTACGTTTCTAAAGCGGTCCCAGCACTGTGGGTTACCATCTGGCTCCACATACATGCTCGTGACCGATACCGTGGCCCCAAGCAAGGGCCGTCGTAATTAAAGCCTAAATCAAGTCCTAGGTCAGACTTGCGCTCCAGAGTTAAATTGTGTGTGGGCATAGAGAATTTGACTGTTGCCCGAAACTATTTCTTGGGGGGCTTTCGCCTTCTCCTTCTCATCCGGCCAATCATGGCATTTGTTATCGTTCCTGTAACGAGCCCGAGTCCAATGAATATTGCAGCTAGAATGAGTGTATTATGGATGACTGTTTCGATACCGTAGTAGAGCCCCCAAGCGAGCAATCCGCCTCCAACCAGGCCGACGAATATGGCGCTCACCGCATAAGGTATCTCAAGGTCAGCGACGAAGGCTAGGATTACTGCAAGCCACCATCCCACAAGAAATGTGCTCAGAGCTAAGATGCCGAAAATACCAAACCTCCCAGCGTGAATGTTCAGGAATCGATACACGGGCCTAAAGCGGTTCTTCAGCATCTTGAGGTATCTCTTGGCTCTCGCATAGTCTTCAAATGATGTTAGAATGCACAGTGAACTATAGGATAGAAATAGGAATATCGCAAGACACAGCACGATGGATTCGAGAGGAGAGAGACCTATTCCACCGCCGTATATGACTGGGAGGGCGAAACCTCCGGCGATCGCCAGAATGGTGAAGACTGCGAAGCCCATCCCAAGGACTCCGCCGACAGCTAGAATAAGCAGGAAGACTAGCATGCCCATGAGGATCGGGCATCTTAGGACGAAGTCTTTGAGGTAGAGTATTTCCTCAGACTGCCTATCTGTGGGTTCTTCGTACCGCATACATTATGAAATGTCCCCTGCCGCTTAAAACTCTAGTCAACTACTCATCCAAACTATTAGGTGAGCCGAGTGTCGGCACATGCTTGCGTTTCATGTTGGTCAGTTGTATTGGGTGCGCAGCATTCTTCAGACGTACATAGTAGCGATCAGCTTCTTCACCATACTGTCCTTGGGATTTCGCAAAAGTTCTGAGGGAGTGTCAACCTGAACTATTCGTCCTTGATTCATCACTGCGATCCTATCCCCTAATGCAAACGCGTCCTCTGGAGTATGTATAACGCATACTGTGGTTGCCTTCGCCTCTTTCAGAATCGCCTTCAACCTAACTCTGACATCAGCTTTTGTAGCCTCGTCGATGCTACTCAAAGGTTCATCAAGAAGCAGTATTGAAGGGTTTGTCGCTAACGCCCTGGCAAGGGCTACTCTCTGCCTCTCTCCCCCACTCAGTTCGCTCGGCCTTCTATCAGCGAGTTGCTTCAGATCAACGAAAGAGAGCATTTTGTCGACAGTTTGGTCTATAATATCTCTTGGAGCATTCTTAACCCTCAATCCAAAGCTGATGTTCTCGCGAACACTCAAATGTGGAAAGAGGCCGAAATCCTGAGGCACATAGCCAATACCTCTAGCCTCTATTGGGAGGTCGTCTATGATTTCTCCATCCACAAAAATATGGCCCCCGTCAGGCTTCAGGGCTCCCAGGATGGTGAGTACGAGAGTGGTCTTTCCGCAGCCGCTGGGGCCCATCACTACGACAAATTCCTCCGCATCGATCCGCAGGCTTACGTGGTCAAGCGCCCTTACGTTTTCGTAGCTCTTGCAGATATTCTCTAGCCTTAGACTCTTCATTGTCTCTCCTTCACACCACGCCTTAGCGAAAGTAGGGCCATTATTGACAGTGTCTCAGCAACAATGGCTGCAGCCACAGCGGTATAAGGTTCAGTCTGGGAGACGCTGTACACAAGTGTAGGTATAACCTCGGTCCTCCAGGGTATAATCCCAGCAAAGACCATGGTTGCGCCTAACTCTCCCATCGCCCTAGCCCAAGTGAGGGAGAAACCGGCGAGCAAGTCTCTTTTGGATAGTGGAATTATTATCCAGAAGAGCAGATGCTTCACGTCTGCTCCTAAAGATCTCGCTATCAAATCCAGCCCCTTCGCCTTAACTTCTCTGAATCGTCTGGCTGCGAAGCCAACCATGAAGGGGGAGGAAACATAGAATTTTGCGACAATAACTGCGAAGTATGTAAACGCTATGTTCGCAGGCGACCCGGGTCCAAGCAGCAGCAGATAGACAAGCCCTACGGTGACAGGTGGGAAGGTCTGTGGAAGATCAACCATCAAAGTCTCCAGTGTCGACTTAAACCTGAAATCTCTATATGTCAGGAAGTAGGCGAACGGTACCCCGACCACCAGTGAGAGTATCCCCACTATGAATGAGGCTGAGACTCCTATGAATAGGGCTCCCAAGACCCTGCTGCTCAGAAATCGTGGGGCAACATTCTCCCAAGATACTACAGCTATGAAGTAGATGTAGAAGCTTGCTACAAGCATGTATATTATGAAGGCTACGGCGCCAACACCAATGGCTAGACTGAGTTTACTCCTCATCAAGGAACTCCACCTTCAATCTATCCTCTACGATTAACAACTTCTAATTAGCATTTAGCCGGACAGGTGAATTGAAGTTACATTCAACTCACGTTCAGCTGTATGCTTGTCAGCACCCGCTAAGTTGACTCCACAGTTCGAGTTGAGAGGAGCGTTGCTGTCCGCGCTCAATCCATTTCAGGAAGATTAGTCAAACCGTAGAGTAGCGACCACTCGTTACCTACAACTGACGGCTTGATCTGCATCTTCTGTATGGCTGAGAAATATCAGGGGCTTGAGTTTGGGTCCCCTGAGTCAACGGCTCCTACTTATTCTCACTCAGTTTCTTCTCTAGCTCTGCTATGCGTCGTTCCAGTTGCTGAAGTCTCTCCATGAAGGGGTCTGGAAGTTCACCGTGCGCTAGGTCTATCTTTGGAACCCTCTCACCCTTCCTTGCTATGATCGTTCCTGGCACACCAACTACTGTGCTGTCAGGTGGGACATCTTTTGTCACCACGGAGTTTGCACCTATCTTCACTCGATCCCCTACAGTAATTGGACCCAGGATCTTTGCCCCTGCACCTATTACGACGTCGTTGCCAACCGTTGGGTGGCGCTTCTCTCCTCGAGCGCCTCCTGTGCCTCCCAGAGTCGCTCCTTGATACATCGTTACGTTATTGCCTATCTCTGAGGTTTCACCTATGACGACGCCTGTGCCATGGTCAATGAAGAATTCTCTTCCGATATCTGCTCCTGGATGGATGTCGATTCCGGTAAGTTGTCTACTCATAAGGTTGAGGTATCTGGGAATATAGGGAAGCTTCAGGTTCCAGAAGAAATGTGCTATTCTATGAAGGAGTATCGCCTGGATTCCCGGGTAGTACAGAACTTCCATAAGCGACCCAGCGGCTGGGTCTTTCTTGAAGGCCGCCTCGATATCGGAGCCCAGATGGTCGACTATCTTCGCAAGTTCATTTTTGAGCCATTCGGAATCTATCTCTCGGTCTAGGAACCTGAGGCCTCCGAGGCACCTTATGCAGATGGTTCCGTTTTCGGCGAAGCCCCCACACTTGAGGCATATTAGTTGGTTCGGCCTCTCTTTTGCGGGCATCTATTTCTACCTCAACCTGAATCTCGGTCCTTACAGCCTCCGTTACATAGTTTGAGTCTAGTGTCTTGAACCTATGTTTCTAGGTTCTGTCACGACCCTTCCTATAACGGTGTTATGACCCCTGATTCTTGCAAATTCACGTACTTAAATCATTTGTACCCGCTGTCAGTCGTGAACATCTGCGTTCTCAATCACCTCGAGTATTCTGAGTCCATCGTGGATTGAAGGGCTGGGCTGTACCCCCTCTTCTATGCATTCTACGAAGTGCCTGAGTTCTTGTTCGAGGGGCATGTGCCATTCGACCGGGACCTCTGTGTAGTTCATGTAGAGCCTCCATCTGTCGTTCTCGAAGTATGCGAAGATGTTGTCTTGAACGTAGGTTAGGACCCATCTCCTGATCTTGGGGCCTAAACAGTCGGCTATGACTATCACTTCGACATCTTGGAACTTTGCCTCGACTTGGCTGAGATAAAAGTCCCCCCTCGACCGTATGGTCACTCTGTCGGGTTCACCGAGATACCACCTCAAAAGGTCGAGGTCGTGTATGGCAAGGTCCTTCAGTACACCCGCTTTTCTTGCCACGAGTGTCGGTGAACCCGACCTTTGGCAGAAGATCCTTCCCGGTCCTTGCAGTTGACCGATGATCGAGTGAAGTCTCATGAAGACTGGGTTGAACCTCTCGATGAATCCGACCATGGCGATTTTGCTTCCATGCGAGTTCGCAGCCGCCAGCAGCCTCTTTGCTTCATCCACATTCGTTGACATAGGCTTCTCCACCAGGACATGTTTGGACGACTCGAGGGCGGTTATGGCAACATCTGTGAGGCTCTCGGCCGGCACCACCACATCTACAGCATCAACGATCTTCAGTAATGAGGCCAGAGACTTCTTGAAGATCCTGCCCCTGTAGGCCGGATCATGAATTCCAACAACATCGGCTTCCGGGATCCTCCTCCAGCTTTCATAGTGTCTTTTCCCCCAACTTCCAAATCCTACAAGTCCAATCTTGATCCTGTTCAAGGCCTTCCACTACTCTGCACTGGTAGCCGAAAGGAACTGCGTCGCTCTTTCAGCCAAGATTCCATCATCAAGCCCGAGCTTGAGGATTCCGTGTCCTTCTAGGTTGAGGCTGCATAGAGCAACTAAGGTACCTCTAATGCTTGATAGGTAAGTTTCCTTTTCAGACCATTCCTTAAGGCAAATGACTTTCCCAACATTCTCTTCTCCAAGGAGTAGGGAAGAGAATCCCTCGAAGACAATAGCGTCAACCTTGCCAGCCCAACAGTCAAGCATACTTAGCTCTATGTGCTCGCCGTCCTTGATCATTATAGCCTTCTCAGAATCTGAGATTGCTGAGACTATTCTGGCTCCAGCCTTCCAATGTCTCCAAGTGTCTGTGCCTCCTTTGTCCAAGGTGAATCCCTCTTGGCTGACGTGCTTGATTGTCATGACATTCAGTTGCCTCCCTGTCAGGGCCTTTACTATTATCTCGACGGCAGTGGTCTTTCCCGAGGCTTTCTTGCCGAGGACCGCTAGAGCAGGGATGATCGGTTTGTACATCTTGCGCTAGACTTCGCTTCAGGTTAGTCTTCTATTCTTCCACTTAGGTAGAATTTGTGCAATCGGAATCTTTGGGGATTTCCCTCAATCTTCGGTGGGTTTGGTGGGGCCGAAGGGAATGTCCTGGCTGTATGAGCCATTTTGAACCCTCGACTTCCGCCATAGTTTGTGCCTACGGGTTTCTTCCCGCGCTCCTGAAGTTCTTCATTCCTTTGAGGTCCGCAAACCTTTGTTCAGGTCTCTTCTGGAGCCCTTGGCGGCCGACCTCCAACATGACTTTGTTGGTTCGGCTGTCGTCATCCCTGGCTTGAATCCGCCAGACTATGCTCGACTACGTAGTCTGTCTACGGCCCCTTTAGGGATGATCGACCCCAATCAAATGGGGAACACTAATTTAATTAAACTTTGCCAAGAATGGAAGTTTCCATTTAACAAGTCTACCGGAAACTAGGAAACACACAGCAAGATACTCTGTGTTACTGAAGATGACAGTCGATGAGAACTCCAGTCAGTTCAGGGTACACATTGCATGTTTGAGGCTGAGTTGCAGAACTAAGAAAGGCTTATTGCAACGAGGAAATCAATAGTGACGCCGAGACCTTAATCAAAATGATGAAGGTTAATGCCGAGATGGAAGAGAACAAGATTCTCTCTCAAATGGACCTATTCTTCAACCCTAAGTCTGTAGCCGTGGTGGGGGCCTCCAAACACATCAACAAAGCGGGGAATGTAATCTTCTCGAACTTTGCAGAGAACAAGCGTCGAGGAATTTTCAAGGGTGAGATTTATCCTGTAAACCCGAATGAGGAGCGTGTTCTCGGCTACAAGTGTTATCCATCTTTGAAGAAGGTTCCTGATGATGTAGAGTCCGTAGTCATAGTAGTCCCGAGCAAATACGTTCCCGAGGTGATGTCTGACGCAGGTGAGAGGGGCGTTAGTGTAGCCGTCATCATCTCGGCTGGCTTTAGTGAGATCGGAAACAATCAGCTTGAAGAACAGGTCATGGGAATTGCAGGGAAATTTGGAGTCAGAGTGCTTGGACCGAACTGTCTTGGAGTGTTCGACTCCTACACAGGTGTTGATATGTTGTTTCTTCCAGAGACAAAAGTGACCGACGCGGGAGATGTCATGGTTGCGACTCCGCGTCCAATGCAAGGCCCCATAACATTTGTGAGTCAGAGCGGGGCGTTCGGGGCAGCTGCACTTGACTACTTGACTGGAAGACAGATTGGAATAAGTAAGTTCGTCAGTTTCGGAAACAAGGGTGACGTAGACGAGTCAGAGATGCTCTATTACCTCGGCCGCGACGAGAAGACGCGAGTCATTCTTCTATACGCAGAAAGCATAGAGAGAGGGAGGAGATTCATGGAGGTTGCGAAAGAAGTCACGAAAAGCAAACCTGTAATAGCCCTAAAGTCTGGCAGAACCAAAGCAGGAGCCAGAGCGGCGGCATCGCATACAGGCGCCATGAGCGGCACAGACGCAATATACGAGGCGGCATTTTCACAGGCTGGAGTAGTAAAGTCCTCCAACATGATAGAGTTCTTCAATGTTGGCAAGGCTCTCGCATTCCAACCGCCAGCCGAAGGCGACAATATCGCGATCCTAACAGATGCGGGAGGTCCGGGTGTTATGGCCGCGGACGAGTGTGAGTCTCGAGGACTTAACGTCAAGACCTTCTCAGAAGAGACAACTCTCAAACTTGAAGTGCTTAAGGAGAAATCCATAATTCCTTCGTTTGCTCAAACCGAGAATCCAGTTGACCTCACCGGCTCAGCAACTTCCGAGATGTTCGAGAGCGCAATGAAGATACTTGTTAAAGATGATGAGATAGACGCGATAATCGTTATTGGGATTCACCACCTTCCAGCTATTCAAGAGGATTTTGTGGACCGTATCTGTAGAGTATCTGCTGAAACGAATAAGCCAGTCATTGCATGCGATATAGGCGAGACCGAGATGGCCTTACACATAAGGTCTAGGTTTGAGAAATTAGGTATCCCCTCATATCCAGCGCCTGAGGAGACGGCGCAGGCTATGGCTGCATTGGTTTCATATGGAGAGTATCTCAAGAGAAACAAACAATTTGACGACTATCTGGAGAGGTTCTTGGCCCAGTCTGGAAGAAAGCTTGCTAGAGAAACTTAGTGGAACTTTCCTCCTACTTCTTGAATACGAGGTCGTTCTCTCTGACCTTTCCTTTGACCTTCAGACCTACCGATTGACCTGCCTCAGCCTTTTCGACATTCTCATGTTCTATCTCCATCGAATCCACCGTCTGTTCAAGATTGGTCGTTGAACCCTTAATGACAATCGTATCTCCCACCTTCAAAGGGGCCTTCAAATGAACAACAGCAACTTCAATCTTTGAGTAGTAGTGGGTAACTCTCCCTATCTCAGTCAAACTTTCCATCCAATCACCATCGACAAATAGATCTTTGGCTGTTGCTTCTAAGATTTTCTGATGTTTCCATTTGTTCGAGCCGACTCCAAGGAGGGTGAATCGTCATAATAATTGGGGGCTAACTGGAGGACTATCCACCACTTTTTTATCATACCTAGTTTGGAGTATGAAGACGACGTTACTTCGAGGCTTAGTCTGAAGGTCTATGGTCATGTCTGCCCTACGTGAAAATGAAATTCGGGTATTGCTGGCTCTGAAGGAGTTTAGCCGTAAAGTTACTCTTCCAGAGATAATTGACAGGACGGGCTTGCAGGATACAGCCGTCATGCGCGCCGTCTTGGCCTTGTCGGAGAGAAGCCTGGTTCAGGTACATGAAAAGAAGGCATTCTTGGTTCGACTCAACCAAGAGGGTATATCATACGCGCAGCTTGGCCTCCCAGAATCTAGACTGGCCAAGGCAGTTCTGTCATTGGGAGGTCAAGCTAGCCTTGATGAGGCCGTCTCTAAGGCCCACCTAGGAGAGGATACAATTCCAATAGTCTTGGGCTGGATCAACAGAAAACGTTTAGCAGAGATTCATAGGCGGGAAGGGCTCATCTACATCCGAAGCAGTGGTCGAGTCGAACCCGACCCTGACGAGGAGGCTCTGCGGCTCATATACGAGAAAGGTGAAGTGCGCCTCGAAGAACTCAGACCTAAACTGAAGGATGCCGTGTCGAGGCTCAAAGGACGGAACCTTCTAGAGATCTTTCATAAAGTCGATCGAGAAGTAGAGCTTACCGCAAAGGCTCTTGCACTAAATGAGTTAGAGATCAGGACCACAAGATCCGTTACAGCCTTGACTTCAGAGTTGATAACGAGCGGAGAATGGAGGAAGGTTGAGCTAAGAGAATATGACATTGCGGCTTCACCCCCAACTGTCTATCCAGGAAAGAAGAACGCCTATGTTGAGTTCATGGAAGAGGCTAGACGAATCCTCCTTGCGCTGGGATTTGCGGAGTCTGAGGGGCCTCTGGTTGAAATGGAGTTTTGGAACTTCGATATTCTATTCCAAGCTCAGGACCACCCAGCTAGGGAGATACATGACAGTTACGTTCTCAAAGATCCCGCCTCGGGGCATCTGAACGCTGTGGAACTTGTTGAGAGAGTGAAGAGGACTCATCAGAACGGTTGGAGAACAGGGTCTACAGGTTGGGGATATGAATGGAATCGAAGAATTGCTGAGAGACTGATCCTGAGAACCCAAACCACAGCGGTCTCGATGAGATATCTAACTTCATACAAGAACCCTCCGGTGAAGATGTTCTGTCTCTCAAAGGTTTTCAGACCCGATGTTCTAGACGCAAAACACTCGATGGAATTTACGCAGCTTGAAGGCATAGTAGGGGATAAAGGAATCAACCTACGTCACCTACTTGGTTTTCTTGAAAGATTCGCCTCCATCCTGAAACTTGGCGAAGTCAAGTTCAAGCCTGGATATTTTCCATTTACTGAGCCTAGTGTCGAATCTTATGTCAAACACCCGACTCTTGGCTGGGTTGAGTTTGTCGGTGCCGGAATGTTCCGGCCTGAAGTGCTCAAACCCCTAGGCATAGGTTTCCCAGTCATCGCATGGGGTATCGGCTTCGACAGGCTAGCCATGATAGCTCTCGGAGTCGATGATATCAGGGATCTCCACTCGAAGAGGCTCGAATGGCTCAGGGAGAAGCCGGTCAGGTGAGAAGATGCCAACGCTGAAAGTGGGGTACCAAGATCTCTGCGAACTGCTAGGGAGAAAGCTACCAGTAGAACTTCTAAGAGAGAGACTCTTCTTGATGAAATGCGATGTCGAAAATGTTTCTGGAGACGATCTCTTTCTGGAAGTCACCTCAGACAGACCTGATCTACTGTCTTCAGAGGGAATCGCTAGAGAATTGAGAGGCCTCCTCGATATTGAAAAAGGACTGATAAACTACAAAGTCGCCAAGGGAGACTTGAGCATCAATGTCGATCGGTCGATCAAGAGAATCAGACCGTACATTGCTGGTGCTATTGTCAGAGGGCTGAAACTCACTGATGATTCTGTCAGACAGATAATGCAGCTCCAAGAGAAGCTCCATCTGACATACTGTAGAAACAGAACAAAAGTTTCGATTGGCGTCCATGACGCTGACAAGGTAACGCACAAGCTGACTTATGCTGGCGTTGATCCTGGAAAGATAAGATTCACACCACTGGACGAAGCGAGAGAGATGAACGGCCATGAAATATTGGAGTCTACTTCTAAAGGAAGGGAGTACGGATGGATAATCAAGGATTTCTCAGCGTACCCACTGCTGTACGATTCAGAAGGAAAGGTTCTCTCCATGCCGCCTATAATAAACAGCGTGGTCACGCAGGTCACTCCTGAAACATCCAACCTGCTCCTAGATGTCACGGGAACAGACATGAAGCTTGTCAACTCTGTCAACAATATCATGGTCTCAAGTATGGCTGAGCGCGGAGGGAGAATAGAAGCCGCTAAGATAATTTACGGCAGCCGAGAAATCCGGACACCTGACCTAAAAACATCTACGATGAGCCTCAACATTTCATTCGCTAACGATACCTTAGGCCTGAACCTTACGACTCGCGTGGCCGCGGGTCTCCTCAAGAAAATTAGATATGGGGTAAAGTCAACCTCGAAGGATCGTTTGACCGCCCTTGTACCTGCCTACCGCGCTGATATTATGCATGAAGTAGACCTAGTAGAGGACCTTGCAATAGCCTACGGATACAACAGGCTTGAACCAACTATGCCCCTGGCGACAACGATTGGTTCTGAGAGAGAAATAGTCAAGTTGACCAGAAAGATACGTGACTTAATGGTCGGTCTTGGCTTCGTCGAAGTGTTGAGCTACATTATGACCAGTAGAAAGCTGCTCTTCGAGAAGGTGAATATGCCAGCTGGAAGAGTTGTGGAGGTAACAAACCCCTTAAGTTCAGATTTTGAGGTATTGAGAAATTGGATTCTTCCTTCTTTGCTGGACTTCCTAAGTTACAACAAGCATGTTCCTTATCCCCAAAAGATCTTTGAATGTGGAGACGTTGTCATAATAGACGAAAGCAAGCCTACAAAGAGCGTCACAAAGAGAAAGGTTGGAGCTGTGATTTGCGACCATAGAGTGAGCTACGAAGATGTTCAAGCCTCACTCTACAGCCTCCTCAGAAACGGTGGAGTCAATGGATGGCATCTCCAAAAAATTGAGCATCCATCGTTCATCAAAGGCCGTGTTGCAGCAATCAAGATAATGAACGAGGAGGTCGGTGTGCTGGGGGAGATAAATCCGCAACTCCTAGAGAACTTCGGTATGGAGAATCCAATCGCTGCTTTTGAACTCGACCTGCAGTCTGCCTTCGGCTTCAAAGAAACTTAGTAGAGGATGGTGCTGATATCTTCGACTTGGAGAACGATAGCCCAAGGCGAATGCTGGAACTCTCCAGAATCAGCCTCAACCAAATACGTAAAACGGTAGACAAGTTTGAGTCGAATATCCATAAAATCCATAGGATTCGTCAGAACTGGCCTCACAGAGGATGATCTGCGAAAACGACAGTACGATTCAAAACTAATAATCTACCGAGACTACGAGGGTGCTTTGGAAGGGATTGAAGATTTCTCACATCTCAATGTCATATTTTGGATGCATTATATACCTGCCTCTGAGAGAAGGGAGCTGAAAGCCCGGCCTAGGGGGTGTCGAGACATGCCCCTTGTTGGTGTCCTAGCAACTAGGGCACCCCACCGTCCAAACCCCATTGGGCTGTCCCTTGTAGAATTGGTCGAACGAAGAGGAAATATTCTCAAAGTAAGGGGTCTAGATGCTCTGGACGGATCACCAGTTCTGGATCTGAAACCATACGATAAGTGGGACAGCGCGGAACATGTGCGGGTCCCGGAATGGTGGACAAAGCTTGAAAGGGAGAGAAAATGCAGGCGATAGAGGTGTTCGTCAGTCTCCAAAAAGCCTTTTCTTGGACTCCCTACCTTTCGTTGAGACAGATGCTTGAAAGGATCCATTAGGTACTCAGGTGATTCAAATGAACGAGACCGAGAAGATTTGGATGGACGGCAAATTTGTTGATTGGGGTGAAGCCAAGATACATGTATTGACTCACGCGCTGCATTACGCCACAGCGGTCTTTGAAGGCATAAGGTGCTACAATACCTTCAAAGGCCCGGCTGTTTTTAGACTTAGAGACCACATGAATAGGTTGTTCAACAGTGCAAAGATTCACACTATGAACATACCTTACGGAATTGAGGAACTCTCAGAAGCCGTCAAGGATACTATTAGGGTCAACAGAGTCAAGGAATGCTACATCAGACCGATCGTTTATCGTGGATACGGAGAGATGGGTCTGAATCCCCTGAAGAACCCTGTCAATGTTGCAATAGCCGTCTGGCCTTGGGGAACCTATCTTGGGAAAGAAGGTCTCGAGAAGGGCGTGCGATGCAAGATATCATCTTGGATACGTGTCGACACACGTATGCTTCCCCCACTTGCCAAGTCCACTGCGAACTATCTAAACTCTGTACTGGCAAAGCTTGAGGCGATCAGTTGCGGGTACGACGAAGCTATCTTACTCAACATGAACGGCTATGTTGCAGAGGGTCCGGGAGAGAACATATTCATAGTCAAAGACAAACATCTAATAGCACCTCCCAGAAGCTCCGGGGCCCTCTACGGCTTCACCATGGACTCTGTCAAGGAGTTGGCCAGAGACCTCTCAATCCCGGTTGTTGAAAGAGAGATAATTCGTGACGAACTACTAATGGCCGACGAAGCCTTCTTCACAGGTACAGCTGCAGAGGTGACTCCAATTAGAGAAGTTGACGGGCGTGTGATAGGTTCAGGCTCTAGAGGCGCAATTACTAAGCAGCTGCAAGAAAAGTTCTTCCAAGCGGTTAGGGGCAAGGACTCCAAATATGAGAAGTGGCTCGACCTAGTCTAACAGGCCAACCTCAAGAGCTAAGCCACAGCCCTATGGCTCAGTGGCGGATCAGGCGATGCGCTATTGAGAATAAGAAGAAGGTGCCTGAAGCTCACTCTTCTTTCTATGCCGTATCTAATGGACTATACCAATCGATGCCAAGAATCCCTTAGTTACAACTGACCTCCAGTCAACTCATCAGTGGATCGCAAGCACTACTCTATGTAGATTGCGGGTCTATGAGGCTTGGACAAGTGAGCCCTACCCTCAGGGTCGTATTTTGAATCATCATCTTCCCTATAGACTATAACTTCGGCTTTGAGCTCCTTTGAGAAGAACTGGCCTGCGCCTTGTAAAGCTTCCAATTCATCGATTTTCCCTGCCTCAAGCAGTCTCTTCCTAGATTCGGGGGCCATACGGGAAACCTCTTTTGAAGCTCCTTGGACGTATCGGGCAACTTCTTTCATGTAGCTCCTAATCTTCGGGTCTGAGGTAAACTCTCCAATAACCTCCTTGGTCTCTATGGAGGCTACGTCTTCCTGTTCCAAGAGCTTCAGTAAGGTTCTCCACTTCCAATCTTGCGCCGTGTAGAGAATGACGCGTTTAGGTGTCTTCCCAGTCACCCTTATTATGCTGTTGATATCTTCAAGTGTTTGCTTGATCATCTCCTCGACCATCTCTGCCTTGATGTTTTTCTTGAACTCTTCGGGCCTTGGCCACTGCGCCACTGATACAAAGCCTTTCATTCTTAGGCGTTCCCACAACTCCTCAGACAAATGCGGTGCGAAAGGGGCCATGAGTCTGATCCAAGCCTCCAACAGTGGTAATGCAGTTTCTCGATTGGGGGGCGATTTCCTTCTGACGTACCATCTGAAGTCGTTCGAGACCTCGTAGATGACGTTTTCAGCTGCAGCTCTAGTCTTGAGGTTCTCTATGCTCTTTGTGGTCTTCAGGATTCTGTCGTGCATCCGGCTTGTCAACCAGTCGTCTAGGTGGCCTATCTCTCCACCTCCTTCAGAATCCATTATCTCCTTCGCCAGATTCATGAAAGATTCGAGCTTTAACCTAACATCCCTCAGATTCTCTGTTCTCCAGTCCGGATCGTCCATATCATCAGCTCCAAGAAGTAGTGCGCATCTTGTCACGTCGGCGCCGTAGTCCCCCATCGCCCCTCTCAGTGTTACTATGTTTCCTTTTGATTTCGACATCTTCCCCCCCTCTATCATGAGCATGCCGTTTACTCCTATCCCCCTCGGCCAATGCTCTTCCCTGAAGAGTGCTGCATGTTGGAAGAGGAAGAAAGTCAGATGGTTTGGAAGGAGTTCCTTGGCAGACACTCTTAGGTCAACCGGATACCAGTAAAGGAACTCTTCACGCATTGATCTCAATACTTCTTGTTCAATTCCCGCTTTCTTGGCAACAGCTTCTTGGCTTCCGGCCCCTAGAAATATGTAGTCGAAGACTTCATCTGTCAACTGTTTGGGGGAGAAGTCGCTATCACGTATCTTCTTGTTGATTGTGTAAAAGGCCATGTAGACTGTTGAGTCGCTCAGGGTCTCAACAATCCATTCTGGACTCCAGGGAATAGGTGTGCCCAAACCGGTCTTTCTGGCGCAAGGCCAGTCTCTATACCAATCTATCACGTCCAAGAACCATTGTCTTGCTGATTCAGGATAGACCCGGGCTCTTGAGAGGAGTAGTTTAGTTCTTTGTTTCCACGATTCATCAGAATATCTTAGGAACCATTGCCCTTCAAGAGTCTTGACTCTGCACATGGTTGTGCAACGACACATAACCACCTGAGGCAGGTCGAACATCGAGTCGATTATTCCAGCTTGCCTGAAGTCTCTCACTATGATGTTTTTTGCTTCTTGGACTTTTGTTCCGGAGTATCGTCCGCAGTTTTCTTTGAGAACTCCTGTGTGAAACTCTTTCCTGTAGATGATTTTTGTTGCTTCCTGACATTTGGGGTCGTTCTGGTCTCTTACACCCAGCCGGTCTACAATCTCTATAGCAGGATATTCGCCGTGGCCTTCTAAGGAGATCATTCCGATAGGCTTGATCTCGTCAAGCTGTTTTTGGGGGATTCCGTATTTCTTAGCCAGCTCCGGCTTTGCTCTGAGGTCTCTCAGAGATACCCAGTCGAATGGGGCGTGGGCTGGTACACTGTAGACAACACCGCTACCATTATTTGGGTCAACAAACCATCCAGGAAGGATCAGGAGAGGTCTATTCGCTATGGGGTCTCTACATTCCTTGCCGACCAGCTCGCTTCCTTTGAGTCTTTTGACTGTCTCAACGTTTCTCAGTTGTTCTCTTAGTTTATCGGCGGCTTCCAAGCTGACTATCCAGTTCTCTCCATCGATGCGAGCTTGAACGTATTCCGCGTCTGGGTTTATCCAAAGGTTTGTGACTCCGAAGATTGTTTCAGGTCTGAATGTGGCCGCTACAAGGGAGGCGTCGTTTAGGCGGAACTTCATTAGTGTATATTCTTCAGGCGAGACGCCCTCGCCCTCGAGTCTGTCGTGGTCTCCAGTAGGGCTTTCACAGTGTGGACACCAAACCACTGGGTGGGTACCCCTGAAGACATATTCTCCTTCTCGGAGCTTGTTGTATTGCCACTCCACAAACCTGCTGAAGTTCGGTTCGAGGGAGGTTGTGTGGAACTCCCTCCTCCAGTCTATTGAGAAACCTATTCTCTTGACAGTCTCTCTATTCTGGTCGGTGTAGTACTTGGCCACATATGTTGGGTCGACGAACTTCTTGAGCTCCTCTTCAGAGACACCGTCTATCTCTTTGAATTCCTTGATTATTTCAGGGTCGCCTTTACTTACTCTCTCTGAGGCCCCCGCGATAGTCTCTCCAGTCCAATGCCAAGCCCATGGGAAGAGTACGTTGTACTGTTGCATTCGCATGAATCTGGCGTAAGCGTCGACCTTTGACGCTGTAAATCCGTGTCCAACGTGGAGTGGCCCGTTCATATAGGCGAAGGGGAAAGTGACGAATACCTTTCTTCTTGTGTCCGGATCAGAGTCGAAGATTCTGGCTTCACTCCATCTCTTCTGCCATTTTCTCTCAATTCTCTCCCAATCTACTCTTTGCTGGCTCATCTCTTCCTCATCTGTCTTGCAGCCATTCTTGGAGCTAGCCTAGTCATCTGCCGCAGCTTACCTGTGTCGCTCCCGCCACCCTGTCCAAAGTAACTCTTTCCTCCTCCACCTCCTCCGACTACGCCAGCCAACTCCTTGGCTAATCTCCCAGCGTCTATACCAGCTCTTATCGCATCCTTTCCTGCGAAGACGAAGAGCCTGACCGTCTCTTTGACAAGCAGCAGGATGACTACTGACAGCGGCTCAGCCTTAGTGATCTTGCTTCCAAGCATTATGGCCTCCTCCTCATCCGTCTCTTCCCTTTGGGAGATGAGAAATCTTATTCTGCTAATTCTTCTAGCCTTGCCTATGAGAGCTTCTGCTTCTCTTGATGTTAGTTCTTCTCGAAGCCTCGCAGTCTTCTTTGTTAGGATGTCTAGGTTTTTTGAAAGTGTCAGGACAGTTTTTGAGAGATTCTCAGTTGACGTGTTCAGAATCTTGGCTGCTTGCTCAAGCTGAAGATCTCTGTTCTGAATCTCTTTGAGGGCGTGGGTACCTGAGGCGAAGATCAGTCTTTCAACTCCGTCCTGAATCCTCTCCGTGCCCAGGATCTTTATTATCCCTATCTCTCCAGTAGAGCGCAGATGTGTTCCTCCGCATGCCTCGACGTCCCAGTCACCTATCTTGACGAGACGTATTACTGTTCCTGGTACGGCTCCGCCTTGGTAGAGTCTATATCCATACTTTCTCTCCGCCTCATCTCGGGGCATCCATACTGTCTCGACGGGAAGATTTCTCGTGACTACTTCGCACGCCAAACGTTCAATCTCGTTGACCTTTTCCGTGCTGAGGCGTTCATAATGTGAGATGTCCAGGCGACTTTTCTCAACATCTTTCGCTGCTCCAGCCTGCCAAGCGTGTTCACCAAGAACTCTCCTAGCCGCGCCGATGAGTATGTGTGTTGAGGTGTGGTGTCTCATCAGGCTCAGACGTCGTTCCCAGTCGATCACGCCACGGACCTCTGAGCCTATCTTTGGGACATCTCCATCAATGATGTGTATGACAATGTCTCCTGCCGACTGGACATCGACGACTCTTGAGGATTGTCCGTTGAACTTGATGAATCCTGTGTCTGCGAGTTGTCCCCCGCCCTCAGAGTAGAAGCATGTCTGGTCCAGTATGAGGTATCTCCCCTCAATGACCTCGAGAACCCTGGAGTCAAACTTCGCAAGATATGGGTCTTGATAGTAAAGCTTCTTGGTCTCATGACGTGTTGAAATCTTCTCCTTAAATGTCTTCATGATCGAGGTCTCTTCAGGTGGTTTGGAGTCTAGGTGCCTTCTTGCGACCATTCCAAAGAAGTCCTCAGGAACCGAGACGACCATTGACTCAGCGTCAGCGAATTCCTTAACCACCTCGGGAACAAGCCCGTGAGAGTCATAAAGCTCAATCAAAGTACTCTGCGGGATTTCTTTGAGTCCAGACTTCCTAACATCCCGAGATATTCTCCTGACGAGTTCGGCGCCCTTTCTCAGTGTCTTCCTGTACTTCTCCTGCTCAACCTCAAGTTCCTCAAGAATCTCGTCCTTCATTAGTTTCAGGTTTGGAAAGTTGTCAGACCAGTAAGCTATCTGTTTTTCAACTATGTCGAGGAAACTACTCTCGATCCTCAGCGCCCTCAGGATCCTGTACGTTCTGCGTATCAGAAGTCGGGCCAAGTAGCCTTCTTGCATGTTGGATGGCACAACACCTTCAGAGAGCAGGAAGCATAGGGCCTTAGTGTGGTCTAGGATTGTGCAGAAGCTCTTGAAATTCGAGATCTTTCTGTCGAGTTCTTCACTGGAGATTCCTAGTTCTTTCGCAATCCTTGCTCCTTTGAGTCTATCATTAGGTGTCTGGCCAGCCCTTGCGGAAGACATCTTGGCGCTGTCTGCGATGATCCTGCTGTCAACTTTCAAGTTTGCCAAGTTAGCCACATCGTCAAGTAGGGGACCATAGGTTGCATGGAACCCTGTAGGTGATCCCTGTGAGAGCCAAGTCCATCTCTCGATGCCGTAGCCAGTATCTATAGTTCTCAGCGGCATCTCAACCAGCTTCTCCCCAACATACTTGTACATCATGAATACGAGGGTTGAGATTTCTAGGCCGGCAACACATGCCTCAAGATCCGGGCCTGCGTTGCCTCCACCCGACCAGAAATCCTCCTTATAGTTGACATCCTCTGATCTTACACCAAACTCTTGCGTCAAAAGCTCATGGTGAAACCTCACGGTCTCATCTTTCCAGTAGACTTGTTTCTCTGGATAGTTGAAGGCATGCGCCCCTCCCATCTCAAAGATTGTCATATGTCTTCCAAAGGTCTGACCTACTTTGTCAATGTCTGTGAATCTGATGCAAGGTTGGCTTATAACGAGGGGATTAGCGGGTGGCGGTATTCTCCCCTCAGTAACATAAGGCTGGAAGTTGTAGATGGAGGCCCCAACAAGGTATACATCGTCCCTCCATCTGGCTATCACAGGATAGGGACTGATTATTGTGTGGCGGTTCTTCTCAAAGTATTTCAGAAAGAGTTCTCTGAACTCCGATAGAGTGTGTCTGCTTCTCGATGGTGGATTCCCGATGAAGGTGTATTCTCTGCAGGGGGAGTCTCCACAACTCTTGGTTTCCAGATTCTGAGTCCAGTAGTTGCTGCCGCAGATATTGCATTTTCTTCTCGCAAAACCGTTCGCCTTAAAGAAGGGGATTTCAAATTCACTGTCGAGGCTGACCAATCTCGATAGCCTCAGATGTCCTTATGGTGACAGAAGGAAGAGTCAAGCAGAATCTTTAGTTCTCTTGACTCAGCCAAATAGAGCGCCGAGACCCGCCAAAGCTTCCTCTTCCTTCTTCTCCTCAGGCTTCTTGGCCTCGGCAGGTGCAGCTGCTACAGGTGCAGCGGCCGGGGATGGTGCTGCTGGGGCGAAAGCTGCGCTTGAAGCCTTTTTCAGAACATCATCAATATTTACTTCGGAAAGCGCGGCTGTGAGTGCTTTCAGCCTTGCCTCATCAACATCTATTCCCACTGCAGTCAAAACCTTCTTCAGATTGGCTTCATCAATAGGCTTCGAGGCCGAATGCAGCAACAGCGCCGCATATATATATTTCAAGCTTCTGTTCCTCCGTCTGTAACCACCAAGTTCCTACACGTGCTATGAACATCAACTCTTAAGGGTTTCCTTTCACCACCAGGTTTAGCTTGCAGCCAAGTTCGGTGTAGCTTCCTTATTGACGGTGGCTACAACATTTGCCAGAGTCAACATCTCGGTATGGGCGACCCTCACGATCTCGTTAATGTTCGAAGGCGTGACGTACTCTGCTTCAACTGCCAGTGCTTGGGCTTGATGTTGTGCCTTTCCAAGTATTAGGGGCGCACTTTCAACTGTCAGGTAGCTGGCTTCAAAGGCCAGACTTAAGGCTTGAATGGAGGTCCTGATAATGTCCTGTCTATACTCCTCAAGGTCTAGGGTTAACATGTCTCGGCCAAGGATTGATCCCTTATCGTAGGCGGCTATGATTGATAGGCCCGCTTCCATCGGCTTCATTCCAAGACGCGTCAGGACTGATGCTAGTTTTGTGGAGATCACGTCGCCTTTCTTGGCTGCGAGGGTATCCCTAGCTACCCATATGCTTCCCGACTCTATCTTGGTCAGTATTTTTACTTCTCCGAACTCACTGATTATCGGTCCCGGTGGGAGACCCGTGTTTCCTGCTGGAATAACAATGTCAGCAGTGGCGATGTCTCCTCCTTTTGCGGGGACCCTGACCTTGTTCTTGTTAATGAAGAGTATCAGTTCGAAGGGATTCATGTTGGTGAAGAGTAGAGCAAAAGGTCCGCTGAGCGAATCTGCAAACTTGCCAATATTCTTCTTCTCAGACTCAAGCTCCTGACTTGCTCGTCTGAAGATTGTGTTCTTTGTCACCAGCATTTCTGCACTGCTTCGAAGCAACTTCCGAATCTCTTGGATCTGTGTTGACCTAACATTCGTTAAGTCCGCCGCGGCAACGACGTTGCAGGTTTTCATGATCTTCTTCACTTTTTCGAGGGCCTCCCTCTTCCTCGGTTGGACTTTTCTTTCAGGCAATTGTGTAACACCTCTAGAAGGCCAGGCTCACGGGATGCCCCATCGTTGTCTTGATGAGTATTGTGGAGATGTTCCTCGCTCCACGCTCAAGCTTCCCCTCTATGCTGGAGAATAATGTTTGAATATTCTCTGACAATTGCTCGTCCGGCAGTTCATCGCTGCCGATCCTGCATTGGATGACAGGTTGGTCTCTGACCCGAACTCTAACCGTTCGTTTGGCTTGGTCAATTATGTCGGCTATGGGCGCGTTGAGATGGATCGGTGTCGGCATCTTCCCTCTCGGACCTAAGACTTGGCCTATCGTCTTGCCCACTAACGGCATGAGGGGAGCTTCAGCTACAAAGAAGTCGTATTCACTTTGAAGTTTTCTGGCTGCTTTCTTGTCCTTTGCAAGTTCTTCAAGCTGATCTTTTCCTATAACAAGATCCGCTTTTGCTTCCTTTGATTTCAACGCGAGGTCGCCGGTGGCTATCACGCATACCTTGACGGTCTTTCCTACGTGGTGCGGGAGCACTACAACTTCGTTGAGTCTATTCTCAGGCTTTCTTAGATCTAGGTCCTTGAGTTTGATGATAAGTTCTAGCGACTGCTTGAAGTTGCGTTTTTCATGGTTTTTCCTCAGTTCTTCGAGGGCCTTCTGGATACTCTCTTTTGGAAGAGGCAACTATCACACCCAGTTTTACACAGTAAGTCTGAAAGTGCCTATTACCCTCCGATGTATGGCGTTAATGAACATTTCGTACTCCCAGGCATTGATCATGCAGTCTCAGATATCCTTGGGTTATGCGCTCTTCGAGGCAGGAGCCGGATTGGATGAGGTCCCCTTACGAGTCATTCTCTATTCGTCAATATGCCGTTATGTTTTCCTTGATCCACTTCCTTCTGCACTTCTCGCGGGTCTTTATTGTCAACGGTCACGCCCATACTCGTTAAGGTTCCAAGAACCTCTTTGAGTGCTGCCTTAACATTCTTGGAGTAAGTGTCTTTCATCTTCATCTGCGCAATCTTCAGCGTCTGCTCAACCGAGAGGTTACCCACCTTCTCGGCCTTAGGGTTTCCTGAGCCCTTCTCAACACCAAGTTCCTTTACTACCAAGGCCGAGGTTGTTGGCGTTCCAATCTCAACATCGAAGGCCTTTGTTTCAACATCGACAGTAATCTTGACAGGGACCTTCATTCCAGCGTAGGCCTTAGTCAACTCGTTGATCCGGTTGACTATCTGTAATACGTTAACTCCAAGCGGTCCGAGTGCTGGACCCAGAGGTGGACCGGCTGTTGCCTCGCCCCCGTTGATTAGGGCCTCAATCTGTTTCTTCTCTTTCATGTTCTTCACCCTTGCCTTTGGCTGTTCGTCTTACATAGTCTGCATGTACAGTAATAGGTAGTGTTGCGAATCCCTCTTCAAGCAATTCTATCGTCACCTCTTCTTTTACCTTGTCCATATGTGTGATCTTTGCTCTGAGCCCCCTGAATGGCCCAGCGATTACCTCGACTAGGTCAGATTCGCTCAATTCATCTATAGTCGGCCTCGTGACTATGAAACGCTCCACTGACGAGAGTGGGACTGAACCTCTCGTCTTGGCCCTAGCGTGTTTTATACCTGAGATTGCCTCGTCCACCACGTGTGGTCCAGAAGCCTCTACGAATATGTAACCCTTTATAGCGTCGGAAACAAGAACAGAAAACACGGGCAACTTCTTCATGGCAGCTTTCGATGTTAAGACTTCAGCAACGGTCATCTCTTGCCCGCTCGTTGTGCGAATTGCAAAGATCATAGCCTCCCCTCCAAACTAAGTCATGTTCTCTAGGCTACTCCAGAGCCTAAGAACAGAAAGAGTATCCTTACCATGAATCCTATTCCTCCTATCACGCCTATCCCCAACAGTGTGATGCGAAAGAGAAGCCAAACTTCCTCCCGAGTAGGTTTGGAGGAGGCGTGGATCAATCGCTTAGTCGATTCTATGAACTGACCTATCTTCAACTGTCAGACCTCAACGATTCAGTGCGCGCTACTTCGCGTGAGCATGCTCTCATTCAACTTAGGCGTTAGAGAAATGAATTGCAACAGATAAACTTGATTGTTTTCGTGACATTTTAGGCTCTCGAGTTCTTGATTTGACACCGTTATCTCTAATTTCTCAGCGTTGATTCTTTCTGTCATGATCCCTAAGCCGTTCTTGTAGCACCATCTTGGAACACTTCCTAGGACGCAATTCTTTCTCGATCAAGGTGTCGGATTTACTAATCGATATTCGCAGCAGCAAGCGGCGCAACCACCAGCATCCTCTCAAGAAGAGCTTGCTCGAACCTTAATCAGCCCTCAAGAAGCTTATGCTTTGATTCAGAAGAACAAGGATAATCAAGATTCTGTTGTCATAGATTTCAGGACTCCAGAAGAATATGCGACTAGAGACATAGAGAACGCAGTCAACATAGATTACTATGTTGGCGATCGCACCGACAATTCCAGAACCCTTAGAGACGAGCTTAACAAGCTTGACAGAAATGAAGCGTATCGGTCTACTGTTTGGTTGACTTCCGTAGCGCAAAAGCTTGGAAAGTCATGGAGTATTTCGTTTTTCAGAAAGTTCACGGCATGTCAGGTGAAATTGATCAATGGAAAGTGGAAGGATTACCCATTACAAAATAGTCGAGTCCGCCATTATGATTCATAACACAGATGACGGTGTAACTGCAATATGCACTGCTCAAAGACTCCTCGGGAGCATCATGATCCAGACTGCGAGCAGTAAAGCGCAGGGGATGCTCAGGCGCGCTTAGCCTCTTCACCTTCACTGCAGCAGGTAGTTATAGAACCCCTTACCGCTCTTTCTTCCGAAATGACCCGAAGCCACCATCTTCCTTAGTAGAAGAGGTGGTTTGAAACGCGACTCACCAGTCACTTCATAGAGATATTCGAAGATGCGAAGATAAGTGTCCAGTCCGGTGTAGTCGCCAAGCTCTAGGGGACCCATTGGATGGTTGAGCCCAAGCCTACATGCCTTATCCAAATCCTCGACGCTCAACAATCCTTCTTCAACACATCTGATTGCGTCTGCAATAAGGCCGCTCAGCAAGCGTACAACTACAAAGCCGGGTGAGTCCTTGACAGTGACAGGCACCTTTCCAAGGTGATTTGCAAATTCAATGACTGTATTGTAGGTTTCTTCGGAAGTCAGCAAGCCCCTGACGACCTCCACCAACTTCATCACTGCCGGGGGATAGAACCAGTGCATTCCGATACATTTTTCAGGCCTACCGGTCGCAGAAGCGATCTCGGTAATCAGTAGTGATGATGTGTTTGAAGCAAAGACCGTTCCAGAAGGGGCTATTTTGTCAGCCTCCCTAAAGAGGGCCTTCTTCAAGTCCATGTCCTCGTAGATGGCCTCGATCACTATGTCTGTCTCTTTAAGCGCCTCTTTGAGGTCTGTTGTACCTTTGATCCTCAACATTAATTCAGCTGCTTCCCCTACATTCAACTTGCCCTTGTCAACAAGATGTTTCTTGATGGACTCCCTTATGCCATCTAATCCGCGGGCCACCTGCGCCTGACTTACGTCCTCAAGTGAGACATCATATCCGCTTTGAGCACAAACTTGAGCGATCCCTGTACCCATTAGTCCTGAACCTATAACGGTAACCTTCTTTATCTTCCCAAGTTCCATATGCGGTATCCTCCAAGTTGGGATTTACTTCTTGGCATATGTTGCTATTGTCGCTTCTCAAACCATTAAGGTATCGCCAGCAGTCTCCTAGTTTTGAATGTGAATAGAGACCTCTTCAAACACACTTGCAGTAGCTCTTGAGATCTTGCAGTTCACAGACAATATGGCCTTCGCGATCTCATAGGTTGTGCTATATATGTTGACTCCACGATTCATCAAAGCGCATGCTGTATAACCATTATACTCTCACTACTTCTATGCCTGTCCTCCTAAGTGTTGATACTAGGGTCTTTCTGTCGCCAGATTTTAGGCCCTTCCAGTCAATTACGGCCGTGCCACAGCCTCCCAAGGTTTTCATGAAGGCCTGGTCAACAACATATGGGTCGTAATCATCAAAGAAGTACTCTGGAAGTATATGGCCAATGGCGAAGTCTTCCTTAACCACCAAAGTTGTGTGCTTAGGTGAGTAGTGACCGCCGCCGAAGCCCACCGCTGACTTGCCTTTTTCACGCATAGTGGCGGCTTTTAGCGCGGCCGAGGCGGCGGCTTCACCTGCCTTGGGGCTTAACCACTGTTCCCTCTTACTACCGATTTCGACGAACAAGACTGGAACCTCAAGTTCGGTGGGTCCGTGATGCGTAGCTTCCAACGATACAGAGTACTCTCCGAGCTTCAGTTGGTCGGAAGACTCTAAGAGTCCGGTAAGGGCTGATTTCAGCCTTTGGGGGTCTGCCCAAGCTAGTCTTCTTGGCTCACCACCATGGTGGGCATTACTACCTAGGTTGCTTGGGACATGGGTGGTCAATGTGGGTCTGCCGCTTTCACTAGTGTGACGTGATACGCAGATCACAGCTTTAGCTTGGTAGGCTTCAAGTTTGCTCAAGCCGGTACTATCGCCCTCCACCAGCAAGAGCAAGACCTCATCCTTTCTGAAGAGGGTTCTCCCACTATGCTCTGTCTGATGGGCGAATCCGAAGTTCGCGATGAGTCTGTCAGCAATATTCATTGCAGCCGGATCGGTCTTGGATGCCACAATTAGTACAGTCACTTTCCCGCCTCAAGGTCCGGTTGGCGCCTTGAACTAAAGGAGTAAGCAAAGGAGGCTCTTAGTTGTGTGCAGCCTGTTCTCGGCCTGATCCCAAACTACAGACAACGGCCCATCGACTACATCTGCCGTGACTTCTTCACCTCTGCGACAAGGAAGTGGATGCATGAAGATGGCTTTGTTACTTGCTAAACTTGCCAACTCAGAGTTAATCTGATACTCCGGCAGGAACGTTCTCAGTCTTTTTTCTCGCTCAGCCTCTTGTCCCATACTTACAAAGACATCTGTATAGATTATGTCAGCCTTTGAGATAGCGTGTCTAGGGGATCTCACCAAGTCAACATTTGACCCTGCGATTTCAGCGTTCGTTCTGGCCCTCTTTAGAAACTCAGGATTCGGCTCATATCCGGGTGGGCATGCTACGACTATGTTGAGCCCCATTTTGGAACATCCAATGAGAAGGGAGTTGCAGACGTTGTTTCCGTCTCCGATGTAGATCAGTTTAAGACCCTCAAGTCGCCCCTTCTTCTCCCAAATCGTCATCAGATCTGCCAAGACCTGCACTGGATGATTAAGGTTGGACAGGCCATTTATTACCGGTACGGATGAGTATTTGGCAAGCTCATCCAATGTGTGGTGGGACACTACTCTGGCAACTACTCCGTCAACATACCGGCTGAGTGTCCTAGCCGTGTCAGCGACACTCTCACCTCGCCCTAGCTGGAGGTCTAACCAATTCAGATACAGTGCGTATCCGCCGAGCTGATGCATGGCCACTTCGAATGAGACTCTTCTCCGATCACCTAGTCAGAGCTCAGGTGATGTTCGGGTAGAGGGCTTTTGAAATATCATAGCCAGACTCTTGTTTGGAAGTAGCCTGCGGAATCTCTTCTTCTTGAGTTCTCTCGCAAACCTCAAGATCCGCAAGATCTCTTCTGGGCCATAGTCTTGAAGCGAGAGGAAGTCTCTCCCCTTCAACCTCATTCTTCCACCTAAGAATACTGTTAGGGTAGTAGTATATAGTCGCTAGGAAAGTTCGGTGTGCCCTGTCGACCTGGGTACTGACGCACAGTTGGGGCAACTGTCTCTGGTGCCACTGTAGCTACATTGTCTCAAACTCTATTCTGAGCGTCATGCCACTGATTTCTTTGGCAAGTCTTCTTGCAAGCTCGAAGTCTACTGGCATACGTCTAGGTCTCCTTCCGTGAAGTATGACTTTGGTTTCGGTCGTCTCGTCAGGCAACCAGACGGTATTGATCGTCAGTATGGAGATTGGGCTAAACAGGTCTTCTATAAGTTGCCTGGAGTCGCCACTGTAACCCAGAACCTTCACCTTGCAACCAGTCCTTTCGTTGATCGCACGGATGATCTTTCCGCCTGAACTCAACATCTTGCCGACATCTTGTTTGCTGACTAATATGGCAAGTACTTCTCCAGATTCAATGGCTCTTTCAAACGAGACATCTTGGAGTATTGGAAACTCCCTCTCCAGTTCGGACAATATCCTCACTATCTTTAGATCTAAATCGGTAATCTGACCCTTCCTGAGTTTCTCCTCACACCTTGGGCATAAGACCCCACTCTTAACGCAGAAATTGTCTAGCGTAGTCTTTACCAAGATGTCGTCCTCCAGCTAACTCGGGAAGGTTTTGATTTGGTGTTGCGTGAGTCCTTTCTTGAGAACATGACTTGCCCGCTACTGCTCCAACTAACTCCTAATGTTTTCGTTAGGCTAACGTGAAACGGATAATAAATGCATTATGGTCTACCCAGCGAATAGACGTGAACACGATTGTTAGGATGGATCAGCAAACATAAATTCCATGGATGAGTCAGAGTCTGACAGTAGGGAGATGTTCTTCGATGAGAGGTAAGATATCTTCGTATGGACTTGTACTGCTGGTGCTAGGACTTGTGATGCTGTTGACTCCTACCCAGTATTCGACGTGGCTGCAATCTTTGAATATTGAATTCTCGTTCTACGCAGTCGGCTTGGTGCTGAGCGTCATTGGTTTGGCTGCATTCATAGCAGGACTGGTGCTGAAGGGCGAAACAGGGTTGCCCCATGAGGTTCTTATTACCTGCAAGTTCTGTGGCTTCTCCACTGAAAGGGGAGAGGCTTTCTGTCCCAGATGCCGTAGAGCCTTGAGGTAGCGTCGCACTACAAGTCTTAAGACAGACCGAAGTTCAAAAGCACAAGTTGGAGAGAAATCTTGGATATCGAGCCTTTGGACAATTGGCGCAGAACACATTATTCAAATATGGTGACCTCCGCCCTTGATGGCGTCGAAGTAACGCTCTTTGGTTGGGTCCAAGACATTCGTGATCTCGGAACTATAATCTTCATTACTTTGAGGGACAAGGAAGGTTTAGTCCAAGTAACGGCAAAACAAGACTACACAGATGCTGAGGTCTTCAAGAAACTTAAGGGTCTGGGTAGACAGTTTGCTGTTGGAATAAAAGGGGTTGTCGCTGCCAGAGACGAGGCTCCACATGGAGTAGAGGTCATTCCTAGAGGAGTTAAAGTTCTGGGTTTGGCGAGTCACCATCTACCTATGGACCCTACTGGAAGAGTTCCGGCCGAGTTTGACGTTAGACTTGACTCGCGAATCTTGGATCTGCGCAGACCCGAGTCGCAAGCCATCTTCAAGATTCGCCATGAAATTGTTGCGACGATTCGTCGGTTCCTGGATGAAAAGGGTTACGTTGAGGTACACACGCCGAGGATAATAGCGGCTGCTGCCGAAGGTGGAGCGGCGTTATTTCCAGTAGAGTACTTCGGAGAAAAGGCCTATCTGGCGCAGAGCCCTGAGCTGTATAAAGAGGAGCTCATAAGTGTCTTCGAGAAAGTCTACGAGATAGGAATATTCTTCAGGGCCGAGGAATCGCATACCCGAAGACACCTAAATGAGTTCGTCTCTGTCGATGTTGAAGAGGCTTTTGCAGAAGTTCTCGACGTTATGAATCTTCAGGAAAGACTCTTGACAGAGATACTGAAGAGCCTTGAATCCAAGTGTTCAGACCAACTCGGAGTCTTGAAGGTAGAACTTCCAAAGGTAAAGCTACCTCTCAGCAGATACACCTACTCCGAGATTATAGGTCAACTCCAGAAAAGCGGCTTCAAGATTGAATGGGGTGAGGATCTTTCTACACCCGCGTATAGAGCTCTAGGAGAACTCCACAGAAGAGAGTTCTATTTTGTGACTGAGTGGCCAACCCATATTAGACCGTTCTACATCAAGCCAAGAGCAAACAGGCAGGAGATCTGTGAAGCTTTCGACTTCATGTATGAATGGATCGAGATAGCGTCAGGCGGCTCAAGAGTTGATGGCAAGCAACAATTGATTGAGAGGCTCATGGAACAGGGGCTGAACCCTGATAGCTTCGATTTTCACCTGAAGACCTACGACTATGGGATGCCGCCCCACGCTGGATGGGGCATGGGCCTGGACCGATTCATCATGGCCCTCCTGAGAAGGGAAAATATTAGGGACGTAGTCCTTTTCCCGAGAGACAGGTTCAGACTCAAACCGTAGTCTTTTCGTCATATATTGGGTGTTCAGGCCGTCCAATATCTTCAAGCCTTCTCTAAGTTCCGCAGTTCTTTGAGGGGTTACTGGCTGGGGTTCCGGTAACTTGACAGCTGGTTTGGCGGATTTTCTTGGTCTGTTAACTGTTGGGGGGGCAGATTGAGACCTTACTAGTGACATTAATACTAAGCATAACGTTTCCACTCTGGTTTTGGCAGTTCTCTAGTTATTCTTTCTATTTTTGGGCTCTCAATCTCTCTATACTCTTTCTGATACTCGTCTATCATCGTTCTCAGCGCTCGCATCAGGGGAGACCTATCTAGGAGAAGCTGCTCAGGCCTCTTACCCTGTCTCTCAGCGTCCTGCTTGATTGGGGGTGGTTAAGTATCTTTTTCGGCACCAGCTCGACTGAAGACTCAGCAAGGACTACCGTCAACAATTGCGGTCACTCGAAGACTTGCACCCTCTGTCTCTTCGGGCTGCATTCTGACTTGGGAATGATATTCTTAAATACAAATAAGACGCTAAAGAAAAATTTGAATGGTTTGCTTTGTCGGTTAAGGTCCATTTGACATGGCTTACATCTCTATTCATGGTCTGTTTACTGGTCGGCACCACATCGGCTGAGCTGCTGCCTTGGACTCAATCGAACCAGGACGGATTCGGCGACCCAGCAAACGTCGAATCTTTCACTCCCACTGAGTTTAATGGCTACTTGTATGTCGTTACCTTCAACAAAAATATTGGAATGCAGATATGGAGGACATTCGACGGTGTCACATGGAGTAGAGTGGCTGAGACAGTAGACTTCCAAAACATCTACTACTACACCATGCGCCTATTCACATTCAACAATGCCCTATACCTCTTCGGAGACTCACAAGATAAATTACCTAACGGCGCCCTCCCAGTTAACCAAGGAACCGTAGTCTTCAAGACCACAGACGGTCTCAACTAGAACCTGGTGAATGAAGAGGTTAGAGACCCTAATCTACATGATGGCTTGCTCAAGGCTGAATACGGCGGCTACCTATACGCCATGACAGGGTATGGTACTAATGGCATAGTACTCTGGAGAACCTCAGACGGGGAGACATGGACGACTGTCGGTACACCTGGATTCGGTAACCCAAACAGGAAATTCCTACATGATATGATTGTTGGGTCCGACATCTACTTCCTAGTCTGGAATCCCGCAGGCTATGGTGAGGTTATACGTTATGATGGATCAACCTTCACAGTAGTATACACTGGACCAACATTTTCACTTGCGGGTGACGATATTGCAAAGTTAGGGTCATACATCTACTTCAGCATTACCACTGGTGCAGTTAAAGAGATATACCGTTCCAGTACAGGAGACCCTGGGTCCTGGAGCTTAGTCTACACTTACACTGGAACAGGCAACATACTTCATTTCCAGGAGGATGATAGCGGCCGGGTCTACTTCATCACCGTGACTGGCGGTGGTTTTGAGTTGTTCCGCTCCTTGACTGGGGCTGCAGGTACATGGAGCCAGATAGGGACTGCAGGATTCGGAAGAACAGAAGATTATCTCGGATATTTATGGAATCTGCAGGGCTACCTATGGATACTGACGTGGACAACGGGAATTGGGGCTAGGGTCTACAGGTCGAGTGACGGTTTAAATTGGGTGCAGGTTAACGAGGACGGATTCGGCGACAACAACAACTATGTTCTAAGATACCTAGGAGAGTTTAAGGGATGCATCTATGTTCTGACGGATAACTGGAAGACTGGCACTGAGGTCTGGCGTTACCAGTTCCTTGCCCCTGTCGGCGGAGTCTTGGTGACAGTCAACAAGCTCAGCATCATAACTCCCTACCTTGCTCTGGCAGGATTGGTTGGAGCCTTCACCACCGTACTTGTCAGGAAGCCCAGACGTAGAACCTAAACAAAACCACCCTCTTTCCTTCCTTTTTTCTCCATTCTTCAGCTGGAACCAGCTCTCAGAATCCACATAAGGAGTATGGAAAGTCTACAATGTACTGTAAGATGAAGAAATCTAATTTCAGACATAACCCCTAATCTTCTCGTAATGTTTTATGAAAACCTTTAAAAGACCGTCTCTTCCGCTACAGAGTCCTCCCTCATAGATGTGAGAGGCAGCGCCTTCGAGAATAATATTCATGTGGCTGTCCACGAGGAAGTTCCCATAAAAGATTTGCTCATGAATGGTAAGTTCTTATCGGTCCTTGGTCCGATTCATCACTTGCCGTATCTTCCTATCGCAATGAACAGAGCAATCATGCTTATTATTATTGGAAAGACAGCTATCTGAATATCGGTTCGTGTTAGTAATGTATTGAGGTTGGCTACTCTGCTGAGTGACCAGATGATTGAATCTACCAAAAAGATGCTACTAACTCCTATTGCTTGAAGGGTTTCGGATCGAACCAGCGCGCGCTCAAACTCTCGACCCTCCCCAGCAAGCTGCCTCTGCCTCTCAATCAATCCACTAGGCGTAACCTTCTCATATCCAGCCTTGCCATGTAGAAACTTCAAGAAGCCAGCCAGATGAGTGATCCTATACCGCTTAACCTCATCCCCATAAGGCGCCAGCCACTTGACTACAGCCTCATCCTGCATAAAACGCCCAAACTGGGACATGTCAAATGATCAATCAAAAACCTTAACGAACCTAATATACAACGCTAATGAAACGATTTAGACTCAAACCATAACAGCACAAATGACTCGTCCTAGCTACTTAGCCCCAAGCTCACGTTTCTTCCATCTTAGATTCCCTCTTCGACATCTCCGACATCTATAGGCTGAGGGTGGATTCTTAACTCCACAATCTCTGCATACCTTGTAGAGTAGCCTGTGCTTTTGGGCCAGCTGTTTCTTGGCAACATCTGTTATGGGCATCCAAAATACCTTCGGTCAGCACAAGGAATCAGTTCGTGTAGATATACCTTTTGCATATGGGCAACTTCTAGAATACGATGCTGAGGCAACACTTAATACAATATGAGATTGGATAGAAACTGACTGAAAACAGAGGTCCCAATACTCCCGTTAAACGATTGAAACAATCAAACAGGTGGTTGAGAGATTGAAACCAAAGCATCTGGGATCGATTCTAGTAGCAGCTGGAGTCACAAGCCTCGCTTTCGGTGTTTTTTCAACAGCTAGGCTCATGATAGTATTCGTCCCAAGAATGGAAGAGGCAACAAACAGTCAGTTAGCATCCTTCTTCTACGCGTCAACACCACAAACGATACTTTGGTCTATTGCCTTTGCAACCTTCTTCATCTCCGGTGTATACCTTAAGACAAGATCCTCCGAATCTACTGTAGAAGGAATTGATCTCACAAAGATGCTGAAATCCAGAGAAAGTCTAGGAACAGAGCATAGGGTCGAGGTTGATGATGAACGACGCAGAGGTGATGCTGAGGAGAGGATACGGGCTGTCAAGACCGAGGTTCTTAAGGCAATTGAGAGATTGGATAAACTAGATTACTGAGAAAGACTAAATGAAAAATCCTTAACCTTCTTCGAATGCTAATGGGACCTTTGGAAGAGGAGGAAAGACGAATGCTCGTGCAGCTTCCATATGGAAAGGATAGGAAAGTTGAACTTGATGTGCCGGATCGAAACCTCTACTTCTTAGCTGACAGAGGGGACATTCCAAAAGAGACAAACCAAGAAGAGACCGTCCTGAGAAGTCTTGGAAATCCGATTGGGCGACCCCCACTGAGAGATATGGTGAACGCTAATGATAAGGTGGCAATAATCGGAGATGATGTCACAAGACCAACGCCGCAAGACCTCATAATCCCAATAGTCCTTGATGAATTGAACTCCGCAGGGGTTCCAGACAAGAACATCGAAGTTATCATTGCTCTTGGCACCCACCGAGAGATGAACGAGAAAGAACTTAGATCAAAATATGGTGCAGTTGCGGATAGAGTCTCACTCCGCAACCACAGTTATACTGATAACCTAGTCGACATCGGCAAGACCCAGTCAGGAATACCTATAGTAGTCAACAAGGATGTCTACAAGGTCGATGTAAAGATTGGCGTTGGCAACATAGTGCCCCACTGCTACGCTGGATGGGCTGGCGGAGGAAAGATAATTCAGCCAGGAGTATGTGGTGAGCAAACAACCGGCATGACTCATGTGATGGCCGGAAAAACCAGACCCATCACCCAGATCCCAGGTAGCCTAGAAAATAAGGTCAGGCATGAGATAGAAAGCGTGGCATCCAAGGTTGGACTCGACTTCATAATCAACACTGTCCTCGATAAGAATGATGACGTTGTCAATGTCGTTTCCGGTGACCCCGAAAAAGCGTTCAGGAAGGGCGTCGAGAATGCTGAGAAGGTATACTGCCCAAAGGTTCTAGGCGCCGCAGACATAATGGTCGTCTCAAGCTACCCCGCCGACATGGATTACTGGCAAGCAGCAAAGCCTCTAACATACGCAGCCGTAGCCGTCAAGGAGGGAGGCACAATAGTCCTGTTATCACCGTGCCAAGACAGGATATCGCCAACCCACCCTATAGTTGCTGAGAAGGCCGGTACCAGATACGAAGATCTCCTAAAGATTTTGTCAGGCGATGAGATAGAAGACTTGGTTGCTGCAGGTCTCCTCCTTCTCCACTCTCAAATCTTGGAGAAGGCGAATGTTGTTTGCTACTCAGACGGACTCAGTAGAGCTGACAAAGAGGCTCTGAATTTCGTTCATGCTGAACATCCGCAAGAAGCAATCGAGATCGCCCTTGAGTGTCAAGGTCCAGAAGCAAGAGTCGGAATACTGAAATGCGGCGAGATACTTCCAAGAATCGAATAGGTACTCATGAATATGCGAATCAACTGGCTAGAAATGGCCTTATCAAGTGTGGTGTGATGCGAAAGCTTTACTTAGCGATCCAGTAACATAATGTCTAAGAGGATGAAACCTTGGCGACAGAGCGAGACCTTACAGTATCTAGCGAAGAGAGAGAAGAGGCCGCTGCTTCACGTAGGCAGGTTTACGCCCTCGTCGGTCTCTTCATGGTAAGCGTTCTGGTCATAGCAGTCGTCTTGGCAATTCTATCTGCTGGGTTCGCCGGGGGAGGCACTTGGTGGCAGAGAATAGCGATCTCTCACACCCCCATAACAAACGCCGTTCTGGGGCAAGACTTAGTTATCTCTGCTAGGGTAACTGGATGGCCCAAGAATGTCACGCTGAACTATCTTGTGATACCTAACAACTCAACAGTCTCAACATTCCACGATGTTGAGTGGACCACGGCTTTTCTACTTCTGGTTTCTGCAGGAGGCGACCAATACTCATACACAATAGCGGGGTCTGAAGTTCAAGGGGACGTAAGCTACTACATAGTGGCGATGGATGCGTATGGAAATGCTGCGGCAGTGCCGACAACTAGGATACGTATTGCAGATTTCGCTGTAGAGATCGCTGCGAAAGAGATGGCCGTATACTCCTCAAAGAGCGCCAAGACAACCGTGACTGTCAGATCATATAATGACTTCTCATCCTCGGTTAGATTGAGGGCTGTTGCTGGAGGCTTGGATACATTGCCGGGAGGGCTCATTGCAGAATTCAACCCAGCTGCCGTAACACCGCCCAAAGGCGGGGCAGCGACGGCCGAACTCACAGTAAGGTCTACTTCAAAAGAATATGTCCCAAGCGGAAACTACTATATGTCCGTAGAGGGTTTGGCCAGTACTCCAAGGGGAACAATGGTAAGAAACGCTTCTGTTATACTCCTCAAGGTCCCTGACTTCGACTTTGATGTGACCCCGAGCTCTCAAAGCGTCACAAGAATGGTTATCGGCGAGATCGTAGAGAGAATAACGCCTTTCAACATCACTTTGAAAATAACGGAGGGTTTTGAATCAGATCTGGCCTTTCGTGTTGCTGGTCTACCCGTGACCGGTGTTGACTACCGCTGGGTAATAGCAGGAGCTAAGTTCAACACGACGGGTACGACTACGGTGACACTCCAGATCATAACTCGATCCACTGCTCAAATTGGAACATACACCCTAACCATATACGTGTCAGGCGGCGGACTGGAGAAGTTCAAGCAAGTCACATTCAACATATATGAAACCACGCAGACTCGATAACCACTAAATCCTAGACTGCGCGTCTACAGCCATCGATCGGCCGATTCTGTTGGCCTAAGATAACTGACGATCATTGAGTGGCGACGTCGGAAGGACCGATACAGCGAGCGCCTATCGTTTGAAAACCCTGAGCCACCTCTCATCAGACACCAACTGAGATGTTCGGATTTGAGAATAATCAGTTGGGAAGACTGGACAAAGAATACTAGGCTTCAAACTACTGGAGACCTGCTGTGTAATGGAGAAATTGAGCTGGTTCCCAATTCAACCTCAAAGATATGTCTCCTATGCAGAGGAGGCAAGTTACTTTGCGGAAAGCCTCGATGTCCAGTCATTGCCAGAGCAGAGTCCTTAATGAGACTTCGTGGACTTATTGACAAAGAACTGATTGAAGGTTCAACACCCCCAGCGGTTTTTGTTGGTAGGGTGGGCTATCCAAAAGTCTACACTGGACCTATGATCCCACCATACTACGGTGACACCGAGATACTTGATACGCCTGAGTTATGGATGGGGAAATCAATAGAGGATGTCATAGACTATAGGTTCTCTTTGGTCAGAGGAAAGGCAAGGTTTCATGTCTTGGAGGCTCAGAAGCCTGACAGACTTCTGGAGACGCTGCAGGAACTCGCCATGGGTGAGAGACCTGCCGAGACAGAGGCGGTATTCAGAAAGAAGCCAAGAAGAGTTCTGGTATTGAGTGAGGAGACGCAACCTTTCGGTCCGTCGGCTCCTCTAAGGAGCTTCAAAGCATCAAACATCTCAGTGGATAGGAGAATAGAGAGGGTCTTCTATGATCCAGACGTGAGAGCTTCTGAAGCTATCTTTTCTCTATATGAAGCCGGGGTGCTTGTGACAAGGATTCAACGTGCGTTCAGCTTAGGAATATTCGGTCTATCTGAGAGAAGGCGCCTAGTTCCAACAAGGTGGGGGATCACTGCCGTGGATGATACGATCTCCTCACGGCTTGTGGATAACATCAAGCAACTCCCAACAATTGACGAATATCAGGTTTACACTTTCCAGAACATAGGAAATATCTATGTGGCGGTTCTCCTACCAGAAAAATGGAGTTTCGAATGGATAGAGGCTTGGTTTCCGGAAACCTTCTGGAACCCTCTGGGCCAAGCACCCGAGCTGATGGGAGATTCTGAACCTTATGAGGGACGAACTGCCTACGCAAGTGTTGGTGGGTGCTACTACGCTGCCAGGTTGGCCCTTGCTGAAAAGCTCAAGAGCGAGCGGAGACAGGCCGCCAGCCTCATTCTAAGAGAAATACATCCCGAATACATTCTGCCTGTCGGGGTCTGGAATGTTAGAGAGAGTGTGAGGGAGATGTTGAAAACCAAGCCAGCGAGATTCGACACGTTCCACAAGGCCCTCTCCCAAGCTATGAAAACCCTCACTGTTCCCTCTGAGAGATGGGCTGAGAGGAGCACAATAATCAGGGAGGCGCTACTTCAAAGAAAACTAACTCATTATTTTTAGGTTGGACAGGCTTCCGGACGAATAGCTCCTAGGGTAGATATGCCTCTCGGAAACTAAAAAGGTGAGTCTCATATCCAGAGCCCCGTCACTAAATCTAGTCTCCACTCCCTTCATAGATTCGTCTTTTGAATAGTGTTTCAAATTTGTGCTCAAAGTCAGCCGTCATTAACATGATTGCTAATGTAGCATACAGATTAATCTACTGCATGTAGCAGAAATAGGTTCTTGAAGCTCTAGCCTTGGACATGATTGTTGGTGGCCTGTTTTGGGCGTGGATCTTGGGGGGATAATTGAGAAGAAAAAGATTGGTCTTGAAGAACTTCAGGGTAAGGCTCTGGCCGTGGATGGTTACAACGCCCTGTACCAGTTTCTTGCAATAATAAGAGGAGGCGTGGGGGAGCCCCTTACGGATAGGGCTGGCAGGGTTACAAGCCACCTTAGTGGGCTGTTCTACAGAACAGTAAACCTGATCGAGAGAGGTATCAGAGTTGTGTATGTCTTTGACGGCGAACCCCCAGCAATGAAAGAGATGGAGATTATGAGGAGAACAAAGATCAAAGAAGATGCTTCGATGCGCTATGAAGAAGCTGTGAGACGCGGCGCCATAGAGGAAGCAAAGCGTTACGCTCAGATGACGTCTAAACTGAAGGATGAGATGGTTGATGACGCGAAGAGGTTGCTTAGCAGTATGGGTGTCCCATGGATACAGGCGCCTTCCGAAGGTGAGGCTCAGGCTTCCTATGTTGTATCTAAGAGCGACTTGTGGGCTGTGGCTAGCCAAGACTACGACTCTCTAATCTTTGGAGCGCCGAGACTGGTGCGCAACCTTACAGTCACTGGAAGAAGAAAACTGCCTAGAAAAAATGTCTATGTAGAGGTGGAGCCCGAACTTGTACAGCTAAGAAAAGTGTTGGTGGATCTAGGGCTCACGATGGAACAACTCATTGACTTGGCAATTCTTCTTGGTACAGACTACAACCCTGGAGGTTTCAAGGGTATCGGTCCAAAGACCGCTCTGAAGCTTATAAGGGAGCATGGTAACTTGGAGAGAGTCGCCGAGAATCTACCTGAGGCCAGAACCTCTAAAGAACTTTTTGCGATTAGAGAGATCTTCCTAAAGCCTAAAGTTGCCGATGACTACAGGATTGAGTGGCGAAAACCTGACGTTGAAGCCACTGTTCAGTTCCTGTGCAAAGAGAGAGACTTCTCCGAGGAGAGAGTGAGAAACGCTCTCGAGCGTCTTTTGAGGGGTTGGGAAACGAGCAGCCGAGCAACTCTTGAAAGATTCTTCGGAAGTTGACTCTAGAAAATCTTCCTCCTTAATCTAAGATTCTCCAAGGCCAAGCTCATCCTACTCAAGACGTTTTCACTTGCGATAACAGTATTCATTAACTTCCGTATTTCTACGCATTGGTTTGCATACATCGAAGCAAGATTCTCGTCTCTTGCCATTTGGGCCTTTACACATTTCTCAAAGGTTTCTCTGTCTCTTTCCCGAAGGTTGTGAAGCATCTTCTCAAGCTTGCTCTTTCCAGACGAGATCTCCCTCTCGATCCCCAGATAATCATCCTTAACCTCTGGGGCCACAACAGGGAAATATCTTGAAGAGATCTGGCTGGTTCTCTCAAGCCTGCCTAGAACCAGTCTCACGCTTCGACTTGTCCATCCAAGACTCTTAGAAATCTCTTCTGCGCTTAGACCTGGATTACTTGAAATGAATTGTAGAAGCTGAGTCGACCTAGTCGTTTTGGCTGAGCGTTTCTTCACCATCTCTTAACTCCTCATCTTGGAGACAAAACCTGTCGTCACGTTAGACTATTATTCCCTCCATCCCGCCTTCCCTCTCATCGGCACAAAAGCGACCCCTCCAAGTTCTTCGCTCGAGGTATGTCCGTTAATGTGCTTTCTAATTCTTACAAGTTGCTGGTAATGGTGGACTCCACCAACAGGAATTAGGAGATAACCCCCCGGTTTAAGTTGATTGACGAGTTCTTGGGGAATTCTTGGAGCTGCACTTGTGACTATGACCGCATCGTATGGAGCATATTCATCTAACCCTAGTGACGCATCTCTATGCAATACGTCGACCCTTTCTGAGTATCCAGACCTCTTAACATTCTCTTGTGCAAATCTTGCAAGTCCCTCAATTATCTCGGCTGACCATATGTGTCCCCACCTCTCTCTTGGCTGGTCACCAGGAGCGACAATCTCGGCGTAGACACAACTCATGTAACCACATCCTCCGCCCACCTCCAGAACATTCTCCCCCAAACCAAGCTCCGCATATTCACAGAACATTGCGGTCATATGAAGTGCGCTAGTCGTTTGACCGTACCCTATGGGTAGAGGCGCATCGATGTAAGCCTCTGCCTTAACTTCTTCTGGAAGGAACTCTTCCCTCGGAACTAGCGACATGGCTCTGATTACACTCTCAGAACGCAATATCCCCTCCTGCACAAGCAGGTCCACAGCCTTCCTCCTGAGTTCCGCAAATCTCTCCAGAAAACTTTACCATCCTTCGTTCAGTAATTGGCTTGAAGAGTAAGATAAAAGCTTAGGATTACAATTCGAGCACTGCAACTGTTGACTTCCTCGGTGAGAATCAATGAAAAAGGAAGCTGTCGAGAGAATTGAAGCCCATGGTCACAGTTCAGTGACGGCCCGGCATAAGAAGACCTTCGAGTTTACTAAAGAGGAACACCTGACCTCCAAGGGCGACTGCATACTTGCTGTGGGTGCAAACAAAGGGGCTAGAGAGCTCTCTGGCGAATTCAAGACATTGGCTGCAAGGGGCTCGACAAGAATCATAATCATGATTGAGGTTGACGGAGTCCGCGAAACTGCTGTAGGTAGAGGTGACACCTCCCTAACATTTACGCATGAAACCGATATCGTAGCAAGAAAGAGCGACTTCACCTGTGGCAGAACAGTAATGACTAGGTCAAACATGGCAGCTGCAGATTTCAGTCGCGTCTTCACCAGAAGACTCAGAAACCCGGACGCAACAGTATACGTCACTCTGGTAGCCCAGTCCTAAGCGACTCTAACGTCTATGGCAAACTGCCATTCTCTTGGCGCAACCGCTCTAATAGCCCGAATAGCTTCGATCGCCACCACCCTTCTACCAGAACTCTCAACCTTCTCTCGGATGAGTTCCAACGTGGCCTCACGTGAAACTTTCCCCGAGACAAATGTGTAGAAATGGATCACGCCCCCTTCAGGCTTAAAAAAGCGACAAGCTTGAGCGATAAACCTCATAGAGTCTGCAGGCAAGTTCATTATTACGCGGTCAGCTGAACTTGAAAGCAGCTGTACTGAGGTTGCTGCAGCATCCGCCAGCACAACAGTGACTTTTCCTCGAAGATTGTTAAGTTCGATATTCTGCAGCATGAATGAAATAGCCTCTGGGTTAACGTCAAGTCCATAGACTTTTCTCACATTTCTAGATCCTGCTATTATGACTGGGAAAGGGCCTGCCCCCGCAAACATGTCGACAACGACTTCTCCCGGCCTCACTTTGGAAGCTACTCTTTGACGCTCATACGAGAGTCTTGGACTGAAGTACACCTTGGAGGGGTCCAGACGGAGTACGCAGCCGTACTCTGAATATTCAGTGACTGATGACTGTCTGCCCGCCAAAATCGTGAAGTCTCTCACGCGAAAAGTATTCGTTATTGGACCGGCCTTGGCCAGCACACTCTGGACACGTGGATTCAGCAACCTTACAGCCTCTCCAATAATACGCCCATAAGTAATGAGGCTCTCAGGGATCTCTATGATTGCAACATCGCCAATTACATCGTAGGCACGGGGGAGACTCGCGAGCATGTCTGGTGGAAGCTTGTCGTAAAGAACCTCGACCAGACTTCTTGGTCGAAGTTTCCTCCTCTCGAATGAATAGTTGGAGACCTGAAGGTTTGGAAGCTCGAGCTTGAGAGTGGCCAAATCCTCTTGCGATGGCATCTTGGATAGCGGTATGATCACCTCAGTATCCGTAGACATGATCCTGAAGTTCCTGTTAAGAATATTCAGTTTCCGTGCTGCTGATAGGGCTACTTGGCCGAGTTTCCTTTCCACTCTCAGTGCTGCGAACTCGTCCAAACTGATCAGACCCTTATTCTGCACCGTTATCAACGCGCGCGTTTGGGCGCAAATTTAAAGCTATTGACTCTGCGATTCATATCTTGAATATGTTTAGGTCTAGAGATCCGATATATGAAGTTGAGATTGTATGCATGAACTCGACTTATTCTGTCGGCGAGACCGGGCTCAAATATGACTCAGAAAACACAGGTATATTGCGAGTGCTATCAACACGAGGCCGCTGGCTCGTTGGAGTCGAGACGTCGCTCCGACCATTCTCCTGAGCATTAGACTTCTGGCTCTAGCCACAAGAACCGTTGTCAAGATCAAAGGAAGGCTCATTCCAAGAGAAAATGCGAGGAAGGTAAGAATTCCATCAACAAAATCGCCAAAAGTCGAGGCGTATAGTATTATCGAAATGAATATCGGGGCTGAACAAGCCAAGGAAGCTAATCCATAAGTGAAACCATAAAGGAGAAACCCCAGCAAGCCTCCGCGTCGGGTTGCGCGGAACTTGAAATAGATCCTTGGATAATCTACTCCAAACAACATGATGATGCCCAGTAGTCCGATAATGATCACCGCAAGGAAATAAGCGATTGGAAGAGCCTTCAAGAGTGAATTTCCAAGGATGTAGCTGGTTAAACCTATTATGGAATAGACCGCTATCAATCCTATACTACATGCCAAACCTCCTTGGAGAGCCCTCACACTGCCCACATTGCTCCCAAGGTAGTAAGCCACATATCCTGGGAGAAGCGGGTAGCTGCACGGAGACAGAAGCACGAAGACTCCACTTATCAGAGCCAAAGAATAGTCTACTATGGACATGAGAAGAACCTACTTTGAAAACGTAATTCGATACCCGTTCTTCCATCCGCGACTATATTTATTTTCGCTGCTTCGCCATATTGGGTTACTCCTTTGTAGACCAACACACGCGACAAGACCAGCCCTATGAGGACTAGTTAGCCTTCCCGGAAAACAAATATAGTCTGTCTTACCTCGAAATCTCGCGACTAGAAGTGAACATTTCTTAGTTAGGTGAGCTATTGTGAAAAGGGACAAAGCCCAACCCAAAGGTCCTGAATCCACTATTGCTTCGGGACCTTCCCGGCGCGAGGCTGAACGGGAAGAACTCACGAAAGAGGTTGAGTTTCTAAGGAAGGTTCTGGCCGAAGAGAGAGAAAGATCAGCCGACTACTTGAATCGGCTGAAGTACTTGCAGGCCGACCTAGAAAACCTACATAAAAGGACAAAGAAAGAGATAGAAGAAACCATTGAAGTCGCCAGTGAAAGACTGATCTCAAAACTTCTAGTGATAATTGATGACATAGAAGTAGCCATGAGAACTACTTCTGGAGTTGAGGACTGCCAAGCTGTAAGGTCTGGGTTCGAGTTAATCTTGAAGAAACTCAAAGATGTTCTCGAAGACGAAGGCTTGGCTAGGATTGAGGCTGTTGGTAAGCACTTTGACCCTACAGTTCACGAAGCGGCCAACCAAATTCTGAGGGAAGATACTCCAGATGGGATAGTAATAGAGGAAATTAGAGCGGGCTACACTCTAAGAAAGAAACTTCTCAGGCCAAGTCTTGTGATCGTAGCCAAAAACCCCGAAAAGATTTCCTCTGAAGAAGCTGATAAGAGAGCGACAAAGCCAGCTCCTCAAGCCTGAAAACTTCAGGTAACGGTCCAATCATTTACGAAGACTGTTCCAAGCGGAAACTATTTGCGACTATCCAAAATACTTTTCTTGAAGAATCTCTCTCCATTATAGCTCTGAGCTCCATAAGCATGATGCTAATCATTTCATGGTGGTGCCGGTGAGCAATTCCCAAGCATCGAAGATAATAGGTATAGACCTCGGGACAAGCAATTCGGCTGCGGCCATTCTTCAAGCTGGCAGACCAGTTATAATACCTAGCGCTGAAGGCACAACCCTTGGTGGGAAAGCTTTCCCTTCCTATGTTGCCTTCACTAAGGATGGGCAGCTTCTAGTCGGCGAACCTGCCAGAAGGCAGGCTGTCACAAACCCAGAAGGGACTGTCATGGCAATAAAGCGGAAGATGGGTACTGACTATAGGGTTCGCACATACGATAGAGAGTATACTCCACAACAGATCTCTGCATTCATTCTCCAAAAGATAAGAAGGGATGCGGCGGCTTTCCTCGGAGCCAAGGTAGACAAGGCCGTGATAACTGTCCCTGCCTACTTCAATGATAATCAGAGACAGGCAACCAAGGACGCCGGTTCAATAGCTGGTCTGGAGGTTGTACGAATAATAAATGAACCAACGGCTGCGTCCTTGGCCTACGGGCTTGACAAGGCTGAGAAGGAACTGAAGATAATGGTGTTCGACCTTGGCGGAGGTACGCTCGACGTCACTTTGATGGAGATAGGGCGGCCAAGCCCGTCAGAACCTCCAGTCTTCGAGGTAAAGTCCACCAGCGGAGATACACAGCTCGGCGGCACAGACATGGACAACACCACAGTCAACTACTTGATTGATGAGTTCAAGAGAAACATGGGAATAGACCTCGGCAACGATAAGGTGGCGGTACAGAGACTCAGAGAGGCAGCGGAGAAAGCCAAGATAGAGCTCTCCACAACCCTCACAAGCGACATTAACCTTCCGTTCATCGCAGCTGACTCATCGGGCCCTAAACATCTCAACATCACCTTAACTAGGGCGAAACTTGAGGAGTTGGTTACCCCAACTATCGAGCGTTGCAGAGACCCCATGAACCGAGCCCTTTCGGACGCCAAGATGCTCCCTAGGGACATAGACAAGATAATCCTAGTGGGTGGCCCGACTAGGATGCCGATTGTAAGGAAGTTTGTTGAAGACTATATGGGTAAACCAGCAGAGAGAGGTGTAGACCCGATGGAGTGCGTGGCCATGGGAGCCGCCATCCAAGCCGGGGTGATAGCTGGAGAAGTCAAGGAGTTACTCCTCTTAGATGTGACGCCACTCTCACTTGGTGTCGAAACCCTCGGTGGAGTATTCACCATGATAATAGAGAGAAACACGACCATCCCCACAAGGAAAAGCCAGATCTTTTCCACAGCGGCAGACTTCCAGACAAGCGTTACCGTACATGTTCTACAGGGCGAGAGGGCAATGGCAGCCGACAACGTATCACTTGGCATGTTCAATCTGGTGGGGATACCGCCGGCGCCTAGAGGAGTACCTCAGATCGAGGTTACTTTCGACATAAACGCCGATGGCATCCTCAATGTCTCAGCAAAGGATCTTGCTACGGGAAACCAACAAAAGATAACGATTACCGCCACGACAAAGCTCTCTGATGAGGAAAAAGAGAGAATGATCAAGGAGGCTGAGAAGTATGCTGAGCAAGACCGTCTTAAGAGAGAAGAGGCCGAGACTAGGAATCAGGCTGACTCACTTCTTTACACCGTTGACAAAACCTTGAAAGACCTAGGTGATAAAGTCAGCAAAGACCAGAAAGAGAAACTTGAGAAAGCCTCTGCTGACTTAAGATCGGCTTTGAGCGGAAAGGACGTAGCTACAATTAAGTCCAAGATGGAGTGGCTATCCAAAGTCCTCCAGGAGATAGGTGCCGCTGTTTATCAGCAAGCGGCTCAAAGGGCTCCTCAGACGCAGTCTGCGAGTGGGCCGTCAAAGGAATATGGAGAAGGAAAGGATAAGGTTGTAGACGCGGACTACAAGGTTGTGGATGAGGACAGGAAGACCTAACCAATTCTTTCATCACTGCACCGGTGGCCTTCGTGAAAGAAAAAGACTACTATGAGATACTGGGGGTTCCGAGAAATGCCACAAAAGAAGAGATGAAGAACGCCTACCGCAAACTCGCCCTTCAATACCATCCCGACCGCAATAAGTCTCCTGACGCTGAGGAGAAGTTCAAAGAGATCTCTGAAGCCTACGCGATCCTTTCTGACGAAGAGAAGCGGAGAACTTACGATCTGTACGGTCGTGCAGGAATAGGTGACAGGTACGCTCCTGAGGACATCTTCAGAGGGGTCGATTTCGAAGAGATTTTCAGGGACTTAGGCTTCGGCTTCAGTATTTTTGACCAATTCTTCGGTAGAAGAGGGTGGGGGTGGAGTGCCCCCCAAAGAGGGTATGACCTCCAGTATGACTTGGAGGTAGATTTGGAAGAGGCCGCTACAGGTCTTGAGAGAGAGATTACGATACCTAGAGTGGAGGAATGCCGAACATGTGGAGGAAGTGGAGCCAAACCCGGTACATATCCAAAGATGTGTCCTTCATGCCAGGGGAGCGGCCAGATAAGGAGGCAACAGTCAGGCTCGTCTGGGTTCCTAACTATAACACAGATAATGACTTGTGATGGGTGTGGCGGAAAGGGGCGGATTGTGGAGGTTCCGTGTGTAGAATGTAAAGGTGCTGGAAATGTCAGTCGCGGCCGCAAAATAAACGTAAAGATCCCGCTTGGTGTCGATGACAGCTCAACCCTGAGACTGAGAGGGGAAGGTGACACTGGGCCCGGTGGGGTTCCACCAGGAGATTTATACATCACTGTTCATGTAAGACCACATCCTATTTTCGAGAGGCGTGGTGAAGACCTCCTCTGCGAGATACCTGTATCTTTCACTCAGGCAGCCCTAGGTGCAAAGGTCAAAGCACCGTCTCTAGATGGAACGATTGAACTTCGGATACCTCCAGGAACGCAGCCTGGAACACTGTTTAAGACGAAGGGTAAAGGTATGCCTAGGATGGATGGTCATGGCAGGGGAGACGAGTATGTCAAGGTGAACGTGACGGTACCGACAAGGCTTACAAAGAGACAGAGGGAGCTTCTGACTGAGCTGGAGGGGGAGCGAGAAGGGACGGACTAGTCAATACCGTCAAAAAGGTTCTATGTTTCGAGTTATGCGAAAACATTCTCGATACAGTTTCCCCTTTGACTTCTAGGAGATCCAAGAAGAGTCTCGGGTTTTGAGCGCGCGCTTTAGGATAAATCAAGTCGAATCAATCTTGAGTCTCAGGTGAGGACGGAGGCGGCCTCACGCCTAACGTAGCCTCGACTGTAATAGCTTGCCCTTCTCGAATAATATCCAGAACAACTCTCTCCCCAGGCGTCTTACTGTACTCTAGATAAACAAGAAGATCTTCGAGTCTCCTAACAGGTCTTCCGTCTATATGCGTGATGACATCTCCGCCTATGCTCATGTTACTTCCTTCGATCATCTCCGTCCTGTTTCCTCCACGTATTTCCGCCTTTTCGGCGGGGCTGTCTTCAACAACAGACATCACTAGGAAACCTCGTGTCTCTGAAAGATTCATCTTTTCAGCTATTGACGAAGTCACATCTGTACCTGCGACTCCAAGCCACGGGTGGTCGTAACGTCCCATCTGTATGAGAGATGGTACCGCCCTTCTTACTAGGTTTGACGGAATCGCAAAACCGACGCCTGAGAATACCCCTGTTTCAGATTGAATTGCTGTGTTGACGCCCACCACTTCTCCGAGACCGTTGAGTAGTGGCCCCCCACTGTTTCCGGGGTTTATGGCAGCATCTACCTGAATTTCGCCAGGTATCAGGTATCCGCCAGTAGCAGGAAGGGATCTACCGATCTGGCTCACGATTCCTTTTGTGAGGGACCATCCCAATCCAAAGGGCGCGCCGACAGCGTAAACGGCTTCACCAACGAGAAGTTTGGATGAGTTTCCCAAGGTGACTGGCCTGAGCCTCTCTGAAGAAACGTCCACCCTCAAGACCGCCAAGTCCGAGTAGGGGTCAGTTCCAACCAAGCTGGCTTTGGCAGTCGTCCCGTCAAGAAAGGTTGCCTCAATGGCATCCGCCCCCTCTACGACATGATTGTTCGTTATGATGTGGCCATCCTTGTCGTATAAGAATCCGGACCCCCTCGCCGAAGGCTCTAGACCATTTAAACCCATCTTCCTATTCAATACTTGAACAACAGATTCTTCGACAAGAACATAGACTTGGTGTGCTCTTACTTCCTCTTCGTCTCCCCTACCAAAAAGTTCCAGACGCGACTGCAGACTCTCAAGCCTTCCTTGCAGATCTGTGAGTTGGCTCTGAGTCTGTACATAAACATACACAAGAGTTCCTGAAAGCACCAGCAAAACCACAAAAGATATTGACGCCAAGTAGATGGGTAGTTTCTCGGATCGAAGATCACTCACGCTAAGACACCGTTAAGGACAATCACGCTAAACTGCTTCTTAAAAAAGTTTGTTGGGACATCGAGAAAACCGACCAGTAGCATTTCAGGACATTCGTCAGGAATATGCGCCGAGGTTTGGTTCCAATTGAGCTGTATTTTCGACGGGCATAACGTCTATATTAAGAAAGACCACCGGTGAATAGTGATAAGAGGTCTTTGAAGGTACATTGCAGCTCATGAAGCATATCGAGAAGTAGGATGTATAGGAACAGGTGACAGATCCAGTATTGAGAGCTATAATTGCTGAGTGCAAGCTTCCAAAGAGCGTCTCACGAGTAGACGAGCTTTCGGCAATGGCTGAGAACATCGGATATAGGGTTGTCGGAACCCTAATTCAGAAAAGAAACAGTGTACATCACGGTCACTGCATAGGTGTTGGTAAACTTGAGGAACTCAAGAGGCTCGTCCATCAAAAGCAGGCTGACATAGTCATTTTTGGGAATACGCTCCCAAGTAGTCAAGTATTCAAGATACAAAGAAGGATTGGAGATGTAAAGGTTATCGATCGGAACCTACTGATACTGGAAGTGTTTAACAGGAGAGCTATGACTAAGGAAGCCAAGCTTCAAATAGAGCTGGCTAGGCTCAGATACACATTTTCTTGGGGACGAGAATTCATCAAGCTGAAAGGCATACTTGGAGAGCAGGTTGGATGGAGTGGTCCCGGAGACTATCCCTTCAAGGAATATGAGAAGGCCGCCAGAAGGAGAATAAGCAACATAAAAGCTAGGTTACGTGATGTTCAAGAAAGGAAGTCTATGCTACGCGAGAGAAGGCGCCGGCTTGGCTTCCCAATAGTGGCCTTGGCAGGCTACACTCAGAGCGGAAAGACAACCTTTTTCAACAGACTGGCATATGAGTCTAAGGAAATTGGTCTGGGGCCATTCACGACTCTCTCATCCTTCTCAAGGCTCGTGAACTGGAAAGGTTCGAAGTTCATACTGGTTGACTCCATAGGGTTCATAGAGGATATGCACCCGACGATTGTTGATGCGTTCATTGTAACTCTTGATGAGATTACGAATGCCGACCTGGTTCTGCTCTTTGTTGACTTAGGTGATCCTATAGAAACCCTGTGTAGAAAAGCTGCATCAATTGATAGCATCACCAGAAGAATCGAGATGCCCTCCAAAGAGATCATCTGTGCCAACAAGATTGATCTTGTTGATGATGAGCATGCAAGGAAGGGTATTGAGGTGCTTAATCGGATCCTGCTTGGCAGAAGAGTTTGCTTGTTGAGTGCAAAGAATGGTGAGAATATTGATTCTGTTCTCGATCTAACCTTAGCAGAACTGGATGTGACCGTATCCGCCGCTGCCCTCCAAAGCTAAGAGCTTTCTCTCACTTTCATAGGCCACAATTCAAGTCAGCACCGCGTAGCGCTAGATATCAAAGAATGAAGGAGACCAGTTTTCCCCAAGGCTCTTAGAGTCTCATGCTGGAACAAAAGCCGAGATCATAAAGCTTTGATACGGGAACTATGAAGTGGTACACTCCCTTAGCTAAGGCAAGATAGCAAAAAAGGAAAGAAAAAAGTTGTTTGTTCACGACATCTACAGGTAGGCTGGAAACGGCAGATCCACAAGTTCCGGTCGGAAATACTGGCTTACTTCCACCTGCTGCGAGTAGTAGATACGTCGCTTATCTTTGTCCTTTGGCCAAACATACTTGGTGCCAGGCCTCATTATGCATACGGTGAAAGGAGCAAATTTCTTGTTTGCTATCATCTCCAGGTCGGTAGGGTCGCCTTCCACGATTCCCCAGTTTTCATAGTGCATAGGAATGCAGACCTTTGCCCTTAGACATTTTGCTGCGCGGTATGCATCATATGGGTTCATCTTATCTGTCATTCCGTCGGGATTATCGCCGAAGGTTATCAGGGCTATATCAATTTCATCTTGTCTGCCATGTTTGAAGAACATGTTTGAATAATGCGAATCTCCGGCGTCATACACGCTCCCATAGGGGGTTTTTAGTACGTAGTTCACAGCCTTCTGATCCATCAGTTTGGCGAATTCCTCCATCGTAGTCCTGCGTAGGTCCATCTGTTCTGTAATCAGAACTGTCCTGTCAAAAGATTCTACAGCATGTATCTCAATATCCTTTATCTTAACGACGTCGCCAGGCTTAACAGTCACAATTCTGTCCTTTGGAACTTTCCATCTCTCAAATATCTCTTTGCACCGCGGAGGCGCAATAAACTTACAGTCTGTATTCTGTAAGAGAGGTTTGACAGTGTAGAAATCGGCGTGGTCGTTGTGTATGTGAGTTGAGAGGTATGCGTCGCACTCTTTGATTGCCCATGGGTCCAACACATGCGGAACGCATCTGATCCAGCACATCTTCTGCGCCCCTGTCATTCTAACTACGCCAGCGTACTTCGACATCTCATTATAGTCCAGACAACCTCCTGAAGCGCTGTACTGGTCTACGCAAAGGTTTGCACCGGCGGCGCTTTTCATCCACCATGCGGCTCCACCGAGCCACCACAATATGAATGAATTTCGCTCAGGTTTAGTTTCTTCAATTTCCTTGTTGAGTATAGTTCCCCACTCTGGAAACACATCTCTTAGCCACTGGTCCCGTGTTATCGGCTTGTCTGGTAGAAGGTTAAGACCTCCGTCTCCTATTCCTTTAACTTCCGCAGTCATTCGAAACATCCCTCGTGGAAGAGATATCTAATAGAATTTATATTACTTTTGTTGGACGCCGCTTGAATTGGAACTGACCCGTAGCAATAGGTGCCTATGGGAACGCACTACTGACCATTGATAAGTGCTGCGCGCTATTGTCCCTCTGGCAACATGTCTAGCACTCTGATAGCAAACTGTAGACGCTCGGTCTCCTTTCACTAAGTCTCAATGCTCTGTGTATCTTGGCGATCTCCAAATCTACCTCGGCAACCGTGGCCTCAAAGGATTCTCCTCCAATCTTCAACACATTCGGATAAACGACTTTTGACTCAGCATCCTGCCTTAAATCCAGTACAATACTGCGACCCAAATATCGAGGTGGCCATACAAGGTTCGATGCAACCAGTGGCAGACGGTTTTCAAGACATCGGGTTAAGAGATATAGATGCCAAGGATGAGTTCCGGCGACCAAGATTCGTGAGGGAACAAACACCACCTCGGCACCTTGTAGAGCAAAAACTCGCGCGACCTCTGGGAAAACTGCATCATAGCATATCATGACGCCAAACTTGACATTTTGTACATCAAATATCATATAGCTGGACCCAGGTTTTGCTTTGGCCTTTTCATCGCCAAAAAGATGTATCTTCTTCTGTCTGCCTACCAGCCGGCCCTGCGGGTCCACTACATGCGCAGTCACATAAGTCCCATCTGGAAGCTCTTCGTAGAAACCCCCTGTGATTATGGTAACCCCAAATCTACTGGCCAAATTCTTCATCAATTCTATCATATTTGATATAGAGTCAGGCGTTTCCTCTCCAAGCCAATGTTCAGGAAAACAAAGAAATTCGGCTCCGCCGCCGACTGCCTGACTAACTAACTGTTCGACAGAATCTTCAAGTAACTTCCCGATAGGTAGCTTAGGTCCCGTCTGGATCGCCGCTACCTTCAGTGGATTCACCGCCCCTAACGCCGAGCTTATTGACTAGATAGTCTATAAATTGCTTTGCAACCTCTTCCTTACCGGTTCGCGGTATATGGATGATGTCTCCGATGCGATCTACTAGAAATACCTCGTTTGTTTCTGAGCCAAATCCAACTCCCTCAACACCTACGTGGTTAGCAACTGCTAGGTCAGCTCCAGACGATCTCAGAGCGTCTCGGGCCTTTTCAATCAACTCCGAATCTGACAAGCCATACTCCGCCTTGAATGCAACTAGGCGGATCCTTGGACTGGTCTTCTTTACTTCCTCTATTATCTTTGGTGTGGCTTGCAATTCGATCCTTATCTTTTGATTATGCCTTGTTTGAATCTTGGTTCTTTGAAATATGGAGGGTTTGTAGTCGGCTACAGCAGCACTACCAACAAACACGTGGTATTGGCTGCTTACGAGTTCCTTCCTCACGGCTTCAAGCATATCCTGTGACGTCTCAACTCTTACGGTTCTTACGTTTGGAGGCGTCTCCGTCTCTACGGGGCCTATGATCAGAGTTGAGGTCGCTCCTCGCCTCGCAGCCTCTCTCGCTATGGCAATCCCCATCCTGCCCGAACTCCTGTTTGTGATTATGCGAACTGGGTCTATGTACTCTACGGTGGGGCCGGCGGTAACGAGGAAGTTCACTCCTCTAAGGTCCTTGCGGCAGAGCTTCTGGATAACCGCCTCCACTATGGTCTCAGTCTTAGCTAACTTGGCCTTACCCTCAGCAATCTCCGGATCCAAGAACTCCACTCCAAGAGACTTCAGCTTCCTGATGTTCTCTAGGACTATTGGGTGTCTATACATGGATTGGTGCATTGCCGGAACGATTATTATCGGTATTCCAGATCCCAAGGCGGTCGTTGCGACTGTTGTGACCGTTGTGTCATCGATTCCGGAGGCTATTTTGCCGATTGTATTCGCTGTTGAGGGGGCTATGAGCACAAGCTCTGACCTGCCAGCCCACTCTCCTGCTAGCTGTATGTGCTCAGTACGTCCAGTAAGTTCTGTTACAACTGGATTTCCAGTAGCCCACTCCATAAGCTTTGGACCTATGAGCTCGCACGCCGATTTTGAAAGAACAGCATATACGTCTGCGCCTCTTCGCATAAGCTCTCTAGCGATCTCCGGCGCTTGAGCTGCAGCGGCACTCCCGGTAATGCAGAGCGTTATCTTCATGTTGAGAAGTTCCTTTCCTGAAGTGCCGGCGATGTCTTTCAGTGGGTTCTGAGTCAGTGCCATCACCCAGAAATGATCAGTTGGCACCTCTGCTTGATAACGGTATTCCCAGCCATAGCTTACTAAACAAACCAGAATATTCGAGAATCCTTATATTAGTTGTTGCAGGTTTTCCCTCTAGCTGATAAGCACAGGCTTACAAAGACAACTCTGCTTGGAGGCACTCAGAGCAAGTCGTCTCGACTTCAATAGGTCATGGGTTCTCAAAAATGCATGCACAAGCTTTTCTCGAGCAGAAATTGCGGATTGGAGACGTGTTTCTGTTTCCATTTGTCACTCCAATAGCCGCACTCCTCGTAATTGATCCAAACCAATTCATACTGGGTTGGAATGAAGGAGCTGGAGCTGGACTACTATTTGCCTTCGTTTTTCTAGCGATGGAATGGTATGACGCTAGAAGACTACTAAAGTTCAGATTGATTGCAGATAGAGTAATGGGCATAGTCGCCTCTGCAACCCTAATAGTAACCTATTTCGTGGCGGTTTATGCTCTTGGTCAGAGCGTCTTGGTCGCACAGCTTGGTTTCAAGTTTGGCTACGTCAGTACGCCACAGATCCTGAGTTGGACTAGAATGTGGGACTACGTCCTCTACACGATCTACACTTCAACAATTGTTGTACTATCTTTCGGTTTCAGTAAGCTCAAACATTTCCCTACTCCCATGGTCTTCTTGTCGGGTATGGCTTTCATACTGCTGCTGGACGCCACCTTCCCCTATGGTTCTATGCAATCACTCCAGGCTCTAGTCCAACCGATCCTAGCAGTCACCGTTTTTCTGCTCAGATTTGTGGGCGTCAGAGTCGATTTGGTAGGCGGTGAGAGCCTTGCAGTTTGGGGTCAGAAAGGTTTCCTATTCATAGACATCTACTGGCAATGTGCGGGAATATTGAGCATGAGCATATACTTCATGGTGATCATAATACTGATGGTGAAGTTGGAAACTTCTGTTGCCAGAAAGCTAGTCTATGCTGCCCTTGGAGCTATGGGAACTTATCTGGTAAACATAGTTAGGATATTCCTCATAATCTACTACGGAGCATTCATAGACGTAAATCTGAGAATGTTTCACGAATCGATAGGAGAAGTTCTTTTCACCATCTGGATCGTGGCCTACCTCTTGATAGTCACTGCGATAGAGGCTCGCTTGGCAAGAACTTTGAGGTCACATGTGAACGCGGTTCCCTTGACCTCTTGAGGAGCCTGATCTATCTCTCGAATATATTATTGGTCGCTGACAGCGATATTCTCAAATCGACATTCTAGTGTATGTGGCAAGTCGCTTTAACGCCCACGGAGCCTTTTCTTTATGCTAGCTACGTTTCTTTTCAGAGATTGGGCTCCCGCTTAATCGACATGAAGACTTCGGCTGCAAATACCTTACGTCAATTTTGGCTTCTGTACGATATCATCGCTTTGGAAGTGCGTCTATTGCTGCTTGGGCCACTATTCTGTCTCGTTCTGCTGTGCCTGAGCTACAGCCTATCCCTCCAACAACCTCTTCCTTGACCAATACTGGTAGACCTCCTCCAATGATCATGAACCTACCTTGATTGCTGACGTGAATTCCGAATGCTGGTTTCCCCGGTGAGGCTACCTCAGCATATTCATGTGTTCCTTTCCTACTGCAGGCACCTGTAAAAGCTTTGTTTATTGCGATGTCAATGCCAGTGATTTTTGCACCGTCCATCCTCTCAAAAACAAGAATATTTCCTCCCTCATCAACTATGGCTATGTCCATTGGCACACCTATTTCCTTAGACTTGCGTTCAGCCGCCGCCAACATAACCTTCGCGCCTTCGAGAGTCAGCTTTACAGAGCTCTTGTAGATTGAACTTTCACTTCCCAACTTGTATCACCGGAATACTAGATTCACCGAGTAGATAAATGAATATCGAGTATTCGACCACTGAATGGTGTTCACATAACCCCTGTCTTGAATTGCTAACTGCTGTTTTCCAGTTGGAGCCACTCCAGCAATAGCGGCTCACAAGTAGTAGGCAAGTATCCTGAGACTTGCCTCCTCCACTCTCTAACAAGGCAGGTGAAATCCTGCTCATGATCAATCCAAATAAACATATAAAGAAGGCTTGCATCTATAGGCTACTCCGAACTGATTTGAGAGCTGAGTCCAAGTCTGAAAATTGCAGTTACGGTCTGCGATGTGGATGTTGATCAAGGAATGGGTTCAAGAATAACTCATTCTCAGCAGCCAGTAGGGTCGGTGTAGTTTGGAAATATCAATAGTGAAGCGGGAGGAGGATGTGCTAAGGTTCATTGTTAGTGGAATCGCTCCGCCTCTAGCAAACGCGTTGAGAAGAACTATGATTGCTGAGGTTCCAACAATGGCAATTGACGATGTCATCATTATAGAGAATACCTCGATCCTTTTTGATGAGATCTTGGCACATAGGCTCGGTTTGATTCCCCTGACAACCGATCTAGCTGCCTACACTCTCCCAGATAGATGTGACTGCAAGAGTGAGCTGGGATGCAATAGATGTAGAGCCTCATTTACGATGGAGGTTGAGCCCACAGATAAGATGACAGTATACTCAGGGGACTTGAAGCCAGACAACCCGGCTATAAAGCCTGTGAGCGAAAAGATTCCGATTGTGAAGTTAGCTCCTGGACAAAAGTTGAAGTTGGAGGCTTACTCAAGGCTCGGGCGAGGACAGGAACATGCCAAGTGGCAACCTGTTTCTGCCTGTGCATACAAGTTTCTACCTACAATCTCAATAAACATGAATAAGTGCACTGGTTGCGGTGACTGCGTAAAGTATTGCCCCCGATCCGTTCTGGAGATGAAGAACAACAAACTTACCGTTAAAAATGTAGAGGAATGCAATTTATGTATGGAGTGCGTCAGAAATTGCCCGGCGAAACCTTGCCCGATAACTGTCGGCTGGAGTGATAAAGACTTCATTTTCTATGTGGAATCTACAGGTTCACTTCCTGCAACAAAGATAGTGGAGCAGGCCGCTAGACAAATTGGAGAGAAAGCCTCTGAGTTCTCCCAATTTATGAAGAATGTGAAGTGAGATGAAGGCGAAGACCAAAACTAACCCGAAACTGGTGGAATTGGTGCGGTCCCTCCGTAAGGCGTCAAGAGAGAATCGAACACCAATATGGCTTGCGATCTCCAATTCCCTAAGCAAGCCAAGGAAAAATATGGCGCAGATCAACATAAGTCGAATAGCCAGACTCACAAAAGGCGGGGAAACCGTCGCTGTTCCCGGAAAAGTGTTGGGCGCAGGATTGATCAGCCACCGACTAACAGTTGCGGCCCTAAGTTTTTCCGCTGATGCGGCGGAGAAGATAAGAGCTGTTGGTGGCAGATGCGTCACACTCAACGAACTTCTAAGAGAGAATCCTAGTGGTGCCCAGGTAAAGATTATGAGGTGACCGACTCCTGTCCAACAAACCGATAATAATAGATGCAACTAATCTAGTTCTGGGAAGAATGCTCAGCTACGCAGCAAAAAAGGCTATTGCGGGCCAAGACATAGTAATACTAAACGTCTCAAAGGCTGTAGTATCTGGCGAGAAGAAGAGCGTAGTGGAAAGGGCGAGAGCCAAACTCAGAACAAGAACCTTGGGGTCACAAGACAGGGGGCCTACTCACCCACGTAAGCCCGAAACCTATGCTAGACGAGTGCTCAGAGGTATGCTCCCCTTCAAGAAGCCCAAAGGGAAGAAGGCCTACAGGAGAGTGCGAATCTACACCCACGTACCCAGTCGCTACGCTGAGGAGCCCAGGCAGAAGGTTCCAGGTGCAGATGCCTTGAGGCTGAGGTGTCCATACGTGCTCGTAGAAGAATTCTCAAGAGAGATAGGAGGGGCCTGACATGAGTGAGAAGAGAAAAGTACTTGTCGTCACTGGGAAGCGGAAGACCGCAACCGCAAAAGCAGTCGTGAGAAGCGGAAGTGGAAGGGTCACATTCAACAATTATCCCCTAGACCTCATGGTGCCTGAGACCGTGAGAGTGAAAATAATGGAGCCGCTTATGGTTGCCGGAGAAAAGACAAAGGACATAGACATTAGAGTTCAAGCTCATGGAGGAGGGGTAATGGGGCAGGCTGAAGCCGCGAGGATAGCTATCGCCCGAGCCCTACTCCGCTGGACAAAGAGTGCTCAACTCAGACGTGCCTTCAAGAGTCATGACAGGGTAATGTTGGCTGGAGATCCGAGGCGCTCCGAGTCTAAGAAGTTCGGAGGCCCAGGAGCAAGGAGAAGGAAACAGAAATCGTATAGGTAAACTCGAGAAGATCCATACTCATCAGTCTGCCCAGATGATACATCATGATAATACCCATTCGTTGTTTCACTTGTGGCAGGGTCGTAGCCGACAGATGGGAAGAGTTCGCTAGCAGAGTTAAGGCTGGAGAGGATCCAAAGAAAGTTCTTGACGAACTCGGCATCGTCAGATACTGCTGCAGGAGAATGTTTATCTCACATGTAGACGTGATCGACGAGCTTCTAAAGTATTCTGAAGCAACTGCCAAGAAGTCTCAAATCGCTTGAGGTCCCAACATGAGCACCTCAACAGTAATAGATGATATCAAGATTAGAAAAGTCTTCGACAGCCGAGGGAGTGAGACAATAGAAATAGACGTGATAACGGGCAGTGGCCTCGGAAGGTCATCTGCACCTTCAGGAGCCAGTAAGGGAAGGTGGGAAGTCAAGTCCTACCCTGACGGTGGTGTAACGCAAGCAACGCAGGTAACGGAGGAGGCGGTAGCTCCAAGACTGATAGGTATGAGAGTTGATGATCTGAAGCTAATAGATATGGTTCTCCATGAGCTGGATCAAACTGGGAACTTCAGCAAGATTGGGGGAAACACCGCCTACGCCATCTCGCTCGCCTCAGCTATGGCCGGCGCAACTTCAAGGGGGATCCCACTATTCCAACACTTGTCAGTACTAACGGCTTTTGAATTACCATATCCGCTGGGAAACGTGATAGGCGGAGGTCTACACGCAAGGGGAGAGAAGACAGACATCCAAGAGTTCCTCGTATTACCGACAAGCTCTGCAACTTTTGCGGAGGCTGCTGCAGCCAACATAAAAGTTCACGGTCAGGTAGCTAGCCTCATCGAGAATGAAGGGATCACTCTATCTGGAAGGGGAGATGAGGGTGCATGGGTTGCCCCGCTCAAGACCGAACAGGCATTGGAGATACTATCTAGAGCTTGCAGTAGGGTCTCAGATGAGACTGGGGTGAAGCTCAGAATGGGGGTCGATATGGCAGCCTCAACTATGTGGAGCGAGAAAGACAAGGCATATTGTTATCGGCAAGACAACAGAAGGCTCGATGCTGACGACCAGATTGAGTTCATACTTGACCTTGTCAAGAAGTATAGGCTGGCATACCTTGAAGATCCCTTCCACGAAGAGTCATTCGAGGCGTTTGCAGAACTCACTGCCAAGGCAAGTAACGTTTTGGTATGCGGGGACGACCTCTTCACCACAAGCATAGAACGCTTAAGGAGAGGCGTAAAGGAAAAGGCTGGAAACGCCGTAATTATAAAGCCGAATCAGGTGGGTACCCTCACTGACGCCTTTACCACTGCCAAGTTCGCCAAGGAAGCAGGCTACGTTCCAGTAGTCTCACATCGATCAGGCGAGACTTGTGGACCAGAAATTGCACATGTGGCAGTCGCACTCCAAGTTCCAATCATGAAGCTTGGCGTAGTCGGTGGGGAAAGGATTGCAAAGATAAATGAGTTAATAAGGATAGAAGAAGTTCTTGCTGGAAGAGCCAAGATGGCTAACATAGGAGTCTAGGTGTCAAGATGAGCTCGACAGAAAGGGAGGAAATGCCCAAGGCTGAGAACCTTCTACAATCCCTAGAGGAGCTTCTGGCAGCCGGCCTTCACATAGGGACGAGAGTAAAGACAGGCGATATGGAGAAGTATATCTTCCGCGTTAGGCCAGATGGGCTATTCATACTGAACATAGGGAAGACCGATGAGAAGGTCAGGCTGGTTGCAAAATTCATCAGTAGATTTGAACCCTCACGAGTGGTCGTGGTCTCATCAAGACTCTACGGCAGGACTCCCGTAGAGAAATTTTGTGAATTGACAAGGGCCACCCCCATAGTTGGCCGTTTCATGCCCGGATTGATCTCAAACCCGCTTCAACCTAAGCATATTGAGCCACAACTTGTCATCGTCACAGACCCAAGGGCTGATTTTCAGGCAATAAAGGAAGCTTCGATAGCCGGTGTCCCAGTAGTCGCCCTCTGCGACACGGACAACGTCTTGAGCGGTGTCGATTTGGCTATTCCGGTTAACAATAAGGGCCGAAAGGCCCTCGCCATGGTGTTCTGGCTACTTGCTAGGCAAGTCTTGCGTGAGAGGGGAGAGATCCCACCCGATAGGGGAATACCTTTGACGGTAGACGACTTCGAAACCAAGCTCACTGCAATAACTCCAAAGTACGGAGTTGAAGATTGAGGACGCGTAAGCCAGCCCAGGCCGGCATGTTCTACGCGGGGTCGAGTGCTGCTCTCAGACAGGAGATTGAGGGGTGCTTCAAACATCGACTTGGACCGGGAAGGTTGCCAGATAAGAAACAGAAGGGTCTATCTGGATTAGTCGCTTTGGTCTCTCCACATGCTGGCTACATGTACTCGGGCCCCGTAGCGGCCGCCGCATACTCTGAACTTGCAGACAACGGTACACCAACCAGGGTAGTAATTATTGGACCTAACCACACGGGGATGGGCAGCGGCGTCTCATTGATGAATGAAGGTAAATGGGCTACGCCACTTGGCGAGATCCAAATAGACTCGCCGCTGGCAAACTTGATCCTCGAGAATGCACCGATAATTGATGTGGACGACAAGGCCCACATCTACGAGCACTCTATTGAAGTTCAGCTGCCTTTTCTCCAGTACCTCTACGACAACGCTTTCACGTTCGTTCCAATATGCATGATGATCCAAGACCTCGAAACGGGTAGAGAAATTGGTGAAGCAATCGCCAAAGCGGCAAGTGAACCCACAGACCTCGTTGTGGCTTCATCAGACATGACACACTATGAACCTCACAAAGCTGCAAGTGAGAAAGACATGAAGGTAATTCAAGCAATTGAGAAGCTAGATGAGAGGTTGCTGGATCAGGTGGTAGAGTCCAGCGCTGTCTCAGTATGCGGAATAGGACCTATTGTCGCTGCAATAGTCTACTCTAAGAGGCGCGGGATCAATAGAGCCAAGCTACTATCATATAGAACGAGTGGAGATATCTCTGGAGACTACTCTTCGGTCGTCGGTTACGCGGCGATATCTTTCGGAGGATAGCCCCACAACTCCTTGGCAGGAGACTCAACAATGACTGTTGCCTACGCCCCTGCCAAGATCATCATAACAGGCGAGCACTTTGTGGTTCATGGACAACCAGCCCTAGCTGCAGCGGTCAACCTCTACTCGAAAGCATCCGTAGAACCAGGCCCCCCGAAAATGATCGAAATATCCTCTCCATCACTGGGAGTTGTTGAGACCACCTCAATCAATACATCGAATGAGAAAAACCTCCCGACACGTGGAGGGTCTATTCTTGAACCTCTCAGACTTGTCGTAGAGAGAGTTATGGAGAAGGCTGGACAGAGAGAGGTTGGGCTAAGACTTCAGGTCGCCTCTCAAATACCTGTGGGAGTCGGCCTAGGCTCGTCGGCCTCAACAGCGGTCTCAACCGCGGCAGCAGTAGCCAAGTTCCTGAACCTTGAACTTGATAAACGCGAGATTTGTGAACTCGCCCTGGTGCAAGAACGATTCATACATAAGAAACCTTCAGGCATAGACCCCACAACTGCGGCTTATGGAGGAATGATTCTGTTTAAGGTGGGAGAACCTCCAATACACATCCGCCCCTGCAACCAAATAGGCATAGTGATAGGGAATACTGGAACAGCGAGGTCTACAGGCGAGCTCGTTACAAAGGTAAGTAGACGTGTCGAAGGGGGGGATGCCGACCTGGGAAGGATTACTCATTCAGCTGGCCAACTCACCCTCAAGGCAGTAGAGGCGTACAAGGAAAGAGACTTTAATGGACTAGGAAGAATAATGAATGAAAACCACAAGCTGCTCATGCAGATAGGTATCTCAACACCTCAAATTGATAGACTGGTTGAGGGTGCCCGGGACGCTGGTGCATTAGGAGCGAAACTGACAGGAGCGGGAGGAGGAGGGTGCATGATAGCTCTTTCAAGGCTCGAAGATAGAGATAAGATTGCAGAGGCTATAGTTGAGGCTGGTGGGCAACCGTATCTTGTTGAGATAGACCGATTCGGTGTTAGAAGCAATGTTGACAAGCCGAAGAAATAGGATCGTCCTCAGATCCGTGACATCTCAGTAGGATCTGCCCCCGCTGAACAAGCCTACGCTTTTGAAGAGGGACAGAAGTGTCAAGGAAGATTGAAGAGAGGAAGAAAGGCCACCTAGAGATATCTCTTAGAAAGAATGTGGAGGCAGATATTGGGGCTGGATTTGATGATGTTATCTTGATTCACAAGGCCCTTCCAGAGATCTCACGCTCAGACATAGACATATCGACGGAACTCTTCGGCCGCACTCTAAAAGCCCCACTGATACTGGGGTCTATGACCGGAGGGGTCGCTGAAGCAACCAAGATAAACAGGCTCCTAGGGGAGTGTGCTGAACACCATGGATTGGCCATCGGCGTTGGAAGTCAAAGAGCGGCAATAGAGAACCCTAAACTGGTAGGAACCTACAGTGTAGTCAGAGAAACTGCACCGACAGCCTTCGTCTTCGCAAACCTAGGTTGCCCACAATTCGCTTCTGGTTATGATATTGAAGAAGCCAAGAATGCCGTGGAGATGATTCAAGCAGACGCTCTTCTGGTACACGCCAACCCACTCCAAGAGTCGATTCAGTTAGAGGGAGAGCCAAACTTCAGGGGAGTCCTTTCAAAGATCAAAGTGCTCGCCTCAGAGTTAGACGTTCCCGTAGTCGTCAAGGAGACTGGATCTGGGATCTCTGGCGAGGTTGCCTCCCAGATCGAGAGAGCAGGCGCCAAAGGAGTTGATGTCGCTGGAGCAGGTGGAACAAGCTGGGCTAAGGTCGAGTACTTCAGAGCAGTCCAGGTAGGCGACAGGCTTCAACAAACCCTCGGAAGGACTTTTCGAAATTGGGGGATACCAACGTGTGCAAGCATTGTGGAAGCCTCGGGCTCTACTAGACTGACGGTGATTTCGTCAGGAGGCATAAGAAGCGGACTCGACATTGCAAAGTCAATAGCACTGGGCGCTGTAGCAGGAGGAGTAGCCCTACCTTTCCTAAAGGCTGCGGCCCGAGGCAGAAAGTATCTGAATGAAAAAGTAGAAACCTTCCTTGAGGAAATGCGAACAGCCATGTTCCTAGTTGGGGTGAGAAACCTCGACGAATTGCGACATGCACCACTTGTTCTTAGCGGCGGGATAGCTCATTGGCTGAATGAGCGAGGGTACAACAGCACTCAATATGCCAGACGAGGGCCTCCCCACCCATAAGCTGAAGTCCCAACAAATCAACCCTATCTTTTTTATTGTCGAGATGCAGTTACCTAGACTTCAGCCAGAGATGTCTGCAATGAGAAGCTCCCAAATCCCAGGTTTTTATAATCTATCTCCAGCTGAGCGACTCAAGATAGTCAAGGAGTTTGCCTCCCTCAGTGATGAGGATGTACAGGCTCTTCAGTCAACGGGCTCCTTGGACATTAAACTCGCAAACCGTATGATAGAAAACGTAGTCGGAGTTATGCCAGTCACCCTTGGGATAGCCACCAATTTCATCATGAATGGAAAAGACTACCTTGTCCCAATGGCGATCGAGGAGCCGTCGGTTGTGGCTGCCGCTAGCAACTCTGCAAAAATGGCCAGGCCCAAAGGCGGCTTCACCACAAGCAGTACACAACCCTTGATGATTGGTCAGATACAGATCCTAAACGTTCCAGACCCACATGGGGCGAGGATGTCTCTGCTCTCGGCCAAAGAGGAGATCTTGAGGAAGGCAAACGAACAAGACCCTATCTTGGTCTCAAAGGGTGGAGGGGCGAAGGATGTGCGGTGCAAGGTTGTCAATACGATTGTTGGAGATATTGTTGTGGTGGAGCTTCTTGTGGATTGCAGGGACGCAATGGGCGCTAATGCCGTCAACACCATGGCTGAGGCTGTAGCCCCAACTGTCGAGACAATTTCTGGGGGAAGAGTATACCTAAGGATCATCTCAAACTTGGCCACCGAGAGGCTGGCGCGCGCGAAAGCAACCTTCTCAAAGTCCGCCCTAGGTGGAGAAGAGGTTGTAGATGGAATAATAAACGCCTACGCCTTCGCGCTAGCAGACCCATACCGTTGCGCAACACACAACAAAGGCATAATGAACGGGATCTCCGCAGTCGTATTAGCAACCGGAAACGATACAAGAGCTGTTGAGGCAGGTGCACACAGCTACGCCGCACTTCACGGAAAATATAGGCCACTCACAACATGGGAGAAGAACCGTGAGGGAGATCTGGTAGGCACGATTGAACTTCCAATGGCTGTCGGACTGATTGGTGGTGCCACAGCTACCCACCCAATAGCCAAGATATCGGTAAAGATTCTCGGTGTAAAGACCGCGTCAGAACTTGCCCAAGTAATTGCGGCTGTCGGTCTAGCGCAAAACCTCGCCGCTCTTAGAGCCCTTGCAACAGAAGGCATACAGAGAGGTCACATGACCCTTCATGCTCGAAATGTAGCTTCAATGGCCGGCGCAACTGGAGAAATGATAGATAGGGTTGCTGACATAATGGTTAAGGAGCGAAAAGTGAGGATGGACAGGGCTAAAGAAATCATTGAGGAACTTGGGCGGTAATCTCTACCGGAGTTAATAGTCTCGATCAAGCGACTTATACGCTGTTGATGCTTCCAGCAACAAATGCGAGAAGACCGAGAAACATCCAGATCAGACTCTTATTTTTTATCCGCTTGGCGTTTGCGCGGTCATGTTTTCTCATCAGGGAGATGCCTGAGGACACAAATCCAATGTCAGAGATCAAGACCAGAGGGAGATACGCCATACCCACCAAACTCAGTGCAGGTGGCATGGAACTCAAACCAACAGCAACGAAGTAGAGTGTAGCCGCAAGCTGCGAGGCCTTTCTAGAACCGTAGGCCACAGCAACCGTATTGACCATTCTTGAACGGTCACCTTCGATATCAACTATGCCCTTGGCCACCTCTCTGCCGAGGTTGGCTGTGAAAGACATTAGTGCAAAAAATACGAGGACAAAGGTTATCTTTCCAACGACTGCTCCACCGAATATGAAAGGGAGGCCTATACAAGTGCTCACCAGCACATTCCCGAATAGACCGGTCTTCTTTCCGCGAGTGTTATAGAATAACATCAATGAGAAGGCAAAGACAGCTATCGCAAAGCTACAAATGTTAAGCAATGCTGAAGCCGCCAACCCCATCGCGCCGGCAATTACTCCGATCATAAGCGCTTGGTGGGGTGTGAGGCTACCTAAAGGCAATGGCTTACTTGGACTGTTGATTCTGTCGATTTCAAGGTCATAATAATCGTTAATCGCCATGGTCCCCGCCATTAAGAAAGAGGCGGCAGAAGCGCCTAGAAGAGCCTCATGTAGCAGGGGGATCTTCCCAAGCGTGATTAGTTCTCCAACTACTACGGCAAAGCCTATCATAAAGCAGTTGATAGGTCTAATTATACTGAGAGTTGCGACTAACCTTGAAAGCCAAGCCGTCTTGTGTATCAAAGTCTTGATGCAACCTTGAACTTAAGTATCTGCATGATTGATGCATTTCGATGCCTAAATGAATTTTGGAGATAATGATTTAACTAGCTCAGGTCAATACAAACGTAGAAAAATCCAGTCTGTGCTCCAACAGCCCTGGATCAATGATATAGCAATATATCTGCTAAGCCTAATATGGAAAAGCCACCATTGTGAGATGAAGGACTTTGAACGGTAAGGTTGAGAAACATCTTCTGAACGCAATGGCAAAGGACGGGGCGATTCACCTTTCGCTGATAGATCCAGAAAACACCACCGGTGAACTTGCTGGCGAGCTTGCTCGTAAACTTCAGGAACTGGGCTCGTCCGCGATTATGGTTGGAGGAAGTACTGTAGTCTCCCCACGCGACTTGGATGATGTAGTGAAGGCAATTAAGAGAAGCACCAATCTTCCTACAATCTTGTTTCCCAACGGTATAACAGGGATCAGTGAATATGCTGACGCCATCTTCTTCGCTACACTGATGAATTCTCTTAACCCCTATTATATCACAGGCGTCCAAGCGTTGGGCGCCCCACTGGTGAAGCGTTACGGCTTGGAACCCATACCCATGGGATACATAATAATCGGAGCAGGCACAGGTGCCGCCGGATTCGTAGGCCAAGCTGCACCTGTGCCTCCAGACAAGCCTGAGTTGGCATCAATATATGCGCTTGCGGCCCAGTACCTCGGTATGCGTTTTGTCTATCTCGAAGCTGGATCAGGATCAGAAAAACCTGTGCCCGCAGAAATGGTTAGGCATGTGAAGAAATCTACCGATGTGAAATTGATTGTGGGTGGCGGAATAAGGGTGCCTGAGCAAGCTTTGGAAATTGCAACGGCCGGTGCCGATGCAATTGTTACGGGAACGGTCATTGAACGTTCTTCCATTGAGAGTACTGGAAAGCTGATTGAAGTCTTGCGGAAACGTCCAAACTGATTCAGAGGCCCCCTCATTGGATCATAGAAGCTTCCTTTCCATAGGTAAGATAATCCCTTACTACAAGTTTGCTCGTACGCTAGCCTTTCCTTCATTGTTCAGAATAGTTGTTGTACTCTTCATCGTGACACTAGTGGGATGCATGTTAGCCTTTACGTTTCATAATCAGGCTTGGGAGACGGTTGCTCAGGGTCTAGCCTTTGGTTTTTTTGTACTTTTTGTACCTACAATCTTAGCGGACACAGTCTCCTCTAGGGTACTCGTTAGAGGAGATCCACTGTTCTATCTTCGAAGATGCCTTGCCCTATCTCTGTTCTCATGCACGGTCTGGACCGTAATACTGGCTCTCGGGGCACTTGGCGGCAACCTGACGAACATAGATTTTCCTCAGCAGCCATTCTATCTTGCCTTGTTCACAGTTCTCCCGTTGAGGTCTCTTGCTACTCTTTCGATGTCTTCAACGAGGATGCCGAACAAAGTCCTATTCTCCTTTTCACAGCCATTGGCATCCTCCTTTGCAGCAACAATGCTGTTTGGATTGAGTGTGCCACTACTTGCGAAGGGCTTCTTCGCCGCAGGTGCATTATCGCTTGTGTCTGTAGTCTCGCTTTTGGTACTCGTCGAGAATAAGGGCAAAAGAATGGTTAGAGCGTCCCCGTTGCGAGTTTTTAGAGCGTTCTTGGTTGACTGGCTCAACAGGAAGAATGAGATGTTTGAGAGGTTCTTGGAGGAGATTGGAACTGAGAGCAAGGTCGAGGTAACCATGGTCCAGTTTAACAGTAGGTCAGACGGCCAACCTAAAGGACTATTTGTAGTTTCAAATTTTCATCCTGGGCCTTTTCTGAATGTTGGAAGCAGCGTACTTCCATATATGATCAAGAAGAGTTTTGAGGGTGACGGCAATCTTGTTGCGGCCGTACCCCACGGAGTGTCCGGGCATGAGAACAATTTGGTTTCTCAAACCCAGAATGCAAAAGTGCTTTCGGCAATAAGGTCGCTGCTTGGTACTTCTGATTATGGTGATAAAGGATCAAGTTTTGGAAGATTTGAAGTTGGATCAGCCAAGGTTGGCGCTCAAGTCTTTGGCAACTGTCTACTGCTCACCCTCACTCAATCGCCAAAAGAAATGGAAGACATACCCTCCAAACTGGGGAGGGAGCTGACGCAGCTTGCCAAGAAGAGATTCAAGCACGTAGCAATAATTGATTCACACAATTGCATTGACGACGTTAAGATGTTCACTGACATAGAGATTGAAGATTTGAGATTAGCTGCGTCTCAAGCCATCGAGTATTCTGCAAAATCGAAAACCGTCAGTCTCGAAATGGGTGCTGCAAGAAGTGCCTTTGAAGGTCTTGGCCCCGAAGAAGGCTGTGGACCCGGCGGAATAAGCGCGTTCATATTCAAGACTTCTGATCATCTTACTGCTTACGTAACCTTCGACGCTAACAATATGCTTTTGGGACTAAGGGAGAGAATTCTCTCTTCTTTGGAGAGCATCGGTGTCGACGACGGCGAGATCATGACGACTGACACCCACATCGTCAATGGACTTGTACCTGCAAGACTCGGCTATTACCCCCTGGGAGAGGCCGTCGATCAAGAAATCTTAGTTGAACTGGTAAGGAAGACTGTTGAAAGAGCCAAAGACAATCTTGAAGGAGTCAGCGTCTCATGTTCCTCGGGAAGTGTTGAGGTAAAGAGTCTGGGCTCAGAATCGCTTGAGAGTCTCACAGTCTTCATGTATAGGATGGCGAAACTTGTCGCGGCCTACATGTCGATATTCTTTCTAATCTCGAATGTCATAGGAATTCTTCTTGGTTGAGAGGTTGATGACTTGCGTCTTCACCATATGCAACTTCCTCGTGAAGTGATAGTTGGGACTGACATCATTAACATGCTAGGGCAAGTCTGCCAGAAACTTGGTTTTACAGGAAGTGTCTTGATAGTGACGGGCCCGAAGATCAGCGCTCTGGCTCAAGAGGATGTGGCCCCCTCCCTTCAAGAAGCTTCCTTATCTGTCAACTACTTTATAGTCCGGGACTCAACAATGGCCTACGTCAAGATGGCTGAGGAGAAGATTATCCAGTATAAGCCATCGGTTGTCATAGGCCTAGGTGGCGGTAAAGATATCGATATCGCCAAGCTGTCGTCGGCGAAAAAGACCATACCTTTCATCAGTGTACCTACCGCAGCATCCCACGACGGGATAGCTAGTTCACATGCCTCAATTAAGGGGCTGGACAAGCCATACTCGCTCAGAGGGCAGGCGCCCCTTGCCATCCTTGCTGATATTGCGGTGATCTCAAAGTCGCCATACAGGTTGATAGCTAGTGGATGTGGAGACATCATAGCCAAGTATACTGCGGTGAGAGACTGGAAACTCGCCCACAGAGTAAAAGGGGAGTACTACGGCGACTATGCTGCTGAGCTGGCGCTTATGAGCGCCAGACTGGTCATGCGAAATGCAAAAGCCATAAGAAAACTAAGTGAGGAGGCTGTAAGGACTGTTGTCGAGGCCCTGATAAGTTGCGGCGTGGCCATGAGCATAGCCGGAAGCAGTAGGCCCTGCAGCGGCTCTGAGCACATGTTCAGCCACGCCTTAACAATGGTGGCGCCTAATCCAGCGCTTCACGGTGAGCAGTGTGGTGTGGGTGCAATAATGAGTGCCTACCTTCAAAAAGCAAACTGGAGGCTCCTGAGGGCCATGTTGAGGAAGATCGGGGCTCCCACAACCGCTACTGAATTGGGAATAGATGAGAAATACGTCATTGAGGCTCTCACAATGGTTCACAAAGTGAGGCCTGAGAGATATACAGTATTTGGTGAAGAAGGCCTCTCCGTCAATCAGGCTAAGAGACTCGCTAGGAGGTCCGGGGTTATATCTTAGCGGAGTGCTAATTCACGTGTTGGACTAAGCTAGGTGCTTGCTAAGGTCTCAGTACTCCTGACATCTCTTATACCGTTTATCTCAGCTGTAATGGTCTTGAGCTCCCTGTACTCTGAAAACTCCATAAAGGCAACGATGTCCCATCGCCCATAAACCATATACGCCTTCTTGACTTGCTTAAACTTCTTCACTTCTAGTAGAGTCTGATCTATTCTTGTCGGAATGGTCTTTATCAAAACACATGCATTCAACATGGCTACTCACCAGCGGTTTTTATCTCAGGCAACGTCTCAGTAAATACGACGCCTCCAATCTTCCCCATTTTCATAACAGTCTTTCCTAGACTATCATAGTTAGAGACTTCAATATCCACGACCACGTCGTATCTGCCTAGAACGGCCATGACGCTCCTTGTCTCTTTGAATTGCTTCATTCGCTCCATGACCTCATCAAACCTTCCCCGTTCAGTCCGTATCAAGATACATGCGGCTATCATACGTCCACCCTCTGTATGGTTGCCCAAGCTACTATAAAATCACTTTCCTTACGAAGATTCGACAAACATGGCAAAGTGTTCCTAGGCGTAACAGTTGCGGTTATGTTTCTGGCAGCAGCTGGTTGGTCTGTATAGGTGAAACAAGTACGTGGGGATGTCTTCTGCTGGACAGGGGGATCAGTGGGGCCGCTTTGGGTGACGGTGTGAGGGGTCTCAAGAGAGTCAAATCCTACGTCAGATGGCTAGCATACCGATGTTTACAGCAAATGGGGGACAGATGAGTTCTCCAAAGGGAAACATGAGTCACAAACAAGTGTGTTACTATCCCGTCTCGTTTCCCCCCAGCTCTCAATGAAATAACAATCGTCACTGAAAATATGTCGTAATTAGAGTGTCTATCATCATGATTGAACTCAGATTAGCTTGGCATATATCGAGGCTAGTTTCAAGGATAGATCGCTAGATATAGAAAGGCGTTAGCACGACAAGAGACTATAACTGTCTAAACAGATCTATTCTTTGGGAAAAACTGGTAGTGTGAAGTCGATGGTTGAAATCGAGAGTCTTGAGGGTAAAGGCACTCATCAAGACTTGGTGTTTGTAACTAGCAATCCAAACAAGTTCATGGAGGTTAGAAGGATCCTAGAAGAATATGGCATTACGTTCGAACGTCTGGACCTGAGATATCCTGAGATCCAGTCAAAATCCCTGCGGCAGATAGCCTCAACCAGCGCCAACTATCTTTGCGAGAGATTGAAGCGTCCGCTCTTTGTCGAGGATTCAGGCCTCTTCATAGACGCCCTAAAAGGTTTCCCGGGACCATACTCATCATATGTACAGGCGACTATTGGAAATCTTGGTATCCTCAAACTCATGGAGGGAGTTCAACAGAGGGTTTCGAGATTTGAGTCTGTCGTCGCATACGTCGAATCTGTTCACGAAACTCATCTTTTCATGGGAGTTGCGGAAGGGAGTATCTCCACCGAGGCTAAGGGTGAGAAGTGGGGTTTTGACCCGATCTTCATCCCTCTCGGCTCAAATCAAACCTATGCTGAGATGGGAATTGTGGCGAAGACAAGAATCTCCCATAGGCGCGCCGCATTCGGGAGATTTGCAGAATGGATTAGGGAGCGCGGCCAGGAGGACATCATCACGCCCTCTGGCTGAAATATCTGCCTCGGTACTCAATCTCCCTAACCTTTCTTAAGACCCTAGAAGCGCTCTCTTTACCCACAGCCTCTTCATAGCCTACGGCTATCGATCTCATAGTCTCGTGCGCACATCTGTAGTGTGTACTATCAAGAGCTCTCTTCATCAGGTGGAGATCAACACCCTTATCCTCATCATCCTGTGAGTGAAAACTCAGACCGAAGTCTATGAGAAAGATCTTGTCATCATCTACACGAATCATGTTCGAGGTTGTCAGGTCTCCATGGATCAAAGAGACATTGTGAAGTCGGCCTATCTCTCTTCCAATCTGCTGGCAAACTTTATCTCGCTCTTCGCTGCTCAGTTGGTCCAGGATCTCTTTGATCCTAGTTCCCTGTACATACTCCATCACTAGGGTTGAGTTTTCCTTGTCTATAATGTATATGATAGGAGTTGGTACAGATGCCTTTCTTGCTTCATGCATATTCTCTGCTTCACGTATGGTGCGCGAGACTCTCAGTTTGTAGTCAAGGCTTGGGTGCCTGTAGACCTTTGGAACCCTATTCTTGATTACGACTTTTCTTCCATACCAATCATCGAGATAGAGATTTGCTTCAGCGCCCTTCTTGAACGGTGTCATCTTCTAGGATCTCCAGGTAACATCCACTTGGTCAAGGCGCCACCTCGGTTTCACCAAGCTCTCCTCGACTTTGACTGTGACTCCACTCTGGAACGCTAGGATTCCGTTCCATGCGATTTGAGCACCCGAGTCCCCGCTGAATCTTCTATCTACGGCGAAGAATCTCGCGTTGTGGTCTTCCGCAATCGATTCGAGCATGGATTGAAACCTCTTGTTCGCTGCTACTCCCCCCGTCAAGAGAAGCTCTTTCTTTTCTGTATGAGCGAGGGAACGCTCAGCTGCCTCAGCCATCATTGAGAACGCGACCTCTTGAAGAGAGAAACAGAGGTCGTATAGGCTTACTCCTTTCCTGTACTCACGTAATGCTGCCGACAACAAGCCAGAGTAGGCTACATCGTTTCCCTTTACCGTATAGGGTAGATCTATCAGCTCTTTCCCTTGTGCCCCCATCTTCTCAACCTCAGGCCCTCCAGGTGTGGCTAGTCCCACCTCTCTAGCAAACATATCAAAGAGATTACCGAGAGTGATGTCTTCAGTCTCACCGTAGATACGCCATCTTCTTTCGGCATAAGCGGCTATGGCTGTGTGGCCGCCTGAAACGAGGACTACTAAGGGATCTCTGGCACCGGTAGTTAGTGAGCCGATCTCGATGTGTGCAAGCGCATGGTTGACCAGGACGAGAGGCCTGCGAAGATACACTGACAGGGCCCTGGCAACAGTTGCGCCGACCCGCAGACATGGACCTAGGCCTGGTCCACATGAGAATGCGATGACGTCGATTTCTCTCGGTTTTGTACCGGCTTCCTTCAGCGCCCCCAAGATGACATTATGAGCTACACTATTGTGGTGTTGCGCAGCTTCACTTGGATGGATTCCTCTTCCAGCCGCCGGCACATAGATATCCCTGACATCGGAGTGGATTACACCGTCGTTGGAGACAACACTGACCCCAAACGTATGAGCTGTAGATTCGATTCCGAGACAGAGTCTCCTCATGTAGCCTCTCCTAGGTTACTATCTGAAAAGTTGAATAAATTCATTGTAACGTTTCTGGAAAGGTTAAAGTAAACGCTACCTTCAATATGGGTAACCACTCAGATTCTGGGGTGCAATGCATTGGGGTCTCCACCAGTTCAACCTGAAGTCAACATCGGCACTCTCGGGCATGTTGACAACGGCAAGAGTACTTTGGTCCAGGCATTGACAGACATATGGACCGCAAGGCACTCAGAGGAACTCAGAAGGGGCATAACCATCAGGATAGGGTATGCAGACGCATATTTCTACAAGTGTCCGTCACATAGAGGGGCAGCTGCGTTCTGCGCCAGAAAGAAATGTCCTGTCTGCGGTTCAGAGACGAAATTCCTGAGGGCTGCGAGTTTCATTGATTGCCCAGGACACCACAGCCTGATGGTGACGATGCTCTCGGGAGCCGCTTTGATGGATGGAGCGCTTTTCGTAGTCGCCGCAGACGCAAAGTTCCCTCAAGCTCAGGATCGTGAACACCTACTGGCAGCTGAGATGACTGGAATCAAGAGACTGATAATCGTTCAGAACAAGATAGACATAGTCGACCGAGAGCGGGCTATCGAGAACATGAAGGAGATTCAGAAGTTCGTGAAGGACAGACCTGCGGAGAAGGCGCCAATAGTACCCGTCTCGGCCCAGCATGGCGTAAACGTAGATCTGTTGATAGAGGCGATTGAGAGGGAGATCCCGACACCCAAGAGAAATCCTTCAACCTCACCCCAGATGTATGTCCTCAGGTCTTTTGACATAAATAAGCCAGGAACTAAAGCCGAACAATTACGCGGCGGTGTCCTAGGCGGATCAATCGTTCAGGGAGTTTTTCGCCTCGGTGAAGAGATTGAGATAAGGCCGGGCTTGAAGACTGAGAGCGGCGGCAAGACCTCTTACCAATCTATATTCACGAAGATCAAGAGTCTCCGTGTGAGCGGGGGAGAGGTTGAACAGGTAGGTTCTGGCGGCCTAGTCGGAATAGGTACCTCCCTCTGCCCCTCAGTGACAAAGGCCGATAGCCTAGTCGGCAGCATAGTTGGAAGGGAAGGCGGTCTTCCTCCCGTCCTTGACAAGGTGACTCTGGACGTCGAGCTATTCGAGAAGGCCGTAGGTACGGAGGAACTCGTTGCCGTTGAGAAGGTAAGGACGAACGAGCCTCTGGTTCTTAATGTCGCCACCGCCGTGACTTCTGGAGTTGTCACTTCAGCACGTGAAGACATAATCGACATATCTTTGAAGAGGCCGATTTGTGCAGATACGAACTTCAAGGCCGCCCTGAGCAGAAGGATAGGTGATAGCTGGCGTCTAATCGGCTACGGAACTTTCAAGTGATCTGGTTGCCATACAGAGTAGTCTTGGACTCGAACTTTGTCTTCTTGCCCCTCACCCTCAGGCTCGACATCTTCTCAGAGATTGAGGAACTCCTGCCTGGACGAGTCAAGTTCATAGTACTAGAGCCTGTCAGGAAAGAGCTTGAGAGACTCGCAAGAAGCAACTCCGAACTCGGCAGGAAGGCATCATTTGCATTGAGGTTCCTGGATAGATGTGAGGAGATTATGGTACGGCTGGGTCAGTCGGAGACCGTTGATGAAGTCATCGTCAGGCTTGCGGAAGGAAGCAAGGTAATAGTGGCAACTACGGACATGGCTCTTAAGAAGAAACTAAGAGATATAAACGTGCCTGTAATCTATGTAAGGGGCCGTTCTCGGCTTGAACTTGATGGATACCCCATCGAAGATGGTGGTTGAATCAGGCTGACATCGGCATCGAGGTTTGTGTTGGCTGAATGTTCAAACTATTGACGATGGAAGACATTGTTAGAATCCCGCCCGACAAGTTTGGCGGCACAATAAAGAAGGTTGCCAAGGAGCAGGTGAGGCTCAAATATGAGAACCTGATTGACGAAGAATTGGGATACGTGGTTTACGTAGTCGATGTTGACGTAGATCCCGTAGGGAGGATTCTTCCGGGCGACGGTTCAACCTATCACAAGGTCAAATTCCAACTTCTCATATTTTATCCTGAGCTGCACGAGATAGTTGAGGGTGAAGTGGTAGAGGTTACAGACTTCGGCGCCTTCGTCAGGATTGGGCCTGAGGATGCCCTAGTCCATGTCTCCCAAATAATCGACGACTTCATAAATTATGATGAGAAACACGGGGTCCTGTCGGGGAAGGAGACCCGTCGCACCCTTGGAAAAGGAGACCAAGTGAGGGCCAGAATAATAGCTGTGGGTTTCCCCAAAGGAGGAGTTGGCGGCAAGATAGGTTTGACTATGCGCCAACCATTCCTCGGTAGACTCGACTGGATAGAAGAGGAGACTAGGAAGGAGAAAGAAGAGAAAAGGGATCGACTTGGTGAAGGAAAAAGCGTGTAAGAGCTGCCATTTCATAAGCATGGGGAATATCTGTCCAAACTGCAAGTCTTCCAACCTAAGCGAAGATTGGACTGGCCTCGTGGTGATAGTGGATCTAGAAAAATCGGAAATCGCAAAAAAGCTGGGTGCAAAGAGTCCTGGAAAGTACGCTATCCGTGTACGGTGAAGCTGCAGCGATTCTTATTGAGTCTAATCTCCTTCAATAGTTAGAGGCTGGGTGACCTGGGCAAGCTTCTTTTGACACGCGAACTCAGAGCCTTACTCAAAATTCCTCTAGGCGATCTCTTGTCTGGCAGTGAAGAGGAGAATATGAGAAGACTGAAGAGAATAGTCGCCGAGGAGAAGCCTCCGAGGATTATCTGTGTGGGGGATATGGTTTGCAGAAACGCCGTGAAGGCTGAAGAAACCTCATGGATCAAGATTGTTGATGGCAGAGAGATGCGTAGAGATAAGGGGCTTTCTGGCTTCCACGGTAGTCGAGTCTTCCTCGCTGAGAACAAGCCAGGAACAATAAGTAGAATGGCTTGGGAGGCTGTTGCGGGAGCCGTCAAGCATGAGGGCTCCCTACTCATTGTGAGGGGTGAGGAAGACCTGCTTGTGCTTCCCGCTATTCTAGAGGCTCCGAAGAACTCTATTGTGGTTTACGGCCAGCCCCCTCGAGCCGGAATCGTTGTGGTCAAGGTTGACGAGGAGAAGAGGAGCCTAGCAAAGTCCGTTATAGACGCGATGGTTTGTGAGCAGGGTCAGGACTGAGTCTTGACGTAGTCTGTGTAACTGCAGGAGCCGCACGTCAATCGCTGTTTTGGGGTCTTATGGTACGCCATTATGTTGCCGCACCTTGGACACTTTCTGTTTCTCAGTTTGATAGTCTTCTTATCGTAGCTGTACTCATAAAGGGCGCCTAGGCTGGGCCTCTTCTTTGGCTGGCTATCTTTGTTCTGGCTCAGTTCGGTCACCGCCTACTTCTTTTGTCTCTCAGCCTCTGGAGCCTTAGCTTTCTCTGGAACCTTCTCCTTCACGGCTTCTCGTTTTGGCGATTCTGGCTGTGTCTTCTTTGCCTGGCGTTCCTCAGGCGGTAAGTTCCTTCTGAGTATGTGTTTTGGAAGGGTCTCTTCAGCCAACTCCTTTGTTTCGTAGACCTCGACGTGGCAGAGCGACTTGTCTGCACCGGTCTTTCCTTCGACCTTGGTCAAGTACAGGTTCTCGATTCTCTCTTCTAGCTGTGACGCTAGGAACCTTCTTGCTGCCAGTCTCTCCGGTGTTCCACTTTCATCATGTGTTAGTTCGACGAGTATTTCCTTGCGTTTGAGGATGGGGTTGCGATTTTCCCTTATCACTTTGGCCTTCATCTATCTTTCACGCCCTAAGTTTCGCTTTTCTGAGTTTCCTGTTTCACACTCTTCACTTCTCTTTCCGGCTTCAGTACTGCTAGGTTTACTTGGTAGGTTTCATCAGTTATCATTCGTCCTCTGACAAGTTTCCTTTTTCTCTCACCGTGTTTGCCTCTGAATCCTATGCTCCGTGTCAGGACTAGGTGTTTCTTACCTCCACCTTGGACGTCGGGTCTGAGTGGTATTCCATCCTTATCACTTCCCCCTGTTATCTTGACCTTCTTTCCACTCAGCCCAATGAGGGATCCGTCTAGCGTATCCCCCAGCCCTCTTCCTAGAAACGGTTTTGCCTTGGTCCCTTCCAACTCCATGACTGAGGCCTTTCCGGTACCAGGCTCAGATACCACAAGCTTGAGTTTTGCCAAGATGGTTCGGCTCGTTAGAGTATTCTACTAGGCTTGGTGACGAACATATTAACCTGTCGAGGCTTCGGTGATTGGTGGATTTGAGGCTCTAGATGTTCCAAAGTGGGTTCTCCTTTCTCATTATCTCTGTTAGTTCCTCTAGGACTCCCATTTCGTCAGGGCTTAAGTGCTCTCTGAGTCGTATGGAAAACTCTCTTGCTGATTGTTCTGGAACTGCCACATAGAGTATGTCTCCCTCGAAGACGCTCCTACCAATTACCGCCTTGTCTACTGAGACTGCGATCTGCATTCCAGCTCTCGCTTCATCAATATCTGTTCCTTTGTCTTGGAGCCTCATAACGGTTCCAATCTTCTTTCCGCCCTTGTTTACTAGTGGATATTTCTGTCTTATCGTTCCAGCTAGGATCTCTACTCCAAATATCGCAGGTTTACTGTGTCTGAAGATGTATCCAGTGAGGACCCGCATCTTTCCAGGTCTGACGTGGCGGTCAAGCTCCGCCTTCACACTGGCGGCTTTCTCGGCCTCGACCCACCTCGAGTAGCCGTCTAGTAGATCATATATTACGTCAGCCCGCATTATCAGGATATTTCTCCTCTTAGCCTCCTCCTCTGCGTCAGGAAGTGTCTTGACATTAAATCCTAGGACTACGCCGAGCAACCGATCTTTTTCCCTGACTATGTCTGCCTCAATAACCTCACGTTTGGAGATGTCGCCCACATCAGCAAATCTTATTGGTGTACCTGATTTGTTCAGAGAAGCTGTTATAGCCTCTAGAGCGCCAAGCGTATCGGTCTTGAGGACGACTCCGTTCTTGTCTGTTTTGATTCTCAATCTCTCAAATTCCTCCTCGACAGTCTTCGCATAGGCTTCAGGAGACTCGGCTTTTGGGACCGCGTATAGGGACGAACCTGCTAGTGCTTTCTCTAGGTCTGGGGCCACAATCTTGATGCCTGAGGCTGCCCTTACGCTACGAACGCTCGAGAATCTGTCTCGTGGATCTCTTATCTCGTCTAGGGGTTTGGGTACTAGGATGGCTCTTACGGTGGTCACTATTGGGCCTTCTTTGCCACCTAAGGCTATCTGGTCACCTACGTTCAGGATACCGTCGTAGGTGATCGCGTTCACGGTGACGCCTAAACCGACCTCTTCTTTGACTTCTAGAATAGTCCCTTTTGCGGAGCCGGTTGTTGTCAATAGTTCTTCCTTCATGTATGATTGCGTCAATCCAACCACTAGTGCGAGAAGTTCTGGGATTCCTTCGCCGGTCTTTGCGCTTGTTGGAACGATGGCAACGGTCTTGGTGAAGTCCTTAATCCTGTCAAACCTCTCGGCGTATAATCCAAATCTGGATAGTGAACCCACGACCGTGTAGATTCTGTTATCGACTTCTCTCTGGACTTCTGGCGGCTGCTGGAAGATTGAGCTACTTATGGATCTTGTGCCGGTTCTCCTCCATCCAGGCACTAGGTCTATCTTGTTGGCGGCGACGACGAAGGGTGTCTTTCGCGTCTTCAATATTCCTATGGACTCCTCGGTTTGAGGTTCGACGCCCTTGGTCAGGTCTATAACTAGTATCGCTATGTCTGCTGCGGATCCTCCTCGGCGGCGTAGGTTTGAGAAACTCTCGTGGCCGGGTGTGTCGATGAATAGTAAACCGGGGATGTTTATCTGGAACTTGAATTTCTCAAGGGCTTCTCCATAAGCCTCCTTGATGTTTTCTGCTGGAAGGAGACTTGCTCCGATCCACTGGGTTATTTGGCCAGGCTCCCTCTTCGCAACTGAGGTTCCTCTGATCTGGTCGAGGAGTGTTGTTTTACCGTGGTCTACCTAGCCCGTCGCGGCTACACCAGAATACTCTACGACGTATGGCCTAGGACCACGACAATCGGCTGACGTAGCGACAACGGTGGCATCTCCTGCAGTCCATTGAGTGTTGGCTACCTTAAGTACTATACTGCCGAGGCTTGAATTTTCGAGTTGTTACTGTAGGCCTAACTATGGGGTGTGGAGCCCTAGGAGAAACTTTGCTTCGGTAGGCTTGATATAGTTCAGTATCTCATGAGGTTCGAAGAATATTCTGATCTCGCGTTCTGCATTGTTGACGCTGTCTGCCGCATGCACAATGTTCTGGGTTGTGTTTAACGCAAAATCGGCTCTGATGCTTCCTGGGTCGGCCTCTTGCGGGTCTGTAGCCCCTACCATTCTTCTGACTGAGCGTACCGCGTTGGGGCCCTCTACTACCATCACGACGATGGGAGTTGATGTGATTTGGTTGAGTAGCTTGGAGAAGAAATCCTTTGTCTTGTGCATTGAGTAGAGGTCTTCAGCTTGGGTCCTAGATATCTTCAGGAGTTTTATTGCAGCTATGTTTAGACCTTTTCTCTCGACCCTTGAGATAACCTCTCCAATGAGTCCCCTCATAACTCCTTCAGGTTTGACGAGAACCAGGGTTCTCTCCATTTGGGGAACTCCTATGTTACTTTTCCTTGTGCATGTGGTGATGGGTCCACTTGAGTTTCCTTGGGTCTCTGCCAAGCTTGAGTTGGCTCTTTCTACATTTAGTTGAGCAGAAGTAGAGTATTCCTCCGTCGTTTCTTATGTAGGCGACTCCTGAAGCCGGGGGATACTCTCTTCCGCAGAAAGAGCACTTGAATGTTCGGGGCACTTGGTATGCCTCTCTAACGGATCTTCTTCGCTTCTCTTTCGGTCTCTCTGAGCATTAACATGTCGCCGAGTCTTATTGGGCCTTTGGTGTTCCTTGTAATGATCCTACCCTTATCCCTGCCCTCAAGAATTCTGACCCTGACTTGTATGACTTCGCCTGTCACTCCTGTTCTGCCAACGATCTGCGTCACCTCAGCAGGGGTTAAGACCTCCTCAACCCCTTCTTTTGCTGACCTCCCTGGAGCGCCGCTCAAGTGCCTGTCGCACCGCCTTTCAGCAATCTCTCCGTAGCGCTGATAAGTCCCTTCACGGCTTCAGATGCTTCGCCTGGCTCTACTATTGAGATGGCTGCTGAGCCCACATCGATACCTGCTGATCTGCCGAGTTCGAGCTTGCTGGGAACGAATAGATAGGGAATCTTTCTTTCTTCACATAGTATTGGGAGGTGTGCCACCACTTGTGGTGGCTCAACGTCTTCGGCTATCAGCACCAGTTTGGCTACTCCCCTCTCAATAGCTTTAGTTGTCTCGTTTGTTCCCTTCTTGATCTTGCCGGTATCCTTTGCGACTTGTAATGCTTGAAAGGCCTTCTCGGCAATCTCTTTTGGTGTTTGAAACTTCACGTAGAATTGCTTTGGCATCCGTTTCGCCCTCATCTGCCATTTTTAGATAGAGTAGGACCTGAGCCTATTTTATCAACCTTTCGTTAAGAGACTAGTCGAAGAACTTCAGCCGCTAACCGTTCTCTCCATTATTGGGGTCGGCAGACGTGAATATCATAGCCTGACTTGGAGTGCTAAACCGCATCTACAGGCTCGATATTTCTAGGCTTCAGGCGCTCGGCCTTGAGTCTTTCGCTTAACGATATTTGCTATCTTGGTCTGTAGCCCCCAGAGCCCTATGAATCCTGTCGCCATCGACTGGTCAAAAGTTGTGGTGATGTCGTAGGTTGCCAGTTTACGATTATATAAGGACATAGGTGATGATCTGCCGACAACTTGGCAGTTTCCTTTGTAGAGTTTTATCCTGACTGTTCCGTTAACTCTCTCCTGGGTCTTATCAATGAAAGCTCCCAAGTCTTCCATTAGAGGATCCATCCACAGCCCTGAGTAGGCCGCTACTGTCCATTGGGCATCAACGAGTTGCTTGAAAGTGAGTTCATGGCGGGTCAAAACGCATTTCTCCAAGTCTCTGTGGGCTTCTATGAGGACTGTTGATGCTGGGCATTCATAGACTTCACGAGACTTTATGCCTACCAAGCGGTCCTCAACGTGGTCTATGCGTCCGACACCGTTTCTCCCGGCCATACGGTTTAGTTTACTTATGAATGCAACTGGATTATCTTCTGAGCCGTCGATTGACTTAGGCATGCCCCTGTCAAATTCCAATGTCACGTACTCCGGTTTATTCGGACTCTTCTCCGGCGATACGGTCCACTCAAAAATCTCTTCGGGCGGCTCTGCTGAGGGGTCTTCGAGAATTCCGCATTCAATAGACCGGCCGTAGAGATTTTGGTCAATACTGTAAGGGCTCTCTGGTTTGACTGGTATGGGAATGTTACGCTGTCTGGCGTATTCGATTTCTTCCTCTCGTGAAAGTTTCCACTCTCTTATTGGGGCTATTATCTTCAGTTCTGGTGCTAGGGACGATATCGTCACGTCGAATCTGACTTGGTCATTACCCTTTCCTGTGCAGCCGTGTGCGACTGCCTCAGCCCCCTCCTTCCTAGCGATCTCCACGAGTTTGGATGCTATTAGGGGGCGGGAGAGTGCTGTTGATATCGGATACTTCCCTTGATATAGCGCGTTGGCCTTGACCGCCGGATACACGTAGCATCTGACAAATTCCTCCTTAGCGTCTATCGAATAGTGTTTTGACGCTCCCACTCTTTCAGCACTCTCACGGATGTAGTCTAGGTTTTCGACCTGCCCTACATCGATAGTAACGGTGATTACGTCACAATCATATTTCTCCATGATCCATCTTATGGCTACTGATGTGTCTAGTCCTCCGGAATAGGCTAAGACAACTTTGCTTCTCATTCCTGATTCTTCCTGAATGGATTGAGACCTACCCTACGGAGCTATAGTCACATGCTAGTCTTTCTTCAATTATCGTCTCTGTGACCTGGAAGCTATACTCTCTCGTTACATTTAGCTACTTCTTTAAGATGTTCAAGAGATGATCTATGATCCTTGCAGCAATATCGACGCCCGTAGCTGCTGCTGCGCCTCGAAACTCTATCGTGGAGTTGACCTCATGCACAACCGGGCCATTCGGGCTCTCCATGGAATCCACAGCGAGAACGCCGCCCCCTACGGCTCTAGCAGCCTTTAGGGCGATCTCCTCCAGCTGATGTGTGATTGGACATTTTGTTGTTGTTGCACCAAGAGCAACATTGGTCCTCCAAGTGTCTGCGGGTGCGCTCCGATAGATGGCGACTACGACTTCGTCACCCATCACGATCATTCTGATGTCTCTGGGCGGTCTCTTCACCATTTCTTGAATGTAGTGGATCTGAAGTAGTGAACTGCCCATCTGTTCTCTATGTTCGAGGATAGCCTCGGCCGTAGCTCGATCCTTTATAGGTGAGACCAGTCTGCCCCAGCTTCCTATGACTGGCTTTATCACAGCCGGATAGCCAATCTTGTCAAGCACGTCTAGGGCAGCCTCGGGTGTAAATGTTACGTAGGTTTCTGGTGTCGGAACCTTGGCCTTGGCGAGCGCCAAGGATGTAAATAGCTTGTTGCCGCAGACCAGAGATGTATCGAACGAGTTTACTACTTGTAGACCATTTCTTTCGAGAACTGCAGTTATATGTAGTCCTCTGAAGTAGCTGATGCACCTTTGGAGTACTACATCGCCGTAGGCTTCTGCATCGTACCGGGCGTTAAGATCGAAGCATATGTTCTTTGCGTCAATAAGGTTGGTTTGTATCCTTTTGCGTCTAGCGGCCTTGATGAGGGCTTTCTCTTCCCAGCGGGTGCGGTCAAAAACGATCGATAACTTCTTCGCCAAAGAGGGCTTTTCACTCTCCCCAGTCTTCACCCACGATCTCAGCAATCTTGAGGTTGCACTTTCCGTCCTTATCGAAGGACAGTTCAAATTCGAGGCCGCAGTCGGGGCAAGTGACTATTTCACCCTCAACGGCATCCTTGGGTATTGTAATCTCGCTGTCACACTCAGAACATCGGCACTTCATTCTGTTCTGGCTCTCAACTTGCAGAATTTTTTTGTGATTCTTGAATGCGTAGAGGACAATCAGCTTAAAAGACTTTCTTTTCCAGAATTTCGTTGGGTAACTCACCATTGGCGTAGGATGATCATAGTATTTGTGTTCGAGACTCCTTCCACGCCTCTTATTTCCTCAACACAATGATTAACCTCGGTAATGCTTGAGCCCGAGATTGTTACTGCGATATCATATTGGCCTGTAACTTCGTGGACTGTCTCAACACTTGGAATCTTGATGAGTTCTTGAGAGACTTTCGATGTGGGGTAGGCAGGATTTACTGAGAGTAGAGTTATTGCTCTTGCACCTGTCTTGAATCCGATCTGAATAGTGAATTTCTCTATGTCACCCGACTTTGTGAGTGTGCCGATCCTCTTTCGAACGGCGCCTTCGGATAGCCCAATCTTTCTGCCGATGTCAACATACGCCGCTCGTCCGTCCTCTTTCAGTATGCTTATTATCTTCCGGTCTATTTCGTCCAAGGTTACCGCCAAGTCGTTTGTCGATGTGCTGTGTCGACCCTGATTCTTGAAGGATTTGGCACCTCTATTCTTCAGATTTCGATATTGTATTGCGAGCTTTCCGAATTTAAACCTATCAGTTGCGGTTTTCGTATAATTTGGCGCCGAATGTGCAGGTAGTGGTCATTCCCTCCACCGAAATCTTTAATAGTGGTACGATATCTCAGTGAAGCAGTTGGTGGTAGTCTTGGAAGGTCACAAGTGCCCAGACTGTTCCGCTGAAGTGAAGATCCCAGAAGATTCTCTTGACGGCGAGATAGTCGTCTGCCCAGATTGTGGGCTAGAATTACAGGTCAAGAAGGACCAAACAGGAAAGGTCGAGCTTGGGCAAGTAACTAGACAGAAAGAAGATTGGGGTGAATGATTGAATAGCTCCATCGGGATGCTCTACGATCAAATAAGGCCCGAGGAGCGTCTCCTAATCGATGCTGCGAAAAGGAAGTCCTTAAGACTTCGACTACACAACTCCGAGGAACTTTACCTCAATGCGCTCGAAGTTGATCGTAGAGAAACCTTCGAAGACGTAGTCTTACAGAGATGCGTCAGCTACTTTCGGAGCATACACCTCACAGCACTGCTAGAAAGCAGAGGTGTAAGTGTAATAAACTCGTCAAGGATTGCCTCAATCTGCGGCAACAAACTATTGGCTACCATCGAACTTGCAGGAGCAAGGATTCCAACCCCTTCCACAACAGTTGCCTTCAGCGTAGAGTCTGCACTCAAGGCCCTTTCCGAGATAGGATATCCGGCAATCCTCAAGCCAGTCATAGGAAGTTGGGGAAGACTTGTCGCCCCACTAAAGGACGCAGAATCAGCCAGAGCAATACTGGAAGACCGAGAGAATATGTTTCCGCTCTACCAAGTATACTATATTCAAGAGATGATCCAACGGCCGCCAAGAGACATACGTTGCTTCCTCATAGGCGACGAAGCTGTTGCGGCAATATATAGGTATGCTCCAAAAGATGAGTGGCGAACGAATACTGCAAGGGGTGGACGAGTGGAGTCATGCAAAATCACTCCCCAAATGGAGGAGCTTGCCTCGAAGGTTGCAAAAGTCTTCGGTGAAGGGGTGTACGGCGTCGATATGATGGAGAGTGAGAGGGGTCTAACTGTACATGAAGTTAATTACACGACAGAATTTCGAAATAGCGTCCCAGTAACAGGCGTAGACATTCCAGGATTGATTCTGGACTTCGCAGGTAGAAAGGTGAGAAAGTAGCTTGAAGGTTTCGATAATAGGTGGGTCAGGATACGCGGGTGGAGAATTGATACGAGAGTTACTTTTCCATCCAAAAGTCGAGATTATCACGATCGTTTCTAGGAGCCACGTAGACGACTACGTGTTTCGAATTCATCCAAATCTGCGTGGATATACGCAGTTGAAATTTTCTCCTTTGAATCTGTCTAACATAACTTCAAATTCAGATCTCGTCTTTACAGCGATTCCACACGGAACATCAGCGGAGTACGTACCGAAACTCTTGGAGGCTGGTTTGAGAGTCATCGATCTAGGCGCAGACTTCAGACTGAAGGACCCTGCAGACTACCAGAAATGGTATGGGTGGACCCACCCACATCCGGAGCTTCTCAAAGAGGCTGTCTATGGGCTTCCGGAGCTTCATAGAGAAGAGATTAGAAACGCGAGACTCGTCGCATGCCCCGGATGCATGGCCACAGCAACAATTCTCGGACTTGCCCCGATCATTAAGGAACACGTCATAGAGCCTGAAAGAATAGTTGTGGATGCCAAGATAGGCTCCTCAGGAGCAGGGAATGTGCCGACCAAGGCTTCACACCATCCTGAACGCGCTAACGGTGTAAGACCCTACAAGACAGTTGGTCACAGACACATTCCAGAGATGGAGCAGGAGCTTTCACTCCTAACCAATACCAAACCAGATATTTCCTTCTCCCCCCACGCCGTCCCGATGATCCGGGGAATCCTAGCAACAATACATACATTCCCAAAGAAACAACTCACGCCCCAAGACGTCTGGAAGATATACCGTTCAATGTATGGCCAAGAACCTTTCATTAGGCTTGTAAAAGATAGAAAAGGCCTCCACCAGCTACCAGACCCTAAAGTGACCATGGGTTCAAACTTCTGTGACATTGGATTTGAACTTGACACTCACATCAACAGGATGGTTATTCTCAGCGCGATAGACAATCTTGTGAAGGGAGCTTCGGGGCAAGCTGTTCAATGCCTGAACATAATGCTTGGAGTCGATGAGAGAACCGCCATTTCAACCCCAACAGTCTATCCGGCGTGAGAACCGATGCTTCTGGTAGTCAAACTTGGAGGGAGCACGCTTGAGGAAGGCGTCTCAGATGAGTTTGTTCAAGATGTCAAGAAGGTTGCGGCAGACCATAACGTTGTGATCGTGCATGGCGGAGGCGCCATAGTGACAGAGATAGCCAAGAGGCTGGGCAAAGAACAGAAGTTCATAGTCTCGCCAGAGGGTTTCAGAAGCAGATACACAGATCGAGAGACCGTAGAGATCTACACAATGGTCATGGCTGGGAAGACGAACAAAGAGATAGTGTTAGCCCTCCAACGTCAAGGTATAAACGCGGTCGGACTCTCAGGACTAGACGGGTCTTTAGCTATGGCTGAACGGAAGAAACAACTCGTAATAGTCGATGAAAGAGGAAGGAGAAGAATCATAGAAGGAGGATATACTGGCAAGATCAGCAAGATCAAAGTGGCTCTGCTCAAACTCCTAGTTGAGAACGGATATGTACTCGTCATTGCTCCAGTTGCCATTGGAACAGAGTACGAGCCCCTCAACACTGATGGAGACCGCATGGCCGCGAACATCGCAGGTTCACTCAAGGCTGACATGCTCATCCTGTTGACTGACGTTAAGGGAGTCGAGTTGGACGGCAAACTGGTTTCGAAGATGAATGTCCTAGAAGCAAAAGACGCCCTTCCAAGAATAGGACATGGAATGATAACGAAGATTTATGCTGCCATTGAGGCTATCGACATAGGTGTGAAAAAAGTCACGATAGCTCCTGGACTAGAACCGTCGCCAGTCTCACTGTCTATTGAGCAGAAATGTGGCACTGTGATAGAGAGATGAATGAAAAAGAAATAGTCGAGATCGAGCAGACCCACATGGCAAATGTCTACGCGAAGAAGGGCCTAGTCGTCATAAGAGGTCATGGCGCCAAGCTCTGGGACATCAATAATCGCGAATACATAGACTGCATGGGTGCCTACGGCGTCTCAATAGTTGGGCACTGCCATCCAAAAGTCGTCGAGGCAATAAAACAGCAATCTGAAGTTCTCATATCCTGCCACGGATCATTATACAATGACTCCAGATCAAGACTTCTCGAAAAACTGGTCAAGATAACTCCCAAAGGCCTGGACAAAGCCTTCCTCACAAACAGCGGCGCCGAGGCAGTAGAATGTGCCATAAAACTGGCAAGAAAGCACTCTGGAAGGAAAGAGGTGATAGCTATGATGGGTGCCTTCCACGGAAAGACGATGGGCGCCCTCTCAGCCACATGGGACAAGAAATACCGCGAGCCCTTTCTGCCTTTGGTTCCAGGCTTCAAGCACGTACCATACGGGAACGCGGCCAAGCTCAGGGACGCCATAACCGCTGACACCGCAGCCATCATTCTTGAGCCTATCCAAGGTGAAGGGGGAGTGCGAATCCCCCCTGAAGGATACCTCAAGGAGGTTAAGGAGATCTGCGACGAGAAAGACATAATCATGATAGCGGATGAAGTCCAGACGGGCTTCGGCCGGACCGGCAAAGTGTTTGCCTGCGAACATTGGGGAACCATACCTGATGTTATCTGTCTCGCGAAGGCTGTAGGCGGAGGTTTACCCCTTGGAATAACAGTGGCGAGGCAGGACATCATGTCCTCCCTAAGGGTTGGTGAACACACAACAACTTTTGGAGGCAACCCACTAGTCTGTGCAGCAGCCTCAGCCGCTATTGACATACTGATATCAGAGAGACTGCCAGAGAGGGCAGCTGAACTTGGAGCCTACTTCATGAAGAAGCTAGAGAATCTGAGAACCGAGTACAATATCATACGTGAGGTTAGAGGACTAGGCTTGATGATAGGAGTCGAATCAAGATTCGACGTCTTCAATATCCTACAGAGGTTGATGGCGAGAGGAGTAATCGCACTAGATGCTGGAAGAAACATAATTCGTTTCCTTCCACCGCTGGTCATATCGAAGGAGCAACTTGACACAGTTGCTGAATCCATGGACAAGTGCTTGGCTGAGGAGAGAAATGACCGCTTACGAAGTTGAACTGCTGACTGAGATGCTCAGGCGATACAGCCCCAGCGGAGGAGAAGCGGCCCTCGCAGAATACGTCCGAGATGAACTGGAAAAGAACAATTTCGATGTACACGTTGACGATGCTGGAAACGTAATCGGTACGTATGGAAGCGAACAGCCAACCGTGCTCCTGTGTGGGCACATGGATACGGTGCCAGGAGAGTTGGAAGTCAGGCTTGAAGGAGACCTGCTCTATGGAAGAGGTGCTGTGGACGCGAAGGCCCCACTTGCAAGCATGATTGTGGGTGCTTCAAGGATTACTAAACCAAGAGGCAAGATTGTTCTTGCATGCTTGGTTGACGAGGAAGGTTGTGGAAAGGGGGTTAGGCAACTGATCAAGGATAAAGTCCAAGCGAACTATGCGATATTTGGAGAACCGAGCAGGTCTTGGAATGTCACGATTGGTTACAAAGGAAGTCTGCATCTATGGTTGGAATGCACAACTTCTACGGGCCACTCTTCTTCACCTTGGCTCTTCAACAATGCCATCGAGAAGGCCTACGAGTTCTGGGAGGCAATAAGAGGACATCGCTTCGAAGAAGAGAAGACAGAGAGCCGCTTCTACTCAGTGACTTCCTGCCTGACTATGATGAAGGGAGGAGACTCTTCGAGCATGGTACCGTCACGATGCGAGGCGGAGATAGACATACGTACTCCCCCGCAACTCTCGCCTGAGGTAGTCTTTGGAGGACTCAAGAAACTCGCCGAGGAATTCGGCAGAGCCAATCCGGAGTTGAAAATCAAGCTGGACACTACCAGCATGGTTCCAGCCTACGAGGCTGGCTCCAGATCCCTCCTCGTCAAGGCTCTAACATACGCCATAAGAAAGGTTTGTCGGCAGACCCCAACCCTCCTGAGAAAGACAGGGACAGGGGACATGAATGAACTCGGCTCAATATTGAGAGTACCGATGGTGTCCTATGGACCTGGAGACTCCCACCTTGACCACACGACGAATGAATGCGTCTCGGTATCGGAGTACCTGTCAAGTATCAGGGTCTACCAGGAAGCCATTCCCAGACTCTTCGACCTTCATCATTCTAACAGGTTAGGGTGATCAGATTGAGTTATAGAAGAATAAACCACGATGTCCTCATCTTGGACACAACTTTGAGGGAGGGAGAACAGACTCCAGGAGTCACATTCACAATAGAAGAGAAGCTTGAGATAGCTCGGAAACTGGACGATATAGGGGTAGACATGATCGAGGCTGGAGACCCCAATGTCTCAAGCGATGTTAAGGAGGCTATTAGAAGAATCGCGAAGGAGGGTCTGAAAGCTGAGATACTTGCCCATTGCAGGGCCCTGGTCCCTGATGTTGAGACCGCAGCCTCATGTGGGGTAGACAGAGTCGCCATATTCCTCGGGACTTCAAAGTCCCATCTCAAATACAAAATGAAGAGGGATGAAGAGAAGGCTATAGAACTTGCTTCAAAAGCAATAGAACACGCCAGAGACCAAGGTTTGAAGGTCAGATTCACAGCTGAAGACGCGTCAAGGACCGACTACGATTTTCTTTTGAAAATATGTAAAGAAGCACAAGACTCCGGCGCTGACAGGATAAGCATACCGGACACAGTTGGAATAATGACTCCCAACAGTGTTCGGGAACTGTTTGGAAAACTTACTCAAGAACTTAAGGTTGAACTTGACACACACTGCCACAACGACCTAGGTATGTCAACGGCCAACACATTGGCAGGACTTGAGGGAGGAGCCACAGCAGCCCACGCCACCATTAACGGTTTAGGTGAGAGGAGTGGAATAGCCCCACTCAGCGAAGTCGCAGTTGCTCTGAAAGTGATATATGAAATTGAGACCGTGAGGCTTGAAGAACTCCCAGCACTATCCCTCTTAGTTGAGAGATACAGCGGAATAGTCCCGGCGCCGAACACACCCATAATCGGGGAAAACGCCTTCACTCACAAGGCAGGTATTCATGTTGCAGGCGTTCTGGCCAACCCATCAACCTACGAAGGCTTCCCGCCAGATCTGATTGGGAGACAAAGGGACATAATCATAGACAAGTACACGGGAATTCACGCGGTCAAATCTAGACTCGAAAGGCTTGGTGTCATCCTAAACGAGAGTCAAATAACTAGCGTGGTCCAAGCGATAAAAGAGAGGCCTACCGTCACCAGGTTCAGAGACGCCGACCTCATAGAGTTGGCCGAACAGGTAACGGGGAAGAACCTCCAAGCTGAGGTTCCAAGCAAGGTTGAAGCCCTCCTAAGAGTCAAATGCGAATCGAACGTCTATACAACAGCAATAGCCAGAAGACTCAGAGCTCTAAAGAAAATCAGTAAGGTCTATGAGGTCACCGGAAACTATGACATTCAAGTCTCGATAACTGCAGACTCAACAGCAGACCTCAACGACATCCTCGAGAGAATAAGGGAGATGGATGGTGTCAAAGAGACCGAGACTCAACTCATCCTGAAGAAGTTTGAAACCTAAACCTCACAGGAATTTCCAGAAAACTCGAGAGGCTCAGGTAGGGAAAGATCTACAATAACCTTATAAGGGGCTGTACCGAGTCTAGGTCCAATCTGGACGATGAGTGAAGCGGAAATGTTCACAGACGTCCCCACCAAGATACTTCCAAGTCCTCAACTCATAGTTCAACTCATCGTTCTCGTAGTACTCCTATTGTAGCGCAGGCAGCAAACTCCGTGTTATTGCTGCACTGGCTGTGTAATAACACTAGCAGAGATGATAATGGAATGGTCAAGTCGTCCGGCGCAAAAGCGTTGGTGAAGTCCCTGGAGAGAGAGAAAGTCGAGACTATATTCGGGTTGCCTGGAGGCACTATCATGCCAGCCTACGATGTCCTTCTAGACTCAGAGATCAGACACATACTTGTAAGGCATGAGCAGTCGGCAGCCCACATGGCAGACGGATACGCAAGAGCCAGTGGAAGAACCGGTGTCTGCATGGCCACCTCCGGCCCCGGCGCCACGAACTTGGTAACCGGAATCGCAACGGCACATCTCGACTCCTCTCCAGTAGTGGCTATAACGGGTCAAGTCTCAACCCCTCAGATAGGTCTGGACGCCTTTCAGGAAGCAGACATAATTGGGATAGCAAGCCCCGTGACCAAATACAGCTTTCAGCCGCGCAGTGTCGCGGAGATACCTACGGCAGTCATGAAGGCCTTCTACATAGCCTCGACGGGAAGAGCAGGGCCTGTCCTGATAGACGTGCCCAAGGATGTCCAAGTTGATTTGGCGGAGGTGGAGTATCCCGAAAAGGTCGAGATCAGGGGATACAGAACCGTCTACAAGCCAGACCAAGAGAAGATCAACAGGGCGGCGGAGGTGCTGGCGAGGGCGGAGAAACCATTCATATTGGCGGGCGGTGGAGTAACCCTATCAAACGCTTCGCATGAACTTCAAAGACTGGCTGAACTGCTACTCGCACCAGTCGCCACCTCACTCATGGGAAAAGGCTCATTCCCTGAAGACCATCCGCTCTCAATGGGCATGGTTGGGATGCACGGTTCAAAGGAGACTAACCAGTTGATCTACGAGGCCGACGTAATATTGGCAGTTGGCTGTCGGTTCACAGACCGCACCACAGGAAGGCTAGATGAGTTCTGCCCAGCCTCACACTTCATTCACATCGACATAGATGCGACAGAGATCGGAAAGAACAAGTGTGTAGAAGTAGCGATAGTCAGTGACGCTGGCCACGCCCTCAGAGCGCTGCTAAGAGCTTTAGCGAAGAATCTCACAGCAGCAAAGGACACCCCATGGTCAAGGAAGGTCAGGGAAGTCAAAGAGGCTTATGCAAATAAGATAGAGAATTCTGGAAAAGAGTTGACCCCGCCCAAAGTCCTGAAAGAGCTCAGGAGACTGTTGCCTCCGCAAGCGATAGTCACAACTGAAGTGGGTCAGAACCAGATGTGGGCCTCATTATGCTTTAGAGCGTTACGACCACGGACTTTCATAACTTCCGGAGGATTCGGATGCATGGGTTTCGGGTTTCCAGCCTCGATCGGTGCAAAAGCCGCAAAGCCTGACGTACCAGTCTTCGACATAGCTGGCGACGGAAGCTTCATGATGACAGAGAACTCTCTGGCAACATCGGTACTAGAGAAGCTGCCGGTCACGGTTCTGATATTGAACAATAGGATGCTTGGGATGGTTGCGCAGTGGCAAAGACTATTCTACAATAGAAGATACTCAGCCGTCAAGCTTGGAGAGGTTCCAGATTTCGTCAAGCTTGCAGGGGCTTATGGGGCTGAAGGATACAGGGTTGGGTCGATGCGGGAATTCTCAGAAGTAATCAAGAAATCCCTGAGAAACGAGGTTACAACCGTGATAGATGTTCCAATAGACCCTGAGGAGAACGTTTTACCGATGGTTCCGGCAGGTTACAGCTTAAAGGAAGTTATTGGGTGAAAACCCTTGGCAAAGACCTTCATCATATCCGCGTTAGTCGAGCATAAACCGGGTGTCCTCTATAAGGTATCAAACATGTTCTGGCGTCGCGGCTTCAACATCGAGAGCGTAGCTATCGGCACAGCAGAGCAAGAAGATCTCGCACGGATGACAATAACTATTAAAGGAGAGGAGGAGGACGCGGAACAACTTGTCGGTCAGCTAGAAAAGCTGGTAGACGTCCTCAAAGCCGCAAGACTCGACCAAGAAAGAGCGGTCATAAGGGAACTGGCCCTAGTCAAACTCCGCGCAAAAGACCCGAAGGTACGGTCGGACATCTTCCACTACGTAGACGTTTTCAGAGGAAGAATAGTTGACGTCTCTCCAGAGACAGCGACTGTGGAGATAGTTGGAAGCAAAGACAAGATAGACGCCTTCATAAGCCTCACAAGAAGCTTTGGCGTGGTCGAAGTCGCGAGGACAGGTGAGACTGCGCTTATTAGGGGCCCCCAATCTGTAAGAATAGACATTTAGGGTGATTTGGATGGCCAAGGTATATCATGACCAAGACGCAGACATGAAGTATCTGGAAGGAAAGACCATAGCGGTGATAGGTTATGGAAATCAAGGGCATGCTCAAGCCCTTACCTTCAGGGATTCAGGCGTAAACGTCGTTGTAGGCCTCAGACCTGGAGGAAAATCCTGGAAACTGGCTGAGCAAGAGGGTTTCAAGCCCCTAACAGTCGAGGAGGCGGCGAAGAAGGCAGACATCATACACCTGCTCTTCCCAGACCTAGAACAGCCCACCGTCTACCGTCAGTACATAGAACCTAACCTGAAAGAGGGCAAGACTCTAAGTTGCTCCCACGCCTACAATATTCACTTCAAGCAGATCGTTCCGCCCAAGAATACTGACGTCATTATGGTAGCCCCCAAGAGCCCCGGTTCAAGGCTCAGAGAGATCTACAAGGAAGGCTTCGGCGTACCGGCTTTGATAGCGGTCTACCAGAACGCCTCGGGTAAAGCCAAAGAGACGGTCCTCGCGATGGCCAAATCCCTCGGGACGACAAGAGCAGGGGTGATAGAGACAACATTCAAGGAAGAGGCTGAGACCGACATAATCGGGGAGCAGATAGTTCTGGGGGGCGGATCGATGGAACTGATCAAGAAGGGATTCGAAGTCCTCGTAGAGGCAGGATACCAACCTGAACTCGCATACTTCGAGGTTGCGAACGAACTGAAGCTGATGGTCGACCTCCTCTACGAAGGCGGACTGACCAGGATGATGAAGATGATCTCCCACACGGCCCAGTATGGAAGCCTAACGGTTGGGCCGAGAGTGATTGACGACCACGTAAAAGAAAACATGCGCAAAGTTGTGAAATTCGTTCAGAGTGGCGAGTTTGCGAGAGAGTGGAGTGGCGACCCAAAGAAGAGTATGGAGCGACTCAACAAGTTGATGAGAGAGCTTGAGGAACACCAAATAGAAAAGGTTGGAAAAGCAATCAGACAGATGGCTGGGATAGAGAGGGGCGCCTCAGCCTACTAACAACTACTCAAAGGTATAACACTTGAACATATTCGAAAAGATACTGGCCAGGGCGGCGGGAAGGAAAGAAGTATCCGCCGGCGAGATTGTTGAAGCAAACATAGATATGGCCATGATTCACGACCTCACCGGACCCTTGACGGTCGACTCCTTCCGCAAGATCGGAGCCGAAAAGGTATGGGACCCAAAAAGGATAGTTGTCATATTCGACCACCTAGTTCCAGCAAGCACTATCAGAGCAGCCACCCTCCAAAAGGGACTGAGAGAATTCGTGAAGGAGCAGGGCATCCAAAGCCTTTATGATATAGGTCAAGGGGGTGTCTGCCACCAAGTCTTCCATGAGAAAGGTCACGTGAGGCCGGGAGAACTCATTGTCGGTGCAGACTCCCACACATGCACTTACGGAGCCTTAGGAGCCTTCGCAACAGGAATAGGCTCAACAGAGATGGCGGCGGTCTTCACCACGGGAAGAATGTGGTTCAAAGTACCCAAAGCCCTAAGGATAAATGCGTCCGGAAACTTCAAGCGGTATACGACCCCAAAAGACTTGATACTCAGAATCATAGGTGACCTCGGTGAGGGCGGCGCCATATACAAAGGGTTAGAGTTCACAGGCCCAACATTCACCAATATGAGCATTGACGGCAGACTCGCAGTATGCAACATGGTGGTTGAGGCTGGGGCAAAGGCGGGCATAGTACCGCCAGACAACAGAACAATCGCCTACGTCAGGGCGAGAACCAAGAAGCCATTCAAACCAGCAAGAAGCGACAGAGACGCCAGCTATGAAGACATCCTAGAATATGACGTCTCAAGACTGGTGCCACAGGTAGCTTGCCCTCCATCCGTCGACAACGTCAAACCAGCCTTGGAACTGTCAGACGTGAAGGTCGACCAAGTATTCATAGGATCATGCACAAATGGGAGGCTTGAGGACCTCCGGCTCGCGGCAAAGGTCCTGAAGGGAAGGGAAATCCACAAGGACGTCAGAATGATCGTCAGCCCAGCCTCTCAAGAAGTCTGCGTCCAATGCCTCAAAGAAGGACTATTCAGAACATTCATGGAGGCGGGAGCCATAATCACCAATGCCACCTGCGGCCCATGTATAGGTGGACACATGGGAATACTGGCGCCGAAAGAGGTCTGCATAAGCACCTCAAACCGCAACTTCATAGGAAGAATGGGAAGCCCTCAGTCAGAAGTCTACTTGGCCAATCCAGCTACCGCGGCCGCATCTGGAATAGCTGGCCACATAATAGATCCAAATGAACTCAAGAGGTGATGAACTTGGCCATAACTGCAAAAGCTGTGAAGTTTGGAGACAACATAAACACTGACGTGATCCTGCCGGGCAAGTACCTTGAGTTGATCGAACCTGAAGAGCTTGGCAAACACGCTCTCGAGGGTCTAGACCCAACTTTTGCCCAAAGGGCAAGAGAAGGAGTGATACTGGTAGGAGGCAGAAACTTCGGTTGCGGTTCAAGTAGGGAACAGGCCCCAATAGCACTGAAAAGCGCAGGTGTACGGTGTGTGGTGGCAGAGTCCTTTGCAAGAATCTTCTACAGAAACGCGATCAACATAGGACTACCAGCCTTGGAATGTGTAGGAGTCACAGGAAAGGTTGACGAGGGCGACCTGCTCTCGGCAGACCCAAAAACCGGAACAGTAGAGAACCATACTAAAGGAACAGTCCTCAAGACCTCGCCTCTGCCAACATTCATCCTGAACCTTCTTGAGGAGGGCGGCCTCATCCCCCACGTGAGAGGCTTGATAGGAAAGAGATGAGAGATCGTCGAGTAGCCGTAATTCCAGGGGACGGGATAGGTCCAGAACAGGTAGAGGCGACACTGAAAGTCCTAGAGGCTGTTCAACAGAAATTCGGATTCAACATATCCTTTGTCATGGTTGACGCCGGGGACGAATGTTTCAGAAAGAAAGGGGAAGCTCTCCCTCAGGACACCATAGAAGCCATCAAGGACTCTGACGCAATCCTGAAAGGACCTGTTGGGGAGATGGCTCGAGACGTAGTAGTGAAGCTAAGACTAATGTTCAGACTTTACGCTAATTTAAGACCCGCCAAAGCCTACCAGGGAATAGAATGCTTGAGGCCCGACATAGACTTCGTAATGGTACGGGAGAATACTGAAGACCTATACAAAGGAATAGAGTTTGAGCTCGACGGCTCAGCCATAGCGATACGCATCATAACAGAAACCGGCTCAAAGGATATCGCCGACTATGCCTTCAGACTCGCAAGGACAAGAAACAAGAAGAGAAGGGTGACAGTCGTTCACAAAGCAAACGTCATGAGAGTCACCGACGGACTCTTCAGGCGAATGTGCCAAGAGACCTCAGAGAACTATCCAGACATCACGGTGAACGAGATGTATGTTGACGCTACGGCGATGAACCTCATCAGGATCCCCCAAGAGTTTGACGTCATAGTGACAACAAACCTCTTCGGGGACATACTCTCAGACGAGGCGGCGCAGCTCGTCGGAGGCTTGGGCGTCGCACCCTCAGCCAATATAGGGAGAGACTTCGCCCTCTTCGAGCCGGTCCACGGCTCAGCGCCGGACATAGCTGGGAGACAGACAGCCAACCCATGCTCAATGATTCTATCCTCAAAGATGATGCTTGAATACTTCGGGGAGAGAGGAGGAGGAAAGGAGTGGATGGATGCGGCTAACGCCATCGAGGAAGCCTTCATAGATACATTGAAGTCAGGCGTCACCACACCTGACCTGGGTGGAAGAAGCAAGACCATAGAAGTTGGAGAGTCAATAGCTCAGAGAATAGTCGAGGCGTAAATGATGCAGAACAAGAAAGGTATGGTCAGAATATTCGACACAACCCTGAGGGACGGGGAGCAGACTCCTGGAGTATCGCTTACACCTGAAGAGAAGCTTGAGATAGCCCTGAAGCTCGATGAGCTTGGCGTCGACACTATAGAGGCAGGCTTCCCAATAGTATCCAAAGGAGAACTTGAAGCAGCCAAACTCATAACCAAGCAAGGCTTGAAGTCCGAGATCTGCGCGCTCGCGCGGGCAGACCAGAGAGACATCGACGTAGCCCTTGGATGTGAGGTTCCGTGCATACACGTTTTCATAGCGACTTCAGAGATCCACATGAAGCATAAACTGCAGATGAACAAGGAGCAGGTTCTGGAAGCGGCGAAGAAGTGGGTAGGCTACACAAAGGATCACGGTGTGATTGTAGAGTTCTCTCCGGAAGACGCAACAAGGACAGACCCGGAATTCCTCAGACAGGTTCTGAAGGCAACGGAAGATGCTGGAGCTGACAGAATAAACATACCTGACACAGTGGGCATCGCAACACCTGAGAGAATGTTTGAGATAATATCCAGTGCTGTGTCCACGGTGGACATACCGATCAGCGTGCACTGCCACAACGACTTCGGCCTGGCAGTTGCAAACTCGCTGGCAGGGGTCAGGGCAGGGGCTTCCCAAGCTCATGTCACAATAAACGGCCTCGGCGAGAGAGCTGGCAACGCCTCGCTTGAAGAATTCGCTATGTCACTTCACCTTCTCCAAGACAAGAAGACGAATATCAATACCAGACTAATCTATGAGACCTCAAGGTTGGTCTCTAGACTCACAGGTGTACCTGTGCAGCCAAACAAGGCTATAGTTGGTGAGAACGCCTTCGGCCATGAATCAGGAATCCACACACATGGAATACTCAAGAGCCCCCTAACATATGAACCAATAGACCCGGAGCTTGTCGGGAGGAAGAGGTGGTTCCAGGTTGGAAAACACGTGGGAGGACACGGCCTCGCAGCGAAGCTTGAGGAGGACGGTCTCCACCCAAATGAGGAACAGATGAAGGAGATAATGCAGCGGGTCAAGGACATTGGGGACAAAGGAAAATTGGTTACTGATGCAGACCTGTTTGCGATTGCAAAGGCAGTTATCGGCGGGGTCTCTGAGGAAAAGAGAATTGTAGACCTAAAAAATATCACCATAGTCACTGGAACAGAAGTTGTTCCAACATCCTCTGTCAAGATGCTGGTTGACGGTAAAGAATACATTGCCTCAGAGACTGGAGTTGGGCCGGTGGACGCCGCCATCAAGGCCATCTACAAGATTGTGAGTCCACTTGTAGATGTGAGGCTGAAGGAATATCGGCTGGAAGCCACAACAGGTGGATCCGACGCCTTGGCTGAGGTTCTCATAAAGGTAGAGGATAAAGAAGGAAGTGTTGTATCGGCTAGGGCGGCCCGCGAGGACGTAGTTATAGCGAGTGTAGAGGCTATGATAGAGGGGATCAACAAGATTCTGCTGAAGGGCCGCATGAAATCCTCCAGAGACAAACATTAACAGAAAGTGTCAAAGAACCGGCGGTCAGAACCACCACTGTGATTTGCCTTGGTCAAGCATAGAATAGCTCTGCTTCCTGGAGACGGTGTCGGCAAAGACGTTATGGACGCAGCCAAGATAGTGCTTGAAGCTACAAAGCTTGATGCAGAGTATCTTGTAGGAGACATTGGATGGGAGTTTTGGAAGAGCGAAGGAGACCCCTTACCCCCAAGGACTCTGAGTCTACTTAGAAGAACTGACGTCTGCTTGCTGGGAGCAATCACATCGAAGCCTAAGGAGGAAGCTGAGGCCGAACTCAATCCGAAACTGAAGGGTAAAGGCCATCAGTACTACAGCCCAATAGTCAGGTTACGTCAAGAGTTCAATCTACACACAAACATCAGGCCCTGCAAGAGCTACAGGGGCAACCCGCTAGACTACATGGAAGGAATCGATATAGTAGTATTCAGAGAGAATACTGAGGGCCTGTACAGTGGTGTGGAGTTTCACCCCCTCCCACCGGACCTGAAGGACTGGCTGGTCAAGAACCATCCGAAGATGAAGAGGTTTGAATCCACACCTTATGACGAGATAGCGGTTTCTTTGAGGATAATGACGAAGAACGCTTGTGATACAATTCTAACTCAGGCATTCGAATATGCGAAGGAGAAGGGCTGCAAGACTGTGACCGTGGTTGAGAAACCCAACATTCTCAGAGAGACCGGCGGCCTGATGCTTAGGGAAGCACGGAGAATCGCCAAGAATTATCCTGCAATCCAGCTTCAGGAGAGGAATATTGACGCAATCTGTATGTGGCTCGTAAAGAATCCCCTCGATTACTCGGTCCTTGTGGCTGAGAACCTCTTTGGAGATATAATCTCTGACCTCTGCGCACAGCTTGTCGGCGGTCTAGGTTTTGCGCCAAGTGGGAATGTTGGTGAAGACTACGCAGTATTTGAGCCGGTGCATGGTTCAGCTCCCAAGTATGCGGGGCAGTACAAGGTCAACCCGTTGGCGATGATACTGTCCGCAAAGATGATGCTTGAATATCTTGGCGAGAAGGACTTGGCTGAGAAGGTTGAATGTGCGGTTGCGAATGTCATTGCGGAAGGAAAGGTCAGGACCTACGACATGGGTGGGAACAGTAGCGCCTTGGAGATGGCGCACGCGGTAGCGAACAGAATGGGTGTAGACACGTGAAATCATGTCGAGACTAGCTGACTGAAAGAGTCCCTCGCCAGAAGACCGATAAAAGTCGTTGTATATTCCTATGGAGTCGGAGACATGGCATGGCCAAGAAACAGATTGGGCCCAGAGTCTCGAGCCTTGTTCTGAAGGACTTCCTCAAGGTCTGCAGGTCCGAGGGTCTCAGTCTGGGCGAAGCCGTACAGGTCTTGATGGAGAAGGCTAACAAGCTCGGTAGCATCAATGAGCTCAGAATGGCTGTGGAGGCGTATGATAAGAGGCTTCACGAGTCAAACTGTCTAGCTTTGGAGGTGGAGGCTACGAGGCTTGAGAATTGCCTCAGGAAGGATAGGGAACGTCTCCGGCAGGGACGAGGCCCCTCAGACTACTGGAATCCTAAACAGTCAATAGAGAAGATAATCGTGATGCTCAGTAAGGTCGATGATCCGGTGTTGGTGGAGAAGGCGAAGAACTTGGTCAAGGAGGCAGCTGACTTCTACACAAGCAACTAGTCTTTCAGACAGTCTCTTCTCTTATCTTGCTGACTGTCTCGTGACCCCCTAATCATGATCTAGCCGGGGGATTCTCTGTTTTCTGTCTTGAGAGGTATATCCACCGCCCATACGCCGGTGGGGGGTTGGTTTGGTAACGGTTTTGGTAATTGCAGTCCAGTGTGCGCTAGAATCTCCAGAAACAGCCTCAACCTTGCTTTGTATGCTCTCAGGATCTGTACATATCATGAGGATAATGCGACATCAGTGTCATTCTCTGTATATGTAGCAAGTTATGCCCGCGATCAAGATGAGGACGGCTCCCGCTCCCACCATTTGGGACCCTGTCGCCCAAGCTGTGCTCAGAAGAACCGCACCTATCACTACCCCTCTTACTCCTGCACTAGCAAGCTTCCTCTTGGCGATCATGTTGAAACAGTCGAATCCCAGTATTGCAGCCACAATCTCGATTATGACGGCTACCAAAGAGACATATGGAAGTGGCTCGCGAAGCCTGAAAGCCGGATAGACCGTTGTTATCGGCAGGCTCAGAATGGAGATTATGAGAACTATTACCGAGCCCAGCAGGAAGAATGCGGATGCTAGGTCCAGAAGGGTCTTTCTGCTGAATGATTCAGGCATATCTCGCGCCCCGCACATAATATCAAACTACTGTATTTAGAGATTTCGAGTTGTAGCGGGTCCTGAAGAGAGACCCGACGTGAATCAGAGTTGTGTGTTGACGATTGGCTTAGGGCTGGTCAGCTTCCAAGCGGAGTGTGGCGCCAATGACACCAACATCGCTGACGGCTGGCTGCAGGCTTACTTATATCCTCGGAGGGCCAGTTGTGGCTCTCAGGTGCGAAGGCATGGACGTTTCAGGCTTCATCAATATGCTTCAAGCGACTCTAGGTCCAGTCGTGATGATTTCAAGCTCAGCCCTAATCTGCCTGATAATTCAGACCAGATACGGGAGGATTGTTGATAGGATCCGACAGTTGATAGGGGAGCAACGCCGCCTTCAGGAGGCGGAAAGATCGAAAGAATCACCGTCAGGCGCAACCTCTGACTTGCGATTGAAGAGGCTCAGAAACGTTGACTCTCAGATCGAGCTTCTGTTGAGGAGGGGATCCAAACTTAAACGGGCCCTCTTCTTAACCTTCTCAGCGGTCTTCTCTTTCATCTTCACTTCCTTCCTGATACTCGTAGGCTACATGGTCGGGCCTGCGTCGACATCGATGATAATTGGATTTGTGGGATTAGCATTCTTCCTTGGGATGTTCTTCCTTCTGCTTGGCGCAGTCATCACTGTCAATGAGATCGCGAATTCGTACGATGCGATCTCAAAGGAGGTCAGATTCGCAAGGTTCGAAGCATCATCCGTGGATCAGATGTCCGAGGATAGGTCCTGAAGCAAGCTTCGACTAAGTTTCGCCTTCATGGAAGACCAATCGATTTGACAACAGCCAAGTAACTGCCCGATACTGGGAATCACAGGCATAGCGCTACAGGAACTATCGTTTAGAGATTTTCTCCCTATGCCTTCTATCAAGTTCTCTGAATACTTCTCCAAGTTTTGCTTTCTTGGATGCAAGGAGGATCATAAGATGAAAGATCAGGTCTGTCGTTTCGGATACGAGGCTGTCTGGCTTATCCTTGGCTGCCAGTATGACCTCTGTAGACTCTTCACTGATCTTCCCTAGAATTGCGCTCTCCCCTTCATCTACCAGGTTCCTGACGTAGGATCTCTTGTCTCCAGTCTTTATACGATCAAGTATTATCTCATAGACCTTGTTGAGTATTGACGCATCCGGGTAGGTTTCCTCCTCCGGGACGATAGGGTTGTGAAAGCAGCTTTCCTTGTCTGTGTGGCAGCAGGGGCCTATCTGTTGGACTTTGACCAAGACTGCATCGTTATCGCAGTCCAAGCTCACGTTCTGAACGATAGAGAAGTGTCCTGACTCCTCACCCTTCATCCAGAGCCTCTTTCTGGTGCGGCTCCAGAAGTGGGTCTTGCCTGTGACAAGGGTTAGGATGAGCGCCTCCCTATTCATATATGCCTGCATCAGAACCTTGTTGCTTGACGCGTCCTGCACTATCGCTGGGATCAAACCGTCTTCTTTCTCGAAGTTCACCGTGTTAGCCAGCTGCTCCGCCTCATCCCTGCTCATCTGCAAGACCACTAACCCCTCGTCCTCCCCATTGGTCTTAGAGTCTGACTGGTACTCCACGCTCTGAAAGGTACTCCTTAACCTTCAAGACAGGGAATATGTCTCTGTGGAAGATAGATGCTGCCAGTGCAGCGTCGGCGGCTCCCTCAACCAAGACCTGTCTAATATGCTCTGGTTCACCGGCGCCCCCGCTTGCTATGATGGGTATGTTTACAGTCTCAGAGACTTTCCGTGTGAGAGGTATGTCGTAACCAGACTGTGTCCCATCATAGTCCATGCTTGTGAGAAGGATTTCGCCAGCCCCTAACTGCTCTACGCGTTCCGCCCATTCAACTGCATCCATGCCGGCGGCCGTTCTTCCCCCCTCTACGTAGACTTCCCACCAGCAAGCGCCTTCGGGAGTTTCCACGACTGTCTTACCCTCAGTTTTTTCATAGACCCTCTTTGCGTCTATCGCCACGACGATGCACTGCGAACCGAAGGCCTGAGCTGATTCTTCAATTAGGGTCGGATCCTTGACGGCGCCTGTATTTATGGAGACCTTGTCAGCCCCTGAACCAAGGATCTCCCTGATACTGTCTAGTGAACGTATCCCGCCCCCCACTGTGAAGGGTATGAACAATGTCTCAGCGGTCCTCGTAACGACGTTTAGCAGTATCTTTCTTCTCTCGAAGGACGCTGTAATATCTAGGAAGACAACTTCATCGGCCCCTTCCATTCCGTAAGTCTCAGCCAGTCTGGCTGGGTCGCCTTCCTCTCTCAGGTTCTTGAATCGGACCCCTTTGACTACCTTACCTTCTTTGACATCGAGGCAAGGAATTATTCTCTTAACAAGCATTTCTAGCAGCCTCCAGAGCCTCTTTCAGACTGAACCTGTTCTCGTATAGGGCTGTGCCGACGATGACTCCCTGGACGCCTATCTTGGCTAGGGCCCGTATGTCCTCTAGGCTCCTTATTCCGCCTGACGCTATGACTGGGATGCTTAACGAGCGGACAAGCCTCTTTGTGTCGCTGAGCGCTGGGCCGCTCAGGGTCCCGTCAGCGTTTACGGATGTGAATACTATTGTTCCGACGCCTACAGCTTCCAGTCTCTTTGCGACCTCAACATACTCTAGGGATGTTTTGCTCCTCCAACCCTCTATCGTTGGGCTGCCGTTCTTGACGTCTATTGCTGCGGCGACTCTGTCTTTACCGCAGGCTGTTACAACTTCAGAGATGAGTTCGGGTTTTCTGACGCACGCGGTTCCAAAGATCACCCTTGCCACTCCAAGACTCAGAATCTCCTTGGCTTTCTCCAGTGTTCTTATTCCGCCTCCGACCTGAGTCCCTATGCAGACTGACCTCATGATCCTGCTTATGGTCTTGGTGTTGTCTCCAAGACCCAATGCAGCATCCAGGTCAATTATGTGGAGAATCTCAGCGCCCTGAGATTGAAAGAATCTCGCGGCGTCTTCCGGGTTTTCGTAGTACTGTTTTGATTTGGAAGGGTCTCCCTGAAAGAGGCGGACGCACCTTCCACGCATCAGGTCAATAGCCGGTATTACTATCATACGCTACTCTACTTCTCTGCTATCTTGACGAAATTCCGCAGTATTGTCAAACCTCTCTCTCCACTCTTTTCAGGGTGGAATTGGGTTGCGAATATGTCTCCCCGCTCAAGAATTGATGGAAACTTCACACCATATTCTGTTCTGGCAACTATATCATCTAGGCTCTCTGGTTTTGCATAGTATGAGTGGACGAAGTACATGTAGGAATTGTCTGGGACTCCCTCAATAATGGGGCTGGCTCTTGAGAATTCAACGTTGTTCCATCCGATTTGGGGGAGTTTTACATTCCTCGGCAGCTTCACAACCTCTCCCTTCAGAAGGTTGAGTCCCTCCGTGACGCTTCCCTCATAACTCCTAGTGAACATGAGTTGGAGTCCCAAGCATATTCCAAGTAATGGTTTCCCATTCTCTGCTTCTTGAACTATTGACTCTGCAAGGTGAGTGAGGTTCCTCTTTGCTACTGCGAAGGCGCCGACCCCTGGGAGAACTATGGCGTCAGAATCCCTCAAGTTGACTAGTCCACTCGTTATCCGTACCGTTGCACCTGCTTTCTCAAGTCCCTTCTTTACACTGTGCAGATTTCCAACACCGTAATTCATGATGGTTATCGCGGGCACTCTATAATTCGCCTTTTGTGCTGGGAATAATATTGGAGATCCGGGGTTCTGGTGAACATGCTTCCCTCAAAGCCAACGCTAGGGCCTTTGTTGCAGCCTCTATCTTGTGGTGACTGTTGGTTCCATACAAGGTTGCTATGTGAATGTTTAATTTTGATGATTGTGCCAGGGACATGAAGAAGTGTTCTATGTCTTCTGTCTTCAGGTCCTCAACTTCTGTTGAATCGATCTTCAGATCCATGTTTATGTACGGTCTTCCCCCTAGGTCCACTACTGCTCTGGCTAGAGAATCGTCCATTGGGACGTGGGCTGCGCCGAATCTCTTTATTCCTCTCTTGTCCCCCAAAGCTTTGCCGATAGCCTCTCCGAGTGTCAACGCTACGTCTTCTGCGAGGTGATGTTTGAGGTCTCCTGATGCCTTTACCTCTATGTCCATGAGGGAGTGTTTGGCGAGAGTTGTCAGTAGATGATTGAGAAACCTGTTTCCAGTATCTACCTCTGCTCTTCCTTTGCCGTCTAGATCAAGCTTTACAGAAATCTTGACTTCAGCCGTCTCTCTTTCAGTTACTACTTCTCTCAACTTTCTTACGTTCCGACTATATCAAAGACTGTAGGTAATGAATTTGTATCCTTAACTATTACTTCAGCTCCCAGCTCCATAAATTTGCTCTTCAAGCCCTCCTCTTCAGCCGATGAAGATAACGTGCCGATGAAGATCAGGCTTCGAGCCTCGAGTTTCCTAGCGTTCTTCACCATCAAGGCGTCTGCAACTGTATCTCCTATGTAGGCGAGGCTCATCTGTTCTCCACAGACTTTCTTGAATAGATGTACAAAAGCTCTTGCGTCCGGCTTCCCCCAGCCTGAACCAGAACGCTCCGTAAAGTGGGTTCCCTTAATGTCTTCGTTGAAGAACGTTGCTTTCCTGTCGAAGTAGCTGAGAAGGTTGTGTCTTTGCAGGATGTAGAACCCTTCCTTTCTAGGCCTCTCAGAATACAGTGCAAAAGGGCCAAAACTTGCCTTCAGTCTATCCAGCGTCTGCATGGTCGGAATCTTCTCCTCCCTATCTATCAGCCCTTCTGCAAAACGAAAGAAGGATTTCTTCCCGCTGAACCTTTCATATAGGGTGCTTCCCAAGTAGATTTCGTCGAAGAGCCTTCTCAGTAGATCGTCTCCCTCAGTATCGAACGGACAGAACGTCTCCATAGCCTCAAGCTCTGCCCTCCCGAGTTTTAAGGTTCGACCGACAGGCTTCAGAATTGGGATGTTTGCCTTCTCACTGAATTCCTCAACTAGGCTGTTGAAGCCGACTAGCCGATCTGTCTTCATTCTCTCTAGGTATGCCGTGTCGATCCCCAGTTGGCCAGCTCTTGCTCCCAAGTCTTTCAGCCTTTCCAGAATGTCCTTGAGAGGTTCTCCTTTGAGTTCAGCAATTCTTCCGAGCTGGACCTCGCCCTGTAGTCTTCGTATCATCAAGCCCAGATAGTAGGTTATCAACGCGTATGTGAGATTCCAATCGTTGTTGAACGCTCCTGTATCTTTGATCTTCTGGATGTCTTCCTGAGTCACCAGACATCGCTCTTCTCCCTTGAGTCCGACAATTCTCAGGAAATAGTAGTCGACTGAGCGAGCTATGGCCTGCCTGTAGGAGTCCCTGTCTGAAACTATCACTCCATCACAGTCGAAGATTAGCTTCTTAACCGTCGAGATTAGTGAATCCGCATCGGCCCTGCATAGGATCTCTTCGCCCCCTAAGTTGCGGTATGAGTATCTGCTTGTCAATCTAGGATGCGCCCTAACTCCTCTAGAAACCTCTTGTTTGAAGGCCTCGTCCCTACAGTCACCCTTAGACAGTTCTGTAGCAGTGGGACTTTTCCTCTATCTTTGATGAGGATTCCTTTTCCCCTTAGCTCGGACTGAATTCTGGACGACGATTTTTCGTGGTCGACTTTGAAAAGAATGAAGTTTGCATCTGATGGATAGGGTGTGACTCCCCTAATCTGTCTAAGCTGACTTAGCAACCATTCTCTCTCTTTCTTAACATCTTCGAAGATCTTCTTGAAGTAGTCATATCGCTGGAGGACCTCTACTACTGCCTGTTGGGCAAGAGAACTCACGTTGAAGGGATGGACAGTCTTCTTCATCGCTTCGACCAGCTCTTGGTCAGCTATGAGGTATCCAGTCCTTATCCCGGCAAGACCGAATGCTTTGGAAAAAGATCTGAGGACAACAAGATTCCTATACTTGCTCGTCCACTCTAGGATTGAGTACTTTCCAAACTCCACATATGTCTCATCAATAGCCACGACTGAGTGACACCTGTCCAGCAGATCTTCCAAGTCACTCTTCTCGAATTGGTTTCCTGTAGGGTTGTTGGGTGAACATATGAAAACGAGTTGGGAGTCACGTGAAGCATCTATCAACGAATCTGTGTCTAGGCTGAAGTCTGGTTTTAACATGACTTCGACTTTCTGTCCTTGACACAACTGTGTGTAGTACGTATACATGAAGAATGTTGGTTCGGCCACGACAACTTTCGATCCTTTGTCCACAAGGACCCTAACCAGCCTATCCAGAACATCGTCGATACCATTTCCCAGAAAGAGTCGTGAGGGTTCCATATCGTGAAACCTCGCAATCGCCTGAACTGCGGGTCCTCCGTGAGGTCTTGGGTACTCCCTAGGGTCAATCTTCCTCAGTGCGGCTTCCAATATCTTGGTCAGCTCAACCTTCTCAACTAGGGGGTTCTCGTTCAGGCTCATTCTGACAAGATTCGTCAAGTTATCCGTTGGGAAATCATCGTCGAGTCTGTAGGGAGATATCTCCAGAAACTCCTTGCGTATGACCTTTCTGAACGCCATTCTAGACACCTCTGACAGTTATCGATCTTGAGTGTGCCGGTAGATTCTCAATCTCGGCGAGAGTCACCGTTGTTTTGGCCAGTCTCTTTAACCCTTTTCTTGAGCAGCGAACGTAACTGATGGTCTTTAGGAAATCCCTGACTGAGAGCCCTGAGTAGGTTCTGGCGTATCCACCTGTCGGCAAGACGTGGTTCGTTCCGGCGGAGTAATCACCGAGGGCGACTGGGGAATATTGCCCGATGAATATGAGGCCTGCATTCCTTATCTCTCTGAGTAGTGACTGAGGGTTCTTTGTCATTATCATTAAGTGTTCTGGTGCGATCTGGTTTGTTAACATCACGGCTTCCTTTAGGTCCCCAACTACTACTATTAAGCCTCTATTTTCCAAGGCGGCTTTGGCAGTCTCAGGTCTTGGCATAGTCTTGAGCATCTCTGCTATTGCTTCTCTGACCTCATTCGCTATACTCTCTGAATCAGTTAGCAGAATACAGCTTGCATTTTCATCATGTTCAGCTTGTGCCAGCAGATCTGCTGCGATGAATTCAGCTTCAGCATTCACGTCGGCTATGACGAGTATCTCGCTCGGTCCAGCTGGAAGATCGACTGAAACGTATCTGCTCAGAAGCTGCTTGGCTGAAGCCACGTATATGTTTCCCGGCCCAACAATTTTTTCAACACGTCCTATCGTCTTGGTGCCGTAGGCCATCGCCGCAATGGCTTGTGCGCCGCCGACACAGAAGATTTCATCCACACCTGCGATGTCTGACGCTACTAGAACGTATGGGTTAAACCTACCTTTTGGAGATGGGGGGCTGCATACTAGGATTCGGTCAACCCCAGCGACCTTGGCGGGTATGGCGCACATCAGAACTGAGGAGGGATAGGAGGTTCTTCCTCCAGGGGCATAGATACCGACCGTGCTGATGGGTCTAGTGACTACCCCTAACGCTACGCCTCCACCAGCCTGCTCAAACCGAATTCGTTTGAGTTGCATTCTGTGAAATCTCTTGATATTTGACGCCGCTGTCCTAAGCGCCTTAACCTCGGCTGGCCGGACGAAATCGTAAGCTGCCTCAATATCATCTTGTGTTGCCTTCATGGTTCTGGGGTCCAACTTTATCCTGTCGAACTTTTGAGTCAATTCAATCAAAGCTTCGTCGCCGCGTATCCTAACCGCTTCTATCACTCCTTTGACATCATTCTCAACGTTTTCAAGCTCCAGTCGACCCCTATTCAGAATCTCCTCTAGGAGTTCGCCTTTCAAACCGTCAGATCTAGTCAGACGTATCAAAGTAGCCGCCTCATATACTGGAAGTCATGGAGACACAAGGTCGATCTAATAAGTTGGCCCTCGGTTGACTTAAAGTTCATTGGGAGGACCGCACAAATAGAGGCTAAACGTGAATTGAGGAGGAAACAGTAGCCTTGGCGGGATTCTAAATCCCAGCCAAAGGAGACATACCAGGATGATCAGAGATGTTTCGTAAAGTCAGTATTGCCTATCTTGGGCCCAGAGGAACCTTCACGGAACAGGCAGCGAGATCATATTTCCAAGGCACCGACGAATTTCTTGAGTATCCAGATATACCTGAGGTATTCGCCGCAGTCAACTCTAATGTTGCAGAGTTAGGAGTTGTTCCGGTTGAGAATTCCATTGAGGGATCCGTGAACATAGCTCTTGATCTGCTCTTCGAGTCTGACTTAAAGGTTTCAGGCGAGATTGAGCAAAGGATAGTGCACAGTCTCATAACTCAAGATGAAATCGAGATCTCTAGGATAAGAGCTGTAGTTTCACATCCGCAGGCTTTAGCTCAGTGCAGGAAATTCTTGAAGACCAGACTTCCAAAAGCTGAAACTATCGAGGTTGGCAGCACAGCCGCGGCTGTGAAAGCGATTAAAGGAACTGAAGACATGGCCGCCATTGGAAGCGAACTCGCCGCCAAGATCTACGGGATGAGTATAGTCATGAGAAGCATAGAGGACAACAAGAACAACTTCACCCGTTTTCTCATTCTCAGTCACAAGAGGGCAGAACGAACTGGAAATGACAAAACCTCAATCATATTCTCCGTGAGACATGCCCCAGGTGCGCTTTATGAGGCTCTTGGAGTATTCGCCAAAAGGAAGATCAACTTGACAAAGATCGAATCGAGACCGACCCGCAAGAAGCCTTGGGAATATGTCTTCTACTGCGACTTCGAAGGCCATCAGGAAGAAGAGCTGATTCAGGATGCATTGGGCGAGCTTAGGGATAAAGCCATCTTACTCAAAGTATTGGGTTCATATCCTAAGGCCAAAGTCAGCTGAGACATCACGGACTGGAAGAATCTCCTGGTCGAAGAAGGGAGTATTGGCTAGCTTAGCCGTTCAGGGATTTAGATGTAACCGGATTAGCCTCAGTAAGGGGCAGGAGGCTGAACTGGTAATCTATAGTTCCAACTATCGCGGTCACGTTCCTCTCGCGATAGCATGGGAAGAAAACTGAATCTTGGCGTGACGGCTCTTATTGGGTGCTAGGATTTCCCGCAGGTATCCACACTACCGTCTCGGGATGGCCTTTTGGATCGCGCGTTGCAGTTTCCCCGGTTCTTTCGAGTACAATCTCATGAACTCCCCTCTTCTGGGGTGAAGTACCGAGACATACATTCTCTTCTCATTTGTCTTCGTCCTGTATCTTGGCTTCAAAGCAATCAACCTTTTTCCATCTGAATCAACGCCGTTGGCCATGATTCTGTAACGAGTAGGTATGATTAGAAGCGGAGCCGGGAGTATCAGAATGGAAAGGAACAGAAATGCGACTATTGAGACCAGCAGGCTTGGAATCTGGAAGAGTGCGACTTGAACGAAGAATATGCCATAGAGAATTGCGACGTCAAGAAGGAAGATGAGTATCGCTCTGAAGATTCGCATGTTCCGGTCGGCCAGCTTGAGATCCGTAGAGTCGCTTTGATACAAGACTTCACTGTCAGCCATTGTCTTCACTGAAACCATCCATAGGTGGCGATTGCGAGTAGAAAAACCTTCCTGAGTTTCAAACATTGTCTCAATACATTCTCGAATGGCTACCATATCCTAGTGAGGACATCTGGACAATGACTCACCTACCTCTAGGTTTGAGCGCTGAACAAGCTGGCAAAACCTAAATAAGATACGGAAGTCTTATGGGGGAAACTCAGAGCGGTAGTGACAGAATGACGAAGTCTCACATTGGACTTCATGTAGTTCATTATGACCCATAGGACTCTTTCAATTAGGTGAATGATTTGGCTAGGCTATTCACGCACAAACGTGGAAGATCAGGCTCAACCAGGCCTATCAGTAAGAAGCCTCCAGGATGGTGCAATTACCGACCCGAAGAGGTAGAAGCTCTCATCATGAAACTCTCGAAACAGGGAAATACTCCAAGCGCAATAGGCGTTATCCTGCGAGACAAATATGGTATCCCACTTGTGAAATCGATAACTGGCAAGAAGATGGGAGAGATGCTTTCGCAGTCACAACTCGCCTCGAATATTCCTGAAGACCTTCAAGTCCTTCTTGAAAAAGCTCAGGGCCTGGCCAAACATCTTCAAAGAAATAGGCAGGACTCTGTTAACAAGCGCTCTCTAACCCTCGTTGAATCGAAAATACATAGACTTGTAAAATTCTACAAGTCGGAAGGAGTCTTACCTCCAGATTGGAAATATACACCTGTAGCGGCATCCGTTGAATAGAAAGCTTGGTTTTTGTGGGGTCCGTTCTTCTTAGCGACCTAGCCATCTGATCTTGTAGATCCTAACGCCTTACCTAGCATTAGCCGGAGTCATCGTCGCACTATCAGCAGTCGTAGTGGTTAAGAAGAGAAGTAAAGCCTAAACAAAATTCCTCTCCTCTTTTTCCGAAACAATCTACGCGCGCGGGTATATTCAATGAGTCTCCATTAGAAGGGAGGGGTTGTTAGGGGGCGCTTCCTCCAAAGACAGGATGGATTCTTTGTGTGTGTGCTCACCAAGGGATACACACACTTTTATAATGCCTCAGTCACCTTGAATTACTTACGCTATTCTAGTTAGGTTTGCGTTTTCGTCTGACTGTAAAGATAGTGGATGCGACCCCATCTCAACCTATCTGGCAAGGATTGGGAGAGGAATAGTGGCAATATGGTTTATATTCAAGCACGCAAGAAATGTCGGATGCGTCAAGCACAGGTTAGCGAATATGCAACTAGAAAAGACCGGGACAGTCAAAACTATCTCCCAAAAAGGCGAACTCAAAGTTTTGGTAGTTATCGAGCTTCATCAGGAGAATCCCGACCAACCACCAAGACAGATAATCTCTCCGATAAATCAGCCACTGGAAAGACAGATCTCAGAGTCGATACATATGGCCGTTTCAGCCATTCCCGTTAGTCTTCAACAGATAGGAAGATCTTCCAATGAGGTAAACTGGGTCGTATCCAGAGAAGAATACGCCCGTAGCAGTATATGCGTCGGCGACAACGTGACTCTAACTCTTTTATGTATTCAAAAAGCAGGGTAAAGTACCGCTAGCAAGTTCGTATTAAATACCGTCCTTTTCTGTCAACATCTTCAGAAGCGAAAGGCGCTTGGTCGGTTGAGGACTGTTCGAACAAGCTGAATGAATCGACTTATCTCTATATAGGATGGTGCACATGTACCTTCGATCTAACTCCTCAGTCATGCGTACTGATATATGAGCCTTTGATAGAACCCGATTAGCCGTCCGATCTTTTCTTCGATCATCAGCCTCTGCGAAATTCTTTCAATATTTGACTGAAGTTCTGAAGGATCAAGCTTGGCCAGCTTCTTCGCCAAGTCATCGACGTTCTCTCCTACAAGGCCGACACCGTTCCTTTCTATGAAGCGTCTTACCGCTTTGTGTGGAAAGGCTAGAACCGGGAGGCCGCATACAACGTATTCAAACACTTTGTTTGGAATGGCGATTTCGAGATGCTTCCTGTTCCTTGCTCTGTTGAGACCAGTCCAACCGTAGTCATATCGCGTCAACTGTTTCAGAAGCCTTCTCCTATCCGTATGCCTGTGATAGTGTACGAATTCGTTCTTCGTGCCAAGCTCCTTGTAGGCTCTGTTGCTACGGGTGATCAGGTTCGAAGTAGGATGGATGTGAATGTGCAGTTTGTGGTCGGCTAGCTCTTTGAAGATGCCCAGAAGATAGTAGTGGCTCTGTCTGAGAAGCGACGTAACACAGCCGATATACACTATGTGGATCTGGCCATCCTTATCGGACAGTTTCTTCTCGGAGAATTTAGGCAAATACATTCGCGACACATAATTTAGGAAGACCAGATTGTTGTTCACGTTCACTTTGTACCGACGCTGAATATACTTCCACATCTCACCGGTGGCGTATATGCGACCGTCACTTTGCTCGTTCGCCGTTTTCTCCTGGAGGGCGTAACGTGACAGAGATTCCTGATTATCGCGACTGAAAAAACCAGAGTGATGAATTGAGAGTATCTCATGGGTGTCATGTATCACAGGAGTTCTCGGGGACACTTTACTGGCTGCGATTGTCAAATAGTCCGGTGCGTTATGGCTATGAATGATATCCGGCTTAGTATCGTTGACTGCGTTTGAAACAAAGGAGCCTAGGCTCTCTCCCCTCCATTTTATCACCTTATCGAAGTACTCGTCACCGTAACCGTAGAGCGTCTTCAGCTCTCGACCCATGTGAGCTAGCGAAATCGAGATCTTACTGCCCAAAACATGTTTCATGGCCTCTGCGTACTTCAGGCTGCGGATGCAGGGCTGAGGCTGGAGAAACAGCAATCTGAACCCACTATTATCACTACTCTCTCGGCAATTCAAGATCTCTTCCTCAAGAGAAGGCGATTTAGCGCGCGCGATTTACGTACAGGCCTTTCTGAATACGGCTTCTGCTTCATGCGATGTGATCGCGGGCTGCAACGCTGAGTCGTTGCAAGTTTTCTTCCATAGACGTTTTCTGTGCAAGAACAAATAAGCAGAATCCTATTTAACCTTGAGGCCCTTTCGACCATGCGAGGAAGCGCATGTTGCGTGTACTATTTCTCCGCCCACAACCCGCGATCAGGAGCCTCAAATATGCCTTAGCCTTCAAGGATGTAAAAGCCGAGGTCGAACTGTATCACGGGTACACAGCCAAGACGATCTCGGGGCTGTATGGCTATGGAGATGAATGCTTCAGGAAGTCTGTGCGACTGGACTCGAGAAGGCTTGGAGAAGAACTGAAGCGGTTGATCAAGGATTTCTCGATCGAGCTGATTCACAGTCAGAACGCTCCAGACACTCTTACAAGGATCGCGGTGGAAGCTACGGATGAAGTTCCAATCATTCATGAGAACCAGGATACTATCTCTCTGCGCCAAACACCGTATACGCCAGAAACCAATTTTGAGGAACAGCTGGTCGATGAGAGAATTGCAAACCAGATGTGCGATGCCAGAATCCACGTAAGTCAAGGTATGTTGGACTACATACGGAGCAGGTACGGCGCAAAGAGAGAGATCGTGTTCCACAACTACGTTTCCAGATCTCTGATGCCACATTCTTTCAAGAGAAAGCTGTCGGAGAGTAACGGAAATGTCCATCTAGTGTACGAGGGAACATTGTCAAGCCTTCTTGGAGATCACTACGATCTTAAGGATATCTTCAAGGATCTTGCACGCCATGGCTATCACATTCACATCTACGATTCACACAGCAATCAAGACTACGCTAGATTAGCCGAGATCTATGATTTAATCCACTATCACGGGCACAAGGACCCGAGGGAACTTCCCTATGAGATAACCCAATACGACTACGGTTGGGCTGGCTTCAATGTTACAAAGAACAGAGAACACATGGACGTGGCGTTACCCAACAAACTGTTTGAGTACCTGGCTTCAGGGCTTCCAGTGCTTTCATTTCCACACAAAGCACAGAAAGAATTCATTGAAGCGAACGAAGTAGGCCTCGTGTCAAAAGACCTTAACGAACTTGATGATAACATCAAGCAGCAAGCCAAGATAGAGCAGCTTAAGTGCAATGTATTGCAGAAAAGATTCGAATTCACGATGGAGGCCAACATTGGGAGAGTTCTCAATCTCTACGCTGATCTACTTGAGCTTGGAAAAACTTGCCACAGATGAGATTCACTTCAACCCTTTGGTACCCAAGAAAAGCGATGTACGACGAATAGTTGCGAAGCATCTTGTTGTAGCTTTGGTCGTCTATGGTGGACTACGCACCGAGGATAGCGGGCGCATTTATGAGCAATGTAGTGCAGTATAGGCATAGGTCTTTGTATGATCGTGAACGAATGGTATGCGTACACGTTATTCATGCTCAGCTACGGCTTCGGCAGGCATAACTCCACCATCCCTACTCTTCAAAGAGAACGGTGTATCAGTGACGACTACCGTAGATGTAACCGTTGGCAGCACTTTCACCATGAGTTTGACGAGACACTCTTCTACTTCTGACAATTCCAACATCCAGACCCGGGGGTGGCCAAATCCCAACTTGATTATTGATCAGATAAGTCAAGAAGCCAAGACTTCTATGCAATGCTTGGCGTATCTAATGGCATCTTGAGCTTCATCGCTATTGAACAGCATGGCTGAGATAAGGATATCGTGAAGGAACTGATTCCTAATCTCCTTAACCTTACGCATCATTTTGTAAGTTTCGTCATCAATCAACTCGAGCTCTCTTAACATGTCTTGCAATCTGGAGGCAGGCAAGTCATAGATCCGCTTGAGCTAACATTCTCTTATCGGAGACGCTGGTGAACGTCTTGTAAGCTTTCCGCAGTGAATACAAAATTTCGTATTAAGCCAAGGGAAAAGCTCTCTTACACACCTGGAGCATAAAGGCATGGTGGAAACCTAGCATATTCAGTTAAACTATTTGTTTGAAATAGGTCTTTCGAGATCGTGACTACGCTATGAAGCAGCTGCGCGAGGAATAGGAGATAGAAGGGTGGAAGACTTAGCTGAGTTGTTCCAGTTGACTTAGATCCTGAGTCCACTGATACTGATATCTCTTACTCCATTTTTCATATATTGACTTCCAATGATCCTTCAAATCCTGGAATGTGCAGTTGTTGACCTTGCAAAAGTGTGTGGTTATGGGCTTTAGGTTGATCTTCCCTTCAGCCGCCAGGGTCTGGATGAGGCCGAAGTGCTTTATGGAGTGGCATGCTGTGCAGAGAAGCTGGAACCCTACAAGCCGCTGAACATGCCTCTCATCATTATACTCCCAAATCTCATGAAGATGGACAAGCCCTTCCTGTCCGCAGACCTCACATCTCTCACCTTTCTCCTGGATCCTTCGAACTCTCAGCCTCTCCCACTCATCTCTTGGCAACATCTTCGCTAAAGACTTCCCCCACAGAGGTTTAGGAACCAGTTCGATCTCCAGCTTCAATAAACTACACCCGTGAGGCTTCGGAGAGGCTTCGGAGACCTTAAAGGTTGACGCTAAAAATCCAGTTCCAGATCGCGGAGTCAGAGCAGCAGATTTGGTTGACGAGAAAACGCGTTACGACGTTAAGAAGTATGTTGAGTTGCTGCAAAAACACTCAGGCCTCCTCTAATTGTGTGCCACAATAGTCACAGATAGAAGCGGATTCATCTTGAGTTATTCGGCCACATCTTGGACAGTATAACAATCTTCTGGAAATCATCATGATCATCTATCGACATGAAATCCTTAAGTTATTACATTCGTTGAGAGAGTTAGGGAACTATTACTAGAAAATACCTAGTGAACAAAGAAGGTACCTTCAAAAGCGTTTAAGTATAGATGACATACACCTTCCATCAAAACTTCATTGGAGGAGATGCAATGTCAAAGGAACCGAATACAGTATTCATAGGGCGAAAGCCGATCATGAACTACGTATTGGCTGTGATAATCCTCTTCGGCAGGGGAGAGACAAAAGAAGTCACCCTTAAGGCTAGAGGGCAAGCCATAACAACCGCTGTAGATGTTGCAGAGATAACTAGGCGGAGATTTATGAAGAACCTGAAAGTCGATCGGGTAAACCTCGGGACAGAAGACATACCAATGCAAGAAGGTGGGACGAGGTCAGTCTCGACGATCGAGATAACCCTCTCAAAATCCCTTTGAAAAGCCTCTTCTAAGGTCTCGAGAATCTGAGCGCGCGCGCTATCCACCATTCTTCATGCTTCCAATGCTTCAAGGCGTTATCATCCTCCATTTACCAGTTTTCGCAGAAGCTCTTGGAATGTTAGCGCATATTATTCGACTAGCTTTCCTCTTTGAGTTTACGTTCAAGCCCTTCAAGTCTTCTGGTGGCTTCCTCAAACTTCTGCGCTAATTGTTTGATCTGTTCGTCACGTCTCTTCATCTCTTCGCTTAGAGAGCTCCTCTCTGTGCCAGAAACGATGTTGAGGTATTTCTCGGCGATTCGATACTGTTCTAGGACGTACTCCTTGTCCATATGGAACTTATCATAATGGTTTGGATCCGTGACGTGTCCCATCCAGAACTCGACAGCCTGAAGGTCAAGCCCATCCTTCTTTCTCTGCAGGTGTAGTAGAGTTCTAGCTACGTCGCAGAACTCGTGGGGGTTGTAGCCGTATCTATTGGCTGACTGCCCACCCATCTTGATGTATTTAAGCTTCTGGAGGAGCCTCTGATGTCTATAGAAGGCTGCGCGTTTGGCTATGGCTTTGCAGTTGCGGTCGGGCAGGATCGCCTCTCCATCTTTAGGGTAGCCCCGGACCCTCTCAAAATATTCGCGCCAAGCAACCAAAGCGTCTCGACCGATAAACGTATAGAATCTGGTCTTGTTCTTGGATTGTTTGCGTCCATGATACTCAATCATGAAGGGTTCATCGACACCTTTGGTCTTCAGGTGTTCTGTGGGGGCAACCCCACATTTACGGTTGAAGAGACTGAACCTTTCAAGGTCAAGAATCCCCATGAACAAGGTCAAGTAGAAAGGCTTCATGCTGAAGTCTGAGACAGAGACTAGGCTCTTGATAACCTTGAGGGAGAGCCTGCCCTGAGTAGGCTCCCTAGTCGGCTTAAGATTGAAGTCATCCTCAGGCAAAGCAGCACGATTACGCCTGAAGAAGCTCCTAACCGCATCCCACCTAGACATCAACCCACGATAAGTCCCACCGCAACTTTGAATATGCTCCTCCAGCAAATCCAACAAAACATACTTCCTCCCCTCCCGTTCAGCCCTAAGCTGAAACTCAATCAACCCACTCGGAGTAATCCCCTCAAACCCCGGCTTAGAATGCAGAAAATCCAGAAAGTACTTCAACGCATACTTTTTAAAATGGGTAGACTCATAAGCCGATAACCACTTCACAACAGCCGGATCCCCTGCCATGTCAACCGTCACGATCATTCCTCACAATCCACATTGCGCATACTACAGATACAACATTAACGAGAGGTCTGTTAACTGGAATGCTCGATTCTTATAGAGAGCTTGTGAGGCAAGCTGAAGCCTCGGCTGAGAGAATCCTAGCTGAAATAGCAAACGGTTCTCAGTTATTAGTTGGATATCACTTTGATGCTGACGGAATAGCCGCCGCCGGAATACTATCAAAATCCCTTTACAGGAAGGGTGCATCATTCCATCTGAGAGCCCTAAAACAGCTAGACCAACAAAATGTCGAACTCCTCTCGAAATCAGTTTCCGAGACTATGATCTTTACAGACATTGGGAGTGGCTACCTTGATCTTCTTAGAGATCTGACAAAGTCAAAGAACGTCTTCATACTTGATCACCACCAAGTCAATGGGGAAAACGATGACAAATTCGTACACGTCAACCCTCACCTATCGGGTATAGATGGAGGTAAGGAGATTAGCGGCGCCGGCGTCTCTTACATAGTAGCAAAGGCTATGGATGAACAGAATATCGACCTATCTCCATTGGGAGTCGTAGGGTCCATAGGCGATATGCAAGACAAGAACGAAAAAAGAACGCTCCACGGTTTCAATTCATTCATAGTTGAAGACGCGGTTGAGACAGGTCTTCTCAGGGTTGAGCCGGACCTAATCATTTACGGCAGAGAGACAAGGCCAATCCACAAGGCTCTGTCACATACAGTGAATCCTTTTCTTCCAGGATTAAGCGGGGAAGAGGATAACTGTCTCGCATTACTGTCTTCACTGTCAATACCAATCAAGATCAGTGACAGGTGGAGAACGGTGGTTGAACTCTCTAATGATGAAAAACAGAGAATGGTCTCGGCAATAGTCGAACACGTTACTTCAAAAGGTTTCGAAGGAGCTGTAGCGATGAACCTGATTGGAAGCGTCTACACTCTCCTCCGAGAGGACAAGTGGACACCTACACGCGACGCTAGGGAGTATGCGACTCTACTCAACGCATGCGGAAGGATGGATCGACCGGCACTCGCCATAGCCCTCTGTATGGGCGAGCGCGGTGCCACTATCGACGAAGCAAACAGAGTCCTCTCAGACCATCGAAAGACCCTAGCCAAGTACATGTCTTTGATAAACGAGAAGCCCGAGATAATGGAGAAACTTGAGAGCCTCAGCATAATTCATGGTGAGGACTTCCTGAACGAAAACATGACAGGAGCAGTATCCTCTCTATTGTCATCATCCGAGATTCTTGCACTAGATAAGGTAGTAGTCGTATCAGCAATGACGAGAAACGGTGACATAAAGGTCTCAATCAGGGCCACGGAGAAAATGGTTCAAAAAGGTCTAAACTTGGGCCTCACACTTCAACTCCTTGCCAAGAAATATGAAGGAACTGGCGGCGGCCACAGAATTGCTGCAGGCGCTCAGATTCCACATTCAAGACTGAGAGAGTTCCTCACGGACTTGAACCGTACGGTCTCAGAGGTGCTTGGGTAATGAAGATGACGATCAACATTAGACATCAAAGTGCAAAGATATCAAAGTCCATAGCAAAATCAATCGAACCTGACAATCTCCTCGCTCCATCAACCGTAAGGATAAAGACCAAGCGGTGGAGAAATGTTACGGCTACGTCGATAACTTGCAGCGGGAGTCTTGAAACATTCATAGCCACCATAGATGATCTGCTATTATGTATGGACGCCGCACGCAAGACGCTGGAGGCAATTAAAGATGAAGAACCAGCTTAGAATGCACGCGATACTTCAGCTAAGGTTCAGTCAAGATGTCGAAAGAGCAAAACAACTGATCAGCGAAGCTATCGAAGAAGCAAATAGAACAATCCTAATCAAAGGTGCGCCGAAGGGTCAAGAGGATGAAGCTGCGAAGGTGACTGCTTGGAAGGCCAAGGGCGCTAATCTTGAACTAGAGATCGAGTCCGGAACATTCGTCAGAGCAACTACCGCCGCCTTGAGGCTGAAGAAGCTTCTAGGAAACATTCTTGGAAAAGAGTGCAAAATCGGCATGAGAGAATTGAAGGTCGAAACCATCGAATTCTCAATCAAGACTGAACATGAAATTGATCAGCAAGTAGCTAGCAGAATCAGAGCAATCCCGAATGTCTCGAAGCTGGAATACGAGACAGGTAGAGCCAAGATAACAATTGAGGAGATGAGTGAACACGACCTCAAGAATAATGTTCCTGATAGGATCTTGACCAGAATCAAAGAAATCTTGACCAGGGTCACAAAGCCGACACCTACAGTCGAGGCTCCTCTGATGGTGAAGAAAGGCAAAATAAAGCAGACCAAGTCTGACAAAGATCCGATGCAAGTGGCAATAGAGCTGGGATGGATCAAAGAGTTCCCAGGGCGGGGACAATGGATCTATACGACTCCTTACGCACAACTGTTCACGATCATAAGAAGCATCCTCATAGACGAAGTAGCTCACCACCTGGGCTTCCAACCTTTCATGCTTCCCAAGCTGATACCGCTGGAAGTCATGAAGAAGATGCCAGGATACCTGGATGACATCCCCGAAGGGATGTACTACTGCTTTCCGCCGCCAAGAGACCCAGAGGCCTTCACAGAATTCAAAGAAAAACTGAAGATAACCAAGGAAATCTCAAAAGAAGAGCTGAAGAAGGCCCTCAAGGATCCTGAGTACGTGCTTGCTCCGGCCCAATGTGAGCCCTTCTGGCAGTTCTACGGAAGAGAGACCTTGAACCAAGAGAATTATCCTCACAGACTTTACGACGCCTCGGGCTGGACCTACAGATGGGAGGGCGGTGGCGTCGAGGGTATGGTCAGACTACACGAATTTCAAAGGATCGAACTGACCTACCTTGGAACGCCAAAGCAGGTGGTTGAGATTAGAGACTCAATATTAGAGAGGTGCATTCGTGTTGCCGACAAGCTCCTTGACATGGAATGGAGAGTGACGGCAGCAATCCCCTTCTGGGCCCGCGAAGGGGAAGTTGCCGCAAACATACACGACAGTGAAACAGTGTCAGCATATGACCTTGAGATATATCTGCCATACAGAGGTGCAAGGGAGACATCCGAATGGCTTGAGGTTGCAGGTTGCTTCATACACAAACTGAAATTCATAGAGAGCTTTGGCATCCGTGAGATCAAGAATAGGGGGACGTGGACAGGTTGCTCGGGACTCGGCTTGACACGCTGGGTGTCCGCATTCTTGGCTACCAAAGGATTTGAACCAACAGACTGGCCTAAGGCTGTGGAGGAAAAGTTCAACAAGAACTACACTTTGCCCAAGAGTCTCCTCTGGCCCCCCAAGAAGTAGCCGAGCAGACCGAACCCTGAAGTGATCGACGTTAGACAGTCTAGAGGTGTACCATTTACTCGATACAGAATCGTCATGAAGAATGGTAGTCTGCCGGGAACTTAACAAAACAGATTCTCTATTCATCGGCCCGAGGTACAAGATGCGACTAGCAAACATTTTAAGTTGGCCTAAGATAGTAGCTCAATCCCAGATTGAGGTTTAGCATTTGTCAAAAGCTCCAGGAAGGATACGCGATAAATGGCGGATGAAGGAGTGGTATGAAGTATATACTCCCTCTTACTTCGGAGAGCTGAACATCGCAAGTATACCCTGCTCAGGCCCCGACAAGTTGGCTGGGAGGGTTGTGGAGAGTACGCTCTATGAGATCACCGGCGACTTCTCACATCAATCCATCAAGCTCTATTTCTTGGTCCGGGAAGTGAAGGGAACGAGGGTTGATACCCTCCTTAAGGGACATGAGTATTCTACGGACTACCTGAGAAGCTTGGTACGCAGGGGTAGCTCGAGGATAGATGGTATATTTAGAGTCACGACAAAAGATGGATATACAACTAGAATCTCGGTTGTGGCTTTCGCCAGGGCTAGGGTAAACATTGCGCAGCAGCGGGCGATCAGACGTATCATGCGGGAGGTTCTTGAAGAGAAAGCAAAGAATTTGACTTATGATCAGCTATGCCATGAAATGGTTCTTGGAAGCGTAGCCAAGGCAGGTGTAGGATCAGACATCTACAACCTCGCTAAGAAAATCGCTCCTCTGCGACATATTGGAGTCAGAAAATCTAAACTTCTCTCTCTACCAGAAGGTTTGACGGCTGAGGCGGCTGTGGCGGCCCAAGAAGTCCAACAGGCCTAGTCTTAGTCTGCCAAGTTAGATATGGGCATCAAGGTCTCCCTCAACCCAATCTGATGATAATACATAATAGAGTTGGACTCTCAAAACTCCGGATTGATGCCGTGATGCCCTTTGAGGCTGTTTGGTACGTCCGGTATCCGTGGTATTCCGAATATTGATCTTACCCCAGAGTTCATAGTTAGACTTGGTCTAGCGCTAGCCAATTTTGCGAGGGGGGGAAAAGTAGCTGTTGGCTACGATACTAGGACATCAAGTCACATGATAGCTTACTCATTGATCGCAGGGTTGTTGGCTGGTGGCTCGGAAGTCAAGAATCTCGGTTTGATCCCGACACCAGTCTTGGCATACCTTACCTCAGACATAGGAGCTCAGGTGGGTGCCATGGTGACCGCAAGTCACAACCCCCCAGAGTACAATGGCGTGAAACTGTTTGATCGAGATGGCATGGCTTTCAATCACGCCCTCCAGACAGAGATTGAGAGACTCGTGAATTCAACGGATTTGCGACGTGTGAGCTGGAACACCCTACACGGTGTAGAAACCGTTGACTGCGTTGATCGGTACATAGAGATGATCAGGAGCTTGGTTGTCATAGAAAAAGAATGGAAGGTAGTTGTGGACCCTGGGTGTGGAGCTGCGCACTCGTTGGGACCGAGACTGCTCCGTGAGCAGGGATGCAAAGTTCTGGCCATCAACGCCCAACCAGACGGATTCTTCCCTGGACGTGGTCCTGAGCCTACCACTGAATCACTCACCATGCTGTCTAGGACTGTTAAAGAGACTGGTGCTGACGCGGGGATAGCCTACGACGGCGACGCTGACAGGATGGCTATTATTGACGAAAACGGAGCGGTTGTACCCATGGACCAACTAATAGCCGCTTACGGTGCGTACTTGGTGTCCTTGGAGAATGAGAAAACAATAGTCGTCCCGGTAGACGCATCTATCTGCATTGAGGAGAGTGTTGAGAAAGAAGGAGGCATTGTTGTAAGGACGGCCGTTGGCGACGTAAACGTGGCCGAAGCCGTATTGAAACACAAGGCAGCGCTTGGCGCCGAGGCCAGCGGTGCTTGGATAAACCCAGACTACAGCCTGTGTCCTGATGGCGTTCTCTCAAGTATGTTGATACTGGCGGCAGTCTCAAGTAAGCAAATCAATACAACCCTCTCCAAGTTTGTGGGCTTGGTTCCAAGATACCCAATATTGAGAAGCCGAATAACCTGCCCTGAGGAGCTTAAGATGGCTGTCATGAAGCAACTTCAATCAGAACTCCCTAAGATCATGTCGGAAAAATGTGAGATTCTCACTGTTGACGGCATAAGGGTTTCTTCCAAAACAGAATGGGTCTTGATACGACCAAGCGGAACTGAGCCAGTACTTAGAGTATCTGTAGAAGCAAGAAACAGCTCAAGAGCAGAATCACTCATGCGTAAAGCCACCACGCTGACGCAACACATCATCAAAGGCCTCTCCGGGCGAATGGGCTGAGACCTTGGCTAGATCAGCGCTCGCGGGGTTTGGACTATGAGGGGGGTAATCCTTGCCGCCGGTGAGGGATTACGTCTGAGGCCTCTTACAGAGAACAGACCAAAACATATGATCCCAATAGCAGGTCAACCCCTCCTTCAACACATCATCGAGGCCTTCAAGAACAGCGGCGTGCACAAGTTCACTCTGGTCGTAGGATATCTCAGAGAGGCTATTGAGCACTACTTCTCTGACGGTAAGGCCTTAGGAGTCAAGATAGGCTACGTTCACCAACAGAGAATTCAAGGCACAGCTGACGCAGTTGCACAACTGGAGCAACAACTCGAAGAATCACGCTTTCTTCTATGCTACGGTGACGTATACGTTTCGCCAAGTGCAATCGCGAAAGTCGTAGATCTCTTCAACGACAAATCATTCGACGCAGCAGTCGCAGTTGTGCCAGTCAAAGACCAAGAACAGTACGGTATGGTAAAGATCGAGGAAGGATATGTGAAAGACATACAAGAGAAACCCGAGAGACGCTCATCAAGCAACTTTGCCAACGCAGGCGTATACATCCTTGAAAGAAGCATATTCGACGCGGTGAGAAGTACAGCAAGATCCTCAAGGGGAGAACTCGAGCTAACCGACTCAATGGTCAATCTCATAAGACAAGGCGCCAAAGTCAAACCAATTCCAATAGATCAGGATGATTGGCTTGACATAGGTCGTCCCTGGGATCTGCTTGAGGCAAATGAGAGAGCTCTAAGAGTCCTCAAACCTACGTGTGACGGTGAAACTGAGAGTAACTCGATCATCATGGGCCCCGTCACTTTGCGACGAGGCGTGAAGATCCTTTCAGGGTCTCGCATAGAAGGACCTACATATATTGGCGAGGGATCTATCATCGGTCCCAACTGTTACATCAGACCGTACACAAGCGTCGGTCAGAGCGTGAGAGTTGGAAACGGCTGTGAAATTAAGAACTGCATAATAATGGACTATACGAAGATACCGCACCAGAGCTATTTTGGCGACAGCATAGTAGGTGAAGGATGCAACTTCGGCGCTGGAACGATAACTGGAAACCTGCGGCTTGATGAGAAAACGGTTCGTATGAAGATTAGGGGAAGGCTCGTTGACAGTGGAAGGAGGAAGCTTGGGGCAATAATAGGAGATGAAGTCAACACGGGCATAAATGTCAATCTCATGCCCGGGGTGAAAGTCGGCTCAAGAACACTCATAGGGCCGGGCATCACGATATGCCGAGACCTTCCATCAAACGTCAAGGTGCTTATGAAGCAAACTGCCACTGTAAAGAAGACGAGGGCAAAACCGCCAGATTCCAATACGGCTTCAGCAGCAGGTTCACTAAATGGTTGAACTAGACGAGAATGAATTTCGGCGGAAATACCCAAATCTCTGGCGCGAGCTTCAGGGAAGCTCTTCGAATTCAAAAGTTCGGGATAGTGACGAGGGTGGAAAGGACAAGTTTAGAGGGTATATCCCTAATGCCATAGACTATATCAGGCGATGTGACACGAGTGAGCAGGCCGAGAAAACGATCTCCTACCTGCTGGAAAAGGGCGAACTGACATCTGAACATGCCTGCGAACTTCGCAGGCAATTGACGGAAAAGGGCCTTAGAAGCTTTGGACCAAAGAAAGAAAACGGATTCTATCTGAGAGAAGCTGGACTGAAATAGTCAATCAGAGATGAGTCTCGATGTGGATAGAAAGGCTGCCTCGTCCGGCTATCAGCATAAATCACATATTGTCACGCAAACGTCTTCTATCTTGAAATACTGTACGTCGGCTTAGTGATGATTCAAAGGAGAGGCTACGCGCTAGCCCCTCTGCAGGCTGGCCTCTAATGACGCTCCATCTGGTCGATCACCCGGAGGTCGAGGATTCTAACTTCTCAAAACCATAGTAAGTTTCTTGCGAGCAAGGTTTATCAAGATATGCTTGCAGAAGTAAGCCACCATCACTTGATTGATGAGATCACAATGACCAAGCGAAGGTTAGAGATAATTGAGTTCTTATCATCACATGGGCAAAGCGTGGCGTGGTAGGGGGCAAACCTCAATGAAGGGGATGATGCGGCAGTTTGCGATCTCATGGCGCAAGGACCCGGCGATTCTACGCTTGGAGAAGCCTACACGACTCGATCGTGCTAGAAGACTTGGCTACAAGGCCAAGCAAGGCTTCATAGTCGTTCGAGCCAGAATCCGTAGGAGTGGAGCTAGGAAGACAAGGCCAACTTCAGGTCGGAGACAGAAGGCAATGGGCGTAAGCAAGATAAAGTGGAGCAAGAGCCTCAAACAGATTGCAGAAGAGAGAGTAGCTAGGAAATATCGAAACATGGAGGTTCTGAATTCGTATTTCCTCTGGGCTGATGGAATGTATTTTTGGGCGGAGGTTCTATTGGTTGACCCAAGTCACCCATCGGTGATAAATGACCCTGAGATCAAGTGGGTTTCTAAGACTGTAGATTAGGTTTCTGGTGTTTTCTTTTGATCGATATCCTGCCGAAAGTCAGGCGTCAAGTGGGGCCCAGAGACACGATGGGCTGGGGTAGAGGGTTTTCTGACTCTGAACTTAGAGAAGTAGGGCTTTCACTTCGTCTAGCAAGAAGGCTGGGAATAGTAACCGACACCCGTAGGAGAACCAAGTACCAAGAGAATGTTGATAGACTTCGCGAATGGCTCTCAACTACAGGAAAGAGCCTCCCTGAATTGACGAAATCGGTTTCTCCTCGTCGCAGGCTCAAGAGTGGGCCCTGCACTGGAAGGGCCTTTAGAGGTTTAACCTCCTCAGGTAAAAGGACACGGGGCCTTCTAAGATCAAGAGGATTGAAACGTACACGCTAGCTCGGTCACAAGAAAAGCCTGTCCAGTACCTCAGCCTGTAACGATAACCTATACCCAACCGCAGGAACATACATAGGCAGACCGGAGATAACTGGCTCGACCCAATAATGGAAGTAAGCCTATGAGTCTTGTCGTATTGAAGCTGGGCGGCTCAGCCATAACCAATAAGGATAGGGCCTCCTCGGTTAACAGGCCACTTCTGGAAGAGATTGCCAAGGAGATAGCCGGGATCAAGACCAAGCTATTACTGATTCATGGAGCAGGGAGTTTTGGACACCCAATCGCAAAGAAGTATTCTATCCATCGGGGATATAGGGAGCATGGGCAGTTGAGAGGCGTAGCCGAGACGAAACTCTCGATGCTGTCTCTCACGATGACTATTACTGAAGCGCTTGCAAACTGTAATGTTCCAGTAGTTCCTTTCCTTTCTTCAAGTTGCATGGTGGCTGACGGAGGCAGACTTGTAAGGATAGATATCGATCCATTTAGGATGATGCTTGACCTTGGCTTGGTACCTCTATGCAGTGGAGATGTTGTGGCCGACTTGAAAATGGGGTTCAGTATAGTTTCTGGAGATCAGATAGCCATTTACTTAGCCGAGAAGTTGAATGCCACGAGAGTAATCTTTGGATGCGACGTTGATGGAGTGTTTGACTCTGACCCCAAGAAGAATCCCGACGCCAAACTGATCAGGGTAATCACTCCAGAGACATTAAAGAACCAGATGGGGTTTGTTGGAGAGTCAACAGATACTGATGTTACTAGAGGTATGCTGGGAAAAGTCAAGGAATCCGCCAGTTTCGTGTCTCACGGTGGCGAGGTAATAATAATCAATCTCAGAAGATCCCTGAGCCTCACCAAGGTCCTTCAAGGTGAGGACATTCCCTGTACACGCTTCCTCCCAGACCTTAAGAAATAGACTCATCTATCTGGATGCCTAGCAAGATAGGGTGCTTCTGACCCCAATATATCCAAATCGATTGTTTCACTCTTGGTGAGAACTTGAAAGTGACTCGAGTTTTGAGTGAGATGGCAAATGCCATAGACCCAATAATGTTAAGATATCTGAAGAAGGGTGTAAGTAAAGACTTCTTGCCCATTGTAACCTACCAAGTCAAGACCGGTGGAAAACGGATAAGACCTGCACTGACATTGCTTAGCTGTCAAGCTTGTGGGGGTAGGATTGGCGTCGCACTCCTCCCCGCCGCTATGATAGAGCTCATACATAACTACTCACTGATAATGGATGACATAATCGACCACGGCGAACTGCGGAGAGGGTTACCAACAGTCAGGGCAAGATACGGCGATACTCTGGCATTGTTGGCAGGGATGTTCCACAGAGAGGTCCTAGGCGAAATGGCCCAGGGCACCTCCCAACCAGAAGAGATGCACGCCCTTCTCGTCAACACAATTAAACAGACGATAGAGGGAGAAAGAATGGATATTCTATTTGAGCAGACTGGCAGGAGAGACCAATACATAATTGATCATCACTACACCAAGATTACGCCCAAACTCTACTTCAGACTGATCAAGAAAAAGACAGCTGAACTTATCAAAGCTGCCTGTGTGGCAGGGGCTATATCCGCTCGTGCGAGAAAGCCTTACCGTGATGCGATTTCAACATATGGAGAGAAGGTCGGTCTGGCATTCCAAGTAATTGACGATTTCCTTGACATATTCGGGGAGAAGACCGGTAAGCAGAAGGGCAAAGACGTTATTGAACATAAACTCGGCAACGCCATTATAGTGTACGCTCTGCAAGAAGTAACTTCTCACCAACATTCCCAACTAATGAGGGTACTGCGAACCGGAGAACTGGATTCAGCCAGACTCGGCCAAGCCCTCAGACTTCTTGAATCGACCGGTGTAAGGGTCAAAGTCATGAATCTAGCAAAAGCTCTGGTGAAGGACGCAAAGGAAAGCCTGGAGGCACTCCCGGAAACGCAGGCTAGACATGCTCTTGCGGAGGTGGCTGACTTTGTCGCAGCTCGCCTCTACTAGCCAAGTTTTGAAGCGCACCAATGAGACTATCAGCTAATAGCTTTCGAATCGAATCGGCCGACGGATTCCCTGGGGAGCGGGAAAACTTACACTTGGACGAATCCTATGTTAAAGGAGGCGGAGATGTCGAGTGACCTCGTCGACCAATTTGCTGGGGCCGGGTCCTATTCCGATACATGTTACGGTATCAGGTTCAAGCTGCGTCAGTCCTCTGTCTCGGATGATTGTTGCGGGCAGACCGAGCTTCTTGGCTTCTAGTTCTAAGGGGTGAATCTCGACCTCAGAATTTATCTTCAAGACAACTTTGCATTGGCCTTCGTCAATCCACCTTTTCCACCATGTCTTGTGTTCCTTCCTAGCAATCTCTGAAGCTTGGACAGATGCGTGGCCTGTCTGCGCAGCAATCTTACCTTTTCCCATCCTGAGGTCTTGTCTGACCACTATTGCCAGCTTGTATTTGATATCTGAATGCTCAGGCATCCGGCTCGACCGTCAGGCTTAACCAAGCCTCAGTTCTGCAACTTCCACTTGGCCTTCACTGTCAACGTCAATTATGTTTAGTGAGTGGCCAAGTCTTCCTCTGGTCCTTATGCTTGAGACAGTTCCTGCATTGACCAGAACTGTATTGTTGATGCGAAGTAATCTCCTCACATGCCTGTGGCCCATAAGTACGAGGTTAACGTTGTGTCGTAGAACTAGGTCGAGAATGTCTCCGGCATCCTCTAGAACATTCGTCTCGCGGCCTGAGTATGGGACGGGCACCAAGTGATGGTGGAATACAATGACTTTGACAACCTCTTTTGGTAGAGCTTTGAGGCTATCTTCCAGATAGTTCTGTCTCCTTCTGCCCAACCGCCCCTCATCCCTGTCAGGTTCCGGACTATTCATGACGAAGAACTTGCATCTGCCTTCATCAACCTCGTATTCCAAGGGGCTGACCAATTCTCGAAAGAGCGACTGTCCATAGTTCCTTTCGTCATGATTTCCAGCTGCGACGATCACTTTTGAGTTGATGTCCTTCAACTTCTCCATTGCAAGTTCATAGTCTGCCAGAACACCGTTATCAGTAAGGTCCCCTGTGTGAACTACGATGTCGGGAGCTGGGTCGAGCCTATTGATCTTCTTGGCCGCCTCGTCGAATAGTCTCTCCAAGAATTGTCCATATCTTGAGATGTGAGTATCTGATATCTGCACGATTCTACAAGTTACATCTTTCACAGTCTTCCCCTCAAACCCAGTAAATGTGCGAACTCATCCATGTATTGTGCCGACAGCTGAATCCCTGCCATTCACGTTAGGATCAAGTTTTATTTAACAACCTCTCCTAACTCAAACATGCGCGAGGTAGGTTCAAAGTACGGTTCACTACATTTCAAAATACGATGGCGTTGGCTTTGGGTGGAGAGTGGTAAACGGGACATCCTCTGACTGCCGGCAGTCAACCGATCGCTTTCGTGGGATATTGTGAGGTGGTTTTGAACGATGGGCTCAGATGAGTTTTCAGGAAAAGTGGTATCTGTTGAATTCAGTACCATAGCCCATGCTACAGAGAACCTCGAGAAGGTAGAGGCGGCTATCCTGAACATTCTTCCTTCTGAACTTCACGGTTCAATATCTCTTTCGAGAATGTATCTGAAAGGGCATCATGGTAACCCAATAGCTACGTTCGCCATGCGAATAGTGAAGGAGAAGATCGCTGAGATTGTTGTTCAGCACCTATTCACGATGATGAGTCTATCTGATAAACGTGAACTATGCCTAGAGTTTGAGAAATACTTTGATGAGGAAGGCAACTTCTACATTAGGTTGGATAAACAGGAGGCATTCAGGGGCAGGATTAAGCTGGCACGCGAAGATCCGATCAGAATCAAGATAAAAGCCAAAATGTGGCGGCGTAGTATGGAATCAGTGAGAGAGACCTTCAGAAGTCTGGGCATGATCGAATGAGAACATTCGCGGATCTCAATGTCAAACCCCCAGCCAAAGATCGCCGCGCTCAAGAGAGAATGGCTGCCACAGCGTCTAACCTGGGCTTATCCCTAGTTGGTCTACGCTTCACACCAAAAACCCCTTCCGACGAGATAGAGTACTCCGTAAAAGTATTTCGTAGTACGGGTCTAGATGTCGCGGTTGGAGTTGATCTCTCTCCAACCTCACGGAAGCAGCTCTTCAATCAACTCAGGATTCTTCGAAACAGCTTCGATATCTTGGCAGTTAGATCCGCAGATGTAAAGACGGCTGTGGTGGCAGCGCGCGATAGACGCATCGACTTGATATCATTAGAACCCCAAAACTCGTTTCGGGCGAAGCAGTCCATTTTGAGAACCTGCCGATCGGCTGTGGAGCTTGAACTCTCAAGGATCACGAGGCCACTTAACAGAGTCTCTTACGAATCGTTGAAGAGCCTTTGCCTAGAGATCGAGTTGGCAAAGAGATGCCGAATCGACTTTACCGTCTCGAGCGGGGCAACCAGTTTACTCACCATGAGGGCTCCAAGGGATATGGCTTCCTTAGTGGCGGTCCTGGGTCTGCCAAAAGAACTCTCCTTGAGAGCAGTATCAAAGGCTCCCCTAGACATGGTCAAGAGGAACCGTGAAAGGCTGTCGAGTCGATCCCTCGGCTCTGGAGTAACACTAGTGAGGCCATAGGATAGATGCGAAGGGAAAGATGGAGATATCTTCTCGTAAGGATAGCCGACGGAAAGAACTTCTCTGAAGGAGAGTTCATGTCGTCTCTAGTCGAAGTAGTGAAGGATGTCTTTGGGTTAGTCGGCCTCTCACAAATATCCCCTAGGATTGTTAAGTATGACGAATCAAGTCGAGAGGTGATTCTCAAGTGTCGGACAGAATCAGTCGACAAGCTGAGATCTGCAATTGCCTTGTTAACCCAGATAGGCGGTCAAGCAGCTGCTGCATTCGTAATACGTTCGTCAGGAACGATCCGGGCCCTTACTAGAGTGCCGAAACATCAGGGAAGGACTGACCAAGCCGCGTCCTGATGACTTGATGACCGTAGACAAATGGTCTAAGCCCTATTCCCATCGAACGACAGGCTTCCTAACAAGACCATAGATCAAGCTGGCGGCTCCCAAGGCAACAAGCGGATAACCTGCCTGGGTCAGTATACGCTCCTCCCTAGTCTCTGGAACCTTGGTCTCGAAGGTGTATCTGGCTGAAAGTGTGGCCTCCTTCTTATATTTGGGGTCGGGTCTGTTGTCGAGCAGTATGTAGAATGTTCCATTCTCGGTCGAGACAAATGTCTCATTGAATTCTTCGATCCTTTCTCGTCGCACAACATAGTTGACGTTTTTTTCTCCCACCTTCCATTTCTGATATTCATTTTCGTTCATGACGTAGAGGTCTATCTCACCCTTATTGCTTGAGTCTGGGATCCCAACTTTCCCGTCTAGGTTCACAACCCATCCCTCCTGAAGCTCTATCTCCTTCACGGCAAAGTCTCCAATCGGAGTCAGTTTTGTTTTCTCAAAGACTAGGCGTGTCTCGGTCTTCGGTACCTCTACTGTATATGTGTACGCCCCGAAGTTTATCATCAACAAGCCTATGACCACTAATGCGATTCCTCCGAAGGTTGGTGGGGCTCTCATGTTGCATCCTCACTCCATGAGGCATTCACTCTCAATGACAGGATGAGGAAACAGAGGATCGTAGGTTGACTCGTCCACTGTTGACATCGATCTCGTTTGGGAGTCTCCTAATGACCGGGGCCAGCCAGATCCTCTGATCAATAGTCAACATTCCTGTATCCAGCCAAATTCTATACCCACCTCACATATAAGGCAGATGCGGTTGACGAGCCATTGTGCGTGTCCACTATCCCCTCGTATTGGTACGGGGGTCTTGGTCAACCCTCTTCTGGCCGATCGAAAATTGCTGAGGTATTCTGTCGGATCAGGGAGGACTCGACGTCCAAATCATATTACAAAAGGTTTTTACTCAAGTTGATCATATTCCGGTAGAAAGGTTTCTAGCCCAGGTGTAGAACTTGTCTATGTTTGCAGCTCCAGGAGCCTATGACCGCGCGATCACGGTCTTCTCACCGGACGGTAGGCTTTTTCAGGTTGAGTATGCCTCAGAGACTGTGAAGAGAGGGGCAACGGTCCTCGGAATTGCCTGCAAGGAAGGTGTGGTCTTGGCGGCTGAGGAGAGGGCCGCCTCCAGACTGCAAGATCCCTCGTTCATGTGGAAGATCTTCCAGATCGACGAACATATCGGTGTAGCAGTTGCGGGCCTCAGCTGCGACGCACATATTCTCGTAGACCAAGCCAGGATATATGCACAGAGCAACAGGCTCATGTATGATGAGCCTATAGACGTCGAGATGTTGACTAGAAGAATTGGTGAGATAGAACAGCTCTATACTCAGCATGGCGGTGTTCGACCTTTCGGCATATCAATGATATTTGGCGGAGTCGATAGGAAGGGTAGCAGAGTCTTCTGGACAGACCCAAGTGGAGCCTACTTGGCCTACAAGGCCTGGTCGATAGGTGCAGGAGGCGATACCGCCAACGAGGTTCTTGAATCAGAGTATAGTGACGACCTGGCTCTTGAGGATTCGATCATGCTAGCGCTAAAATGTATGAGCAAGGTCCTAGAAGGGAAGGTGGCCCCGCAAAAGATCAGGATGGCCACTATACCGGCAGACACGAAGAAGTTCATGAAGCTCTCCAACGACGAGATCGAGAAATATCTGAAGAAGCTTGAGCCCGCCAGAAAGGCCTCTCAGAAATGAGCGGCAAATATACGACGGCGCGCATAGCTGCTGGGGGCGAAAGGTTCGAGATACTCGTCAAGCCAAACCTCGCCCTCGACTATAAAATGGGCAAGGCTATACCGATAAGTCAGATACTTGCGATAGAGGAGATATACTCAGACGCGAGTAAGGGAACTAGAGCCTCAACTGAGAAGCTTCAGAAAACCTTCGGCACAATAGAACCAGTCAAAGTTGCCGAAGAGATAATGAGGCGCGGGGAGCTCCAGTTAACTACTGAACAGAGAAGGCAACTGGTTGAGGAGAAGAAGAAGCACATAGTCACGTTCATCTCCAAGAACTGCATAGACCCACGCACAGGCACGCCCCATCCGCCTTTAAGGATCGAGCAGGCTCTCTCCCAGATCAGGATCTCCATAGACCCCTTCAAGAGTGCTGAGGAACAGTCGAAGGACATTATTGAGCTATTGAGGCCGCTAATCCCGATCAAGATGGAGCAGATGCGGGTAGCGGTCAAGATACCCTCAGAATACGCTGCAAGAGCCTACGGCGCCTTGAAGGGTTTCGGCGTGATAAGTCGGGAGGAGTGGCAGTCAGACGGCTCCTGGGTGGGGACGCTGGAGATGCCGGCAGGGCTATACGGTCCATTCATAGAGAGACTGGGGAAATTGACGCAGGGCACAATCCAGTCAAAAGTGATTAGGTAGAGGAGAAAAGCCAAACCGCCTCAATCGCCTTCCTTAATCATCTCCTCAAGTCTCGCGACATCAGTCTTGAGCTTCTCCAGCTCCTTCAATATATTCTCAATCGTCTCAATCATACTCTTTTTCTCATCTTCTCCCAAGCCTGACCGACCAGTCTAAGAATTGCCACGGGCTCGCTTATATTCTTGGGCCAACGTCCCCCCAGCTCCTTGACAACGAGAAAGACCAGCCAAACCATGAATAGCTTGATGTCCCGTGATTACTCTCGATTCAGAAGGATCGACCCGACCGCAGCGATGATAGCTGAGAAATATCTGCAGAGA
>Ga0209609_10000002_pt1 | contig 186122 bp, 168 predicted proteins | sample LakKivw325mmetaG_FD_184136 | JGI IMG/M metagenome (GOLD analysis project Ga0209609, IMG submission 184136) | Anoxic lake water microbial communities from Lake Kivu, Rwanda to study Microbial Dark Matter (Phase II) - Lake Kivu water 325m metaG... | ecosystem: Environmental > Aquatic >... | reverse complement strand
AAGTTAAGCCGGCCGTTCGAATGCCGACGCCAAACCACATCGAATATAAAAAATACCCACCGATTTATCAGACCCGGGGGGGTACCGACAGATTATGCCTTGACTTCTGATGTGCAGCTGGGGCAGCGAGTGGCCTTTATAGGGATCACTGAGAAACAGAAGGGGCATTCTTTGGTCGCAGCCGGTGCTTCCTCCGACCGTTTCATGGCGTTGATCTGACGGATCAGAAGGAATACGGCAAAAGCAACGATCAGGAAGCTTATCACAGAGTTTATGAAGATACCCATGTTGATGGTCACGGCGCCGGCAGCCTTGGCCTCGGCAAGCGTCGCGTAGGGACCGGTAATTTTACCTGCCTTGATCACCGCGAAAATGTTTGCAAAATCAACATTACCGAGCAAAAGACCGATGGGCGGCATGAGGACGTCATCCACCAGGGATTTGACGATGGTCCCGAAAGCACCGCCGATAATGATGCCCACGGCCATGTCCACGACGTTGCCGCGCATGGCAAATTCCTTGAATTCCTTAAACATTCCGTCTTCCTCCTTTTTTAAGGTATTTTTGCAGAGTTTTACTCTCACCACGCTGGTGAAAAAATTGCGTCTCATTTACCTGGGTTTATAGTACCGCATGGCATCGGGGATCAGCGATTCAATATCTCTGATCCGCGATTGCGGTGCGGGGTGGGTCGAGAGAAGCTCGGGGGGTCTGGCCCCGCCTTTCTGGTTCATCCGCTCCCACAGTGGGACGGCAGCCCGGGGATCGTATCCCGCTTTAGCCATGAGAATAAGGCCTATGTGATCGGCTTCAGACTCATGAAGGCGGCTGTAGGGAAGAAGAACACCAACCTGGGTCCCCGCGCCGTAAGCCTGCATGAATATGCTCTGGGTCGCCGCCGGCTGCGTTGACAGGGCGACGGCAAGCCCGATCCCCCCGAGCTGAGTAAGAAGCCCCTGGCTCATCCGCTCGCCGCCGTGCTTGGCAATGGCATGGGCAACCTCGTGACCCACGACGACAGCCAGCCCCGTCTCGTTTTGTGTGATGGGCAGAAGCCCCGTGTAAACGGCCACCTTCCCGCCGGGCATGCACCACGCGTTTACCACCTTGTCATCCTGGATGAGATTGAATTCCCACTTGTAATTTTTAATTTCCGATCCCAGGCCTTTCTCTTCAAGAAGATCTTCCGCTGCCGCGGCGACTCTCTTGCCCACACGCTTCACCATGTTTACCTTTTCCTGGTCCGTGGATAACTTTGCTTTCCCGATGACGGAGGAGTATTCTTGATAGCTCATGGAGATCAGTTGCGAATCGGGAACGAGGTCCAGTTGCTTGCGGCCCGTGAGGGGCACGGTGGCACAGGCATAAAGGAAAAAGAGAAGTGAGGGGATGATGATCGGAGCGAAATATAATTTAGCCATTTTTTTTCTCATTTTTTATCCTCTTACTATGGATTTTTTCTTTCAGAAAAACCGATGATTAAACGGCAGATGACATATTGCCAAGGGCGCTGACTCTTATCACCTGTGAGAGTGATTGCAGGAAAAAACGCGATGTATCGTCCAATGGAACTCTCCAAACTTTTCCTTTGGAATGGTGTTTGAGTTCACGGACAGCACTTGAACATCGCGGGTATCGCCGTTATCTATATAATACATATTCGCTATCTGTGGAAGGGGATTTTTGAATCCGGCGTATGGCAAGGGGAGCCGCCGGGCTCAGGTCTCGTTCAGGCCGTATTTCTCCCATCTCGACCGGAAGGCCTTTTCACTCATTCCAAGCAGTCGTGAGGCTTTTGAAACAACGTAATTCGTTTTCACCATGGCCTTTTTGACCAGCGCCTTCTCGAGGTCCTCGAAGTTGACGCCGCCGTCGGGAATTTCAAAATCAAAGAGAGACTCATCGGGGTTATCGGCAGAGGATTCGTCCAGGTTGAACTTTTCCCACCGGTACCAGAAGGTCTTGTAGGTCATGCCCAGGAGCTTGGCCGCCCGGGCAGCGACGTGATCCGTTTTCTTCATGGCCTTTTTCAACACGATCTTTTCAAATTCTTCGATTGAAAGACCCTCGTCGGGCAATTCGAAATCGAGAACACCTTTTTGCTGAAGCCCCCCCGTCAGTTCATCCCGGATGTCCTGGATTGAGATCGTTTCGGCATCACACATGAGGACGGCCTTTTCGATGACCGACTGCAGCTGCCTGATGTTGCCGGGCCAGTGAAAATCCGTCAGGGCCTTCGTGGCCTGGCCGTCGATCCGCCTGATTCTTTTCCCGAATTCGTGATTGTACTTCTGCAGGAAGAACTGCACGAGTTCGGGGATGTCCTCCCGCCGTTCCCGGAGGGGCGGCAACTCGATGGTGACGACCTTCAGGCGATAAAAGAGGTCTTCCCTGAATTTGTTATCCTGCATCAGCCTCTCGAGGTCTTGATTTGTTGCCGCAATGATCCGGACATCGACCTTGATGGAATCTCTGCCGCCCAGCCTCCTGACCTCCCTTTCCTGGAGGACCCGGAGGATCTTGGACTGCGTCATGGGGGGGAGATCGCCCACTTCGTCGAGGAGGATGGTGCCGCCGTTGGTCGCCTCAAAGAGGCCTATCTTGCGGGAACTGGCCCCGGTAAAGGCGCCGGGTTCATACCCGAAGAGCTCGCTTTCGAGAAGGGTTTCCGGTATGGCCGCGCAGTTGATGGCGGTGAAAGATTTTGCCGCGCGCTGGCTGTTGAAATGGATCGCGCGGGCAATGAGTTCCTTGCCCGTTCCGCTTTCGCCGAGGATGAGAACCGTCGCGGAGCTGTGCGAGACCTTCTTGATGACCCGGACGACATCCTCGATGGCCTTGGACTTACCGACGATGCCCTCGATTTTGAATTTGTCCATGAGGGCCTGCTGTAGTTCCAGGTTTTTTCGAAGGAGTTCCGTCCGTTCCAGGGCCCGCCGCACCGTCATGATGACCACGTCCCTGTCGAGGGGTTTCGTCATGTAGTCGAAGGCCCCTTTCTTCATAGCCTCAACGGCCGAGTCGATGGTACCAAAAGCCGTCATAATGAGGACCGTCGGGGCCTCTTCCCTGGCCATTAATCTCTCCAGAAGCTCGATGCCGTCCATTCCCTTCATCTTCAGATCGGTCAGGACCAGATCGGGATTGTAGGTCCGGTTGAGCCTGAGGGCTTCTTCGCCGGACGATGCGGTAAGGGTTTCGTATTCCGCATCCGTCAGGATGGTTTTCAGGATGTCCCGCTGAAGGGGTTCGTCGTCAACGACGAGAATCACGGCCATAGTCGTCTGGATACTCCTACTGGATGTAAACGGGAAGGTCAGTTGCCCGCGACGGGAAAGGTGATGGAGACTTCACTTCCCTTGCCCTCCGAACTCAGCATGTCAATCTTCCCGCCATGTTCTTCGATGACCCTCTTCGTGATCGCAAGGCCCAGCCCGAGGCCGTTGCTCTTTGTGGTGAAGAAAGGTTCGAATATTTTTTCGAGGTTTTCCTGCGGAACACCCGCACCCGTATCAGTGATCTGCAGGTTGAATTTCCCGTTGCCTTTCGCTGTTTTGAATGTCAGTGTGCCGCCCTCCGGCATGGCCTGAAAGGCATTGGTCACAATGTTAAAAAGACAGGTCTTCATCAAATCGAAATCGAGCATCAGCTCCGGTAGAAAATCGTAGTTTTCGATAATCTGGACGTGCTCGGTGTCCGCCTTGGCCTTGATGATTTCCACGATGTGCGAGAGGAGCTGCTTCGTATCTACGGGCTGCAAACTCAGGCGAAGCGGTTTTCCGTAATCCAGAAAATCACTGACAAGCTTGTCGAGTCTGTGAACTTCCTGCTTCATGGAGGAGATCAGGTTTTCAAAATTTTTCTTCTGCGTGTCGTTGGCAGGGTAATATTTTTCCTTGAGATGGTCGATGGAGAGACTGATGTAGTTCAGGGGGTTGCGGATTTCGTGGGCGATTCCCCTGGCGAGCTGTCCCACCGCCGAGAGGTGTTCCGCTTCCCGGAGTCGCTCCTCGAGCCTTTTTTCCTCTTTCAGCTTCCGCACCATGTAGTTGAAGCTCTCGTTGAGTTCCCCGATCTCGTCCTTTCGGTCCACCGTCAGATTCTGGTCGAGATCACCGGCGGCGACTTTCTTCGCGGCCTCGACGACGTTGTGGATGGGTTCCGTGTATTTCAAAGCCAGAAAGATGGAGAGGGCGATTCCCAGGGTAAAGACGAGCAGGGTGGCACCGATCCTCTTGAGCGTATTGATTTTGAGCTGCTCGGAGAAATTATCCGCGTTGATCTGGAGATGGACGTAGCCGTAATGGGCCTCCCCGGCAATGACGGGGATGATGACGTTGTAAGTCTTGCCCTCTTCATCGACGGCCCGATCACCGAGTTCGGCCTTGATGATCAGCTCTTTCTTCTTGGGACCGACTGGGGTGCCCACGCTCTTGGGATTGGTGCTCGCGATGATTTCATCTTTGTTACTGATGATGGAAATTTCCTTGATGCCCTTGGACTTGAGGGACTTGAGATACTGTCTCAGTCGCATCTCGTCGGTTGCCCCGCTTCCCGTGACCTCTTCGACGCCGACCTGGATCGCCTGTGTGAGCTCGACGATCTGCGTTTCCAGCTGTTTCTCCAGCGCGCGCTCGGACTGCACGTAAATGATAAACAGCACCGAAAGGAGCAGGGCACTCAGGCAGAGCATCATGAAGACGAGCTTCTTGTTGAGCGATAGATTCAGGAAAAATTTCTTGAACATGATCCCGTGGCCTTGTGTTGAAAGTACCAGAAAGAATTCTTGTATCGAGTTTCTTTAGCACCAAAAAGGGGGGCTGTCAATTGCGGCAACGGGATGCAAGTGACCGATCATGCATGGTTTTGATGGGTGGGATCGGGCTTACCCGGACGAGGGGAGCCCCCACCGGCGTTTCGGTTCCGGGCTTCGATTCAGGAAGCACTGATGCCGGGAATTTGTTTTTCAATGTTTGACAAGGACAGAACCCATTATCTATAATCCCCCACCGGGCACACCAGTGGCGGCATCGAACTCCCGGTGCTCCCGTCTGACCGCTGAGAGAGAATTTTTTTAGTTAACGATATGTATGACAAGATAAAAATTCTAATCAATGATCCCGAAGAGAAGCTCGGTTATCCCTATATCATTCTGAGGGAGTCCCTCAAGTCCTTCAAACGGAACAATGGCCTGGAGACTTCGGCCACCCTTGCCTTTTTCGGCTTTTTTTCCCTGATCCCGCTTCTGATTCTTATCGTTTATCTTCTCAGTAACGTTATTCTCTCCTCCCAGGTGGCCGCGAAGGAGATCGAGCAGCTCACCGAGCAGATCTTTCCCGCCTATCACAAGGTTCTTCTCAAAGAGGTCTATGCCGTGGCCAGGCAAAAGACGTGGGGCCTTCTCAGCATCGTCGCGCTTTTCTGGGCGGTCACCCCACTGGCATCATCTCTGAGATTTGCTTTTCTGAAGATTTTCAAGGAAGAATGGGATGCGCCGTACTGGAAGGACAAACTGGTCAATGCCTTCGCCGTCTTCATCATCCTGGTTCTTTTCATCGGCGTAGTCCTCGGTGAAACCGTTTACGCCTCCCTCATGACGCCCTACACAAAGAGCCCGAGCTTCCTCTTCCGTGTTTTCAGCCTGATCGCGACGCCGATCCTCACGACCCTGGTCATCATGCTTTTTTATCTCATTTTCTGTCCCGTCAAGCTGAAGTTTACGAATCTCCTGGTCGGTTCATTCATCACGGCAGCGCTGTGGCTGACCACGAAACCGATCTTTCTCCTCTTTCTGAAGTTCAACCCCAATTACGGCGTCACCTTCGGTTCCCTGAAGGCGATCTTCATACTCATCATCTGGGTGTATTATCAGTTTGTCGTCATTCTTTTCGGGATGGAGATCATGGCCAACATTCGCAGAAGGGAAACCCTTCTGCTTTCGGGTCTTCTGCAGAAGTCCATCCCGGTGAGAAAGGGGCCCAGAAGGATCTTGGACCGGTTTGCCGGATCCTACAGCCGGGGTGAGGTTGTCTGTAGGGAAGGGGAGGAAGGTTTTGATATGTTCTACATCCTCAGCGGGGCCGTGGAGATCAGGAGGAAAGAAAAGGCACTGCGGGTGATGAAAGAGGGGGAGTATTTCGGAGAGATGGCCATGCTGCTCCGTACGCCGAGGACGGCAACGGTGATCGCCCTGGAGGACGACACGCGCCTCATCAAGATACGGGAAGATAATTTCGAAACCATCCTGCGAGAGAACCCAAAAATTGTTCATTCGATCCTGAAAGAAATGGCAGAGAGGGTGAAAAAAACGAATGAACTTCTCGAGGGGATCGAACGGGAGAAGGGCGGTCAGGGGTGAGAAACCGCCCGGTCCGGAGGGACGGAATCCGGCAGGGCGTATCAAAAGAGAAGGAGAAGGAGCGAGAGGAATGAAAATCGCCATTTCATCAACGGGACCGGATCTGACGGATCTGGTGGACCCGCGTTTCAGCCGCTGTTCTTTCTATGTCTTCGTGGACATGGAAACAGGCGAGTTTCAGGTTATTGAAAACACGGGTGCCCGCGCCCAGTGAGTGACCCGGGGAACGGCTACCGGGAATCTCGTAGCCGGACATCGGGTGGACGCGGTGCTTACGGGGCATATCGGTCGCAAGGCCACGAAGGCACTCCAGACGGCCGGCGTGAAAATATACCTCGGCGCTTCGGGGACGTTGAAATCAGCCATCGATGCTTTCAGCGGGGGAAAGCTCGAAGAGAAGCTCTAGTATGGAAAGACCAACGGAAATGAAGCTTCATTCTTTCTTGACCCTGGACCCGATCCCCTAGACCCTCTGTTCATCTGTTAAAAGGAATGCTCCAGCCCGGGAAACTGGCCCGCCCTGACCTCCTGCACGTATTGCTTTACGGAGGCCTTGATCTCGACATTCAGATTCGCATATTTCTTGACGAACTTCGGCGTGAACCGTTCGAAGAGTCCCAGCATGTCGTTGATAACGAGAACCTGTCCGTCGCAGTGAATGCCTGCGCCGATGCCGATCGTGGGGATTTCGAGGGATTCCGTGATGTCCTTCGCGAGCCCTGCAGGGACGCATTCCAGAACGAGGGAAAAGGCGCCCGCTTCCTGAAGGATCTTGGCATCTTTCATGATCTTCTGGGCCGCCTTTGCCTCTTTGCCCTGTACCTTGTATCCCCCGAGCTGGTGGACCGACTGGGGCGTCAAACCCAGGTGGGCCATCACCGGGATACCCGACGAGGTCATCCTGCGGGTGACTTCGGCCACCTCCTCGCCGCCCTCCAGCTTCACTCCGTGGGCCATCCCCTCCTTCAGGAACCGACCGGCGTTTTCGACGGCCTTCTCGACGGAGGACTGGTAGGACATGAAGGGCATGTCACCGATGACCATCGCCCGTTTGGTTCCCCTGGCCACGGCCTGGGTATGCCGGATCATGTCGTCCATCGTGACGGGGATGGTGCTTTCGTAACCCAGGACGACCATGGCGAGGGAGTCGCCCACCAGAAGGATGTCCACGCCCGATTGATCGAGCATGGACGCCATGGCAAAGTCGTAGGCCGTCAGCATGGTGATCTTTTCTTTTTTCTGTTTCATCTGCCGGACGACGGCGGTCGTGACACTGGTGATCTTGCTCTGTGTGCTCATTTTGATCTCCCTCCCGTAAGAAGCGTTTTAATTTCCTGAACCCTCTCCAGTGAGAGCGTTCCTTTCTTGAACCCCACATCGGCCGCCTGAAGGCCCAGGGTCCTGTATAGGAATTCGAGTTCGGGGATTTTCTCGTTGAAAACCGCCAGGTGCTTTTTCAGTGTGCCGACATCGCCGCGGCTTATGGGTCCCGTCAGCGACTGGACGGTCCCTTTCGCTTCGATATTCCGGATAGTCCCCCGGACCAAAGGCCAGAAGGCCCGCAGGGCATCGTCACTACTGAGACCGATTCGCAGGTAGATGCCTTCGACGAGATGCATCAGGGTGACGAGGTAGTTGGAGGCCATGCACGCCGCCGCGTGGTACAGGGGTTTGTCCTCATCGGCAATGATAAAAGCTCTCCCGCCCAGGTCTTGAACGATCCGCAGGGCCCACGCCTCGCTGTCCCCGTCGGCGGTGACGCCGAAAGAACTCCCCGGGATGTTTTCGATGGCATTTTTGACATCGGCGAAGGACTGGATCGGGTGGATGCAGGCCACGGAGGCACCCGCTCTCTTAGCGGGCTGAAGGACATCCAGCCCACAGGCACCGCTCATGTGCACGACCTTCTTCCCCGGATCGATGGCTCCTTCCCGGGTAATCCTTTCACAGACGGGGGCGATGGCGTCGTCGACAGTCGTAATCAGGACGATGCGTCCCCGTCTGGCCGCTTCCGTGTAGTCCACAAAGGCCGTGCCGCCGGTGAATTCCGCACCTTTTGACACGGACTCGATGGAGCGGGCAGCCACGGCGGCAATGGGGTAGCCGGCGCCTCGAAGGAAAAAGCCGACGGCCGTGCCCACTTTGCCGAGGCCGAGAATGGCGACGGCATCCTTTGCGCTTTCCCCTTTCGCTGAACGATCTATCATCCCTTCTATTCCCGTAAAAACAAAGAGGCCTTCCAGACTGCACAGGAAGGCCTCTTGAAGCCGGTATCTCCGTATGTTCTTCAAACCTTCCGTCTCAGTCCGAACCTCAGTGGATCCAAGCGGATGGTTTGAACTATCACAGATAATCGAAAACCGTCAATGAAAATAAGATTTCCATGCCCGCACACCCCCTTTTGACTCTTGTAATCCCACGGGGGATTATATATATTTTCTGAAGAAAATTATATTTTTACATGGCGGGGAGCCCCATGAAAGCGATTGATCTCATGGTCTTTGATTTTGACGGAACCCTGGTGAGTTCCGGCGAGGATATTGCAACCTCCGTGAATCTGATGCTCCGGGACCTCGGTCTTGAGACGCTTGAAAGGGAAAAGATCATCGGTTTTGTGGGTGACGGCGTCACAAAGCTGATCGAAAGGACCCTTGGGGAGGAGCATCGGGACCTCTTTGACAATGCCCTCTCGACGTTCAAGGCCCTCTATGCGGAACACCTGCTGGACACGACGGGGCTCTATCCCGGGATCCGGGAGATCCTTCAGCATTTCCACAACAAACGAAAGGTGATTCTGACGAACAAGAACTACGCCTTTACGATGACGATCGCGAAGGCTTTGGGGCTGGAGGCGCATTTCGATGACATCATCGCCGGCGACTCGACGCCTTACTTCAAGCCCGATCCCCGGCTGATCCTACCGCTCATGGACCGTTTCCGGGCTGGTGCGGACCGCACGGCCGTGATCGGGGACAGCACACAGGATATCCTCCTGGCGAGAAACGCAGGGGCGCTGAGCTGCGCCTTTCTAAACGGCCTGGTTCCGCGCGATACCCTGCTGATCCTGAAACCGGATTACACGTACGAGAGCATCAACGAATTAAAGTTGTATTTCAAATGAAACTTCTCCCCAAGATTGAAAGGACGATCAAAAAGTACGGCATGCTCCGGCCCGATGACAGGGTCCTTGTGGCCGTCTCCGGCGGGCCGGACTCCGTTGCCCTTCTTCGTGCCCTGCAGCGACTTTCCGGGAAATGGCGCGTCCGGATCGGCGGCGCCTATTTCAATCACGGGCTTCGCGGTGCGGAGTCCCGGGCGGAGGAAGCCTTTGTCGAGAATCTTTTTCAAAGACTCGCCATCCCCCTGGAAAAGAGGCGCATGGATCCCCGGCTTCGAGATAAAAAGACAGGCGGGAATCTCGAAGAAATCTGCCGGGAGGCGCGCTATCGCTTCCTCGAATCCACCCGGAGAAAGTTCGGCTTTGACAAGGTCGCGCTGGGCCACAATCGCAGCGATCAGGTCGAAACCGTCCTCATGCACCTCCTCAGGGGGAGCGGTCTCGAAGGGATGAAGGGAATGCTTCCCGTAAGAGACGATATCTACATCCGACCGCTTCTGGAGGCGACCCGGGAGGAGCTCATCCTTTTTCTCAAAGAGGAAAAGCTCGGTTATGTCCTGGACAGCACCAACGAATCGGAAGCATTCCATCGAAACCGGGTTCGTCACCATCTCCTCCGGGACGTTCTCAGGAGCTACAACCCCTGCGTCGAAGAAAATATCGCCCATCTGGCCGATATCATTCGCGAGGAAAATGATTACATTAATACCGTCGTGGACGGCCTCGTCTCCCAATGGGGCATCGGGGGCGATGGAAACACCCTCCGGGTGAGAACGGAGGACCTGAAAGGACTTCATCAAGCCATGCAGAAAAGGATGATCCTCAGGCTTCTTCAGCTTCGGGCGCGGACGAAGAAGGGATTCGGCTATACCCACGTCCAGGCCGTTCAGGGCCTCCTGAATGAAGGCACAACGGGGAAGGTCCTCCATCTGCCGGGGGGGGTCCGGGTTCAGCGTGACTACGGCAGGCTCGTGATGACCACCGCTGACAGGGGGGCGAAGGAACTCTCTCAAAAGCGAAAAGACCGGCGAGGGTCCGGGGTCGCGAAAGAATTTTCATACGGCGTTCGCGTACCCGGGTCGATCAAGATTGCGGAACTCGGCCTGACGCTGAAATTCGGTCTCGTCAAGACAGACGAGGTCCGGTTCGGTTCCGGTAAGAGGGCCTACATGGATTACGACCGGATCACGCCGCCGGTTATGGTGAGAAACGTCCGCCCCGGCGACAGGATTCAGCCCCTGGGCATGAGGGGTCGCAAGAAGGTCAAGGACCTCTTCATCGATGAAAAGATTGCGAGGGACGAGAGAGGTCGGCTTCCCATTGTCGTTGACCGGGATTCCATCCTGTGGATCCCGGGCGTGAGGCTGTCGGATAGAGTGAAGATCGGGGACAGGACGAAGAGCGTTTTGAAAATAGAAATTAATTGATATTCAAGGAGTTCTGTTGTAATTCAATTTCCATTGGATAGACCCATTTCCTACGGAAAGAACATCTATTTTATAGAAAAGGAGTATACCTGTTGAATCCACTTCAGAAAAATATAGCTCTCTGGCTTGTGATCAGCTTGATCTTTGTAATGCTCTATCATCTGTTCAGCCAGCCCAAAGACTCATACGAGAACATCATATTCAGCGATTTTATCACGTCCGTTGAAAACGGGCAGGTCCTGGAGGTGAGCATCCAGGGTGACAACATTTCAGGGAAATTCCTGAACGGGAAGAGCTTCAAGACTTACGCCCCCAAAGATTCCGGTGTGGTTCCTCTCCTGAAGCAGAAGGGGGTCCGGATCGCGGCCAAGCCCGCGGACGATTCCCCCTGGTACCTGACGGTTCTCGTGTCGTGGTTCCCGACGATCCTCCTCATCGCTATCTGGATCTTCTTCATGCGGCAGATGCAGGCGGGGGGAGGGAAGGCCATGTCGTTCGGCAAGAGTCGTGCGAGGCTTCTGACGGAAAGCTCGAAGAAAGTGACTTTTGATGACGTGGCCGGGATCGACGAGGCGAAGTTCGAACTGCAGGAGATCATCGATTTTCTCAAGGATCCGAAAAAATTTACGCGGCTCGGCGGGAGAATTCCCAAAGGCGTCCTTCTGGTCGGTCCCCCCGGGACCGGGAAGACCCTGCTGGCCCGCGCGATTGCCGGCGAGGCCGGCGTGCCCTTCTTCAGTATCAGCGGCTCCGACTTTGTCGAGATGTTTGTCGGCGTAGGCGCGTCCCGCGTCCGGGATCTGTTCACCCAGGGGAAGAAAAACGCCCCCTGCATCATCTTCATTGATGAGATCGATGCCGTCGGCCGGCATCGCGGTGCGGGGCTCGGCGGCGGGCATGACGAGCGGGAACAGACGCTGAACCAGCTCCTCGTTGAGATGGACGGTTTTGAGTCCTCCGAGGGCGTCATTCTGGTGTCGGCGACGAACCGGCCCGACGTTCTGGATCCGGCTCTTCTGAGGCCGGGGCGCTTCGACCGGCAGGTCGTCGTTCCCCTCCCGGACGTCAAAGGCCGGGAGAAGATTCTGGAAGTTCACACGCGGAAGATGCCCCTTGAAGATAATGTCAGTCTTGCCGTGCTCGCCAGGGGCACGCCCGGCTTTTCAGGGGCCGACATCGAAAACCTGGTCAATGAGGCGGCCCTTCACGCCGCCCGGACATCCAGAGACCAGATCACCATGAGCGACCTAGAATTTGCCAAGGACAAGGTGCTCATGGGGACGGAGCGCAGAAGCATGGTCATCAGCGACGATGAAAAAAGAATTACGGCCTACCATGAGTCCGGCCATGCCCTCGTGGCGAGGCTTCTGCCCGGGACGGACCCGATTCACAAGATCACCATCATCCCGAGGGGAAGGGCTCTGGGACTCACGCAACAGCTGCCCATCGATGAAAAGCATACCTATCCGAAAAAGTACCTCATCAACAACATCTCCATCCTTCTCGGGGGGAGAGCCGCCGAGGAACTCGTATTAAAGGATTTCACGACCGGTGCCGGAAACGACATCGAACGGGCAACAGCCCTGGCCCGGAAGATGGTCTGTGAGTGGGGCATGAGTCACGAAATGGGCCCATTGAGTTACGGCAAGAAGGAAGAGCAGATCTTTTTGGGCAGGGAGATCGCCACGCACAAGGATTACAGCGAGGAGACGGCCCGGAAGATTGACCGAGAGGTCGGCACCATCGTGATGGAATGTTATGAGCAGGCCAAGACGCTTCTGGCCAATCACATCGACAAGCTCCACAACATCGCCGGCGAGCTGATCAAGAAGGAAGTCCTCAATGCCGATGAACTCGACCAGGTCATCAGCGGCAGGACCGGGGATGAAACGAAAGAGGCCCTTCACTGAGAAGATCCTCCTCCCCCCTCCTTACCCATTCCGTTCCGACATCGTTCCAGGAGAAGCGACAGGGTGCGTCTCAACGCACCGTTTTTTTAAAGCCCGATGAGGGGGTCGATATTTGAGATACCTTCAAATCTCATCGCTCGCAGAGGCCGTCCGGAGCCTGAAAGAAATCGGGGTCGATCCTTACGGAATTGAAGCCATGGTGCCGAAAATGTCAGGGATGAATATTCGGCTCGATGATCTCAAGCCCGCGGTGGCGAACATCATCAAACAGGAGATGCTTTCTCTGGGCGGCGACGCCGCCGTTTCCAGGGGGGCGATTGACTGCACGGTCCGCCGAACGGACGTCATCCTCATGGGAACGGAAAAGCAGATCGCGCGATTCACGGAGAAGATCTCCCATCAACCCCTCGGTTTACGAAAACTGGCCTCAGCCATCGGAGATCTTATCTCCAACCTCCGAAGGGACGTCTTTGTCCTGAAAACGCCGAGAAGGAAGATCACCATTGCCGGCCGGACCTTGATCATGGGGATCATCAATATGACCCCGGATTCTTTCTCCGATGGCGGCCGGTTCAAGAGCATCGATGAAGCCGTGGATCACGGGGTGAGGCTCGAGGAAGAGGGAGCGGATATTCTCGACATCGGCGGGGAGTCGACCCGCCCGGGGTCGACGCGGGTGAGCCGCAAGGAGGAAATCAAGCGGGTAGTCCCCGTCATTGAGAAACTGAGCCATCGTATCCGCATTCCGGTTTCCGTGGATACCATGAAAGCGGAAGTTGCACGGGTCGCCATGGATTCGGGATCTGAGATCATCAATGATATCAGTGCTATGCGTTTTGACAGAACAATGCTTGAGGTGGCGGCGGAAAGTCAGGTCCCGGTCATTCTTATGCACATGAGGGGCACTCCCAGGATGATGCAGGAAGGGGATCTTCGTTACCGCTCCCTGATGGGGGAGATCCTTCGGTTTCTGGGCGAGCGGATAGAAAAGGCCGTAGCCGGAGGGGTGACCAGGGAAAATATTATCGTTGATCCGGGTATCGGTTTTGGTAAAAAGGCAGAAGATAACCTCAGGATCATCCGGCATCTGCGTGAATTGAAGACGCTGGGACGGCCTATTTTGCTGGGACCTTCCAGGAAAGCATTCATCGGGAAGGCCACGGGAGTTAAAATACCCGCAGAGCGGATCGAAGGAACAGCCGCAGCCGTGACGGCCGCCATCATGAACGGCGCGAATATTTTGAGGGTCCATGACGTCGGATTCATGAAGAGGGTTTCGGCCATGGCTGATACCCTGTCGAGGGATTGAAATGATTTATGGTATCGGGATCGACCTGGTGGAGATTCAACGGATTGAAAGAGCGCTCAAACGGTGGGGGGAGCGATTTGAAAAAAGGGTCTTCTCGGATGGGGAGGTGGCTTATTGCAGGAAGCACGTGCGGGCCCCTGTCCACTATGCCGGGCGGTTTGCCGCCAAGGAGGCTTTCATCAAATCCCTCGGCGGCCTCCGGGGCCTGACCATGAAAGATATCGAGGTCCTGAACGATGACGCGGGAAAGCCGGCCTTCAGCCTGAATGCCGCCGTTAAAAGGGCGTTGAAAGAACGGGGCGTTCGTCACGTCGCCCTGAGCGTGACTCACACCGATCATTATGCCTCTGCCCTGGTCGTCATGGAGGCATGAGTCACGCTGGATGAAAAATATTTCTTTTCTTTCTTCGAGAGAAAATGTAAGGGACACCTCCATGGGGGAAGGCGCATTCACCCTGGAGATGGTATCGAAGCGTGCCGAGGACACCTTTCGCCTGGGGGAGACGCTGGGTCGGTGCCTTTCGCCCGGTGATGTGGTTGCCCTCATGGGAGAACTGGGCTCGGGAAAGACCTGCATGACCCAGGGGATCGCCCGGGGCATGGGCGTGTCCGCAAGCTATCGCGTGACGAGCCCCACCTTCACGCTGATCAACGAATACCCCGGGGACATCACGTTGTACCACCTGGATGTGTACAGACTTTCAGGGCCGGTGGATCTCGAAGACCTGGGTTACGAGGAATATTTTTACGGGGACGGTGTTGTCGTCATCGAGTGGGCTGAAAAAATCGAAAGTGTACTGCCGGTCGAAAAATGCTTTATCGTCCACCTCCGGTACGTCGACGAGAACACCAGGGAAATAAAGATATCCGGCCCGGCGGACAGGATGGCGAAGATCTCGCAAGCGTTATCCCAAGGAGGTTTCATATAGATGGGTCTCATTGTACAGAAATACGGGGGGACATCGGTCGCCGATCTCGAAAAAATCAGGAATGTGGCGGAGAGGGTGATCCGGACGAAGGAAGCGGGGAACAAGCTGGTGGTCGTGCTTTCGGCCATGGCCGGAGAAACGGATCGGCTCATCGGTCTTGCCCACGGGGCCTCGGACCGGCCGGATGAGAGGGAATACGACGCCCTGATCGCGACGGGCGAGATGATCACGGTCGCGCTCCTGGCCATCGTGCTCAACAAGATGGGTCACCGGGCGAAGTCCTTTTTGGCCCACCAGGTGAAAATCTGCACGGACTCGGCACACGCGCGGGCCAGGATTTTGAAGGTTGACACGAAGGACATCGCGGAGGAACTGAAAAAAGACGGGATCGTCGTGGTGGCCGGATTCCAGGGTGTCGATGCCAAGAATGATATCACCACGCTGGGCAGAGGCGGATCCGATACCAGTGCCGTTGCCCTTGCCGCAGCGTTGAAAGCCGACGTGTGCGAGATTTACACCGATGTCGAAGGTGTCTACACCACCGATCCGAATCTCTGCAGCAAGGCCATCAAACTCTCAAAGATCTCCTATGACGAGATGCTCGAGATGACCAGTGCGGGGGCGAAGGTTCTTCATCCGCGGTCGGTGGAACTGGCCAAGAAATACAACGTCCCCGTCTTCGTGAGGTCATCCTTTAATGATGATGTGGGAACACTGGTGACGAAGGAGGATAGCGAAATGGAAGAGGTCGTCGTTTCGGGGGTGAGTTATGACAGGGATCAGGCAAAGGTGACGGTGGTCCACGTTCCGGACAGACCGGGAATCGCCGCACGCCTTTTCACCCCGCTTTCCGACAAAAATATCCCGGTGGATATGATCATCCAGAATGCCAGCATCGATGCCTTCACCGATCTTTCCTTCACCGTCTCGAGAAAAGACATCCGGGAGGTCAGGCGGATGATTGAGGTCGCGGCCAAGGAGGTCGGGGCCCAGGGCGTTCAATACGATGAGAATATCTCGAAGGTTTCGATCGTCGGGGTCGGGATGAGAAGTCATGCCGGTGTGGCGTCCCGGATGTTTTCCGCGCTCGCGAGCGAGGGGATCAATATCCTGATGATCAGCACATCGGAGATCAAGATCTCTTGCGTCATCGAGGCGAAATATACGGAACTGGCCGTCATGGTCCTGCACGATACCTTCGGGCTCGAAAAGTTGAAATAGGCGCCTCGACGCGCCGGATCCACTGACCCTATAAGCGCTTCCTCATCGAGCAATGAAAACACGGGATCAAATACGCGGGGCAGCGGTTATCGTCATGATAACGGTTGTCCTTTGTTTTTTTAGGAGCATGGCCCCCGTTGTTTTTTCCGGACCGACGGCCGGCCGGCCGCCTTACAGTGATGAAAAAAGCGGATCGGTGATCGTGGAGCTCGCAGGTCAGACGGAGCACCGCGGCACCTATTTCATCCCGGAAGGATCGAGCGTTTTGGATTTCATGGTGATGGTCGGACTCGGCACGGAATTGGAGCCGAGCGGTGCGAATTTGAATGGGCGACTGAAGAACGCTTCGGTGGTCACCATCCGGACCGCCGATCACGCGAGTATTTCCTCCGTGACCGTCCAAAGGATGAGCGGGGCGAAGAGATTCGCCCTCGGTCTTCCGATGGACCTGAACTCGGCCACGACTGACGAGCTGGAACTCGTGCCGGGCATCGGGGAGAAGACTGCGACGAGGATTATCGAATACCGGCAGGAGGCAGGCGGATTCAGGAAAATCTCTGAGCTCCGGTCCATCAGGGGGATCAAGGACAAAAAATTCGCGGCCCTAAGGCCATATTTCATCGTCGAGTGAGTGAAGGGCCGGCATTCGACGCCCCCCACCAGACATTTTCGCAAAAACACTCTCCTTCCGGCGCCGTTTCTGAAAACCTCACAGCCTCTGTGAAACATCATACGATACTTGACAGGGTGTGTTGAACCCATCGATATGGAACGATATTATTACTTCATTTGTTGAAAGTTTTTTAAAAAGCCCTGTCGGATAAAAAGGTATGCAGCAGTCCGTTTTGACAGGGAAAAACAAAGACGATTCGCCTTGACAACGCCAGGACGCTCCCTTATATTCCAGCAGCTTTGATGCGCAGTGGACTGTAACCCCCCCTTTTTTTTTAGGTTAAAAATAGAAAAGGATTCATTTATGCCGAAACGCAAGGACATCAAGAAGGTCATGATCATCGGATCAGGGCCGATCGTCATCGGCCAGGCCTGCGAGTTCGACTACTCGGGCACCCAGGCCTGCAAGGCCCTCAGGAAGCTCGGATACGAAATCGTACTCGTCAATTCAAACCCGGCTACGATCATGACCGACCCCGGCATGGCCGACGTGACGTACATCGAGCCTCTGAATCTCCAGAGCATGATCGAGATCATCGAAAATGAACGACCCGATGCCATACTGCCGAACCTCGGAGGCCAGACGGGTCTCAACCTGACCTCGGAGCTCCACAAAAGGGGTATTTTGGAGAAATACGGTGTGCAGGTCATCGGCGTGCAGGTCGACGCCATTGAGCGCGGCGAGGACCGCATGGCCTTCAAGGAGACCATGAATCGCCTCGGCATCGAGATGCCCCAGAGCGAGATCGCCTACAGCGTCGAGGAGGCCGAAGCGGTGGCCGCAAGGCTGGGATATCCCGTCGTAATCCGCCCGGCGTACACCATGGGCGGAACGGGCGGCGGGCATGTCTACAATCCTGAGGAGTTTCGAATCGTAGCCGCCAGAGGCCTGGCAGCGAGCCTGGTGGGGCAGATCCTCGTCGAGGAGTCCGTTCTGGGATGGGAAGAACTGGAACTCGAGGTTGTTCGCGATGCCAAGAATCAGATGATCACGGTCTGCTTCATCGAAAACGTGGATGCCATGGGCGTGCACACGGGCGACTCATACTGCACCGCGCCCATGCTGACCATCAGCGAGGATCTCCAGAAGAAGCTCCAGAAATATTCCTATGACATCGTCGAGGCCATTCAGGTCATCGGTGGAACCAATATCCAGTTCGCCCACGACCCCAAGACGGGGCGTGTCGTCGTCATTGAGATCAACCCGAGAACATCCCGATCCTCGGCCCTGGCGTCGAAAGCCACGGGATTCCCCATTGCCCTCATCTCGGCCATGTTGGCGGGGGGGCTCACCATGGACGAAATCCCCTACTGGCGCGAGGGAACCCTCGAGAAGTACACGCCCTGGGGGGACTACGTCGTCGTGAAGTTCGCGCGCTGGGACTTCGAGAAATTCCCCGGTGCCGAGGACAAACTGGGCACCCAGATGAGGGCCGTCGGCGAGGTCATGAGCATCGGGAAAACCTACAAGGAGGCTTTCCAAAAATCAATCCGCTCACTGGAGAAAGGCCGGTACGGCCTCGGCTTCGCAAGGGACTTCAACGTGAAAACACTTGAGGAGTTGATGGATCTTCTCGTGGAACCCTCCAGCGAACGCCAGTTCATCATGTACGAGGCCCTTCGGAAGGGAGCAACGGTGGATGAGCTCTTCCGAAAAACACACATCAAGCACTGGTTTATCGGGCAGATGAAGGAACTCGTCGAACTGGAGGAGGAGATCCTGGCATACAAAAACAGGGTGCTGCCCGAGCAGCTCCTCGTCCGGGCCAAGAAGGACGGTTTCGCCGACCGGTACCTGTCCCAGATCTTGGGGATCCCCGAAGAGAAGATCCGCGCAAGGCGCATCGGCCTCGGCGTGGTCGAGTGCTGGGCCGCCGTTCCGGTATCCGGCGTTGAGGATGCCGCGTACTACTACTCCACCTACAATGCGCCAGACAGGGTGGCCACGACAGCAAACCGCAAGGTGATGGTGCTCGGCGGCGGCCCGAACCGGATCGGGCAGGGGATCGAGTTTGATTACTGTTGCGTCCACGCGGCCTTTGCGATTCGTGATGAGGGCCTGGAATCCATCATGGTGAACTGCAACCCCGAGACCGTCTCCACGGACTACGACACCTCCGACAAGCTCTACTTCGAACCCCTCACGGTGGAGGACGTCCTTGCCATCTATGAGAAAGAGAAGCCCGAGGGCGTCATCGTCCAATTCGGCGGTCAGACACCACTCAATATCGCCGGCGAGCTTGCCGGAGCGGGGGTCAAGATTCTCGGGACGTCCGTGGACACGATCGATCTTGCCGAAGACCGCGACCGCTTCCGCAATATGATGGAACGCCTCGGCATCCCCATGCCCGACTCGGGAATGGCGAGCACCATAGAAGAAGCCCTGGCCATCGCAAAAAATCTGGGCTACCCCCTCATGGTGCGACCCTCCTACGTGCTGGGCGGGCGCGGCATGGAAGTCGTCCATGACGAAGAGATGCTGCAGCGCTATGTGAAAAACGCCGTTGGTGTGACACCGGACCGTCCGATTCTCATTGATAAGTTCCTGGACAACGCTATCGAGTGCGAGGCTGACGCCGTCTCCGACGGAGAGGACACCTTCGTTCCCGCCGTTATGGAGCACATCGAGCTGGCGGGAATCCATTCCGGCGATTCCGCCTGCGTCATCCCCCCGATCAGCATCCCGGCGCGCCACGTCGACACCATCGTCGAGTACACGAGCAAGATCGCCAGGGAATTGAGGGTCGTGGGCCTCATGAACATGCAGTACGCCATCTCGAACGACGTGGTTTACGTTCTCGAAGCCAATCCGCGTGCCTCCAGAACGGTGCCTCTCGTCTCCAAGGTGTGCAACATCTCCATGGCGAGGATTGCCACAAAGCTGATGCTGGGCAACAAACTGAAGGACCTCAACCTCAAGCACCGGGTGGTGCCGCACTTCGGTGTCAAGGAGGCCGTCTTCCCCTTCAAGATGTATCCCGAAGTGGACCCGCTGCTCGGCCCGGAAATGCGCTCTACGGGAGAAGTGCTGGGCTTGGCGGACTCGTTTGGCCTGGCCTTCTACAAAGCCGAGGAGGCGGCGGACCAGGTGCTTCCCACCGAGGGAACGGTTCTCATCACCGTCACAGAGCGTGACAAGAACGCTGCCGTCGAGATGGCGCGGGAGTTCAAGAAACTCGGCTTCAGGATCAAGGCAACGGAAGGAACTCACCGGTTTCTGTCGGAGCAGGGGATTGAGGTCGAACGAATCCTCAAGATGCACGAGGGGCGGCCGAACATCGTCGACGGGATCAAGAACAAGGAGATTCAGCTGATCATCAACACGCCCAGCGGAAAGCTCAGCAAGTATGATGACTCGTACATCAGAAAGGCTGCAATACGTTACAAGGTTCCTTATATCACGACGATTGCCGCCTCCGTTGCCGCCGCCAGGGGCATCGGAGCGTTAAAATACGGCCACGGAAGGGCCAAATCCCTCCAGAGCTACCACCGGGAGATCAATACGTGAGGATAGGGTCATCTTCTCATCGGCGCCCTCCCGGATGGAACGGATCTTGAAAAATCAGTGAGGGTTTCCCATGGGCCCTGATCAAACGGGTTGTGGGTGAGCGTGGGCACACGGTGAAGGAAGAAAACAGAAAGAAGCAAGTAGCCGATTTTCCTGATGATTTCGATAACTGCAGGGGGCAGTGCGGCTACACGCCCTGGTGCAAAGCTTGCATGGAATCCAGAAGAGAGGCTGAAAAAATCATCCAGGGACCCTCGATAGGAAACTGGCCGGAGGAAGAGGAAGACTAAACTCGGAGGCAGCTCCATCCGATAGTAAGGGTAAAGGCAGCAAAAAACAGGGAAAAACCGATGAAAATATCACCGTCCGGAACCCCCGCCTCGGGGGAAATCACGAAGGAAAAACCGAAGAAAACGCAATCCCCGGCAGAGGGCAAGTTCGGGGACTTCCTCAAGAATGCCGTTGACGGGGTCGGCACAAAAGCTGATTCCCCCGCATCGCCCGTCAAAGAAATCAGTTACCTTCAGATTTCGGGCCTTCACCCTGCTGCAAAGGCCGTCAGAATGGAGGCCATCGGTCGTGCCGAGAGACTTCTGGACATCCTCGGTGATTACTCATCGAAAATGACTGACCCCCGGTATACCCTGAAGGAAATCCATCAACTCGTCGTCGGGATGGAAACCGAACAAGCCTCGCTCCTCCCCCTGATGGAGTCGCTTCCGGAAGGCGATGGCGCGCGAGATCTTCTCAACCGGATTCTCATCACAGCCTCAGTGGAAGCGATAAAGTTCAACCGGGGAGACTATCTACCCTGAGGAAAGGGAAGCGTCCCGATACCCCACAGAACATCAAGGACTTTCATCCAGGTATTCCCAGATATCAACGTCGTCGCCCGAGCGATTGCCCAGCTTTTCTTCCGTTGCCTTCACAATGATCCCTGCAACAGAAGCGGGGTCCACTCTCTGGTACCCGGTCATGCTGGCTGCCGTCAGTTCCGGGTTGGCACAGTAGATCCCGACTCTATGCGGAAGCTCCCTGTCTGTGGCTTTCGTGAAACCCCTCACACCCCACTTCGTGCCGCAGTAGGGGCTGCAATCGGGGTAGACGTCTTTGCCGAGACCACTTGCCACATTAACAATAACGCCATCGCCCATTACCGCCCGATGCTCGAACTCGATCCCGTTACCAGAGCGACTTTTCCCCGCAGGTCCATCGCTACACCTTACCGCAAAGTATGGCTCCTTCATGCCCGAGTCGCTCAAGAGATGTCAATGACCTTTTTCGGCGGTTTTTCAGGTAGAGACGGGTGGATAGCTCTTGACAGTGCATGGATTGAATGGTAAAAACACGACGTCGGGGCGTGGCGCAGTCTGGTAGCGTATCTGAATGGGGTTCAGAGGGTCGCTGGTTCAAATCCAGTCGCCCCGACCATTTTGATCTAAACCGCCGAAATGGCGGTTTTTTTATCTCCGCAAACCGTCAGAATCCATGTTGACAACCGGGGGGGTAGTTACTATATAAGCGCCATGGCTGGCGATGGCGAGAGTGGCGGAACTGGAAGACGCACTGGACTTAGGATCCAGCCCGCTTAGCGGGTAGGGGTTCGACTCCCCTCTCTCGCACCAGTTCAGGATAAATACGAAGGAGAAGGAAGATCACCGTGAAAACTGCTGAAGTAAAAATAGAAGAGATCAGTCCCGTAAGAAAGAAGCTGTCTTTTGAGATTCCCTGGGAGGAGGTCAAAAAGGCCCTCGATAACGCCTACGCGTCTGTTGGAAAGAAGGCGAGAATCAGGGGCTTCAGACCGGGGAAAACCCCGAGGAGAGTTTTAGAGATCTATTTCAAGGACCAGGCTGAAGGGGAGGCGGTCACCAACCTCGTCAATACCACATACGGGGAGGCTCTGAAGGAAAATAGCATTACTGCCGTGACGGATCCCGAGATCCATCAGCAGGGAATCGAAACGGACAAGAGCTTCACTTACGAAGCCACCGTGGAAATAGAGCCGATCATTGATCCCCGGGGTTATATGAATCTAAAGCTTGAGAAGAGGGCTGTGGTTGTTACCGATGAGGACGTGGAAATGCGGCTCCAGGAACTCCGGAACATGTACAGCTCACTGAAGGACCTGGAAGAGGACAGGGGCATCATGGACGGGGATTTCGTGATGGTCGATTTCGAGGGAAGGATCGCAGGGGAACTTCGGAAAGAGTTGACGGAAAATAATTATGCCCTGACGGTGGGCGCCAAAAAGCTGGTTCCCGGGTTCGAGGAGCAGCTCGTCGGCATGAAAAAAGGGGAAACCAGAGAATTCAAGATCACCTTTCCATCGGACTATCCGACGAAAGAGCTGGCCGGAAGCGATGCAAGCTTCCGGGTTGTGGTGAAGGACATCAAGGTCAGGATCCTTCCGGATTTGAATGAGGATTTTATTAAAAATTTTGAGCAGTATGATTCCCTGGCGGCCCTGAAGGAGGACCTTCGAAAGTCGATTCAGGAACAGAGGGGGGCAGAGGCCGAATCCGTCATGAGAAAAAACCTTATGGATCAAATTCTGGATATGAATCACTTTGAGGTCCCGTCGGCCTATGTGGAGCGACAGATCCTCAACATGATGGTTGATGCCCAGAGGCGGATGGTACATGGTGGCATGGATCCCGATCAGGCGACGAATATGGCGGTAAATTTGCATGATCGGTTAAAGGACGATGCTGTTCGTATCGTCAAATCGACCCTCCTGCTGCAGAAAATAGCCGAAAAAGAGTCCATTCAGGTAGATGAGAAAGAGGTTGAAGAAAAATTAAAGGAAATTGGAGATAAATACAAGCAAAGTTATGAATCTGTCAGGCAATCTTACGAACAACAAAATTTGTTGGAGTCTTTCAAGTTGAAATTATTAGAGGAAAAAACCCTTGATTTTATCGAGGGCAGGGCTAATATTATTAGTGAAAAGGATGCGTGAGAATTTATGCCGCTGATACCGATTGTTATAGAGCAGGATGGACGGGGGGAAAGGGCCTTTGACATCTACTCAAGGCTCCTGAAGGACCGGATTATCTTCCTGGGTGTGCCGATCAACGATGATGTGGCGAATCTCATCATTGCCCAGATGCTTTATCTCGAATCGGATGACCCCGATAAGGATATCTACTTCTATATCAATTCACCCGGGGGCATCGTCAGTGCAGGACTGGCCATCTATGACACCATGCAGTATATCAAGCCGCCCGTGTGCACCGTCTGCATGGGCCAGGCCGCTAGCATGGGAGCCTTCATCCTCGCGGCGGGAGAGGCCGGGAAGAGGTACGCACTTCCTCATTCAAGGATACTGATCCATCAGCCCCTCGGGGGGTTCGAGGGACAGGCGACGGATGTGGAGATCCAGGCGAAAGAGATTTTGAGACTCAGACAGGAACTCAATCATATTCTCGCGTTGCACACAAAACAACCAATCGAAAAGATTGAAAAAGACACAGAGCGTGATTATTATATGAGTGGTGAACAGGCAAAAACCTACGGTATCATTGACGAGGTCATTTCCAAACGGCAGATGGTCAAGAAGTAAAGGAGAGCATGCATGGCAAGAAAGAGCAAGGACGGTGAAGGCGGAGAGGGGATCCTCTTCTGCTCATTCTGCGGCAAGACACAGAACGAGGTGAAGAAGCTCGTCGCCGGCCCGTCGGCCTATATCTGTGATGAGTGTATCGAACTTTGCCGCTGCATCATCCAGGAAGAGTCCGAGATAGCGGGTATCGAAGAGGGCAAGAAGCGAATACCCGAACCCAGGGACATCAAGAAATTTCTGGATCAGTACGTCATCGGTCAGGAACGGACCAAGAAGGTCCTGTCCGTCGCCGTCTACAATCACTACAAGCGTCTCTTCACCGAGATCGATCTGGGCGGCGTCGAGCTTCAGAAAAGCAACATTCTCCTGATCGGACCGACGGGGTCGGGGAAAACGCTCCTGGCAAGGACGCTCGCGAAAATCCTGAATGTACCCTTCGCGATTGCCGATGCAACCTCCCTGACGGAAGCCGGTTACGTCGGTGAGGATGTGGAAAATATCATCCTCAGTCTTTTGCAAAACGCGGACTATGACGTCGAGAAAGCATCGAAGGGGATCGTTTATATCGATGAGATTGACAAGATCTCAAGAAAATCCGGTAGCCCGTCGATAACGAGAGATGTGTCCGGTGAGGGCGTTCAGCAGGCTCTCCTGAAAATCATTGAGGGGACGCTGGCCAATATCCCGCCGAAGGGCGGCCGGAAACATCCTCAGCAGGAGTTCATTCAGGTGGACACGACCAACATCCTGTTCATCTGCGGAGGTGCCTTTGTCGGTCTGGAGGATATCATCCAGAAGCGGATCGGGTCCACTCTGATGGGGTTCGGTGCGAATATCAAGAGCAAGAAAGAGAAAAAGATCGGGGAGATTCTGACGGCGGTTCAACCGGAAGATCTCCTGAAATACGGGCTCATTCCGGAATTCGTCGGGCGTCTGCCCGTCATCAGTACCCTGGACGAACTCGACGAGGAGAGTCTCATGCGGGTTCTGGTGGAGCCCAAGGATTCGATTGTCAAACAGTATCAGAAGATTTTCGAAATGGAGAATGTTAAGCTGAAATTAACCGATGGTGCCGTCAGGGCCATTGCCCGGCTGGCCGTAGAGCGCAAATCCGGTGCGAGGGGTCTGCGCGCCATTTTGGAAAACACCATGCTGGATATCATGTACGATATCCCCTCGAGAACGGATGTGAAAGAGTGCGTTATCAATGAAGATGTGGTCATATCCAAGGGTAAGCCCATCCTCCTTTTCGAGTCCAAGTCGGAAACTGCCTAACAGGGAAGAAAGGGTCTCATGTTTGATTTTATGAAAGATAGCAAGATAACAGATAAAATATATAAGGTGCCGCTCCTGCCATTGCGGGATGTGGTGGTCTTTCCGTACATGATCGTCCCCCTGTTCGTGGGTCGGGAGAAGTCCATCAGTGCCCTCGAGTCGGCCATGAAGCATGAAAACGAGATATTTCTCGTCGCGCAAAAAAGCGCCCAGAAGGATGACCCGACGGGAGACGATATTTACCGCGTCGGGACCATCGGCGTGATCATTCAGCTCCTGCGGCTTCCCGACGGGACCGTGAAGGCCCTGGTGGAGGGGAAAAAGCGGGGGTTCGTTCGCGATTATCTGGCGCATGATACTCACTTTCTGGTGAACGTCTCGGAAGTGGAGGAAAGCTCCAGCAAGACACTATCGGACATGCAGGCTCTGATCCGGCTTGTGGTCGATGCCTTCAAGGCCTACGCGAAGCTGAGCAAGAAGATACAGCCGGAGATGCTGGATTCCATCGCCGGCATCGATCAACCCGGAAAACTCTCCGATGTCGTCGCTTCCCATCTAAACATCAAGCTGGATCAGAAACAGAACATTCTGGAAATCGTTGATGTGGCTGAGCGACTGGAGAAGATCTATTCCCAGATCCTCTCGGAGACGGAGATTCTCGAGCTGGAAGAGCGCATCAAGCGCAGAGTCAAGAAGCAGATGGAGAAGACCCAGAAGGATTACTACCTCAACGAACAGATGAGGGCCATTCAGAAGGAGATCGGCGACAAGGATGACATGAGCACTGAGGTCGAGGATCTCGAGAAGAGGCTCAAGCAGAAGAAGCTCTCCGAGGAGGCGCACAAGAAGGTCAAGCACGAGATCAAGAAGCTCAAAATGATGTCCCCCATGTCGGCTGAGGCAACGGTGGTTCGGAATTACATCGACTGGCTGCTCGACATGCCCTGGAGTGAAAAAACGGAGAACAAGCACACCCTCAAGAATTCAGAACAGATTCTGGAAGAGGATCATTACGGCCTGAAAAAGGTCAAGGAGAGGATCCTCGAATACCTGGCTGTCCAGTCGCTGGTCAAGAAAAACAAGGCGTCGATTCTCTGCCTTGTCGGGCCGCCCGGTGTCGGCAAGACCTCCGTGGCCAAGTCCATTGCGAGGGCGACCGACAGGCGGTTTGTGAGACTTTCTCTGGGGGGCTTGAGGGATGAGGCGGAGATCCGCGGCCATCGCAGGACTTACATCGGGGCGATGCCCGGTAAAATCGTCCAGCTCTTAAAGAAGGCGGGCACAAACAATCCGGTCTTCTGCCTCGATGAAATCGACAAGCTGAGCTCCGACTTCAGGGGTGACCCCTCGGCGGCGCTCCTGGAAGTGCTGGATCCGGAACAGAACATGGCCTTCAACGACAACTACCTGGAAGTCGACTATGATCTCTCCGACGTGATGTTTATCACGACGGCCAACATTCTGCATACCATTCCGGCTGCGCTTCAGGACAGGATGGAGGTCATCCGGATAGCCGGATACACGGAGCCCGAGAAACTCAACATCGCGAAGAAGTTCCTTGTCCAGAAACAACTGGAAGCCAACGGGCTGACGGCAAAGGATATCCTGTTTACCGATGGATCCATCTTGGAGATCATCCGGCGCTATACCCGGGAAGCGGGTGTCCGGAACCTCGAGAGGGAAATCGCTTCCACCTGCCGTAAGGTGGCTCGTGAAATCGTGACGAACGGTCACAAGGGGGTCATTAAAATCACATCTAAGGCGACCGAAAAGTATCTGGGTGTCCCGAAGTTCCGTTTCGGTGAAACCGAAGGGAAAGACTCCGTGGGACTGACGATCGGACTGGCCTGGACCGAGGTGGGCGGAGAGCTCCTGACCGTGGAGTCCACCACGATGCCCGGAACCGGAAAACTGACCTTGACCGGTAAACTCGGGGACGTCATGCAGGAATCCGCGCAGGCAGCCCTGACCTATGTCCGGTCGAGGGCCGATATGCTCGGCATCGATGGGAGCACCTACAAGGACAGAGACATCCATGTCCATGTTCCCGAAGGCGCCATTCAGAAGGACGGGCCCTCTGCCGGGATTGCAATCGCCACATCCATCACCTCGGCACTTTTGAAACGAAAGGTCCGTGGAGACCTTGCCATGACGGGTGAGATCACCTTGAGGGGCCGGGTCCTGCCCATCGGCGGCCTGAAAGAAAAACTCCTGGCTGCCCATCGTGGCAATATCAAGACCATCATCATCCCGCGGGAGAACGAAAAAGACATGGTCGACATTCCCAGCAATGTGCTGAAAGCTCTTGAAATCAAGTTTGTGGACAACGTAGATGAAGTTCTGAAAGTGGCCTTCCTGGGGGAACCGACCCTCGAGATTCAGGAAGAACGGCAGGAGAGGGTCGCTGGAGAAAAACCGGTTCCGATCCACGCCTAGGGGGTTCGGTCATCGGGCCGGCGGAAAAACAGGTTTTGATGGGCGTTTCAAAAGATCCTCAATCGGTGCAGTTCCGTATTTACGGCTTGACAATTCTCCTTCGGAGTTGTTAAAGAGTCCACACTTTTCCCGATTTTATTCAAAAGGGCGGATAGCTCAGCTGGGAGAGCGCCACGTTTACACCGTGGATGTCACAGGTTCAAGTCCTGTTCCGCCTACCAATTTGCGGGGTCGTAGTTAAGCCTGGTTATAACGCCGGCCTGTCACGTCGGAGGGCGTGGGTTCAAATCCCATCGGCCCCGCCAGAAAAAAGAAGGGGTCAGTCCTAAAAGGCTGACCCCCTTGATTTTTCTGGTCCCTGTTTTTTCATCGGGGCCTGCGCCGGTGGCGTCACAAGGACTTGCTGTAGATGATCTTGGAGTCCCCTTCGGCGTAGAAATCCTTCAGCACAGCCTCTTTCCGGTACCCGCATTTCTCGTAGAAGAGCCGTGTCGGTTCATACAGGGGCCTTGAGGAGGTGTCCACATAGACCCGTTTTCCGCCAAGACCGGCTATCTTCTCTTCCGTCAAGTTCAGTATCTGCTCTCCGAGACCCGCTCTCCGGAACCCCTCGTCGACGGCGATCCAGTAAATGTCATAGCGATCCTTCGTCCCGGGGATCGGCCCGTAGCAGCTGTAGCCCGCCATCTTCTTTTTCGTTTCGGCGAACAGGAAATGATAGCCACTGAGGCGTCCCTTATCCAGGCGCTCCTGAACGAGTTCAACGGCGATCGCCATCTCTTCTTCGCTGAAAAAGCCGGAAGAGTTCACGATGCGGTAAACAGCGTCGCAGTCTCCGAGTGAAACTGATTCCCGGAACGACATGCACCGGTTTTCTATGGGAGCTTCTTTTTTTTTCGCCACAGGGCGTCCTCAACAATGCCGACGATGAGCTCCGTGTAAGTCAGGCCGTGCTTTTGCGCTGCGGCCACAAAACCGCTGTCCGGTGCCAGGCAGGGGTTGGCATTGATTTCCAGGACCCAGGGGATCCCGTCCTGATCGACCCGGAAGTCCACACGGGCGTATCCCCGAAGACCGAAAAGCCCCCAGCAGGATCTCGAGATGGCTTTGAGCGTCTCGAGAAGCACCCTGTCCCCTTCGGGAAAGTTGAAACTTCGGGGAGTGTTATGGTACTCGAAGGCCCTGTGGTCCCATTTAGCGCGGTAGCCGACGATCCTGGGTTTCCCGGTAGGGAAATCCTTGAACACGATTTCCGCTGGAGGCAGGACCTCGACGTCTCCTCCTTTCCCGAGAAGGGAGAGATTAAATTCACGACCCTCGATATACTTTTCGGCGAAGGCCTCGCCTCTAAGCTTTCCTTTCTGGTTCTCCAGCTCGAGCTGGAGTTTCCGGATGTCCGCGGTACGGATGATAGAGTCGTCCTCCAGCCCGATGGAGGCATGCTCCCAGACAGACTTAATGATGAAGGACCCCTCTGGGATCGAGACACCGGTCGAAGCATCGCGCATCGAATACCACGGGGGCGTGTGCATGCCGGCCTCCTTCAGGCGTCTCTTCGCCAGGATCTTGTGGGAGGTCAGAAAGATGGCTTCCGTCGGAGACCCCGTGTAGGGGAGCGCCAGGTAATCAAGAACCGTCGGTGCCAGGTAGATAAGCCGCCCCTGGCCTTCTATGGATTCGACGAGGTTGAAGACGATTGCCGGCTGGAGCGGGCGGAGCTTGTCTATCACCCGCCGGATATCCAGAGGGAAGGGCACCTTGATCGCTTCGTGACCGGAGTTGAGCAGGGCAGCGCTGACCGCCTCGGCCTGCAACAGGGCGTCCTTTTCATCCGGGGGTGCAGAGTCCGGAACGTCATTGTGAAGGACAACGATTCTCATGGTCCGATCATCACCCTTGGGTCCTTCCAGGGTGTAACAAGACGGTCATTTTTTCAGGGCAGGGCTGCGCACCGGATTTGCGGCAGCCCGCTTCAGTGCCGAGTCCATGATCGCACGGATAAGCCTTCGATAGCTCATTCCGGCCAGGCTGCAGAGGATGGGGAGGTCGGAGTGCGTGGGGTGAAGTCCCGCCAGGGGGTTCACCTCGAGAAAGTGCGGTTGCCCCCGGCCGTCGGATCGGAGATCCACCCGACCGGCATCCTGACAGCCCAGTGCGCGCCACGTGGCAAGGGCCACCTTCTTGGCTCGTATGGCCTCGTCATCGTTGGCTAAAAAGTAATCGACGAGTTCTTCGCAATGTTCCTTGTTGACGTACGAATAAACCCCCCGCTCCGCTTTTGTCCTGAGCCCGATTTCAAGTACTGCCACGGCCCGGGCATCCTTTCCTGTGCCAATGATCCCGACGGTAAATTCCCGGCCGGAAAGAAAGCTCTCCACCATCACGGGCTGGTTGTAACGCTTGAGCAGTTTACAACACAGGGGGCGCAGTTCACGCCTGGAGCGGACCTTTGATGCCACGGTGATGCCTTTGCCCGTCCCTTCGGCCGCGGGCTTGACAAAGAGGGGAAAGGGGAGGCGGATCCTCTCAACGTCGGCTTCATGAGCGACAACGGCAAAATCCGCCGTCGGGATCCCGAGATCCCGAAGGACATGCTTGGTCAATCCTTTGTGGAGGGTAAACGCAAGAACGAGGGCGTCCGAAAAGGTGTAGGGAATACCGTAGGCGTCCAGAAGGGCCGGGATCTGCGCCTCTCTGCCGAGACCGTACATGCCTTCGGCAATATTGAAGACGATGTCCCAGCGATCGCCTCGGGCGAGGCGCCGGGTCAAAGTCCGAATATGGCCGATGCGGTCTGTTTGGAACCCCAGACCCCGGAGGGTCTGATCGATGGCATCAATGGTGGAGAGCTGATCGAATTCAGCCGCCTCCTCCTCGGTGTAGCCCTCCTTGAGATAGTCCTCCCGGAGGTCATAGGTGATGCCGACAATCGTTTTACCCTTGCCCCTGGCAACACGACCGGGTTTTTGGACCGGGGATTTGGGATTACGCAAAGAAGCGCTCTCTGATCAAGAAATTCACACAGGTCGATGCCGGGTCTCTCGTTGCGGCCGGGGCCTTTAAGGAGATCTTCAGACGCAGGAGAAAGAAGGACCGGGATCGTCCGGGTATTTCGTGTCGGGGTAACGGTAGATCTGCCCCTGGTAGTTCTTGAGGAGAAGGTAATGATGGTCCCGTCCGACGACATATTCCGGCAGGAGGGGGATCTTCCCCCCGCCGCCGGGTGCGTCGATGACGAAGGTCGGGACGGCATAACCCGTCGTATGTCCTCGCAGGCCACGGATAATCTCAAGCCCCTTCTCCACCGACGTCCGGAAGTGCGATGAACCCGAGATGGGATCACACTGGTAGAGGTAGTAGGGCTTCACCCGGATTTTGAGAAGCCCGTGGACCAGCCGGGTCATGACCTCCACGTCGTCGTTGATTCCCGCAAGCAGCACCGTCTGACTTCCCAGTGGAATGCCCGCGTCGGCGAGCCGGGCGCAGGCCTGGCCGACCTCCGGGGTCAGCTCCTCCGGATGGGTAAAGTGGATGCTCAGCCACAGAGGATGATACCGCTTCAAAACGGAAACCAGCTTCGCCGTGATGCGCTGGGGCAGGACGACAGGCGCTTTGGTCCCGATCCGGAGCAGCTCCACATGCGGGATGGCGCGAAGTTTCGAGAGGAGCCAATCCAGACTCTCGTCGGCCAGGGTCAGGGGATCGCCTCCGGAGAGGAGCACGTCCCGGACCTGGGGGGTCGATGCGATATAATCGATGGCCTGCTCCAGGCGTTTCCTGCCGGGCTGGCCGCCGTTGCCGTGATCGAGGATGCGGGAGCGGGTGCAATAGCGGCAGTACGTCGAGCAGAAGTTCGTCACGAGGAAAAGAACCCGGTCCGGGTAGCGATGCACGAGACCCGGCACGGGACTGTCGGTTTCTTCCCCGAGGGGGTCGTCGGACTCTTCCCAGGATTGATGGAACTCGAGGCTTCTGGGGATCACGGTGCGTCGCAGGGGCTGCTCCGGGTCCATCGCGTCCAGGAGACTGGCGTAATAGGGGGTGATGCTGAGGGGGACGCTGCCGCCCCGTCTCATGATGGTGTTGATTTCGTCGTCCGAGAGCCAGATCATCTGCGAGAGGGTTTCGAGACCGGTGATGCGGTTCTTCAGATGCCACTGCCAGTCATTCCATTCGACGAGGGTGATACCGGGATAGAAACGTTTCTGGAACGCCTTGGACCGTGCACTGGGTTTGCAGGTGCTGATGCCTCGGGTGGGAAAGAGAAATACTGACCTGTTCTTCCTGGTCGTGGTGATTACCACGGAAGGTGAGGGGTGTTGTTCTTTCAGCTCATCCAGAGCCGAACCGGCGGCGCCGGTGTGTCTACCGGGAGGCTCCGCCTCTTGAGTAAGACAGACATTGTCTTCCATTCAGAGATCTCCTTTCCTCGTCTATCGGTCGGCATGTGTTGATCTTCACAACGATGCTCTCTCCGTCTCAGTGAGCGATGAAAAAATCCAATCGAGTTGAGAATCGTTATAAAGAATGTTTACATAATGTCAAGCGATATTTGCTAAAAACGTTGAAAAAGTGAAAAAATTTTTTTCGATCGCTCGAAACACAAATATTTTTTCTGCAAGATGTTTGCCATCTCCGTTTTTTGTTCCCGAAAATCGTCTGTGAGACGTCGGCAGACGGCTTGCGTTTTGTCGGATCATGATATAGATTAGCGTGGACGATTGAAAAAGGAGTACCGGCGATGAAAGTGACGGACGGAAAAGACCTCTGCGGTGCCTGTAAGACAAAAAGTTCGGTCATCCTCTGTGATGGCTGTGCCATTCCGCTCTGCGCGGATTGTCGGAAGTTCGATCTCTGGGGTTATGGTTGCGGGCACATAGACCCGAAAGCGTTCTGCCACAAGTGTTTTCACGATGTCCGGGTCAACCCCTACAGCGGCACGCTGGAGTAGGGCGGCATGAAGTACGAAGGCCTGATCATCAGACCTCCCAGCGAAGCCCGGAGCCTCCTTCTGCAGGCGACCGTCGGGTGCTCTCATAATCAATGCACGTTTTGCCCCTCCTACAAGCAGAAGCGGTTCCGGATCAAGACCTCCGACGAAATCGAGGACGACATCCGGGAGGCCGGGACGACACAGCGCCGAGTGGAACGGGTCTTCCTATGTGACGGCGATGCGCTCATCATCCCCCAGCGGAGGCTTCTTGAGATCCTGCAGTCCATCCGGGAAAACATCCACGGGGTGCAGCGGGTCGGAACTTACGCGAACGCGAAGAGCATCCTTCGAAAAAACCGGGAAGAACTTGCCGCCGTGAGGGACGCGGGGCTCAAGATCGTCTATCTGGGTGTGGAGACGGGAAGCGAGGAGGTTCTCCGGAGGATCCGGAAGGGGGTCACCTATGATCAGATGGTCGAGGCCGGTCGCCGGGTGAAGCAAGCCGGGGTCAAGCTGTCGGTCACGGCCCTTCTGGGCATCGGGGGGGCCGAGCTGAGCGCGGAGCATGCCCTGGAGACGGCCCGCATCCTGACGGACGTGGACCCGGACTACGCCGGTATGCTCACGGTGATGGTGGTTCCGGGAACGCCGCTCTACGAGGCATGCCGGAGCGGTGCCTTTGTCCTGCCCGGTACCTTTGATCTTCTCGGGGAGCTCCGCACCATCGTCGCCGTGTCGAGTTTCACGAATTGTTTTTTTACGTCCAACCACGCATCCAACTACCTGCCGATCAGGGCGAGACTGCCCGCCGATCAGAAGAAGGTTCTCGCTCTCCTCGATGGCGTGATCGAAAAGGGGCGCCGGGACCTCCTGAGGCCGGAATATCTGAGGGGATTGTAAGGGTGAGAACTCTGCCATGGGGAAAATTCTGGACCGCATAAGAAAATTTTTCTCGGCCGGCACGCCCGAGGAGGATCAAAGCCGCCTCGAGGAGGAAATCCAGTCCATTATCGACGCCGGGGAGGAAAAAGGTCTCATCGACGCCCAGTCCGGTGCCATGATCGAGAGCATCCTAGAATTCCGGGAGACCCTCACCCGGGAAGTCATGATCCCCCGAACCGATATTCTAGCGATCGGAAGCCATGCCCCCATCGAGGAGATTATCGAGCTCATTATCCAGCATGGACACACCCGAATACCCGTATACAGCGGGAGCATCGACAACATCATCGGGATTCTCAACGTCAAAGACCTTCTGAAATTCTGGTCCAGGCCCATCCGGCAGGAAGAGATCCTGTCCATCCTGAGAAAACCCTATTTTATCCCGGAAACAAAGAACATTCATCTCCTCCTCCATGAATTGAAGGAAAAAAAGTTGCACATGGCCATCGTCATCGATGAATACGGCGGGACCTCGGGGCTCGTCACGCTGGAGGACCTCATCGAGGAGATTGTCGGCGAGATCCGGGACGAGCACGATCAGGAAGAGGAAAAATTTGTCGAACTCCCCGACGGCTACACCCTGGTCGACAGCCGGGTGGAAATCGAGGTCTTTGAACAGCACTTCGGCGTCGAAATCCCCGTGGGCAAATATGAGACCCTCGGAGGACTCATCCTGGATACTATGAAACGGATCCCCATGACGGGCGATGTTATCCAGCATGACGGTCTCGAAATGGTGATTGCCTCGGCCGACGAGCGAAGCATCAAGAAGGTCAGGATCAAGAAAAAAGGAGATACCCGATAGAAAAGTTATCCAAGATCAGGAAAACCCGACGCGCATCGTTCAGGGAGATGGGCCTGGATCCCCGCTCCCTCTTTCTTTCGGTCCTTTCCGGATTGCTTCTCTTCCTTTCATTCCCGAAATTCGGACACTGGGCCCTGGCCTGGATCTGCCTGGTTCCCCTCCTTTACACCTTAAGGGGGCGGGATATGGCCGGTGCCTTCCTGCTGGGCCTCACAAGCGGTCTCATATTCAACGTCGGTCTTCTCTACTGGGTGTCCGGTGTCGTCGTTCAGTACGGCCATCTCCCTCTCTATCTCGGTATTTTCGTCATGCTCCTTCTCGCCTTCTACCTGAGCCTCTATGTTTCCCTCTTTGCCGCAGGCGTGACCTATTTCGACAGGCGACAGGTGCCCCTGGTCATCACCGCGCCCGTCCTGTGGATTCTCCTTGAATACGGGAAGGCCAATCTCCTGACGGGCTTTCCCTGGGGAAATCTCGCCCACGCCCAGTATTTGAACCTTCCCATGATCCAGATCGCCGATGTGACGGGAACCTACGGGATCTCCTTTCTTCTCGTGCTCGTCAACGCCGTTCTGTGCGATCTCATCACGAGAAAAGAAAGCCAGTTTATCATCCTCACGGAGCTCGTGGTCGGAAGTCTCCTGCTTTCCGCTGCGTACAGTTACGGGGTGTACCGGCTTGCTGACACAGCGGCCCATATCAGAAATACCCCCGCAAAGCCTGTTTCGATTGTTCAGGGGAATATCGATCAGAGTATCAAATGGGATCCCCGTTTTCAGGCGGAGACGATTCGAATATACGCTGACCTCTCCGGGAAAGCGGCCCTGAGCAGCCCCGATCTGATCGTCTGGCCGGAAACGGCCACTCCGTTCTTCTTTCAGCAGACCGAAGAGAAACACGGGGAGGTCTTGGCTGTGGCGAGGAACTCGAAGGCCTTTCTTATTTTTGGAAGCCCCAGTTACCGGCGAATCGACAACCGGATGTATTTTCAGAATAGCGCCTATCTCCTTTCACCCCAGGGGGGGATCCTCGGGAAGTATGACAAGGTCCACCTGGTCCCATACGGAGAGTACGTTCCGCTGAGGCGATTTTTCCCCCTCGTCGAGAAGCTCGCCGTTGGTATCGGGGATTTTCTGCCCGGAGAGGGCTTCGAGCCTCTCTCGCTGGATGGCGCAAAGGCCGGAATTCTGATATGCTATGAGGCAATCTTCCCGGAGATCAGCCGGGCTTACCGGGAAAGGGGTGCGTCCTTCCTGGTCAACCTAACGAATGATGCCTGGTTTGGAAAGTCTTCCGCCCCATATCAGCACCTGGCCATCACGGCTTTCAGGGCGGTGGAAAACCGTCTCTTCATCATGCGGGCGGCCAATACCGGGGTCAGCGCCTTCATAGCGCCGACAGGAGAGATCCTCTCGAGAACAGGGCTTTTTGAAACGACGGTCCTGCAGGGCATTTTTCATGTCATGGAGGGCAGGACTTTTTATTCCAGGTTCGGAGATTTTTTCGTGTATTTATGCATGGCTTTTTTCGTCATGATTTGCATCATCACACAACGGAGGAAATCGTAAATGTTTGAAGATCTACAGGGTAAAATTAAAGAGACCAGAAAAAAATTGGAAACGCTGCGAGGTTATCTTTGAAATAGAAAACCGGCAGAAGAGACTGGAGGAACTGGAGAAGTCCGCCTCGAGACAGGATCTCTGGGACCAACCCGACAGGGCAAGGGACCTTCTGAAGGAAAAGACCCGGGTGGAGACGACCATCGAACGTTTCAAAAAGCTGGAGAGCGCCGCCCGGGACCTCGAGGAGCTGTACGAGATTGCCTGGGAGGAGGCGGACGAGAAAACCCTGGCTGAACTGGACGGCGATGCGGACGGGCTCCTGGAGAACGTCAGGGACGAAGAGATTAGATCCCTTCTGGGCCAGGCGGAGGATGGCAAGAATGCCATCATGACCATTCACGCCGGCGCCGGGGGGACCGAGGCGCAGGACTGGGCAGAGATGCTCCTGAGAATGTATCTGCGGTGGGGGGAAATGAAGGGCTTCAAGACCAGAATTCTTGACTATCAATCCGGTGAAGAGGCCGGGGTCAAGAGCGTCACCATCCATATCGAGGGGGAATACGCTTTTGGATACAGCAAGGCCGAATCGGGCATCCACAGGCTGGTTCGGATTTCTCCATTCGATGCCAGCAGCCGGCGGCACACCTCTTTCGCCTCCGTTTTCGTCTATCCGGAGGTGGACGACGAAATTGTCGTGGATATTGACGAAAAGGACCTGAAAATTGACACTTACAGGGCCGGGGGCAAGGGGGGGCAACATGTCAACAAGACGGATTCCGCAGTCCGGATCACACATATCCCCACAAACATCGTGGTGCAATGTCAGAACGAGCGCTCCCAGCACAAAAACAAGGCCATGGCGTTAAAGGTGCTCCGTTCCAGGCTCTTCGAACTCAAGAGAAAGGAGCAGGAAGAGAAGAAGGACGTGCTTCATTCGTCAAAAAAGGACATCGCATGGGGGAGCCAGATCCGTTCCTACGTGCTTCATCCCTACAAGATGATCAAGGACCACCGCACCAATCTGGAAGTCGGCAATGTCCAGAAAGTCCTCGACGGTGAAATCGATGATTTCATTGAGGCCTACCTATTGAGCGAGTCGGCGGTGGCACAATCCTAAAAAAACATGGGCTTTCAGCGGATGAGGCACTTTTGACCGGGGGGGGACCCTGGAAGGATCCATTTTTGCATAAATGAGTGCCCGGGCAATAAAATCGCCCATTTACATTTTGTTTTGCCCGGTAAAGAGTAAATAACCTTTGACATTTCACGCATAGGTTTGATAGATGCGCCTAGGAACCAGGGTGAGAACGTTCAAAACCTCTGAAGCATTATAAAGGAAAGGGCGCTCTTTTTTTCTTGCTCATACCTGTGCCCCGGGTAAAAAAACGGAATTTCAAGAAGTCTCGAATGCGAACCAAGGAAGTCGTCTAAAGGAGTTTCCCTGATGTCTTTTTCGAAGTGGTTGATACCCCCGATCCTACTTCTGTTCCTGATCTCCTGCGCCCATTCCACACCGTCTGTGACCGAATCCGGCACGTCTGACCCGAAGGCCCTTCAAACGACGAAGAAAAGCCGCACGGTGAGAGACGGGTCATCCCAGAAACCCGTTCAGCTCTCAAAATTGAACAACAACCCCTCAACATCGGTCGACAAAACACCTGCCAGGGACAGTGCGGACCGCCTACCCGAAGAGACAGCCAAAAAGATATTCATGGAACCGGATAATCTAAACGGCTTCTCTCCACCCTTGTCGGAAGTGTCCCGGGAAAACCAGGGTTATGCACCGGAAGTTGCGACCGAAGAACCGGACGATGAGATGGATGATGCCCTCGTCCTGCTCAAACAGGCGGAAGAATACAGGCAGAGGGGGGATATCGATAGGGCACTCAAGACCCTCGACCAGGCTTACGCACTCCTTCTGGACGTCAACGGGGAATCCAATCTGGCCCGCCAGAAGGATGACCTTCGTCTGATGATCTCCATGCGCATCGTGCAGATATACACCTCCAAGAGCGGGCTCACGAACGGAAAACGGAGCGAGGTTCCTATCGTGATGAACGACGACGTCGAGAAGGAGATCCGATCCTTTCAGACGGTAGAGCGGAGTTTCTTCATCCGGTCCTACCAGCGCTCCGGGTTCTACCTTCCGACCGTCAAGCGCTACCTCAAGGATGCCGGGTTACCCGAGGAACTGGCCTGGCTCCCCCTGGTGGAAAGCGGTTTCCAGGCTCATGTGCTCTCGAGGGCGCGAGCCCTGGGTCTCTGGCAGTTCATTCCCTCCACGGGTTATAAATACGGGCTCAACCGGGATCTGTGGGTCGATGAGCGCATGAGCGTGGAAAAATCGACACGGGCCGCCATCGCCTACCTGAAGGATCTTCACAGCATCTTCGGGGACTGGTTGACCGTTCTGGCCGCCTATAACTGCGGCGAGGGGAGGGTCCTGAAGGTCATCTCCCAACAGCAGGTCAACTATCTCGACCGTTTCTGGGACCTCTATCACCTGCTCCCCTATGAAACGGCCCGGTACGTGCCGCGCTTCCTCGCCACCTTGCACATCATCAAGGATCCCAAGAAATACGGCATGGATCTCGTCCAGGGGGACATGGGCTGCCCCATCGACTACGAACTCGTCAGGACACAGAAGAGCATGCGACTCCAGGACATCGCCCTGAACCTCAACGTTTCAACAGAAACACTCATACTCCTCAACCCGGAACTCCGTCACCAGCAAACCCCGGACAAGGAATACAGCCTGAAGGTCCCCGCCGGACTCGGCAAGCAGTTCGCCATGGTGGCGAACCAGATCGAGGAGGCGAAGCCGCCTGTCTATGAAAGGACGAAGGGGCGGAAGTACGTCAAGCACCGGGTCCGGCCGGGTGAGACGATTCAGACGATTTCCAGCCAATACGGTGTGCCCTCCAAAACGATTCTGGCCTATAACGGTTTGAGCAGTCAAGCGAAGCTGAAATCGGGCAAGGTCATCCGGATACCGCTAGCCACGGCATCGAAATCGAAGAAGACGAAGGTGGCGAAGAAAAACGCGGGCAAGAAGACGGCCCCTTCAGGCGGTCAAGGCGTCATCTCTTATAAGGTGAAGCAGGGCGATACGCTCTATGCCCTTGCCTCGCGTTACGACACGACGGCGTCTCAGATCCGGAAACTGAACCATTTAAAAAGTGACCAGCTGAAAACGGGGCAGGTCATCAAGATCCGGAGCGCCCGGCAGGAGACGGGAGCATAAGATATCGACCGATTAAACGAAAGCGACACCGTTACCGTGTCGCTTTTTTTTGCCATGAGTGGATCTTGAATGGACAGGCAACGTCTTGTCGGGTATTGTCCTAACTAACCATGACACCTACTTATCCACGCCGTTGGTCAGCAGGGAGAAAATCGATTATTGATTGAAAGCAAGGACAGAGGTTCAAGATGAATGGACAACTTTTGCCAGGCTGTCAAGATACTGCACCCGCGCTTGTGAGAATGAAAGCAGGTTAAAAATCATTGATCGAATCAATCAAACTCCTGAGCCTGCCGAAATCCTTGCGGTTGAAGTCTATGACGAGCCGCGGTAGATGAATCACATCCGCATCATCTATTTCAGCTTCCAACGCCCCGGACGCCGCGATGCTTCCCCCGGGCAGAAGGATGTCATAATACCGATCCGTCAACTTCCGGATGGCATCGGGGCCGAGCCTAGACGTGAGCCGGATCACGAGTTGGCCCTGCACATACCGCAGGCTGTGATAGCGGCGATAGAAATGCTGAATCTTCTTGACCGCCGCATCCACGGAACAGACCCGCTCAAAGAGCGCAAAGTCCGATGGGCAAATATAGTTACGGGCCAGAAGTTTTTCTTCGAGGAACTTGATCAGTTGGGGCCAGTAGGGACGATCCGGATCGTCCACGAGCACAAGCGGCATGGGATTGCGTTTGCCCGTTTGCACGAGGGTGAGCGTCTCCATGGCCTCATCGAGTGTGCCGAAGCCGCCCGGGAAGAGCGCTACGGCATCCGCTTCTTTCAGGAAGGCAACTTTGCGGTTGAAAAAATACTTGTATGTGATGAACCGCGGGTTCCCCTCGCTCACGGGATTCGGCTTCGCCTCGAACGGCAGGCGGATGTTGACACCGAAGGAATGCTCGGGGCCGGCTCCCTCGTTGACGGCCTGCATGATGCCTCTTCCTCCGCCGGTGATGACCATATAACCAATCTCAGCGAGCCTTTTCCCGAAGAGCGTTGCCATCTCGTACACCGGATCGCCCGGCAGGGTACGCGCCGAGCCGAAGATCGTGACCTTGCGGACATTCCGGTAGGGGCCGAAGACCTTGGAAGTAAACCGCATCTCTTTCAGCGTTGAATTCATGATCTTGAGGTCCGCGCTCTCTTCGGCCTCCTGTCCGGCTTTGAGCGAGGCGAGGATCATTTCGCGGACGTATTCCGGCCTATGGATGCCCTCGGCAGTCTCCATCAATTTCTCGATAATCTCGTCGATGGGGCCGTTATTTTTGGTGAAATAAATTTTCATGGTTTCTCTGTTATCGTGTTGGTGCCTGTTGAATTAGTCAATGTAATTGATAAGCCTTTTTTTGTTTTTTGTCGAGGAAGTAGAGTACGCCAGCTTTCAGAATCTGCATAACGTCTCTCTTCCCACTTTATTCTCATCTCAATGTAGCACAAAAGTGAAAAACTGAAAATTTAAGACTTCAGGAAGGAGTTCATACACGGTTTTGCACTGGTTTTCAGGTGGCATTCTGACATCCTGAGACACACATTTTATTCGATGAGGTTGTTTTTCAGCGCATAGAAAAGTTCTCGCTGCTTTTGCCCCATTCGCCGGGCCCGATAGGCGGACCCCTCGTGATCGTAACCCAGGAGGTGAAGAATTCCGTGGATCAGGAGAAAGAGAATTTCATCCTCGAGGGCCAGACCTTCTTTCTCCGCGTCACGGCCAGCGGTCTCCACCGATAGAACGACATCGCCCAGAACCTGGGGATGGAGGTTCCTGAAGGGACCTTCCAGCATGGGAAAGGCGATAACGTTGGTCGGCCGGTCCCGTTTCAGGTAGGTCCTGTTGATGTTTCGGATTTCCCGGTCTTCTACAAGGAGAATGCTGAGTTCGTCTTTATCGCGGCCCAGGTGTTTCAGGATCTTCCGGATGGTTCGTCGCAGCAAGGGGACGTCAAGCCGCGCAATCGCCTGCCTGTTTGTGAGGAGAATGGCCATGGGGGGTCCCGGGATTCTTTGAGACGATTAGGGAGATGCCGGCGGGTCAGGTCTCCGTGGATTTTGTTTTTTTCCGGTCAGTGTGGTTGTAAGCCCGGATGATATCCTGGACGAGCGGGTGTCTGACCACGTCTATCTCCGTAAAATAGATAAAACTGATGCCCGGTGTCTGTCTCAGAATGCCCTCCACTTCAATGAGACCCGACGTCTTGTCGGAGGGCAGGTCGGTCTGGGTCACGTCTCCGGTGATGATGGCTTTCGATCCAAACCCGAGCCTCGTGAGGAACATCTTCATCTGCTCGGACGTGGTGTTCTGCGCCTCGTCGAGGATCACGATCGAATCGTTAAGCGTCCGACCCCTCATGAAGGCCAGCGGGGCGACTTCGATAATCCCCTTCGTGGTCAGGTCCATGGCCTTGTCGAAATCCATCATATCGTAGAGGGCATCATAGAGGGGCCGGAGATAGGGGTTGATCTTGTCCGCGAGGTCACCGGGCAGGAAGCCCAGCTTTTCCCCGGCTTCCAGCGCAGGCCTTGTCAGAACGATGCGGTTTACTTTTTTGTCCATGAGATAAGCCACCGCCATCGCCATGGCGAGGTAGGTCTTTCCCGTGCCGGCCGGGCCGATCCCGAACACCATGTCGTACTTCCGTATCGCATCGATGTACTGTTTCTGGGCGATGCTCTTAGGCGTGATGATCCGCTTTTTCGAGGAGATGAAAACCCGGTCGAGAAAAATATCTTCGAGATGGGTCGAGCGGTTTTCCGTCAGGATCCGGAGGGCGAAGTCGATATCCGTCGAAAAGACGGGGTATCCTTTTTCGATGAGGCTGTATAGCTGCACGAGGAGTTTCTCCGTGAGATCGACGTCAAGACTCTCCCCCGAAAGAGAGATGTGATTCCCCCGCACGGAGATCTTCACCTTCTGCATTTTTTCTATGAGTTTGATGTGCTGATCGCGTTCGCCGAAAAGAAGGCGCAGGACATTGTTATTCGGGAAGCTTAATTTGCGGAGGGATAAATCTTCCAGTTGTGCCTTCAATAAAGAATCCAGTGCTCCTGTGTGATTTTCGTAAGAATGCTAGCACGTTAGCGTCTTGAATGCAACAGGTTTCCGGTTCTTTTCACACCTGGAGAAAGAGGTGGCTATAGACCTTGGCGTTGCCCAGCATGTTTTCAATGAGGCAGCTTTCATTGGGCTGATGGGCGTTCTGGCCGATCCGGCACCACACGGCAGCAGGAAACCCCTCTTTCCGGAAGAAGGCTGCCACTGTCCCGCCGCCGATGCCGACGGGAGATGCCGAAACGCCGTAGACGTCTTTAACAGCGGCCTGAAGGGCGCGGACAACGGGGGCGTCGTCAGGCGTGGGCGGGGGGGCCTGATTTTTCTGAATCGGCGAGATTTCGACTGTGACACCAAAGGCCCTTTCAATTTCATCTGCCAGGCCCCGCATCCGTTCCAGCACATCGTCCAGGGCATACTGAGGAAGGATTCTGCAGTCCAGGTGGAAGACATCGTCGCCCGGGATGGTATTGACGTTCGGGACATTGGCTTCTTTTTTCGTAGGTTCGAAGGTGCTCCCGGGAGGTTCATAGACCGGATCGACGGCATCGAAGAGGGCGTGAAGTGTCTGCAGACGGACGACGAGGTGGGAAGCCGCCAGGAATGCGTTCTTCCCGAGAGAGGGCTTGCTGGCATGGCACTGCTTTCCCTTCGTCTGGAATCGGACCCAGAGCATGCTCTTTTCCGCCACCTCGATCATGGAACCCTCATCGTTGCCGAAGTCGGGTATGACCAGGATATCGGTTTTCTGGATGGGAATTTTACCATGGCGAATCAGGTGCTCGATCCCCCATTTGCTTCCCATTTCTTCATCGGCCACAAAGATGAGCCCGATCGAACGTTCGGGTTGAATGCCCTCGTCGAGAAAGGCTTTGGCAGCGAAGATCGAAGCCACCATGTCTTGCTGATTGTCCTCCGTCCCCCGCCCGTATATTCGACCGTTTCGCTCGAAGGCCCGGTACGGATCGGTCTCCCATGCCGTCCTGTCACCGGGAGGGACCACGTCGAGGTGGGTGAAGATCCAGACCTTTCCGTCGCTTCGCTTTCCCCGGAGGTGAACGGCGATATTAGGCCTGAATCCGCAGGGGACCCGGTCATCCGGGGCCGAGTGCTCATCGATGTGGTTGAATCCCAGGGTGCGGAGCCGCTCCATGAGAAAGGTTGCCTTTTTCTCCTCTCCGTCCCCGCCGTTTTCCGGGGCGAGGGCCGGGATGGACGTCAGCTCGATCTGCATCCGGACCATGTCGTCACGGCAGGCCTGAATCCGTGCCGCGATCCTCTGATGGAGTGTCTGATCGATCATCGCCTATTTCCAATCGATTTTATGGATGTCCCCGAATGTCGAAAGGGGACGGTCGAAGTTTTGTTCATTGCCGACGACGAGGGTTGTCGCCCGACCATCACGGAGGTACTGCCCCGCAACCCGGAGGACGTCGTCACGATTTACCGCTTCGATCCGGCCTCGATAGGTACGGAGATAATCGGGGGGAAGGCCGTGGAATTCGATCATCATCTGCTGTGTCGCAATCAGGTCGGTGGAGCTGAAAGAAAAAATGAAACTGTTGACGATGGCGTTCTTGGCCCACGTCAGTTCGCCTTCCAGTACCTTCCGGCGACCGGCATCCTGCAGGATTTGCCAGAGCCGGGCAAGAACCGTGCCTGTCGTTTCCGATTTGGTGATGGCATAGGACCCGAAGACACCGTATCCCTCTCTGCCCTCATAATAACTGCCGGTACTGTAAGCGAGACCCATGTTGCTGCGGATCTCCTGAAAGATCCTGGACCTGAAACCGCCGCTTCCCACGATGAAATCGAGAAGGGTGAAGGGATACGAATCGGGACTCTTTTTCTCGGGGGCCAGAAACCCCACGATGATCGTCGACTGGGGGCCCTCTTTATGGAGGTAATAGATGGGGGAAGAGTGCTTTTCCCCCGGGGGCAGAACAGGGTGAACCCTCCCGGCATCGTGCCAGCCTGCGAAGTGGCGGCGAAACTTTTCAATGACTTCCTTCCCGTCAACATCACCTGAGACGGCCATCATGATGTTTCGCGGAAGGAAAAACCGCTTGTGGAATCCCTCCAGGTCGTCTTTCTGGATACGCCCGACGGACTCAATGGTGGAGAGCCTTCCCCGGGGATTGCCGCTGTAGAGCACTTTCCGAAATTCCCGGAAGGCGAGCCTTTGCGGGACGTCCGCGATCCGTCTCAGATCCTCTATTTTGAGGCCCTTGGCGAGTTCAAGCTTTCTTTCATCGAAAACGGGGTGGATCAGAATGTCTGAAAATATCTGAAAAACCCTGTCGTAATCTTTTTTCAAGACGAAAAGATCTGCCGAGGCGGCGTCGGACCCGGCTGAGACTGATATGGATGCGGCCGTGAATTCCAGGAGGTCATCGATCTCGTCGCCCGTCATGCTGCGGGTACCGCCCGTTCTCATGACGTGGGCCGTGAGCTCGGCGAGTCCCTCCCGACCCTCCGGGTCATAGGCTGATCCGGCCCTGATGACGGCCGAGACATGGACGACGGGCAATTCGCGATCCTCAAGGACGTAGAGGACCATGCCGTTCTCAAGCTCGACTCTTTCCGGTTCGGGGGGCATGAAGGTAAGCGGGGGGTATTTGAGCCGCTGCGGATCGGGCAGGGGCGGCGCGCAGAACCCGTCGCAAAAGGGGGTCAGAAGGGCCGCCATCAGGAGGGCGGGAAGAAGACGTTTCATGATCATGGTTTTTCCCTTCGGACCAGGGTCGCGACGGTCCTGTTTTCCGGGACAAAATAAGTCCGGGCCGCTTTCATGACGTCTGCGGACTTGATCGACTCGACGACCTGAATGTGACGCGTGATGTAGCGAAAATCCCCGGTGATGGCCTCATAGTAGGACAGTTTGCTTGCAAGGCCGTTGTTGGAGTCGAGATCACGGATCAGGTCCGCCCGGAACTGGTTCACGACCTTTTCGAGCTCACGGGGGGAGACGGGCTCCTTCTTGAGTTTTTCGGTTTCCGCATGAATCGCCGCTTCGAGTTCCTCCACCGTGTTCGGGTGCCTGGGGGTGGCCATGATGACGAACAGGTTGGGGTGTTTCGAGCCGGGAAGGCCGTTGGCTGTGTCGATGCTCTCCGCGATGCCGCGCTCTTCGACGAGGGTCCTGTATAGACGCGATGTCCGGCCCCGGGTGAGGAGTGCGTCGATGACATCGAAGACATAATCGTCGAAGGAGGGCAGGGTCGGCTTGTGGTAACCCATGAGGAGATAGGGATTGGCATCGGCCAGCAGCTCGACGCGCTGCTCACCCTGCTGGGGCGGCTCCGCCGTGATTCGAAGGGGAGGCAGGTTGACCCTGCTGATCGTGCCGAAATATTTCTTGACGATGCCCAGTGTCTTGACCGGGTCCACATCACCCACAACGGCGATGACGGTATTGTTCGGCGCGTGATAGGTTCTGGAAAACCACTCGAGGTAGTCCATAGAGAGAGCCTGCACATCCGAAGGCCACCCGATGATGGGCCTTCGGTAGGGATGGGCCTTGAAGGCTGTGGCCAGAAGAAGTTCCATGAGTTTCCGCTGGGGTACTGACTCAATCGTCTGTTTTCTCTCTTCCATCACGACATCCCGCTCCGAGTAGAATTCACGGAACACGGGGTTCATCATCCGGTCGGATTCGACCCGGGCCCAGAGCTCCATCTTGTTGGCCGGGAGGCTGACATGGTAGGATGTCACGTCCTGTCCTGTGGAGGCGTTGAGATCCACACCGCCGTTTTCGGTGTAAAGCCTATCGATTTCGTTATCGACCATCAAGGCCTTGGCCTGAGACTGAAGGTGGCGAAGCTTTACAGACAGCCGGTCGATGGTCACTCGGTCCGCTTGCTCGCCCTTAAGCCGCTCGTGATCCAGGGCGTTTCCGGTCTTGCGGATTTCGTCGAGAAGCCTCTTTTCCTGCCGGTAATTTTTCGTCCCGATTGTCTTCGTTCCCTTGAAAAGCATGTGCTCCAGAAGGTGTGCGGCCCCCGTCGACCCGTCCCCCTCCTGGAGGGCGCCGACACGGTGACGGATATAAAAGGATACGGTAGGGCTGATGTGCCTCTCCAGAATGAGAACCACGAGACCGTTCTCCAGTTCGTATTTCAAAACCTTTTTCTCGAGATCATAGGCCAGGGAATGGGATGGCCCGAAAAAGCACAGGAGCGCCAGGAGGAGGGAGAAGAGCAGCGTGAATACCAGAGGTTTTTGTTTTTTGTGGAGATTCAGGTCATTCATGATTTCACGGTTTCAGAGACTTCAGGTGCAAGAAAATCCTGACGGCCGGATAGATGAGTCCCACCAGGCTGATCAGGATGATGAGGTTCGACCCGAAAAAGGTCATGATGAATTCATGCGGGTTTTTCATGCCATAGGCCGAGAGAAAAAGATAGACTCCGAACGAGAGAAAAAAAAGGGAAAAAAGGGCGATGGTGATTTGCTTTATCCAGAAGATGTGAGTCATAAAAAACGGCCCATGCCTGCGTAAAGATATAATGGCTTTTCCTGATCGATGCAAGAGGAAAAGGGGGGCTGCTATCCGGCCCGACAGCGTCTCTTGAGGTCCTGAAAAGTCCCCGGGGTCAGGCTGTCGCTCCGGCAGGGCAGCAGGGTGTTGTTATGGAAAAGGGGTTCTTCGGCGATCGGGTAGGGTGAAACCCTCAGGGCATCTTCCCATATCGGCGTTCCGGGGATCGGTGAAAACTCCGCTAGGATTGGCCTGGCCCCATAAGATTTTACGAGATCAACACTTTCTCTGATTTCCCCGGCCGCCTGGTCCGGCAGTCCGCAGAGAAGATAAACGCCGATATCCTCCGGGCGGTAGCCCGCTTCCGTGAGGTACGCCACGGCGGAGCGGAGTTCCTCATTTGTGACCTTGCCGCCTGTTTCACTTTGACGCTTTGCGCAGGCGGTTTCGAGGCCGAAGCGGATGGTCCGGAAACGCGATCGGTAAAGCAGCCAGCCGACCTCGGCGGTGATCCCCCGCAGGTGAAGACCGTTCGGACAGTGGAAATCGCAATCCAGGCCGCGCCGGATGATCTCTCGCATCATGGGGACCGCCCGCTGCCGGGCCTCAATGAGGAGGGCGTCGTCGTAAAAGCTGAAGTTTCTGATGCCGTACCGATGATACCAGTGGTCGATCTCGTCGACAACCCGGATGGGATCCCTGAAAGTGAAACGGCTGCTCAGAAGGTGAGATGCGCAATAGGTGCAACGGAAGGGGCAGCCCCTTGACGTCATGATCGGGAACTGATCCTTTACAGGCATGAGATCAAAGGCAGGGTAGGGGAGGTCATCCAGGTCTTTGTCCCGAATATCGAAGGCCGGCTCGTCGTTGAAGAGAACCCTGAGCAGACGGGCCAGGGATAATTCACCCTCGCCGGGGAGAACATAATCGGCACCGGCGTATCGGGCGGCGTGCTCCCGGCATAGAGTGGTGTAAATTCCCCCGAGAACCACCGGCACACCGGGGAAGACGTCACGGACCTGCCGGATGACAGAAAAGACACCGGGATACCAGTAAGTCATCATGGAGGTGACAAGGACCACATCCGGCCGTTCCTCCGCACGGAGGTCATCGCGGAAGATGTCGGGGCTGATGCCGTAGCGCTTGTATCTTCGGGGGATCGACGTGAGGGCTTCCGGACGCGTGATGAATTCCTTCGGGAGACTCCCGCGGCCCGAGGGTGTTCTTTTGGAAGCCTTGATACGCCCTTCCGACGGGAGAGCCGGGTGAAGGGGGTTCAGGCAGTCCAGAAAGGCAATTTCACAACCATTTTCTCTCAAGATGGAAGCAAGGTACAGGAGGCCGAGCGGTTTTAACCAGAAGTCGTAGGCGGCGAAATCGTAGATCCAGGGGTTGATCAGCAGACATCTTTTCTTTTTTCCGGCCACGACGGCAATATAGCAAGTTGCGGCCGGGTGGACAAGACAAAAGCGCGACCGTGCGATCCCTCTTCACGCCGCGGCGGGAGAAAAGGCTTGAAGCAAAGGGCGTTTATTGTTAACATCGCCCCAATTCAACGCGACGGATTCTTTCCATGAGAGCGCTCATCCAGCGAGTCGACGGGGCTTCGATCACGGTGGATCAGAAAGAAATTTCCCGGATCAATCAGGGGGTTCTCGTACTGCTCGGCGTCGGAAGAAACGACACAAAAGAAGATGCCGAATACCTTCTGGACAAAATCATCAACCTCCGAATTTTTGAAGATGCCGAACGCAAGATGAACCTCTCCCTCCTCGAGACCCAAGGGGAGATGCTGGTGGTCTCTCAGTTCACTCTATGGGCGGATTGCCGGAAGGGGCGGAGACCCTCTTTTACCGATGCCGCAGAGCCGCAAACCGCCAGGCATCTCTACCACCACTTCGTTGAGACGGCCCGGGCGCGGATGAATCGTGTTCAGGAGGGTGAATTCCAGGTCATGATGAAGGTCAGTCTCGTCAATGACGGTCCCGTGACGATCCTGCTGGACAGCGATGCGCTTCGGGGTGGCACTCAACGGCAAGGATGATTTTGACAGGGCATCCCTTTGACGTTCGTCGCGTTGGAGGATGAATCTCAAAAACAAGGATTCTCAGAGCATTTTCTCATGACAGTCAAAGCCCGGGATTTACCCCCCAGCTACATCCGGATCGACAAGGAAGGCGTGTGGTACTACAAAGGGGTGGAGATGTTCCGAAGGGAAATCGTCAACCTCTTTTATCAGAACCTCCACCTCGATGAGTCGGGGGGATATTATATCCAATATGCGAATGATATCGCCTCTGTCGAGGTGGAAGACACGGCTTATGTGGTCCGGTCCGTGTACCATACGGGATTGGAGGCTGGCGGTGACGAAAAGATTAACATACGCCTGAATGATGACAGCTGCGAAGAACTCGCACCGGAAACGCTCCGGATCGGCCGTGAAAATGTTCTTTACTGCGCCGTGAAGGAGAAACGCTTCCCGGCCAGATTTCTTCGGGCAAGTTATTATCAGATGGCCGATTATTTCGCGCAGGAGGAGGGCAGGGCGGATTTCTTTCTCGCCCTGAACGGGCAAAAATATTATATAGGGGATCAAAAATCAAAGGACAGAGATCAGGTTCCGGGGGGATCGGAGGATCGGTCTTCAGGTCCGGGGTGATCTAATTGAAACCCGCCATAGGCGGGTATCTTTGCATTTCATGACGGAGGTTTATCATGCTGGAAGATCAGGTAAAGGATGCCCTGACATTTGACGATTTGCTTCTAGTTCCGAGCATGTCGGGTATTCTGCCCAAGGACGTCGACACCTCGACCTATCTCACGAAGAATATCGTAATGAAAATTCCCATTGTCAGTGCCGCCATGGACACGGTGACGGAATCCCGGACAGCCATCAGCATGGCCCAACAGGGGGGGATCGGTATCATCCACCGCAACATGAGCATCGAGCGTCAGGCCCTGGAAGTCGACAAGGTTAAGAAATCGGAGAGCGGCATGATCGTCGATCCCATTACCATCGAGCCGGAACAGCGCGTGCGGGAAGCCCTCGAGTTGATGAGCCGTTACAAGATTTCCGGCGTCCCTGTCGTCAAGAAACGAAGGCTCGTGGGCATTCTCACGAACAGGGACCTGCGTTTCGAGACGAACCTGGATCAACCGGTGGCCAACGTGATGACCAAAAAGAATCTGGTGACCGTATCGTCGAACATCACCCTCGAGGAGTCGAAAAAGCTTCTCCACAAGCACCGGATCGAGAAGCTCCTCGTGGTGGACGATGACTACAACCTCAAGGGGCTCATCACCATCAAGGATATCGAGAAGATCCAGAAATACCCGAATGCCTGCAAGGATTCCCTCGGGAGGCTCCGGATCGGCGCAGCCGTCGGGATTCTCGACCGGGAGGAGCGGATCCAGGTCCTTCTCAACGCCGGGGCCGATGTCGTTGTCATCGACACCTCCCACGGCCACTCGAAGAGCGTCATCGATGCCATACGGGATACCAAGAAAAACTTCAAGTGTGAGCTGATCGCGGGCAATGTGGCAACCGCGGAAGGGGCTCAGGCGCTCATCAAGGCAGGCGTGGACGCGGTCAAAGTGGGCGTGGGACCAGGCTCGATCTGCACGACGAGGATCGTTGCCGGTGTCGGTGTTCCCCAGATGACGGCCATCCGGGATTGCCGCAAGGTGGCGGCGCGCCAGGGTATGCCGATTATTGCCGACGGCGGCATCAAGTTCTCGGGCGACATCACCAAGGCCCTGGGCGCGGGTGCCCATGCCGTTATGATTGGAGGCCTTTTCGCAGGGACGGAGGAAAGCCCCGGCGAGACCATCCTCTTTCAGGGGAGAAGTTACAAGGTCTATCGGGGGATGGGGTCCCTAGAGGCCATGAAGTCGGGAAGCCGTGATCGCTATATGCAGGACGACATCGAAAGCACACTGAAGCTTGTCCCCGAAGGGATCGAGGGGAGGGTTCCCTTCAGGGGAACGCTCGAGGCGAGCATCTATCAGCTCATCGGCGGTCTCCGGGCGGGCATGGGTTACGCCGGGTGCCGAACCATCGCGGAACTTCACACCAAGGCGAAATTCGTCCGGATTACATCGGCGGGGCTGCGGGAAAGCCACGTCCACGATGTCATCATTACCAAGGAAGCGCCCAATTACTGGCTGGATTAGCGACGGAGCATCTGTAATTTAATGAAACATCAGGATTTTGTCCACCTTCATGTCCACACGCAGTACAGTCTCCTGGACGGCACGATCCGCCTTCAGGATGTCCTGAAAAAGGCCCGGGCGCTCAAAATGCCCGCCGTGGCGATGACGGACCACGGCAACATATACGGCGTCGTGGATTTCTATCAGTCCGCCTATCGTCAGGGGATCAAACCGATTATCGGTTGCGAACTCTACATCGCCCCTAAAAGCCGGCTTGACAAAAGCGTCGATAATGCCGGCGAAACAGCCCGCCATCTCATCGTCCTGGTTAAAAATTTTCAGGGTTATAAAAACCTGATCAAGCTGACATCTCTGGGATTCCTCGAAGGGTTTTACTACCGGCCCAGGGTTGACAAGGATCTGCTGTCAAAACACAGCGAAGGACTCATCGCCCTGAGTGCCTGTCTGCACGGCGAGGTCGCGGATTACCTCCTCAGGGGAGACGAGAAAGGGGCGGAAAAAGCGGCACTGGGATACCGGAACATATTCGGAGCCGACAATTACTATCTGGAGATGATGGAAAACGGCATTCCGGAACAGCGACTGGTCAACGAAGGTTTGCTCCGGATATCCGGAAAGTGCGCCATCCCCGTCGTTGCGACAAACGATTGCCACTATCTGGAACGGACCGACGCAGAGGCCCATGATGTGCTTTTGTGCATCCAGACGGGGAAAACCCTCGAAGATCCCGGCCGGATGCGTTTTGCCACCGATCAATTCTACTTCCGGTCGCCCGATGAAATGAAAAACCTCTTCGCTTATTGCCCGACGGCCGTCGAAAACACAATTTCCATTGCCGAGCGATGCAATCTCACGATCCCCTTCGATGAACTCTATCTGCCGCACTACGAGACGGACCCGACCGTCTCTCTCGACGATCAGATGAAAACGCTGGCACGACACGGTCTCGAGCAGAGGTGGAACGAAATCACGAAGGGCGGGGGCGATGTGTCCCGTGGGGCCTATGAAAAACGCCTTGGAACAGAGCTGGAGATCATCAAGTCCATGGGTTTCGCGGGCTATTTCCTGATCGTTGCCGATTTTGTCCGACACGCCAAAGACCGCAATATTCCCGTGGGACCCGGAAGGGGTTCCGTGGCCGGAAGCCTGGTGGCCTATGCCCTGGGCATCACGGACATCGACCCGATTCGATACGGGCTCTTCTTCGAGCGTTTCCTGAACCCCGACCGCAAGAGCATGCCCGACATCGACATCGATTTCTGTCAGGACGGCCGGGACGAGATCATCCGTTATGTCACGGAGAAGTACGGGGCGGATCGCGTCGCACAGATCATCACCTTCGGAAAAATGCAGGCGAAGGCCGTCGTCCGGGATGTGGGAAGGGCCCTGAATTTTTCCTACGGAGAGGTGGACCGGATCGCCAAGATGATCCCCAACGTGCTCAATATCACCCTTGACGAAGCCATCAAAATGGAGCCCCGTCTCCAGGAGGAGCAGAAAAAGAACGAGAAGGTCCGGAAACTTCTTTCCCTCTCGAGGTCCCTGGAGGGCCTCAATCGCCATTCATCGACCCATGCCGCCGGGGTTGTCATCTCCGACAAGCCCCTCCTGGAGCGCGTCCCACTGTGCAAGAGCCCGAAGGACGACGTGGTGACCCAGTTCTCCATGAACGACCTCCAAGCCGTGGGGCTCACGAAATTCGACTTTCTGGGTCTCAAGACGCTCACCGTCATCCGGGACAGCCTCCGGTTCGCCCGGGAAGGGAAAGGGGTGGATCTCGACGTCCAGCAGATGCCGCTCGATGACCGAAAGACCTATCAGCTCCTGTCACAGGGTGAAACGGACGGCGTCTTCCAGCTGGAAAGCCGCGGGATGAAGGAGATCCTGGTCAGTATGAAACCGGACTGTATCGAGGACGTGATCGCCCTCATCGCCCTCTATCGGCCGGGTCCTCTGAAGAGCGGGATGGTGCAGGAGTACATCTCGCGCAAACAGGGAAAAACCAAGATCACCTATGAGGTCCCACAGCTGGAAAGCATCCTGAAGGAGACCTACGGCGTCATCGTCTACCAGGAACAGGTCATGCAGATCGCCAGTGTCCTCGCCAGTTACACGATGGGTGAGGCCGACACCTTCCGAAAGGCGATGAGCAAGAAGAATACCGCGGATATGGAAAAGGAGAAGCCGAAATTCATCGCCGGGGCTAGGAAAAACAAAATTCCCGAAAGCAAGGCGAAGAAAATCTTCGAACAGATGGAGACCTTTGCCGGTTACGGCTTCAACAAATCTCACAGCACGGCCTACGCCATGATTTCCTATCAGACCGCCTATCTGAAGGCGCATTTCCCCGTGGAGTTCATGGCGGCCCTGCTCACGAGCGAAAAGAGCAACCGGGACAAGGTCATCAAGTACATCAGCGTCTGCAAGGAAATGGGAATCAACGTGCTTCCACCGGACATCAACGAGTCCATGAGAGACTTCAGCGTTGCCGGTGATCACATCCGTTTCGGGCTTGCCGCCGTCAAGAACGTGGGGGAAAGCGCCGTGGATTCCATCATCGAGTCCCGGACAAAAGACGGCAAGTTCAAGACGTTCTACGACTTTTGTACCCGTGTAGACCTCCGGAAGATCAACAAGCGGGTCGTGGAGAGCCTGATCAAGTGCGGGGCCTTCGACCTCATGAAATACCGGCGTCGACCGCTCATGGACGGTTACGAGAAAATCATCGAAATGACCTCGCGGGGCCAGAGGGCAGGGGACCGCGATCAGGTTCATCTCTTCGATGCCCACGAGGAGGACCAGGAACGGAGGGACGAAAAACGGGAGGGAGAGCTAATCCCCCGGGTGCCGGAGTGGGATCACCAGGAGCTGCTTTTGCACGAAAAAGAAACCCTCGGTTTCTACATCACCGGCCATCCGCTTCTTCGCTATGCCGACACACTCTATAAAATCGTCGATTGCGATACCGAGACGATTCTGGAGAGAAAAGACAGGGAGAGCATTACGTTCGCCGGTATTGTGAGCAACATTCGTGAGGTGACGACGAAGAGAAAAGAGATCATGGCCTACGTGACCATCGAGGATATGAAAGGGTCTATCGGCACCATTGCCTTTGCCGATGTCTACCGAAATTACATGGACCTTCTCAAGGGTGAAGCCCCTCTGCACCTGAAGGGGACCCTCGATGTGGGTGAAGAGAGCACAAAAGTCATCCTGACGGAGGTGAAGCTGCTGTCAGAGGTCTTGGAGATGCCCTACAATTCCGTCCATTTCTATGTGAACGCCACCATCAAAGGCTCCGGGGACATCGAATCCCTCCGGGGTGTCCTCAGCAAGCACAGTGGTCGGTTCGACGGCTACCTTCATATTATTCTTCCTGACCGGAGCGAAACGGTTGTCTACCTCGGGGACGGTTTGAGATTGAGTATCTCGGAAGGGATCAAGAAGGATGCCGATGACATACTCGGTCCTGGTTCAACAAAATTTCAATAAATACGATAGGTTTTAGATTTTTTCCTTCTATTTAAAGAAATGTCTCATGTATTATATAAGGATAAGCATTACAGGAGCCTGATTAAAGAAGATTTTTTGAAGCCCTATCAGATCAAGGTGTCCGAGACGGATCTCTACATCCGGACCGACACCGACCTGTCAGACAAAGCCTTACAATCTGTTATAAAACACCGCAATTTTATTGAAGAATACATAAAAAAGAGACCGGACTTCTTATCATCCCTGACGCCTCTCGGGGAAGATTCGAGGGCACCGGAGATCGTGCGTGAAATGCTCAAATTCACAAAAATAGCCCATGTGGGCCCTATGGCATCCGTCGCCGGAGCCCTGGCTGAATGTGTCGGTTTTGATCTTCTTAAATATTCGGAGAATGCCATCGTAGAAAACGGCGGCGATGTGTTTATCAGAACAAACAAAGCGCTCAGGGTAGGCATATTTGCAGCAGATTCACCTCTGAGCATGAAAGTGGCGATCCGCGTAATGCCTGAGGAAACGCCCATGGGTGTCTGTACGTCTTCGGCCTCGGTCGGTCATTCCTTGAGCTTCGGAATTGCCGATGCAGTGTGCGTGACATCTCAATCCGCGATTCTTGCAGACGCGGTTGCAACGTTCATCGGGAATCGAGTCAAGAGGAAAGAGGATATCAAGAAGGCCATAGAGGATGGCTTGAAGATTAGCGGTGTTTGGGGTATCATTATCATATCAGGAGATTCACTGGGTGTGGGGGGGGATATACAAATCGATAGAATGTAGGTGCACAATACAAGTTTACATAACATATCTTATCAGACGTTGAATTTACCGACTTCATGCCTCTGGATTATTTGGCAATGGTCTTTCCCCTCTTCTTAAAAGAGTGGTTTTCGGCGGGATTTGTTGACTCGCGGCTTTACAGGCCTTCTTCCGATAGCTTCCGTACGAGCGCAGCCTGTTTTTCTGTGACTTTCTTCGGGACGTCTACGTTTATCTTCACGTAGAGGTCTCCCTTTCCTTCGCCTTTCATGTGCTTGATGCCGAAGCCTCTCATCCGAATCTTCGTGCTGTTCTGCGCTCCAGCCGGTACCTTGATTCTCTTTACGGGTCCCTCGAGTGTCTCTACCTCTAGAGTCGTCCCAAGAACAGCTTTTGAATAAGGGATTGATTTCTCGATCAATAAATCGTCCCCTTCACGCGCGAATTTGTGATGGGGCATGACCTGTATACTTAGAAAAAGATCGCCGGGCATTCCTCCTGACGGATCCTGAAGCCCCTTTCCGGCAATTCTCAATTTCTTTCCCGATGAAATGCCGGCCGGGATCTTGACTTTAATCTCATCGAGTTTTTGTCCCTTTCTGACCGTGATTTTCTTTTCGGCACCCGATGCAGATTCTTCTAATGATATGGATAAGTTGTATTCAATATCCTGTCCTTTTTGAGGGGGAGCTTCACGGTAGGAGTAGGCCTGCTGATCCCGGAATAGATCTCCGAATGGATCGCTGCCGCCTGGCTGCTGCTGTCGGTAGGTTCTTCTTCTCGGGCCACCGCCTCCACCGAACCAGGTAAACTCGCCACCCAGACCTCCAAAGCCGAGGTCTCTCAAGATCTCGTTCAGGTCAAAGCCCCTGAAGATGTCTTCCTGCGTGTACTTCTGGCGGAAGGCATCTGATCCGAAGCTGTCGTACTGCTTCCGCTTCTCGGGGTCACTCAGCACCGCGTAGGCTTCACTGATTTTTTTGAACTTTTCCTCCGCGTTTTTCTTGTCCGAGGGGTTTCGATCCGGATGATACTTGAGGGCAAGCCTGCGATAGGCCTTCTTGATGTCCTCTGTCGAGGCACTTCTGTCGAGACCAAGGGCTTTGTAATAATCGTCATTCATAAAGTGCTGTTTGATGAAATTTATATAAGTAATAGATATTGTTTATTTATCTTTATACCACCAGAAATCATTTGCTTCCACGGAGTCATTAAACCGCCCTACCCCGTGCTTGAAAACAATCGGAGCCCTCTCGGTCTCGTCCATTTCATGTATCAGGCGGTCGGCCGTCATGACCGTCCCGATGACAAAACCGTGCTTTCGATAGGCCTGGACACTGTATAAGGCACAGGTCGGTTACATCGTGCAACGATCCCCGTCCACGGGAGAGATGTATTCGCTGAACATCCGGAGGCAAAAAATCGCGGCTTCAGCTCCCCATGACTCTCTTCCCGATGCCGAGTGTGCGACAGGCATCATATAAGACCATGGACCGAAATCGTCTCCGTCACTGCCCGCGCAAGGAACAACCGTTAACGCCAGGATTAAAAATGTCAGCAAAGTCGAATATAATTTATACATTAATACCTCAGGCTGTAAAGGATAAAACCGCTATTTCGATTGAAGGAATGATTGAACCCGCTTTTCTTCTTCAGGCTGTCGATATAATCCTCGCGTGTCCTCTCGTTGTATTTATGGGCGCTGCTGACGGCGCTGTAGATATTCCCCGTGTACCAGCCAAGCTCGACAAAGGTCACGATCCCTCCCAAGGCATAGTCTTCGTGATCGAAGAGTTCAATCGCCGCCCAGATGAAGGTCCCGTTGAGAAGAAAGGCGACGAGAACATCTCGCGGTCTTTCGGTGTAAAGATGACCCGACCCGGGGATCAGGGTGGCGATTACACCTGCCGTCTCCGGTGATTTTTGCGGCAGCGATTCGACCCGGGCAAGCCCTTCTGAAAAACTCCTGGCCGATTCTGACAGGGAACTTTCCGCCGGGATAAATGAGAGGCTTGTGACGGCGCCCCTGTAGTCAGCCGTTTCGACAAGGACCAGGGCGCTCTGGACGATGGCCCGATCCCTCAGGTCACCGCTGGCGCGCGCCGCGAGACCTTGAAAGATGGAAAGAGCTTCGCTGTAGTTCTTGAGGTTCTTTTCCGCGATCCCTTGATGGTACAGGGCTTCGTCCCGCAGAAGGCTCCGGGGGAATTTCTTGACGAAGAGATCGAAAGATTCTTTGGCCTCTTCCCATTTCCTGGCCCTGAAATAGCTCTCCCCGATCCTGAAGAAGCTTCTTTCGGTGTATTTTGACTCGGGGAACAGAAAGATGAAACGCTTGAACTCCGTGATGGCCCGGTAATAGTCCCCCTCTTCGAAGAGACGTTCGGCAAATCCGAAGACTTTCGTTGCCTCGCCCTCCCCTGCGTCCTGTGCAATCCCGCCTTCGGCTGAGAAAAGCATGACGGCAACGAGGAGAAAGGCCCCTCCTTATCATCGCTCTTTTTCCGGTTTTTCAGGCCGTTTCTCTTCCAAGGTCGAAGGCCTTCAGGTTGGCGGGAACCAGTTTCTCGGAGAATTCTTTACCGATGACGCTTTTCCAGTCGTCCGGTGAGGCCTCGAGGAGGTACTTGGAAAGGGCGCCGAGCATGACGGTGCTGACCGCCCGGATATTTCCCGCCTTCCGGGCCAGTGCCGGGGCATTCACGACCAGAACATCCTTGAACTGGCTCCGGACGATGTCCACGGCGTCGACGGGGTAGGCGGTCTCACCCAGGTTTACGGAGGGCGGAAGGATTTCTTCCTCGTTGATGATGACCCTGCCGCCCGCCGTCAAGAAGTTCAGGTATCGCAGGGTCTCAAGTTTTTCGAAGGAAATAAGGACGTTCACATCGCCCTCTTTTGCGATGGGGGAGTATACCTTCCGACCGTAACGGACGTGACTGGTCACGCATCCGCCCCGCTGGGCCATACCGTGGACCTCGCTTTTTTTGACATCCAGTCCGGCCTTCATCATGACCTTGCAGATGATGTCGCTCGCGAGCAGGATGCCTTGTCCGCCCACACCGGCAAGAAGTAGGCTGGTCACGGAATCTTTCATGACGGACCTCCGGCGGATTTGATGGCATCGGCCCTGCACACCTGGAAGCAGAGGCTGCATTGGACGCAGAGGGCTTCATCGATCGATGCAAAACCTTTGCGCTTCTTCCCGGTTCGAGGGACCAGACCCGCTTCCTCTTTCTTCCACGAGATGGCCGGGCATCCCAGACCCAGGCAGAGCTGGCAGCCGGTGCAGACATCGGTATCGACCGTGAAAGGCTTGATGGATTTGAGCCGTTCACGCTGCAAAAAGATGCAGGGGCCCCGGGAAACAATCACGGATGGGCCTTCCTTCCCGAGTTCTTCTTTCAGGACCGCCGTCGTTTCTTTTATGTTCAGGGGATGAATGACACGGACGCTCTCGATGCCGAGAACTTTTGCCAGGGCTGCAAAGTCGAGTTCCTTCGTTTTTTCTCCCTGGAGGGTCGTGCCTGTCGCCGGGTGGTCCTGCATGCCCGTCATGGCCGTTGTCCGGTTATCGGCGATGATGATGACCGCATCGCTTTTGTTGTACGCCATGTTGAGAAGCGGCGTGATGCCGGAGTGGACGAAGGTCGAATCGCCGATGACCCCGACGATCTTCCCCTTCCCTTTCTCCCCCAGGGCCTTGCTCATCCCGTGAGCCATACCGATGCTGGCCCCCATGCAGATGCAGGTGTGAAGTCCCTGCAGGGGCTTCATGAAGGAGAGGGTATAACAACCGATGTCGCCTGTGACGAAGGCCTTCGTCTCTCCAAGCGCATAGAAGAGGCCTCTGTGCGGGCAGCCCGGACAGAGGTTGGGTGGCCTCGACGGGACGGCCGGCGGCGGCTTCCGCCCCCGCTTGTGCGCTTTGATCCCCTCTTCCACCACGCCCGGGTCGAACTCGCTGGTATAGGGGAAGACCTTCTTGCCCGTCACGGGGATCCCCATGGCGCGGACCTGTTCCTCGATGAAAGGATCCAGCTCCTCCACGACATAGAGCTCCTTCACCTTTGAGGCAAACGTCCGGATCATCTTCTCCGGGAGGGGGTGAACCATCCCGAGCTTGAGATAGGAGTAGCCGGGAAAGACATCCTTGGCATAGTTGTATGACATCCCGGCGGTGATGATCCCGATGGCGGTGTTTTGGATCTCCATGCGGTTTTCCGGGAAGGTTTCGGCCCATTCATTCAGCTGTTCCATCCTCTTCTCCACGGCCACCCGCCGGACCCGGGCATGAGCGGGAACCATGACATACTTTGCCGGATCAAACTTGATGACCCTCCGGTCCTCGCCGTTCGTGGGCTCCTCGAGCCCCACAACGGACTTCGAGTGTGAAACGCGGGTCGTCGTCCGGAGAAAGACGGGGCTATCGAATTTCTCGCTGATATCCATGGCGATCTTGATGAACGTCTTGGCCTCCTGACTGTCGGAGGGCTCCAACATCGGGATCTTGGCAAATTTCGCGTAGTTTCTGTTGTCCTGCTCGTTCTGAGAGCTGTGCAGAGAGGGGTCGTCGGCCGTGATAATCACCAGCGCACCGTTCGTTCCCGTATAGCTCACCGTGAACAGGGGATCGGCTGCCACGTTGACACCGACGTGTTTCATGACCGCCATGGCCTTCAAGCCGGCGAGGGCTGCCCCGATGGCAACCTCGAGGGCGACCTTTTCATTCGGGGACCACTCGGCGTAGACACCCTTGTACCTCGAAAAGGCTTCCATGATTTCCGTGCTCGGCGTCCCGGGATACCCTGCGGCAAAGGTCACCCCGTGTTCGAAGGCTCCTCTGGCAATGGCCTCGTTGCCGGACATCAGCTGCTTATGCATTCCCTTTCATCTCCTGGCTTTTTATCCGCTGAGTGAAGCGATCTTTCGCTTGATGAAGGCCGCCATCGAGGGATCGCTGATATTCTCGAGAGCCTTCTGGTAGAATTCCAGCGCCTTTTTCGGATCTTTCATCTCTTCATAGATACGGGCCATATTGCCGTAGCTAACCCCCGTTAGAAGCCCCCCGGCATCTTTCTTGGCGGCCTTTTCAAATGCTACGAGGGCCTTCTCGTACTCCTGTTTCGCTTCATGACAATAACCCAGACCCGTGTAGGCGAAGGGGATCAGCACATGCTTCCGGGTCGCTTTATCCAGAAAGGCCTCAAAGGACGACTGCGATCGATCGTAGTCGCCGATTCGGTAGTAAAGGTTTCCCAGCATGTAATGGGCGTTGGCCGCAGCAAGGCTCCTCGGGTGGGTTCGGATCACCTCCTCGTAGGCCGCCAGAACCGGGGCGAGAGATCCCCTACTGCTGTCACGAGCGGTCGTTGAGTACTGGAGCTCATAGGCCTTCAGGTACAGTTTCTCCGCCTGCTGTTCCACATGGCGCGAGTAGAAAAACGCACCCGTTGCAAGAACCAGAAGGCCGGCGAGAACGCCCGCGGCGATGTAAAACTTTTTCTTGTGCTTTGCGAGATACCCGTATATCCGCTCCATGAATTCAAAAAACGGATCGGGCTTCTCAATGTCTTTTCTCGTCACCCTGGCTGACATGTCATCACCCCAAATATGAAATGGAAACGTCTTTTTATCGTCTGGATTTAAGACTTCGGCTGAGAGGACAGGATGGTATTTATTTTATCTGCAATGGCCCGGGGAGGCCGGACGATCTTCCCATCGCGGTTGAGGAAGGCGTGGATCGTGGATCCCTCGACCAGACAGCTCTCTCTTGCTTCATCCCATATCTCGTAATCGAACTTGATGCTGGCTCTCCTGAAGTAGTTGATGCTTGTCTCTATCCGGATGACATCGTCGTATTTCGCCGGTTTCAGATAATGGCAGTAGAGTTCCGTCAGCGGCAGATAAAAGCCCTCTGATTCGAGTTCACGGTACACGATGCCCCTCTCCCGCAGGAGTTCCGTCCTGCCGATCTCAAACCACCGGATGTAGTTCGTGTGATAGGCGATGCCCATGGCGTCGGTATCTGCATAGATGACCCTGATTTTAACGGCGTTTGCTGTCAACGAACCTTCTCCAATCCTTGATGAAGGCATCCATCAGGGTGTATCCGGGCGCGACCATGATCCCATCCCTCTTTGCGCAGGTCTCGCCGAAGACCGGACAGTTTTTGAGGTTTTCTTCCTTCACCGAGGAGTAGACCACGAAGGGACTGGGCTCCGCCACGTGGGTCCGGTGACTGATCGGCGTCGGGTGGTCGCTAAGCACGAGGATTCGGAAATCATTCAGCGTGCCAATTTCTCCGAGGACGGTCCCCACAACCTTCTCGTCGAAGTCCTCGATGGCCTTCACCTTCCCTTCGATGTTCCCCTCGTGCCCCATCTCATCGGGTGCTTCCACATGGACGAAGGCAAGGTCCCGGTCCCGCAGGGCCGAAAGCGCGCCTTTTGCCTTGCCCACGTAGTTCGTGTCGGTGTATCCCGTGGCCCCCTGGATGCGGATGACCTCCATGCCGGCGCAGACGGCAATGCCGTTCAAAAGATCGACGGCCGAGATCATGATACCCCGGAGCCCGTACTTTTCAGAGAGGGTCTGAAAGGCAGGCGCCCCGCCCTGTCCCCAGAGCCAGATCGAATTGGCAGGTTTCAGACCGCGCCCGACACGGTCCCGGTTCACGGGGTGATCCTTCAGAGTGCTTCGAGATTTCATCATCAGGTCGCGGGCGGGAGCGGATCCATCACCCGCGGGGAGGTAATCGGCGATTTCCTGCCCGGTGATGTCATGGGGGGGAGTGGTCTTCACCGAGGCCGGCCCCCCCTTCCAGACGCAGAGGTGCCTGTAACCCACGCCGGGATAGAAATGAATGGTTTCCGAGCCAATCGCCCGGTTCAGGTCAATGATGATCCTCCGGGCCTCCCCTGAGGAGATGTGTCCGGAGGTAAAATCGACCATCCGCTCTTTTCCGTCGAGGCTCAGGTTGACGAGGTTGCAGCGGAAGGCCACATCGCCGGGCTGAAGCCTGATGCCCATACTGGCCGCTTCCAGGGGCCCGCGTCCGGTGAAATATCGTTTGGGATCGTACCCCAGAACGCTGAGGTTCGCCACATCGCTTCCCGGCGGGAAACCGTTCGGGATCGTTTTCACCATCCCGGTGGTACCGGACCGGGAAAGGCGGTCCATGTTGGGTGTCCTGGCGTATTCCAACGGTGTTTTCCACCCGAGTTTTTCGATGGGGTGATCGGCCATGCCGTCCCCAAGTAGAATGACATATTTCATTGCAGATTTTCATCCTCGACTCGAATCCGGACGGTCTTCCGTCGGACCACGTCCAGTCGATCGATTTCTCTCAGGGCCGCCTGGACATCCCGTTCCATCGACCGGTGCGTTGTCATGACGACGGGTACGGCACCGACGCTGTCCGCTGTCCGTCCTTTCTGTATGACGGCCGCAATGCTGATGTTGTGCTGGCCCAGGATCCCCGAGACCTTCGAGAGGACCCCTGGACGGTCGACGGCGGAAAAGCGGAAATAGTAACTGGTGCTGATGTCCTCCATGGGCATTAGTTGGATGTTTTCGATGGCCCGCTCCTGGATGGATCGGGGGGGAACGCGTCTCGAGATCTTCTTGAGCATATCCCTGGATATATCCACCAGGTCACTGACGACCGCACTGGCCGTCGGCATCATGCCGGAGCCCTGCCCATAAAGGAATACGGAATCGGAGGCGTCGCCGATTACGTGAAAGGCGTTGAAATTTCCATTGACACTGGCGAGCAGGTGGCCGAAGGGAATCATCGTCGGATGAATCCTGGCCTCAACCCGGTCCTCCCGCTGAATGGCGATGGCCAAGAGCTTGATCCGGTAGCCCAGCTCCTTGGCGTACTCGATGTCCATCTGGCTGATCTCCGTGATGCCCTCACGATAGATGTCTTCCAGGTTGACCTTCTTCCCGTAGGAAAGCGACAGAAGGATCGTCAGTTTGTGGGCTGTGTCGATGCCCTCGATGTCGAAGGTAGGGTCGGCCTCGGCGAACCCCAGGGCCTGCGCCTCCTTGAGGACCGTTTTGAAGTTCTTCCTTTCATCGGTCATTTTGCTCAGGATATAGTTGGTCGTGCCGTTCATAATCCCGAAGACGGATCGGATGCGGTTACCTACCAGGCTTTCCTTGATGGTCTTAATGATGGGGATCGTTCCTCCCACACTGGCCTCGAAACCGATATTCACCCCCTCCTCCTCGGCCACGCGGAAGATTTCGTTTCCATGAGTGGCCAGGAGCGCCTTGTTGGCCGTGATCACGTGCTTCTTGTTCCGCATGGCCTTCAGAACGAAGGATCGTGCGGGCTCATAACCGCCGATGAGTTCAATAAGAACGGATATTTCGGGGTCTTCAAGGATCTTGTTCGCATCCCTGATGAGAATGCCCTTTTCGACCGTCACGGGCCTCGGGGTTGTCGTGTCGATGTCCGCAATCTTTTTTAGAACGATTCGCGCGCCGAGGCGCTTCTCGATCAGGTGGCCGTTCTGTTGAAGGAGCCTAGCGACACCTGTCCCGATGGTTCCAAAACCGATTAGGCCGACATATATGTTTTTCATCGCTCTTGACCCCACGCTGTTTTTATGAAAGCCCTCGAAACGGCGACTTCACGCCGGGGCTTTGCTCGGGCTAAAAATAAAAATGAGTTTTTACAATAATTTAAGCAACTTGTCAAAAAGTATTTCGGCAACCTCAGCCTGTCCAGGCAAGATCCAGCCGGCCCTCCCATCGACGAAGGAGCACCTCCTTCAGCAGCCCGTGTTCGGGCTTCTCCAGAAAGGCGTCTCTCTCGACGAGCCGGAAAGCCTCCTGCCGCGCTTCGTTTAATATTCTGCCGTCACGAAGGATATTGGCAACCCTGAAATCCGGCAGTCCCGACTGACGCGTGCCGAGAAACTCCCCGGGCCCCCGGATGGTCAGATCTTCCTCCGCGATCCTGAACCCGTCCGTGGTTTCTTCCATGACACGGAGCCGCCTCGTTGAGAGGTCCGACACGGGAAGGCCGGATATCAGGACACAGTAAGAGGGAATGTCCCCGCGCCCTACCCTTCCCCTGAGCTGGTGGAGCTGGGCGAGCCCGAAACGTTCGGCATGCTCGATCACCATGAGCGAAGCCTGGGGGATGTCGATACCGACCTCGATCACGGTGGTCGAGACGAGCAGATGAATTTCTTTCCCGATGAACCGTTCCATAATCCTGTCTTTTTCCCGACCTTTCATGCGGCCGTGGATAAGGCCGACCTTGAATTCGGGGTAAACGTCTTTCTGAAGGTGCTCCGCCATTTTTGTGGCGTCCCGGAGATCGACATTTTCCGACTCCTCCACGAGCGGATAGACGACAAAAACCTGATTCCCCTTCACCATCTCCTTGCGGATGATGTCATAGACCCGTTGCCGTTCTTTTTCATAAAAGATCCTGGTTTTGACCGGTTTTTTCCCCGGTGGCATTTCGTCGATTACGGAGACGTCGAGATCGCCATAGACCGTCATGGCAAGCGTCCGGGGTATGGGCGTGGCTGTCATCACGAGGATATGGGGATGAACGCCCTTTTCCCGCAGAAGGGCCCGCTGTATCACGCCGAACCGATGTTGTTCATCCACGATGACAAGCCCGAGCCTGTGGAATTTCACTTCCTCCTGTATCAGGGCGTGGGTACCCACGATAATGTCTACCTCGCCCCGCTCGATCCCCTTAAAGGCTTTTTTCCGATCGGAGGCCTTCAGGCTTCCCGTCAGGATCACCGTATTGAACCCCTGGGCGGCCGCCCAATTCGTGATGTTCCGGTGGTGCTGTTCGGCCAGGATTTCTGTGGGCGCCATGATGGCGGCCTGATAGCCGCTTTCGCAGGCGACGATCATTGCCGCCATGGAGACGACGGTCTTCCCGCATCCCACATCCCCCTGGAGCAGCCTGTGCATCGGGATGCTTTTTTCCATATCCCCCGTAATCTCACCGATGACACGCCGTTGCGCGGCTGTGAGCTCAAAGGGAAGCCTCTGCAGAAATCTCTTCAGGCCCTCTCCCTTTGGTCGCATCGGGATACCCACGTGAAGGAGGGTCCCCTTTTTTCGTAGGGCCATGCCCAGTTCGAAAAAGAAAAACTCATCGAAGATCATCCGCCGGTGCGCTTCAGAGTTCATGCGGTTGAGCGCTTCGACATCACTGTCACCCTCGGGGAAGTGTACCGCCCGGATGGATCGATGCATGTCCTGCAGACCCTGTCGTTGCAGAATGTCCTCCGGCAGAGGACTCAGGACATAGCCGGTGAAATCATCCACAACACGCTTCATGATCCGCCGGAGATTCTTCTGCCCCAGACCCTCTGTTTCAGAGTAGATCGGCACAATCCTCTTGAAGTGGAGCAGATGATCATCGTCTTCTTCGAGCACTTCGAAGTCCGGATGGATCAGCTCCTTCTCAAAGAGGAATCCCTTGATCTCGCCTGTGAAGATGATCCGTTTGCCTTTTTCAAAGATCTTTTTCAGAAAAGGGTAATTCCCGTGAAACCATTTGGCGGTCAGTGCCCCCGTCCCGTCGGCCACCTGCACCTCGAACACCCTCTTCTTACGGTACAGCCGGATCTGCGCCGACTGGACCTCCCCAACAATCGTCTCTTTCATACCCGGCCGGGTCGCCGATATGCTTCTCACGAAACGTCGGTCCTCATACTTGCGGGGGAGAAAATAGATCATGTCCTCGACGGTTATAAGACCCTTTTTCCCCAGAAGGGCGCTTAGCTTCGGACCGACCCCCTTCACGTATTGGACGGGAAGCGACAACTTCTCGAAGGCTGATCGATGAAACGCTGCCTGTCCATGGTCATGGGTTTCCGCATCCCCTGCGGAACTTTCTCCTTGCGACGGAATAAGGGTTTTCAGGCTGTCCACGAGCGCCAGGGCGCCTTGGATTCTTGATTTCTTATCATCGACCGGCAGGGTATCGAACCCCTCGAAATGTCGTTCCAAGTCCCGGACAATCTCTTCAATTCGGTTGCTGTTGCTCACGGAAGAGGATATCCTGCCGGTGCGGCAGGCCTTTCTCAGGGCTGACAATAGCCTTTCCATGGACGCTTCGAAATCCTTCAGCAGGTGAAGACTTCTGAAGTCCTCACGGGAGAAAAATCGAAGCGGTCCTTCCATTTTTTCGATCAGTCTGCTCGGGTCTTCCATCATGGACGGTGCCTGCACCCGGAATCAGGTTAAATAATAAATGATTTCAATCATAAAGATCGGCCATCCCTTAGCAAAAATCCTGATGATTCTCAAGGAAAGAATTGACTTTTAAGTCGTTTTAAGTTACGAACTCACTAAAATGCCTGGAAGAAATTTCAAGTGGCCTTATCTCTTCTTCCCGGATCTCACCCCCAGCCAAATCAAAGACCCTGAGGGGGATCCCTGTCCCCGAAGCCTGAACCACAAGATTCCGCTGACCTGAGGGACCTGGCTTGGGGTTCATCATTCGGGGCGGATAAAGCCGGAGTGCCTATGTCGGAAAAGACGTCATACAAAGATGCCGGTGTGGACATTGACAGGGCAAACGAGTTTATCGACGCCATCAAGCCGCTTATCCGGACCACATTTAGAAAAGAGGTCATCGGCGGCCTTGGCGGATTCGGCGGCCTTTTTCACCTGGAAAAAACCCGATACAAGGATCCCATCCTTGTCTCCTCGACAGATGGTGTCGGGACCAAACTCAAGATCGCCCAGATGGCGAACCGCTTCAATACCATTGGGATTGACCTTGTCGCCATGTCCGCCAACGACGTGCTGGTGCAGGGTGCCGAACCCCTGTTTTTTCTCGATTACATCTCGACAAACAAGATCAGTGTCGAAACGGGCGTTCAGATCATCGAGGGAATCGTCAAGGGGTGCCGGGATGCGGGTTGTGCCCTGATCGGCGGGGAGACCGCCGAGATGCCCGGATTTTTTGCCCCTGGGGACTATGAACTTGTGGGTTTCTGCGTGGGGATTGTCGATGCCGACAGACTCGTGGACGGCTCAAAGATCGGTATCGGCGACAGGATCATCGGCCTCGCTTCGACGGGCATCCACAGCAATGGTTTCTCTCTGGCAAGGAAGGTTTTGTTTGAACGGATGAAGCTCGGCATCCACGACCGTACCAAAGGGCTGGATGAAACCGTCGATGTGGAACTTCTGAAGCCCACCAAAATTTACGCCAAGGCCATCCTCAATCTGGTCAAGAACTTCAATATCAAAGGTCTCATCCATATCACGGGAGGCGGTTTTTTAGACAATGTGCCGCGGATTCTACCCGAACGATGCCAGGCCGTTATTCGACGGGGGAGCTGGCCGGTACTTCCCATCTTCAAGATCCTTCAGGCAGGAGGGGACATTGAGGAGATGGAGATGCTCAGGGTGTTCAACATGGGCATCGGCCTCATGATCATCGTTACCGACAAAGAATGTCCGGAGGTCATGGAAAGGCTCGTCGCCCTTGGCGAAGAGGCCTACCTCATCGGCACCATTGACAAAAGGGATCCGTCAAAGCCGGCTATATGTATTGTGTGAGCCTATGAAGCGCAGGGTGAGACTGGGTGTCCTCGTATCGGGAAGCGGGTCGAATCTTCAATCCATTATCGATCACATCGAAAAAGGCCTTCTCGATGCGGAAATCCGGATGATGATCAGCAACAATCCCGAGGCCTATGCCCTGGTCAGGGCAAGAAAACACGGCATTCCCTATACCGTTATGGAGCACCGGGATTTCAATACCCGGGAGAGTTTCGACCGCAAGATGATCGAGGTGCTCAATGTGAGCGGCGTCGAACTTGTCATCATGGCCGGTTTCATGCGGATCCTCTCGCCTTTATTTCTTAACGCCTTTCCCATGAGGATCATGAACATTCACCCGGCCATTCTTCCGTCTTTCCCGGGCATGCATGCACAGAAAAAGGCGTTCGATTACGGGGTCAAGTTCTCCGGCTGTACGGTTCATTTTGCCGATGAAGGCGTCGACACGGGGCCCATCATCATCCAGGCCATTGTGCCGGTCTATGATCAGGACACCGATGAGATTCTGGCACAGAGAATCCTGAAAGAGGAACATCGGATCTATCCCAAGGCCATTCAGCTCTACGCGGAAGAAAAGCTGGAAGTCGTCGGGCGGAAGGTCCGCGTGAAAGGTCACAAGCAGACCGATCCCCATCCTCTCCACAACCCCCCCCTCGTTAATTTTTAGATGCACGATTCGTGAACCCCAAGGTCACAACCCCGACACCGGTCGAACACAAAGTGGGTATGGCATGTACGACACCATCGTCATAGGACAGGACATCAGTTCGTTGCTCGCAGCCGTCATCTCCGCCCGACAGGGCCTGAAAACGGCCCTGGTGAGAGAGGGGGCACCCCTCGAGTGCTTCAGAATGGGAAACTACACCTTTAACGTCGATCCTTTTCCCTGGTCCGGCTTCGGTGATACGCAGTTCCTTGGCAGACTTCTCAGGGAATGGAATACCCCCTCCTCCGTATTATCAAGGGTTGCTCCCCTGAACCCGTCTTTGCAGATCATCCATCCGCGTCACCGGCTGGATCTCTTCCTGGAAAGAGAGGAACTCCTGCAGGACCTTGTCCGGGAGTTTCCGGAAGAAAAGGAGGGTATCGAGCGTCTCTATCGAAAGGCACTCAAAGACAATCTGTTCCTGGATCAGCATCTAACAGGCTTTGCTTCTCTATCCCTTCAGTCCCTCCAGGATTCGATGAAAAACCGGATGGCCAGGGTGGAGGCCATGGTGACACGGGAAATCCTTTTTTCCTCAAGATTTTCGAGAACTTTACCGAAAAATTCATTGCCGAGGAATCTCCTCGAGGCGGGATGTTTCGTGTTGTCGAATCTGCAGATCGGGGAGCGCGTGCCGCTCGTCACGGCCAGGCTTTTGATTCTTCCCCTGATGGGGACCTATTACTTTCAAGGGGGAAAGCATCTTTTTTTACAATGCCTGGATGAAAGATTCGAATCCCTCAGGGGGGATCTCATCGAGGGAGGCGCCGTTTCGGATATCCAACCGGGCACGAAAGTGGAGATGAAGATTCGACGGGGCGGACAGGATACGACGATAATTGGAAGGCAGCTTCTGGTGAGTACGAAGTGGCCGGGATTGAGGTCGATGATTTTTCGGGAACGGAGATTTCGCAGGTTCAAAGAGACCCTTGAACGCCTGGAGGGAACTCTGTATCCTTTTACGATCCATCTCGGGATCGATGAAAAGGGTATACCCGAAAGGATGTCGGAGTACGTCGTCGTGATTCCGGACGGCCAGAGTTCCCTGCACGGGCGTCTAGTCTTTCTCGAGACAAGCGCCACGGGCGACACGGAACTGGCCCCGTCCGGCAAGCGCTCTCTTTCGGCAACGGTTTTTCTTGACCGGCTCGCCACGGAGCTGGATGACAACGTTCTGGAGGGTGTCTCGCAAACCATTTTGGAAAGACTCAGGGGCTTTCTCCCCTTTCTGGAAGAAAACATCAATGTCATGAGCCTTCAAGACTCCATTCGCCTGTGCCGACTCCGCACCCCGGTTGTGAATCCAAAATACCGGTTTAAAAAAATGCCCGATCTTGGTATCTTCAAGATGACCGGGAGGACGCCCCTCAAAAACGTCTTCATGACCGGCGGATTCATTCTACCCGGTCTTGGCTTCGAGGGGGAAATCCTCTCCGGAATTCAGGCAGGGCGTCTTGCCACGGGAGGTCTAGACGCATGAAGAGACAGATGCAGGATTTCAAAATCCAGGATCTCGGAGAACGAAAAATTCCATCACCTCTCATGGTGGGTTATTTCAAGGCGGATGACGAACGGATCATCTACGACATTTATCTCAAACGCCAGGGCACTCGTGTGAAATCCAGGGACGTTCCGATTTCCATGGAGGTTGCCGGCCCCCGCGAGACGATCTATTTCGACCCGCCCAAGGTCAAAGCGGCCATCGCTTCCTGCGGCGGTCTCTGCCCCGGGATCAACGATGTGATCCGCGCCATCGTCATGGAGCTCCATTTTCGCTATGGGGTCCAGAATATCATCGGGATCCGATACGGCTTCCAGGGTCTCATCCCCAGATACGGCCACGAAATGATGGAGCTGACCTTCGAGATGGTGAAGGAGATACAGGACCTCGGGGGAAGTATCCTGGCCTCTTCCCGAGGCGATCAGAAGATCGGCGAGATGGTCGATGCCCTGGAGCGGATGAATATCAACGTTTTTTTCATGATCGGCGGTGACGGGACGATGAGCGCGGCCGAGTTGATCACCCGGGAGGTCACGAAGCGGAATCTAAAAATCAGCGTCATCGGGATTCCTAAAACCATCGACAACGATCTCGTTCTTATCCAGAAGAGCTTCGGCTTTGACACGGCCATTTCCGAGGCCGTAAAGATCATTCAGTGCGCCCATGTAGAAGCCAAAGGGGCCCCCATGGGTATCGGGCTGGTCAAGCTTATGGGACGCCAGTCCGGCCACATTGCGGCCAGCGCCGCCCTGGCCCAGGGGGATGCCAATTTTGTCCTGATCCCGGAAATTCCCTTCGACCTGGAGGGGGAAAAGGGTTTTTTGAAATGCCTGGAGAAGCGACTTCTCAGCCGTAAGCACGCGGTCATCATCGTTGCTGAAGGGGCCGGTCAGGATCTCATCCCGCCCAGCGCCTTCCCCCCCGGGAAAGACGCCTCGGGAAATTTGAAGCTTCGGGACATCGGGCTTTTCCTGAGAGAGCGGATCGAGCTGCACTTCAAAAAAATCGGCGTTGAGGTGAATCTCAAGTACATCGATCCGAGCTACATGATACGAAGCGTGCCCGCCAACGCGAGCGACAGTATCCTGTGCGGCGTGCTCGGTCAATATGCCGTCCACGCCGGTATGGCCGGCAAAACAGGCATGCTAGTGGGTCTGGTCAACGATGAGTTCGTCCACCTGCCTTTCAAAGCTGTGTCCTCACAGAGAAAAACGATCGATCCGAGCGGGAACATGTGGATGCAGGTCTTGGAATCGACGGGACAGCCCTTTTCCATGAAGGGCTAAAAAACACTTGCAAATTTCCCCTGAATGCTTTAGATAAGCACCTCTAATCTACACGAGGAGTTGACCATGGCACGAGTCTGTGATGTCTGTGGGAAGGGCCCCGTTGTGGGTCATAATGTAAGCCACGCCAACAACAAGACAAAGCGAATCTGGTATCCGAACCTTCAGAAAATACAGGTCGTCGACGAAAAGACGGGATCGGTAAAGAGGAAAAAAGTCTGCACCCGGTGCCTGCGATCGGGGGCTGTGAAAAAGGCCCTATAGTGCGGGCAGGAAGCCCGCATCCTTGATGACCTTCAGCGTGTGAGCCAGAAAAGTTTCATAATCCTCAGAAAGTTCCATCCCCCGGCTGACCAAATTCTCCACCCCCCTCCGGACTTTTCCGTCTTCCAAGTCGTATTCGAATTTTTCGATGTAGAGACGGGTGCGTCCCTCCAGGCTCATGGTCCGGTAGATCCGGTCCCCCCCGTAGGCCGCGAAACCCTCAGCCATGGCGGCCTCAAGAAGCTTCGCGGGGATATCCAGGAGCCATTGAAGGGTCGAGATCATCTCAGCCCTCTTGTGCCTCATGCTGTCATCGAGCGCTTCCGTGAAGAGACCTAAAAGGCTCCCCTCCCGCTCGAACAGCAAAAGATCGAAGGCCATTTCGATGATCATGTGGGAACGATAGATGGCCGAATCCAGGCTGATTGTCTTTCCAATCTGTCGATGAAAATCCATAATCCGCGGGAGGAGGACCCTTCCCTTTTCATAGGCATACCCCCCCGCATTGGAATGAAACTCGTCAGATCCATTTGCGGTGATGTTCCCATAGTGAGCCACGTCATCGACCATGAGGTGAAACTGCGTGAAAACGGCTTTCTTAAACTCCGCGGGTGTGACCCGAAATCTCGAGATCCTGTGGGTCATCTGGGATGTGATGGACTCGTGAATGGGAAGAATGTCCGGGATGACATTGTAGATAAACATGTCGAGGTCCCTGTCGCCGCCGGCATATCCTCGCATGAATTCACGGAGAATCCACGTGTGGGTGTGGAGAAGCATAAACGCTTTTCACCGAATCCGACATCGATTGATCCGTTCGGCCGGATCGTCATTTTCTCGGAGTGCCGCCGTGCCCCCTGAAATATTTCGTGAACCATCCCGTCTCAGATTGATCATCCCTGCGCCTCTTGCCCTGCGCGATGACGAAATCGAGTGGTACTTCTTTCACGGCTATTTCCTGCCCGACCAGGCGCAGGACTTCCTCCGCATCGGCCAGACACCCGTCGGGGATTGAGAACCGGACCATGCCTATTTCCGGTTCCAGGGTCGTGAGGGTGCCGATGCCTTCGTAGCCTTCGAGCAGAAACTGGAAGTAGGCGATTTCTTCCGGTTTCACACATAGGTATTTCATCACAACTCTATGCATGACACGCATCCTTCCAGGACCGGTTTCTGACTAACATCGAGGGGGGGAAAGATCAAGGAGAAAGGAAATCCTCTTGACAGGATGTTCTTGGCTGATAGAATGACGCTCGGTTTCGCAATGACCTGCAAGATGCATTCTTTCGCACGCGAACGAACTGAAGATCCGGAAGTCTTCCATGATACCCACAACCCGCTGGCGGATACACGAGCCCAGGGAGGAAATCAGAGACCGTCTTGTCGAGGAGCTCGGAATTCATCCCGTTATCGCACAGATCCTGATCAACCGTGACATCCGAAACTCGGATGAGGCCCGGCGTTATCTCCACCCTTCCCTCAAAGACCTTCACAATCCCTTCCTGATGAAGGACATGAAAACAGGCGTTGATCGGGTTATCCGATCGATCCTCGGAGAAGAAAAAGTGGCCGTTTTCGGCGACTATGATATCGACGGGATCACCTCCGTGGCGATCCTTTTCAGGTTCCTGAGTCAGATTCACGATAAAACCCTTCACTACATCCCCGATCGGGTCGATGAGGGATATGGCCTCAACCGGGAAGCCATCGATAAACTGCATCGAGAGGGTGTCACGCTGATCATTACGGTGGATTGCGGCACCTCGGATTATGACGAGGTGACCTATGCCCGATCGCTCGGCATCGATTGCGTGATCCTCGATCATCATGAGGTACCCGACGAGATGCCTGATGCTGTGGCGGTGGTGAACCCCAACCGGAACGATTGTCCCTTTCCTTTCAAGCAGCTCGCCGGCGTGGGCATCGTCTTCAACTTCTTGATCGCCCTCAGGGGAAGTCTCCGTCAGGGAGGGTTCTGGAGCCACCGGCCCTATCCCAACCTCAGGGAATATCTTGACCTCGTGGCGCTGGGAACCATCGGTGACATTGTGCCCCTCATCGATGAAAACAGAATATTGACCAAAATCGGGCTTGACCTGATCAATGAGAATCAGAGGGTGGGCATCAAAGCCTTGAGGGAGTTGGCCGGACTTGGGAGCAGTGTGATCGATGCCGGTGTGGCTTCTTTCTCGCTCATCCCCCGTATCAATGCTGCCGGCCGTATCGGGTCGCCCGAAGACGCCGTGAGGCTACTTCTGAGCCAGGACGCCGCCGAGGCCTCTGAAATCGCTGCCCGGCTTGAATCGCATAACCGCGAACGTCAAAGGCTGGAAAAGATCATCTTCGACGATATTTTCGATCGGATCGACTCGGTCCGAGACCTTCAAGACAGGGGTGCCCTGGTCCTGTCCTCCCCCGACTGGCATCCGGGCGTGATTGGCATCGTGGCCTCCCGTGTCGTGGATCGTTTTTACAGGCCGACGATCCTCATCAGCCTCAGGAACGGCATCGGCAAGGGATCAGGAAGAAGCATCGCCGAGTTCAACCTGTACCGGGGGCTGAAACAGTGTGAATCCCTGCTTCTGTCCTTTGGAGGTCACCGTTACGCAGCCGGAATATCGATTCGCGAAGAGAATATCGAACCATTTACGGCTCTTCTCAATGAGATCACCAGGAAAGAGGTGCCCGTTGTCGGTCTTACACCGCAGACCGTGATCGACGCCCTCTGTTCTTTAAGTGAGGTCAATCATAGTTTTCTTTCCCAGCTGGAGGGATTGGCCCCCTTCGGACACATGAATCCCGAACCGGTCATCTGTGTCCGGAATGTGCAAATCTCCTCCCCCTCCATCGTGGGCAACAAGCACCTCCGGATGAGGGTGTTCGGAAATGGTGTGTCCTGCAATTCCATCTGGTTCAACAAGGGTCACATCATCGAGGCGCTGAGCGGCGCTTCGATGGACATTGCTTTCACACCCCAGATCAATTATTGGAACGGGGCCTCGTCCATCCAACTCAAGATGAAGGACATGGCGACAACCGCGATCACCTGATGTCCCCTCCCCCCGATGATGGCCTTCCTTGTCCGTCCAGACTTCTTTTTTTTACCTTTTTTAGGTTGACCTTTGAAGGGAAGCGGATTAATTTATGCGAAAATGACCCGTTGGGGAGGCGATGGTATGGGATGTGAAAAACTTGTCGAGGCTGTAGAGGTTGCGATCAAGCAAGAGGAAGAAGCCTTCGCTTTTTACATGGATCTCGCCGGTATCGTCGAGGACAAGGAGGCGAAAGACACCTTACGCTTCCTCGCCCGGGAAGAGAAAAAACACAAGGAATTCCTCGAAAATTTCCGCCAGGGCGGGTGTTATACAGGGGGATTGGCCATGAGCGAGCCCTTGGACTATAAGGTCGTCCAGCACCTGGAAGCCCCCGATCCGAAAAAAGACATGAAAACGAAGGATATCTACCTGGTGGCCGCCTTCCGCGAACAGCACTCCCATGACTTTTACAAGGGTCTCGCAAACTTACATCCCGCCGGCGAGGTCAAAGAGCTGCTGCTCAGAATGGCGAACGAAGAACTCAAGCACAAGGAAAAGGTTGAGTATCTCTATGTCAATACCGCCTTCCCCCAGCTGGCGGGCGGCTGATCTTACGGCTCGGCAGGCTCGGTACCCGCAAGATCCACGGATACCTGAACCAGCCCCTTGAGCAAGCTGGCCATCTTCACGAAATTGAGGGTGTCGATGGTGTCATTTTCCGTGTGGTAGTTCGGGTTCCGGTAAAAGGCCGTATCGGTAATCATGACGGCTGGATAGCCCATCTTCCAGAAGGACCGGTGGTCCGAGAAATCCACACCGGGCACATAGGGGAGTGTTGCGATCCCCTCCACGTGAATCGTCGATCCTCTTTTAATCGAATCCCTGACTTTTTCAACCAGCGCCCTCGATTGCAGATTCCCCACGATGCTGACGAAGTCGGGTGTTGAGGGGTATAGGAGGTTCATGCCCGGCACGGGATAGGCCTGACCGCCATCCTTGTTGTTGAAATACCCGAGCATCTCGAGGCACAGCATGGCGTGGACCGCCTCTTTCTTTTCCTTCAAATGCCTGGCGTAGATGTAGCTTCCCTGATGCCTCGATCGAAAGAGTGGCGGCTCCTCCAGCGTGAAGAAAACGAACCGGAGCGTCCTCATTGGTTTGTGATCCTGCAGGAGGCGACAGATCTCGAGAAGAACGGCCACGGCGCTTGCGTTGTCGTCGGCACCGGGCGTACCGAACACCGTGTCGTAGTGCGCGCCGATAATGACCGAGCCATCGTCATGGCCTTGGCCTGAAAGCGTCACAATGATATTTTTGAAGATTTTCCCCTTGTATTCATAACTCTGCAGGCTGTATGCGAACCCCATATTTTCCAGGACCTCTTTGATGTAATCTTCTGCCTGGGCCAGCCTGTCATACTCGTAAAAGTTTCTGGACCCGATCCGGACACTCAAGTTTTGCACATGTTCGTAGAGCCTTTTGACTTCGACGTCGGTGAAGGCATCCTCGCGTGGCGGATGGACGGAGGAACTCATCTTGATCTTCAGGATGGGGTAGAGTAGAACAACCAGCACACCAAGGATGACGAAAGCGGTTGCGTAAATCATTTTCCTGGTCATGGCGAGGGTGTTTGGAACTCGCAGTTTTGCCATTTTTACGGGCATTCATACACGACAGGGGGTCATTTGACAAGGGGGATTTCAGGCCGGCTTTAAAAGTCGCGACGCGCCTCCATGACCATAAGACGGTCTATAAGAAACCGGAAGGAATAAGGAAGTTCGGTTTTGAGAGGTCCATTTCACCTCCAAATCCCGGCGGAATAATCCCGTCAGCGGTAACGCACAAATCGCTTTTTGAACGGCCTGCGGTTCTGGTATAATAAAAAAATAAGTCCTTCATGAGAAGAAAAACTCTCATACAACAACGTCGGGAAGGAGAAGACAGATGAAGAAGGAAGAACGGTTAAGTGCCATTGAAATTGCCCTGAAAAATGAAATGACCGAACGGGAATTCTACATGAAAAATGCCAAGCGAACGAAGAATCCCCTCGGCAAGGCCATGTTCAAACAAATTGCCGACGATGAACTCGAACACTACGAACGGCTGAAGGCATTGCACAAGGCCTGGCAGAAACAGGGCAAGTGGCCGGCATCTCTTCCTCTGACGGTCAAAGGGACCGTGGTCAGGGATGTGTTGAAAGACGTCGTCAAAAAAGTGGATAAGGCTCCGCCGGGTGAGGATGATGATCTCAAGGCCATCCGCGTTGCACTGGATTTTGAAGCCAAGGGAGAGAAGTACTACGCGAAGCTTCGCGATGCGTCCACGGAAACGAGTGAAAAGTCCTTTTTTGACCTCCTGTCAAAGATCGAGCGGGAACATTATCTTTCTCTCAAGGACACGGAGGAGTTTTATGTAAGTCCGGATTCCTGGTACCGGAGGAGGGAGCGCCTGATGGTGGACGGCGGGTAAACGTCGGGGTGAGAGGGTTTCCCGCTGGAACCTGCCCGTGTAAAGAAAGGAGGGAGATGATGGCGGAACAAAAGGTAGTAGCGATTGGAGAGAAAGCAAAGGATTTTATCCTGAGTGATCAGATGGGTCAGTCTTTTCGCCTTTCCGAATTCGCGGGGAAGAAGATTCTTTTATCCTTCCACCCCCTGGCCTGGACGTCGATCTGCGCGACACAGATGCAGGAACTCGAGAAGAACATTGACCGATTTGAAAAATCAAACGCCATGGCGGTGGGGATGAGCATCGACAGTGTCCCCTGCAAGAAGGCCTGGGCGGAAAGCCTCGGCATCAAAAAAACAAGACTCCTTGCCGATTTCTGGCCCCACGGGGAAGTGGCAAAATCCTTTGGTGTCTTCCGCGAGCAGAACGGGTTTTCGGAACGCTGCAATATCGCCATGGATGAAAAGGGAAAAATCCTCTTCGTGAAGGTTTATCCAATCAAGCAGGTTCCTGACATAAAGGAAATTCTTGATATTATAAAATAAGTTATCGTAATAAATAGCTTATTTGGCATTGGTCCCATCAGGCTATTTCCAGTGACGGCGATCCTTTATGAGATCGCCATCCAGCGTCCCGGTTTCGACCCATTCACATTCATCAATGCTCACAGTGCAAAGATTCCGGAAGGCCTTTTCGAACCGTGACCGCAGTGCCGCCTCGTCTCCCGTTCTTTCCAGATGAACCTTCAGGATGTCCCTGTGCGCCCTACGATCAACCCCTAACTGGAATTTAATCCCCGGCAGTAGCTCCCCGATTTTCTTGAGCTGGCTTGGCGTGACGAACATCCCCCGGACCTTGACGGCGTCCCCTACCCTGCCGGTGATGCCGTTCAGCCGATGGGAGGTCCTTCCGCAGGGACAGGGTTCTTCGATGATGGATGAGAGGTCACCGGTGGCAAAACGGAAGAGATAGAATATGTCGTTCGGTCTCGTGACAACAACCTCTCCCAGCTCATTGTTCGAAACGGCTTTTCCCGTCTCCGGATCGACGATCTCGACGATGACCTCTTCACAAATGTGCCACCCCTTTTTTTCCGGACACTCGTAAGCCACATCGCCCACCTCTGTGGCGCCATACATTTGATAGGTGTCGATGCTGTAGTCCTGTTCGAAACGTCTGCGGAGCGAGGCTTCCAACGGCTCGGCTGCGAAGCTCGAACGCCGGAGCGTGAAGTCTTTCCGGAAATCAAAACCGAGTTCCTCGGCGCGTTTGATGAGGGCCGCAAGAAAACTGGGTGTCCCCGTAAAGCCTGTGATCCTGAGATCGCGCAGGAGCTGAACCTGAATGTCACTGCTTGTCGTTCCGGAGGGAATGACGGTGGCGCCGACCCGGCGAAGTCCGCCGTGGAAGGTGAGACCCGCAGCGACGAGGTGGTAAGAAAAGGCGTTGAGGACGATGTCACCCGGCCTGAAGCCCGCGGCCCAGTAAGCCCGTGCCCACAGGGGGTCGTCTTCCGGGAGGTGGGGCTCGTAGACGGGACCGGGCGAGATAAAAACCCGATCGACGGCCGCTGTCGGGTTTTCGAATCCTCCGTAAGGGGGATCTCCCATTTCCATCTCGATGAGTTTTGGTCGGGAAATGACCGGTAGCCTCTCCAGATCCTTTACCGACCGGATCTTTGATGGGTCAATCCCGTGATCATCGAGCATCTTACGGTAGCCCTTCGATTTTTCATAGGCCCTCCGGATCATCCGGGCCAGTTTTGTATTCTGGTCACGTTTCCTCCTCGCGATCGACCTCGTCTCTTTCTCGTCGTAAAAGACTCGCCGGGTCCCCCCTATTTTCATTTCCACCTCCCTGTTCACGCCTGATGGGTCTATCTGGTCTTTTTCGTCTTTCTGGTCTATTTTGTCGTAAGATGACTATCCTGTCCGGACCTAGTGACCAGACAGACTGAAGAGACTAAACAGACCAAATAGACCTTTTAGAGCCACCTCTTTCTTCGCTTATAGGCCTTCACATCCTGGTAAGATTTCGCTATCCCCGTCGCGCCCATGCCGAGATAGAATTCCTTGACATCCGGGTTTTCTCGCAACTCGGCAGCATCGCCCTCCATGACGATCTTGCCGTTTTCCATCACATAGCCGCGATGGGCGATCTGAAGGGCCATGTTGGCGTTTTGCTCGACAAGGACAATGGTCGTCCCCTGCTCTTCGTTAATGCGCCGGATGATCCTGAAGATTTCCTGAACCACCATCGGTGCGAGCCCCAGCGAAGGTTCATCGAGGAGCAGAAGCTTTGGGTGGGCCATGAGAGCTCGGCCGATGACGAGCATCTGAAGCTCCCCGCCGCTGCAGTAACCCGCAAGGGTCTTTCTCCGTTTCACCAGGACCGGGAAATAGGCATACACCAGATCCAGGTCTTCCTTGTAAGGTTTCCCGAAGCGAGTGGCCGTCCCCACACGGAGATTCTCTTCGATGGTGAGGTATTTAAAAGGCTGTCGACCCTCCAGGACCTGGATGATCCCCTGGCGGGTGATTGTCTCGGGCGGAAGGTTGTGAATCTCGGTCCCGTCGTAAAGAATGGAGCCCTCCGTGACCTTGCCGTTTTCAGTCTTGAGGAGGCCCGAAATGGCCTTGAGGGTGGTGGACTTTCCGGCGCCGTTGCTCCCCAAAAGCGAGATGATCCGGTTTTCCGGCACGGATAGCGAAACGCCTTTCAGGACTTGAATCACGTCAGAATATACGACGCCGATGTTGTTGATCTGTAATAGGATCTTGTCGTTCACGAAGGCACCTCAATAGGAAAAGGGCCAGAGTCTGAAACTGGAGCGGATGATTCGCCAGAGCTCCGCCAAGCCCTTGGGCTCGAAAAGAATGAAAAGTACTATGGCCAGACCGAAGGCAAACTCCCTCAGGGGAGCAACCGTGAGCTCCACACCGGTAATACCCCCCACGTTGATGAGCCAGTCTGTGTACCACCGCAGGGCTTCGTTCAGCCCGGTGATGAAGATGGCCCCGAAAATGGTCCCCGTGATGCTGCCGAGGCCCCCGATAATAATCATGGCGATGTATTCGACGGAAAGCATGAGATTGAATGGTTCCGTGGTAATGCTGATCATGTAATAGGCAAAAAGGGCGCCTGCGAGCCCCGCGTAGAACGAGCTGATCCCGAAGGAAAGAAGCTTGTAACGGAAGACGGGGATGCCCATCCCCTCTGCGGCACGGTCGTTGTCCCGGATGGCGATGAAAGCCCTTCCGAACTTCGTACGCACGAGATTTACGGCAAGCCACGTCATCAGGACGAGGCAGAGATAAATCAGGAAGAAATAACCCCTGTCACCGGTTACGGTTAAGCCGAAGATCCCTGCCTCGGGGAGGATGATGCCCATGGTGCCCTTGGTGAGACCCTCCCAGTGGAGGAGGATATATTCAATAATGAACTGGCCGGCCAGGGTGGCAATAGTGAGATAAAGCCCTTTCAACCGCACGGAGGGCAGGCCGAAGATCATGCCCACCAGCGCCGTTATAAGGCCCGCGGCGGGAAGTGCGAGAAGGATCGGAAAGTTCCATTCCGTCGCGAGAATGGCTGCGGCATAAGCGCCCACGCCGAAGAAGGCCCCGTGTCCCAGGGAGATGAGCCCTGTGTATCCCACGAGGATGTTGAGTCCCAAAGCCGCGATGGCGGCTATACCGATCATATTGATAATGTAAAGCGGATAGGAACCCAGCAGAAAGGGCACGAGGCCGAAAAGCACACAGAGGCCGATGGTCATCCAGAGGCGGCCGAAGTCCGTCTCGAAAATCGTAAGCTCCTTTTCGTAATGGTCCCTGTAGTTACCGCAGGGATGGAACCTGAATCTTCGAAGCATTTTCCAGCCTCCCCTCAAACCCGCTCGATTTCCACGAGACCGAAGAGTCCATAGGGCCGGACCAGCAGAATCGCGACCAGAGCGATGTAGGGAATCACGTCCCGCAGCGACGGTGACAGATAGCCTCCCGTCATGGTCTCCAGCAGACCGATGATAATACCGCCGATGATGGCCCCGCTGATGCTGTCGAGCCCGCCGAGAATGACCACGGGAAAGACCTTGAGGCCGATGGAGCTCAACTCGTGGACGTTGATGCCGTTGATGAGACCGAGGATGATCCCGCTGATTCCCGCCACCAGGGCCGCGATCGCCCACGACAGGGCGAAAACCCGCCGCACGTGAACACCCAGGGAGAGAGCCGCCGGCTGGTTATCCGCCACGGAGCGCATGTAGATCCCCTGGGAGGAGTATTTGAAGAAGAGCCCGAAGAGCAAAAGGAAGACGATGCCCATGAAAATAGCCGAGACATAAACCGGTGGCACCTGAACGACGCCCCAGCTCCATGCGAGAAACTCGGGTAATAGATCGGGATAGGTATAAAGATTCCCGCCCCAGATGAGAAGAAGTGCGCCTTTGAACATGGCGGCAAGCCCCACGGTCAGCATGATGATCTCGATCAGGGGTTCCCCGATGAGCGGGCGGAGAAAGAGGCGTTCAACAATAAAACCGAACACGAACGTCCCGGCCAGGGTCAAGATGAAGGCGGCCGCCACGGGAAGCTCCGCCCACGTCACGAGGGCAAGGAACAAAAAGGCCCCTAGGGCCAAAAGCTCGCCGTGCGCGAAATTGAGGACACTCGATGCCTTGAAGATCATCACGAATCCCATGGCGGAGAGGCCGTAGAGGAAACCGATGCTGATGCCGTTCACCAGAAGTTGAATAAAGAAGTCCATACCGGTCACACCTTTCTATGTCGTGATCACCCGAACCCTGGTTTCCAGTGTGCCGACCTGTCCGTCGCGATAACGGACCTGCCCCCGGACTTCCAGGGAATCCTTATTTTCGTACATGGCCTCGATCAGCTTGATATAGAGGCCGTAAACAAATCGCCTGCGCACTTTTCCGGTCCGCGTCAATTCCTCGTCATCGGCATCGAGGAGCTTGTAGAGCAGAATGAACTTGCGGATCTTCATGGGGTCGGGAAGCTGCCCGTTGACCTCCTGAACCTCGCCGTGGATGAGTTTTTCCACCTCCATCTGCTGCGTGAGGTCCGTGTAGGTCGTGTAGGGGATCATGCGGTCTTCCGCCCAGTTGCCCACGTTTCCCATGTCGATATTGACGAGCGCCGTGAGATAGGGCCGGCTTTCGCCGAAAACAACCGCTTCCTTGATATAGGGGCTGAATTTCAGGCGCGTCTCGACAAAATCGGGCGAAAATGCCGCTCCCTGCTTGTTGCGGATAATGTCTTCCTTTCTCCCGATGATCAGAAGATGACCATCTTCGTCCAGATATCCGGCATCACCGGTCCGGAGCCAGCCGTTCGTGAATGCCGCTTCGGTGGCCTGATAGTCATTGTAATAGCCGACGAAGACCGAATGGCTCTTGACGAGGACTTCCTGGTCGGGGGAGAGCCGCACCTCCGTCCGCGGCAGGGGTTTCCCAACCGTCTCGAGCTTGAACTCCCCGTCGGGCTGGACCTGGAAGATGCCCCCCGATTCCGTCAGGCCATAACACTGCTTGAGGTTGAGACCGATGGCCCGGAAGAACCGGATCACCTGAGGGCTGATCGGATGACCCCCCGTGTAGGCGCTGACCATCTGCGAGCAGCCCACGCGGTCCAAAAGGGGTTGGAAGGCGAGCCGGGAGGCCACGGCGTTGAGAAACCCGAGACAGGCGGGGATGGACTCTTTGCGGGACTCGAGGTCCACGACCTTCATTCCGATCCTTTCAGCGATTTTGAAAATCTTTTTTTTGACCCATCCGGCATCGTCCATCTTGACCCGGATTTTCGAAGCCAGATCCTCCCAGAAACGGGAGGAGGTGATGATCACGGAGGGGCCGATTTCACGGAAATCCTCATCCACCGTCTCCAGAGTTTCGGGGAAATTCATGGTCATGCCGCCGGCGAGGGTTATCCCGACGCCCCACATCTGATCGACGATCCAGGCGGGTGGCGTGATGGAGATCCAGTTGGACCCGATGCCGATGGGCGCCGTCTCGAGCCATTGACGGGCCATCTCGGTAAAGCTGCGGTGACTGAGCATGGCGAGCTTCGGGATGCCCGTCGTGCCGGAGGTCTGGATCATGAGGGCTACGTCACCTGCCTTCCCACGGGCCAGTTCCCTGGAAAATCGTTCCGGTTCCTCGAGGTCGAGTCTTCTGCCCCGGTCCAGAAGCTCGCTGTAGGAAATGAGCCATGGATCGTTTACATATCTTCGCATCCCGGTGGGGTCGACGTAGATGACCTGCCGGATATGGCCCAGTCTGGCCTTCATCTCCAGGAGCTTGTCCACCTGTTCCTGGTCCTGGACAATGACGATGGTCGCCCTGATCCGGCTCAGAGCCGTTGCCAGTTCCTCGGGAGCCGACGAGGTGAAGAGATTCATGGTGACGGCCCCCGCCGATTGCCCACCGACCTCGCTGAAAAGCCACTCCGGGTGATTGTTTGTGACGATGCCGATGTTTTCACCCCTGCGAAGTCCCAGGGAGGCGAGACCGAGGGCCGTCTGACGGACATAGTCCAGGTAGGTCTGCCAATTGTAGGTTTTCCAGATGCCGTAGGCCTTCTCACGGATGGCAACCCGTGAAGGGTCCATCCTTCTGGCCTGATCGGCCAGGACCTGCGGAAGGGTGAGACGCCCGAATGATACAAGGACATCGGGAGCCACCCTGATCAGATCTGCAGCTTTTGCCATCGATTCAGCCGCCCTCCCCTGTACCTCTTTCCCCGTCTCCGCCGAGATAGGCCCGAACGACTTCCGGGTGCGACTGGACATGCTCCGGTGATCCCTCTGCGATTTTCACACCGAAATTAAGTACGGTTACTCTTTTCGATATGCTCATCACGATCGACATGTCATGTTCGACCAGGATCATCGTCTGACGCCAGGTTTCGTTCAGTTCGACAAGGAAGCGGACCATGTCTTCCTTTTCTTCGAGGTTCATCCCTGCAAAGGGCTCATCCAGAATGAGAAGTTTGGGCTCCAGTGCCAGGGCCCTGCCCAGCTCCAATCGCTTCCGGAGCCCGTAGGGGAGTGAGCCCACCAGTTTGTGCCGAATCGGCTGAATCTCCAGAAAATCGATGATCTCCTCGAGGACCTCCCGATGCCGGACCTCCTCCTGTCTGACTTTCTTCGTGAAGAAGGCCGCCTGTCCGAATGGATAGCGACAGTGGACATGGCGGGCGAGCAGGAGATTGGAAAGAACCGTCATGCCGGGAAAAAGCTCGATGTTCTGAAAAGTCCTTCCGATGCCATGTTCGATCAGACTGTGGGTCGGTAGACTCGTGATGTCCTTGGCATTGAAAAGAATCTGCCCCTCCTGACCCCGATAGTAACCCGTGATGCAGTTGAGGAGACTGGTCTTCCCCGCACCGTTGGGACCGATGATAGAGACGAGTTCGCCTGTTTGGACGTCCAGGTCGATGGCACTCAGTGCCACGACCCCGCCGAAGCGAAGCGTCAAACCCTTCACGAAAAGCTCGGCCTTTCTTTCCTGGTTCAACGTCTCCGCATAAATGCTGGGCTGACCTCGAAATGCCTTCATGAATACTCGGGCCCCGCTATTTCAGAAGTTTCATTTTTTCTCTGCCCGGACTGTAGAAGTTTGTCCGGGGAATGAAATTGCCATCCTCTTTCACCTGCACGATCCTTCCCGCGAAGGACCCCTCATGATCCGTTTTCGTGTAGGTAAGCTTCGGCATCAGGCCGCCGAAATCCTCGTCCTTGAATGATTCCATGGCCATGTTGATCGTCTCTCGGTTGACCTTGCCGTATTTCTCATGGGCACGCTGAAAGGCTCTCTCCATGATCATGCCGACGACGACTCCTTCCCAGTAGGCCGCGTCGAAACGATCCACCGTCTTGTAGCGCTTCCACAGATCTCTCATGAGCGCCATCCCCTTCGATTTATCCGCCGGCAGCCCTCCGGAAAACTGGATCTTCAATCGATTTCGGATCAGTCCTTTCCCCAGTTTGAAGAAGTCGGGGTCCGTGGAGGTCCAGGTCCCGAAGAACTGGGGGTTGTAACCCATGCGATCCGCACTTTTAAAGGCCGTGACGATGGTCGCCGGAAGCATCTGCATGAAGACGTAATCCGCCCCCGCTTTTTTCAGACGCAAAAGCTCCGTGGTCAGGTCCACCGTCTTGGGTGGGAATTCCTCGATGGCGACGATGTTGACCCCGATTTTCGTTGCGTATTCCTGGCTGGGCTTGTGGATGGATCGGCCGTAGGCGTTATTGTAGGTGAGAAGCCCGACCTTCGGCGTTTCGGCTCCCTTGTGGGTTGCGCGGATGTATTCCAGGACAGCGTAGCAGTCGAGCCGATAGCTCCCGAAGGGGAGATACATGTATTCAATTGGCGCCTCCAGGATCTCCCAGCTCGTCGAATAGTTGATGGTGGGTATCTTGTATTTCTGGACGATCGGTTTTGCGGCGAGTCCCTCACCGGCTCCCCAGGTGGCGATCATGTCCACATGGTCCTGGGTCGCAAATTTTCTGACCGCTGTTACAGCCTCCGAAACCTTGTAAGCCGTGTCGACGAGAACCATGTCGATCTTCCTGCCCGCGACACCGCCCTTGACTTCGTTGACGTAGCGGAAATAATCCTGCTGCCCTTTGGCGTGAAACTGCCCCCAGGTCGAAGCGGGGCCCGTGAGATTGATAGCGGCGCCGACCTTGATCATCTCGGCGGCTGATGCCTGCGCCGGCAGGCAAAGTGCCGCAAGCATCATAACCATAACGGTCGTCATAAGAAGATATCTCTTCATCTTTCATCCCTCCTCAATGAACGAAATTAAAAAGGCCGCGGGATTACCCACGGCCTTGAACTATAAAAAAGCCGCGGTCCCTTTTCCGGTCTACCCGCGGCTCAATTTCTCAGAAGTTCATGTCATGAGCGCATCAGGCAGACCTCGCCAAAAAAGCCGAAAAAGCTAAAAAAGCCGAGGAGGCTGCCTTTGCTGTATGACATTTCGAGTTTACTTCCCTTTGTTTTTTATGGGTTTATTCATAAACGAAGCTTTTTTAAATGTCAAGAAGAAAAAGGTGTCTTTACGTCAGACAAATGCGAGGTCAGGAGACCCGCTGAAAACACCCTTCATTGGTTGTGCTCACAGCGGTTTTATGGTATTCATCCTGAAATTTTTCAACGGAGCAATCAATGAATCCGGAAATATTTCGGGAATACGATGTCCGGGGTCTGGTCGGACGGGACCTCGACTTCGAATTGGTCTACAACCTTGGGCAGACCATCGGCACGTTCGGGGCCGAAAGAGGGGTCCGGACGATGGTCCTGGGAAGAGATTGCCGCCTCAGCTCGGAAGAATACGCCGGTGCCATGAAGGAAGGACTGATGGCCACGGGGATGAACGTTACCGACGTAGGTCTCTGTGCCACCCCCATGCTTTATTTTGCTATTCGTCACTACAACAGCGACGGCGGCGTGATGGTGACGGGAAGCCACAACCCGCCGGAGTTCAACGGCTTCAAGATCTGTGTGGGTCCGGACACGATCTACGGCGAAGATATTCAGGCTTTGAGACGGATCATGGAAAGAGGGGTGTACGTCGCCGGTCGTGGTGCCGCCAGGACGGCCGAAGTGACAGAGGCGTACGGGGATTTCCTCTTTAAGAATGTGAAACTCCGCAGGGGACTCAGGGTCATCGTCGATGGTGGAAATGGTATGGGCGGATATTTTATCGCGCCGATCCTGAAGAAACTCGGCTGCCGGGTCACGTGCCTCTATTGTGACATGGACGGCCGTTTTCCAAACCACTTCCCCGATCCCACCGTCCCGGCAAATCTGAAGGAACTCATCCAGGGCGTTCTTCAAGAAAAAGCCGATGTCGGCATCGGTCTCGACGGTGACGGCGACCGGATCGGCGTCGTGACCGACCGGGGGGAGATCCTCTGGGGAGATGAGCTGCTGCTTCTATTTTCCCGCTTTGTCTTGAAGGAAAGGCCCGGTGCCACCATCATCGGGGAGGTGAAATGCTCCCAGCGGCTCTACGACGACATCGAGAAGCACGGCGGACGGTCTGTGATGTGGAAGGCGGGTCATTCCCTGATCAAGGGGAAAATGAAGGAGGAGAAAGCCGTGCTGGCAGGCGAAATGAGCGGTCACCTCTTCTTTGCCGACCGTTACTTCGGATACGATGATGCCCTGTACGCAGCCGTGAGGCTGCTGGAAATCCTGTCGGGGACGGAACAGAAATTAAGCGAGCTTCTTGCCGACGTACCGAAGAGCTACACCACGCCGGAGATCCGGATCGACTGCCCTGATGAGTTGAAGTTCAAGGCCACCCAGGAGATCAAGAAATATTTCCGGAAGGATTACAAGACGATCGAGATCGACGGCGTGCGCATCATCTTCAACGACGGCTGGGGGCTCGTGAGGGCTTCAAATACCCAACCGGTCCTGGTGCTGCGTTTCGAGGCATCCACCCCTGAAACCCTCCAGGTCGAGCGAAAGATGGTCGAGGACATACTCAACGCCATCCTGCTCAAACTGGGTGCAAAAACCCAAAGAGGATGACAGGCTTTATGAACCGGTCGAATGTGTGGCCCATAGCCCTCTTGTGTTTCTTCTCATTTTTACAGACGGCGGTCTTCTGCCAGGTTTCGACACCCGAGGCAGGCAGCACTCAGGCGACCCTGCCTGCCGATTCTCGCCTGGCAAGGATTTCCGTCGGTTCTGCCGTTCTCTGGGTCGAGGTCGTCTCCACACCGGAAGTACAGGCCCGGGGACTCATGTTCAGGGAAAGTCTCCCCTGGAACCGGGGGATGCTTTTCGTCTATGAAAAAGCGCAGCACCTTGCCTTCTGGATGAAGAATACGACCATTCCTCTTGACATCGCCTTTATCTCTGCCGATGGAATGATCACGGAGATCCTCCCCTTGACCCCTCTCTCGGAGAAGACCTGCAGTTCACGCTCTCCTGTCCTCTACGCCCTCGAGGTGAACCGGGGCTGGTTCAGGAAAAAGGGTGTCAAGGTCGGTGACAAAATCCGGTTCTGAAAAAAGGCCATCCGATAGGACGGCCTCCGAACGGCTCTGATGATCCAACCCCCGAGCCCCGGTCTTCCGTGGTCTTCACCCCTGCATAAAATTCCGATTCTTATCGTCCATAATCGACGACTTTGATCAGCGTGCCGGCGGGAAGGGTCTGTCCCGGTGTCATGCCGTTGAGAACCAACACCTCCTTCACTTTATCACCGGGGATACCGAGCGTCCGGAGGGCATTCTCGATGGTGTCCGTCTTCTTTGTGATCCGGTGCCTGATACGGTCCGGCTGCACGTTTAGCTTCTTGGAATCCTTTAATTCTTCAAACCCGCTGAATGTGTCACTGAAAGTCTGTTCATACTGGAGAAAAGTGCGCTGGGAACTCATGCCGTGAAATGCGAAAATGGCCTCTTCTTTCTGAATGAAGAAGGACAGGACCCTGATGGTCCCCTTCTGGCTCGTCACATCGGAGAGGACCCGCCGGGCTGGGTATCCGTGAACGTGGGTTTCATCGCTCCTGAGGACACTGGCCTTGGTCTTGGAAACAAACTTTTGTGCCGCGTCGGGCGGCGTCGTCCCGGGCGCCCCGGAAAAGAGGATCACGGCGTCTTTCTTCTGGCTCACCATCTGGACTGCGGCCGGGGTGTCATTGACCTTCCACTCCGCCGGCACGGGAAACTGGAATCGCATTCCGGGGTGGTAATAAACACTTCCTTCCGCGTATCCCTGCCTCGGGTCATCGCCGTAGATGATACCGTCGATCGATCTCAAGTAATCTTCCCGGTCAATCTTTGGATCCCTGAGGCCCATTTTCTGCTGCATTTGTTTCGACTGGATCCGGATGGCCTTCTCTCGGTCTTCGGGACTCGGGTGCGTAGAGAACCAGCTCGGCAGTCCGCTGCGGTCCGATGTTGAATCCATACGCTGGAGCGTTTCGAAAAAGCCTGCCATCTGAGAGGCATCGTATCCCGCCTTCGTGGCATATTCGATACTCAATGTGTCGGCTTCCCGCTCGTCGTCCCTGCTGAATTTCAAAAAAAGGACCCCAACGCCGAGCTCCGCGAGGTTCGACAGGCCCGGGATGCCCAATACTCCGAGGCCGATGGATAACCCGGTCAGGCCGACTTGAGCCATCTGGGCCTTGCTGATCTGCTGTGCTGAATGACGGGCCGTGACATGGCCAATCTCATGGCCCATGACCCCCGCGAGTTCCGCCTCGCTGTTCAGTGTGGCGAGGATTCCCCGGGTCAAATAAACATAGCCCCCGGGGGCGGCAAACGCGTTGACCACGGAAGCGTCGAGGACCTTGAAATGCCAGTCCAGCTCCGGACGGTGTGAGAGTTTGCCCAGTCGCTGGCCCATTTCATTGACATAGTCCGTCATCCTCTGATCATCGTAGAGACCGTACTCCTGAGTCACCCCGACATCGGTCTGCCGGCCGAGTTTGACTTCATCCTCTTCGCTGACCAGCATGAGATCCCTCTCTCCGGTGACGGGGTTGACGGCACAGGACACGACCAGGAGCGCCACTCCGATCAAGATGAACCCCTTCATGATCGACAGGACATGTTCCCTGCTCATATCTGACCTCTCGGAAAAATAGATCTAACCATGCATTCGAGCATCGGACACATTCATGGCCGGCATGTCGTGCTCCACGAAAATCAACCGGTCTGTGTCAAATCCCCAGGCCCTGGCTCTCGAAATCAGGTCGGCGAGGACCGGCTCGTCCAGCGTCTTTTCCCGGGAGAGAATCCACAGATAGGACCGGCTGGGACCCGTGACCATGGCGTAACCGTAGTTTTCCCGCTCCAGAACTATAATGTGGTATCCTCCCCAGAAAGGGCCGAAAAAGGATACCTCGAGACTCCCGATATTCTTCTCGCCGATAAAACAGGCCACACCCCTGATTTCCCGCCACTGCCCTTCTTGAATGTCAAAGCCCCTGTTCAGGACCTGGATCTCCTCCCCGCTTCCCCGTGAGTATTCGGCCGTCACATTGCTCATATTGCGTTCGAAGGAGTGGTCGAGTCTTGCGATCTCGTACCATTTGCCGAGATACCTTTCAACATCGAAACCCTTTACGGGCTCCAGGCCCTCAGGGATCTGTGTGCATCCCATGACAACCAGAAGAACACTTAAGACCGCCGACAAAAACCTCATCACCCATCCCCTTGCCACAGCGTTTCATGTAACGGCGCTTCTCTCATCTGTCCATTTAGCAGAAAAGGCCGTGATACTCAATTCGAATCGAAAGGTGACATAAACACCGCATAACGGATTCCGAACCGCATTCCGCGTGAAAAAAGGGCTTCGACACGAGCCGGAGCCCCCGGACTTTCTGGTCGGGGCGAGAGGATTTGAACCTCCGACATCCTGCTCCCAAAGCAGGCGCGCTACCAGGCTGCGCTACGCCCCGCTGTTCTATGAAGAAGTTATGAAGTTGAGAAGATCAGGAAGAGACCATCATCCTACGCTTTCTGTCACATTCATCTCATCTTCATAACTTCTAATCTTCTTAACCTCTGGTCCTCTTAACCTCTGTCTTTTCCATCCATTCCCTGAACCGGGTCAAGGCTTGCCCCCGATGGCTGATGGCATTTTTAACGTCCGGTGAAAGTTCCGCCGCCGTAAGACCGAGCTTCGAATCTTCGAAGACCGGATCATACCCGAAACCTCCTTTTCCCCTCGGCTCGAATAGAATCCTCCCGGGCCAGCAGCCTTCGAAGGTCTCAAACGTCCCGTCTGGCCGGAAAAGAACGATGACACATCGGAATGCGGCGGCCCGGTTTTCGGCACCAACCTCTTGGAGCTCAGCGAGAAGCTTCCGGATATTTTTTTCGTCTGTCGCGTCCGGGCCGGCGTACCGTGAGGAGTAGATGCCGGGTGCGCTGCCCAGAGCGTCCACCTCGAGACCCGAGTCGTCGGCAAGCACCGTCTCCCCTGTAATACGTGAAACCGTTCTGGCCTTTATCAGGGCGTTCTCAAAAAAGCTCTTCCCGTCTTCCTCAATGTCCGGGATGTCCGGAAAGTCCTCCAGGGAAAGGATCTCCACATCGCAATCCCGGAGCATTGATTTGAGTTCGTCGATTTTACCCTTATTTTTTGATGCCAGTACAATTTTCAGCTGATCACGTCCTCCGCAAGTTCGATCTGCTTGCCGGTCAGATAGGCGCTCCCCAGAAGCGCGAGGTCGATCATCCGATCATGCAGATCCCTGGAAAAGGGTGTCGCTTCCGCTGTGCCCTGGATCTCGACGAAAAGGCCGTTTCTCGTCATCACGAAATTCATGTCCACCTCGGCCGAAGAATCCTCTGCATAGTCGAGATCCAGAAGAACCTGCCCCTCCACGAGGCCCACACTCACGGCAGAGACGAAATTTTTCACCGGCATGCGATGGATTACCCCCTGCTTTTTGAGTCCCCCGAAGGCCTGGATCAGGGCGAGACAGCCGCCGGTGATGGAAGCGGTGCGGGTGCCCCCGTCGGCCTGGATGACGTCGCAATCGACGACAATGGTCCTCTCCCCGAAAGCAGTGAGATCCGTGACGGCCCGCAGGGATCGACCGATGAGTCTCTGGATCTCGAGGGTCCTTCCGCCCTGTCTCCCTCTCACCGCTTCCCGTGCCGTCCTGACATGCGTCGATCCGGGGATCATGGAATATTCCGCGGTGATCCATCCCCTCCCCGTGTTTTTAAGAAAGGGCGGGACCCCTTCATCGATGGAGGCCGTGCAAATGACCTTCGTATTCCCCATCTCGATCAGAATGGACCCCGCGGGGTACTTGAGGAAGCTCTTGGCGAACTTCACTTCCCGCATCTCGTTCCACTGGCGGCCGTTAGCTCTCATCTAGAAGAATTCCTTGATCGATTCGCTCATCGCGTGGGAAACGAACCGCTGCATCCCCTCGTCGGTCAGTTTCTTGCGGTCCTTCGCATTCGTCGCAAAACCGACTTCCAGGGCGATCGCCGGGATGTTGAGACCCTGCAGAACCAGGACAGGCCCTTCACGAAGCCCGCGGTCCATCCTTGGGAAGACCTTGTCCATTTTGGCCTGGAGGATTTTGGCAAAACGGACACTTTCGTTGAGGCGTTTGGTCCGGACCATGTCTTTTACAATTTCTTGTGACGCACTCTTATCCCCCTTGGCAGACGCCGATGTGCGGAATCCCTGAAAATAGACCTCAAAGCCGGAAGATTCCCTGTCGAAACCCGCATTGACATGGATGCTCAAAAACAGATCCGCTTCCGATTTGATAGCTTCCCTGACTCGGTCGGAGCGGGGCACATCGGTATCCCCCATCCTCGAAAGCCGTATCCGTATCGTCTTGGATCCTTCGAAGTCCTTTTGGATAAGCCGAGCGATGGTCAGGGTCACGTCCTTCTCGAAAAGACCCGTCGACAGTCTGACCCCATCATCCCTCCCGCCATGGGCCGGATCGATCAGGACGACATAGCGTCCTTCCCTGTCCTTGGCTGCGGCGCTCGGGGGGAGGAGACACACGCCGAGAATCAAGACCAACGACAAAACAATCGAAAAGTCGGCTTTTTTCATAAAGAAGGCTTCTCTCTGCGATGGGTTTGAAGGTAGAAGCTTATACAGCAATCCCTCGCTCACTGTCAACGGGCAAGCCCGTTTCAGTGCATCTTTTTCTTGTCCGTTTTAACATCCGAGACCCGCACCCGTTCAACGGAGATGACGCTTTTGAGTTTTTTCAGGGCAGACACCACCTCGTTAAAGTGCTTGAGGTCACGGACCTCGAGGTCGAACTCACAGACGGCGATCTTATCCGGGGTCGTGTCGACGGTGGCATGGCTAATATTGATGTCGACCGATGAGATGCTGGCACTCAGTTCCGCCAGAAGGCCCTTCTTGTCATGACAGACCACCCGCGTGTGGACGGGGTAAGTTTGCTTGTCCCGTACGTTCCACTGAACCTCGAGGAGCCGTTCCGGGTCGAGGTCATGGACCATCGGGCAATTGGTCGTGTGAACAATCATTCCCCTGCCCCGGGAAATGTGCCCGATAACCTCATCCCCCGGAAGGGGGTTGCAGCACTTGGCGAACTTGACCATGATGTCGTCGATGCCGGTAATCGAAATTCCGGCCGATTCCGGTTTTCTGAACTTCTTGAGGATCTTTTCCGGAAGCGAATCTTCCCGCTTCTCTTCTCCGGGCAGAAAACGGTTCACAATCGCGCGGGCCGAGACCTTTCCGTAGCCGATGAGTGCCATGACGTCGTCGATATCCGTCACGGACTGCTCTTCGCAGAGCTTTTTCAGTTCGTCGGATTTGAGGACCTGGGCAAACTTCATGTGGTGCTTCTTGAACTCCTTATCCAGGATGTCGCGACCCAGGGCGATACTGCGGTTCCTCTCCTCCGTCTTGATCCAGGCCTTGATCTTCGATATGGCCCGAGGGGTCACGGCGTACTTGAGCCAATCCTTACTGGGGTGATGACCCGTTTGTGTAACGATTTCAACTGTGTCACCGTTCCGAAGTTCATACTTGAGGGGAACCAGGTTCCGGTTCACGCGCCCCCCGATGCATTGATTCCCCACATCCGTGTGGATGCTGTAGGCGAAGTCAATGGGTGTTGCCCCTTTCGGGAAAGCCCTGACCTCCCCTTTCGGGGTGAAAACGTAAACCTCGTCTGGAAAAAGAGCGACCTTCAAATTTCGCATGAACTCCCTCGGGTCCTTCAGGTCCTGCTGAACCTCGAGAAGGTCCCGGAGCTTTCGGATCTGCTCTTCATCCCTCCCCCGGAGCAGGTCGCCCTCCTTGTATCGCCAGTGAGCCGCGATTCCCGATTCGGCCCACAGGTGCATCTCCCGGGTCCTGATCTGGATCTCCACCCGCTCCCCGTAGGGGCCGATGACGGTGGTGTGCAGAGACCGATAGTTGTTCGCCTTGGGCATAGCGATGTAATCCTTGAAACGGCCGGGGACGGGTTTCCACAGCGCGTGAACAACGCTCAGGGCTTCGTAGCACTCCTTCACCTTGTTGGAGTCCAGGATGATCCGGAAGGCGAGAAGATCGTAGACTTCGTCAAAGTCAATCTGTTGCTCCTGCATCTTCTGGTAGATACTGAAATAATGCTTGGCCCTGCCCTCGACCTCGGCCTTCAGGTCGTAGTTCTGGATTTCCTTTTCGATGATCTCCCGGATTTCCTTCGTGTACTTTTCGCGCCCTTCCCTCTTCATAGCGATCCGCCGGGCCAGATCCTGAAATTCCACCGGATGGAGGTGCATGAAGGCGAGATCCTCCAGTTCCGTTTTCATCCAGTTGATGCCCAGCCGGCTGGCGAGGGGCGCATAGAGATCGAGCGTTTCGCGGGCGATGTATTCTTGCCTGTCCTGCGCCTGATATTGCAGTGTGCGCATATTGTGGAGCCGGTCGGCAAGTCTCACCAGGATGATCCGGATGTCCGATGACATGGCCAGGATCATCTTCCTGAAATTTTCCGCCTGCCGTTCCTCCTGGCTGGCCAGCGTGATCTTACTGATCTTCGTGAGACCGTCGACCAGGAAAGCCACATCCTGTCCGAAGGCCTTTTCGATTTCCTCGAGCGACGCCAGGGTGTCCTCGACGGTGTCATGAAGGATGCCCGTCGCGATGGAAGCGGCATCCATGTGCATATCGGCCAGCATGTTCGCCACTTCCATGGGATGGGTCATGTAAGGCTCTCCCGAAAGCCGGAGCTGTCCCTGGTGAACCGCGGCCGAATAGATGTAGGCTTTTTCGATCATCTCCAGATCGGCCGGTTCGACATATCGCTGCACTTTGTCCAGGATGTCCGTGATTCGGATCATGTATGCTTTCGCAGTCCTCTTTTGACCATGCCGGATATAGTGGCCGGGATCTTCTCCAGCTTCAACGACTTCGTCTTACCGGTCTTCCGGACCAGGACCTCCGCCTCACCCTCAGCGAGTTTTTTGGGGCCCAGGGTGATGCGAAGAGGGATCCCGATGAGGTCGGCGTCGTTGAATTTCACGCCCGCCCGCTCATCCCGATCATCCAGAAGAACCTCGACGCCTTTCTTCCTGAGCGCCCCGTAGAGGTGTTCCGCTGCTTCCGCCAGGGCTTTTTCATTGACGTTAACGGTGACCACCATCACCTGAAAAGGGGAAACCGACATGGGCCAGACGATCCCCTTGTCGTCGTTATTCTGTTCAATAATCGCCGCGACGGTCCTCCCGACACCGATGCCGTAGCAGCCCATGACCATGTACTGTTCCCTGCCGTTCTTGTCGAGATAGGTGGCCCGCATGGCCTTGCTGTATTTGTCCCCCAGCTTGAAGACGTGCCCCACCTCGATCCCTTTGGCGAACCGGAGGCGACTCCCGCATCTCGGACAGGGATCCGTCTTGAGGATGACCCGCAGGTCGGCAAAGGCCTTGACCTGGAAATCTCGGCCGTTGTTAACATTCCTGACGTGATAGTCTTCCTTGTTCGCGCCCATGACGAAATTAACCATGTTCATCAGGGAGTAGTCGGCATAGATGTCCGCCTTGACCCCGATGGCGCCGGCAAAGCCTTTTGGTGATCCGGTGACCGCCAGGACAACATCATCGGTGGCCAGTTCCAGGATGTCACAGCCGAGAAAACTTCTCAGTTTGGCCTCGTTCACTTCTTCGTCACCGCGGATGAGGACGGCAACGGGCTTGCTGTCTGCCTGGAAAATGAGGGTCTTCACGATTTCTCCCGGCTTGACCCTGAGGAACTTGCTGACTTCCTCGATCGTGCGGACATTCGGTGTGTGAACCGTCTCGAGGGTAAGAAAGGCGGAAGGGTTCACGGCTTTCTTTTCCGGCTTGGCCACTTCGGCTTTTTCCAGGTTTGCGGCGTAGCTGCATTTCGTGCAGAAGATGAGCGCGTCCTCCCCCGTATCGGCAATCACCATAAACTCGTGGGAAAAACTGCCGCCGATATTGCCCGTGTCCGCTTCAACGGCTCTGAACTTAAGACCCATGCGGCTGAAAATCCGGCTATAGGCGTCGTACATTTTCTGGTAGCTAATGTCCGCGCCCTCCGAGTCGATGTCAAAGCTGTAGGCATCCTTCATGTCAAACTCCCGGCATCGCATGACGCCGAACCGAGGCCGGATCTCATCCCTGAATTTCGTCTGGATCTGGTAAAGATTCCGGGGCAGTTGACGATAGGTCTTGATTTCGTTGCGCACCAGATCCGTAATGACCTCCTCGTGCGTCGGACCGATACAGCATTCACGGTTGTGCCGGTCTTTGAACCGAAGGAGCTCTTTGCCGTACATTTTCCAGCGTCCCGATTCCTGCCAGAGCTCGGCGGGCTGCACGGCCGGAAGATACACCTCCTGGGCACCGGCACGATCCATCTCCTCACGGATGATCGCCTCCACCTTCTTGACGACACGGTAACCGAGCGGTAAAACCGAGTAGATGCCTGTCGCGAGCTTCCGGATCAATCCCGCTCTGATCATGAGCTTATGGCTCGCGATTTCCGCATCCGACGGTGTTTCCCTCACAGTCGGCAGGAACATTTCAGAGTATCGCATGTTTTCTCCCCCTTTCGGCAATCATCTTGTCAATCTCATCCATGAGTGCTGATATAAATTCCTTTTCCCGGACCCTCCGGATCACCCTTCCTTTTTTGAAGAGAAGTCCCGAGCCCTTTCCCCCGGCAATACCGATATCCGCCTCTGAAGCCTCCCCCGGGCCGTTGACGGCACATCCCATCAGGGCGATCTTGAGAGGGTCTTTCATGCCCGCCAGCCTTCTTTCGACCTCGTTCACGAGGCTGACCAGATCAATCTCGCAGCGGCCGCAGGTCGGGCAGGAGACGATGTCAGGACCCACCTGCCGTATGCCCAGGGCCCTTAAAATTCCATAGGCGATTCTCACTTCATCAACGGGATCACCCGTGACGGACACCCGGATCGTGTCACCGATCCCTTCGCTCAGGAGAATCCCGATGCCGAGGGACGACTTGACGGCCGAACCGAGGACCCCGCCTGCTTCCGTCACACCCAGGTGGAGCGGGTAGCGTGTCCTTTTCGACACGAGACGGTAGGCCCTCACCATCGTGGGCACATCGGAGGACTTGAGAGAAACCTTGATGGCCGCAGAGCCCAGGTCTTCAAGGAGAGCGATGTTTTCCATGGCGCTCTCCACGAGGGCCTCGGCGGTGGGTCCGCCATACCGAGCGAGAATGTCCTTCTGCAGAGACCCGGAATTCACCCCGATGCGGATGACGGCCTTGCGCCCGATGGCGGCCATCACGACCTCCCGGATACGGGCGCGGCTTAAGTTACCCGGGTTGATCCGAATCCCATCGGCCCCTTTTTCCAACGCCCCGATCGCGAGGCGGTAATTGAAATGGATGTCCGCAATGAGGGGTAGCTTCACGGCCTTGCGGATCACGCCGAAGGCCCCGAGGGCTTCTTCGTCGGGAATGGCAAGCCGGACGACCTCACAGCCGCAGAACTCAAGCGCTTTGATCTGACGGATCGTCGCCTTGGCATCCCGCGTGTCCGTGGAGGTCATCGACTGGACGACCACAGGCGCATCACCGCCAATCTTCACGGAACCCACAAAGACGGCTTTCGTCCGTTTTCTTTTTTGTCCGAGCGAACTCGGGTTTATCTGCTCCTGCTTCATCTTCGATCCATCACTATTTAAAATAATCACACGGGGTTACAAAAGCAATCCAGAACCCTGCAGGGCTGATCCGCACCGGGCATCCCGATTTATCGGGAAATGGATGTATATCTCCGGGCCGTAAGGGGCCAGCCCTTCGGGATCGCTGCGGGAGGATGACGGTCCGGGGATATCCCTGCCGGAGCAAAAATGACCCGAACCCATAGATCTAGTCTTGAACCGACGGAACAAAATTCGTCTTTGGTACTTTGTATCTTTCCCGGAAAATCTACCGGCCCCGCCAACAATACAGGCAGAGGTCCTTTTCCGGCAAACCGATGGCTTGGATGATGTCCTCGATCGCCAGATACTTGAGGGAGGTGAGGTTCAGGTCCTTTCGAATCCACTCGACCATCTTTTTGTATTTTTCCGTTCGGACATCCAGGTATTCTTCGATATCCTCGATATCGTTTCCCTCCAGGGCCCTGATCGCCCTGCGAGACGCCAGTTCCGATTTGCTCCGGGTCGATGCGCCATATCGACACGGAAACATCAAGGGTGGACAGGCAACCCTGAGATAAATTTCGCTCGCGCCGTTGTCCCAGAGTTTCCGGATCGTGTAATTTTTAATCTGTGTTCCGCGGACGATAGAGTCGTCGCAGACAATCATGCGACTCCCCTTAATGACATCCTTCACGGCGATAAGCTTCATGGTGGCGACAAGGTCACGGATGTCCTGCGACGGCGGTGTATAGCTCCGGCCATAGCCGGGTGTGTATTTCACGAGCGGTCTTCGATAGGGAATACCAGACGCCATGGCATAACCGATGGCGTGACCGATACCCGAATCCGGAATGCCGGTGACCATGTCGGCCTGGGTGTTGTCGCCCCTCGCGAGCGCCCTCCCGCATCGTTCTCTTGCTTGCTCTACGCTGATCCCCTCGTAGGATGACGAGGGATCCCCCGTATAAATCCACAGGAATGCACAGACCTGTTTGACGGGGTTTCCCTTTTTCAGTTCTTTGAATTCGTGCGGGGAAAGAAGCACGATCTCCCCGGGTTCCAGGCAACGGATGAGCTGAAATCCCAGATTCTGAAAGGCACTGGCCTCTGTGGCCACGACTCGCTCCCCGGCCTCGTTTACACCGATGGCCAGGGGGAACCTTCCAAACCGATCCCTTGCTGCGTAGATCCCCTCATCCTTGAGAACCAGAATGCAGATGGAGCCCTCGATCAGGTTCTGCCCCCGGGTGATTCCGTCAACAAGAGAAGTCCCCTTGTTGATCAATCGAGCAATCAGCTCCACCATGTTGACGCCCCCGCCGGTCATCTCATTGAATGTGACCCCCGCCGATAAAAGCTCCTGCGTGAGAGCATCCTTGTTGGTCACGAGACCCGTCGCCGCGATGGCGAAAGTGCCGAACTTGGACCGGATGATGAGCGGTTGGGGCGCATCATTGTTGATCGAGCCAATGCCCATGCTCCCGTTCATCTGTTTGTAGTCATCGGCGAATTTCGATTTGAACTGAGCCTGACTGATGCTGTGGATGGTGTTGAAGAATCCTCTTTCTCCCAAAATGGCCAGGCCGCCATTTTCCGTGCCCAGGTGGGAATGATAGTCCGTTCCATAAAAAAGAGCTTTGGAACATTGATGCGTCGAAACGATACCGAAAAGACCGCCCATGGTATGATGAATCCCCCTGTTATCTTACGTCAATTTCCCTACGACCACCTTGATCCGACGGACACCCTCCTCGATATTCTTCATCGAAGTGGCATAGGAAAGGCGAATGTGATGGTCATTCCCAAAGGCCGATCCCGGAACCACGGCGACCCCCGCTTCCTCGAGGAGAAATTCCGAAAGATCAACCGAATGGGCGATTTTCCTGCCCCCGTATCCGGTCCCGTAAAGGCGGGATACCCTGGGGAAGACGTAAAAAGCACCGGGGGGTTTCATACAGCTCATGCCCTTGATCTCGTTGAGCCGGCCCACGATGTAATTCCGTCTCTTTTCGAACTCCGCGGCCATCACGGAAACGGTTTTCTGATCACCGGCCAGGGCTTCCACGGATGCCTTCTGGGAAATGGAGGTCGCATTCGAGGTGCTCTGGCTCTGCATTTCCGTGACGGCCGAGATGATAATTTCGGGACCTGCCGCATAGCCGATTCTCCAGCCGGTCATGGCATAGGCCTTGGAGACGCCGTTGACGACGATGCACCGGTCCTTCATCGCTTCGCTGACATTGGCCATGTTATGGAATTGAAGACCGTCGTAGAGAATTCTCTCGTAAATGTCATCGGAGATCACCAGGATGCCCTTTGAAAGGATGACTTCCGCGAGCCCCTCCAGCTCCTTCAGGCTGTAGGTGGCCCCCGTCGGGTTCGAGGGGCTGTTGATGATAACGGCCCTGGTTTTCTTCCTGATGGCCTTCTCGAGCTTTTCCGGCGTGAGTTTGAAACCTGTCGATGCCGTTGTATCCACGATAACGGGCTTCGCGCCGGCCAGAAGGACGATATCCGGGTAAGAAACCCAGTAGGGCGAAGGGATGATCACCTCGTCGCCTTTCTCGAAGAGAGCCTGGGCGATATTGTACAGCGTGTGCTTGGCACCGCAGGAGACAACAATCTGTGATCGCTTGTAGGTCAGGCCATTGTCCCGCTTCAGCTTGGTGATGATGGCGTCCTTTAGCTCATCGATGCCGCCGACGGGCGTGTACTTGGTGAATCCCTCCCGGATGGCCTTGATGGCCGCCTGCTTGATGTTTTCGGGTGTGTCGAAGTCCGGTTCCCCCGCTCCGAACCCGATGATGTCCTTCCCCTGGGCCTGCAGGGCCCTTGCGCGCATGGTCACCGCCAGCGTCGGCGACGGCTTGATCTTTGTCACCCTCGTTGCCAGCTTCATCCCTTACGCCCCTTGAACTGCGATTCGTACTTCTCCTCCAATCTCTGGAGGACGATGTCGGGAACGAGTCCACGCACGGACCCGCCGTGGCTGGCGGCCTCCTTGATCAGATTGGAGCTCGTGTAAAACCATTTGTAGCCCGTCATGAAAAAAACGGTCTCGATGTCACGGTCCAGCCGCCGATTGATGAGGGCCATCTGAAATTCGTATTCAAAATCCGACAGGGCCCTCAGCCCCCGCAGGATCACCTGGGCGCCTTTTTCTTTCGCATAATTGACCATGAGTCCGGGGGAACTGTCGATCGTGACCCTGGGGTCGGCACCGATGACCGTTCGGATCATTTCCATCCGCTCCTCTACGGAGAAGAGGCCGCTTTTATTCGGGTTGTAGGCAATCAGGATGATGAGCCGGTCGAAGAACCTCAACCCGCGCCGGATGATGTCGACATGACCGTTCGTGATGGGGTCAAAAGACCCCGGATAGACCGCAAGCTTTTCCATGTGCGCTCCTCACCTCTCCCCTTTGAAAAAAGAAACCACTGTCCCCCCGTATCTCCTTCTCCGTTCCAACAGGAAGGGCGCTGGATCCCCTTTTAACTCTTCCCTGACGGCATGCTGCAGGACCAATAGGCCCGAATCGCGAAAAAGCAAATATCCTCGCCTCAAAAGATCCAGCGTCTTCTCGACATACCCCCCCCCGTAGGGCGGGTCGGCAAAAATAATGTCAAAGTCTTCCTGTCTTCGCAGAAGCCGCCGGATGCCCTGCTCCACGGATGCCTCGATCACTTCGGAGGAACTCTCGGTATGCATCACAGACAAATTTCTTCGGATGGTCTCAACGCAGGATCGGTTATTCTCGATAAACACGACCCTGGATGCGCCCCTGCTCAGGGCCTCGAGGCCCATGTTGCCGGAACCGGCATACAGATCGAGGAAGGATAGGCCTTCCATAGAGGACAGTATGTCAAAGATAGATTCTTTGACCCGATCGGAGGTTGGCCTCACGGAAAGGCCTTTCGGCGCATACAGGGTAAGACCTCTTGCCCGGCCTCCGATAATTCGCATGATGAGACACAATCTGAAGGCGCGAGGCTTATGCTTATTCGCCGAGGTTCGATCTCCTCGTGAAAAGCCCTCTTCCTCAAGCCTTTTACCTTGAGCCTTTATTTCAAGTAATCCCGCACCAGGATCTCGGCAATCTGAACAGCATTCAAGGCGGCGCCTTTCCGGAGGTTGTCCGAAACAATCCAGAGGTTGAGTCCGTTGACAATGGATGTGTCTTCCCGGATTCTCCCGACGAATGTTTCATCCTTCCCTGCGGCATGGATGGCCAGGGGGTATTCCCGCTTGCCCGGGTCATCGACAACCACGATACCCGGCGCTCTGGAAAGCAGTTCCTTTGCTTCTTTTGCCGTGATCTTTTTTTCCGTTTCGATGTTGACCGACTCCGAGTGCGCCCGGAACACGGGAACGCGGATGGTGGTCGCCGTCACCGCGATGGAATCATCGCCCATGATTTTTTGCGTCTCCCAGACCATCTTCATTTCTTCCTTGGTGTATCCGTTCTCGAGAAAAACGTCGATGTGCGGGAGGCAGTTAAAGGCGATCTGATAAGGATAGACTTTCGCAACGGGATCCTGGAAGTTCATGATCGCCCTCGTCTGTTCGGCGAGTTCCTCCATGGCTTTCTTGCCCGTCCCCGACACAGCCTGATAGGTCGACACGACCACCCTCTTAATTCTCGCCACGTCGTGCAGGGGTTTCAACACCACGACCATCTGTATGGTCGAGCAGTTCGGGTTGGCAATGATCCCCCTTTTTCTGTATTCGGCGATCTTCTCCGGATTCACCTCCGGGACCACCAACGGGATATCCGGCTCGTAACGGAAAGCACTCGTGTTGTCGATGACGACGCAACCTGCAGCGGCAGCGATGGGTGCAAACTTCTGGCTGATGCTTCCCCCGGCCGAGAAGAGCCCGACGTCGATCCCCCCGAAGGAATGCTCACCCAGAACCTTCACGGGGTGCTTCTTCCCCCTGAATGCCAGTTCCTTGCCGAGCGATCGCTCAGAGGCAAGAAGGGTTAAGGTCTTGACCGGGAAATTTCTCTCTTCCAGAATGGAAATCATTTCATTGCCGACGGCCCCCGTCGCCCCGACGACGGCCACGTTATAACTCCGCATGATCCAATCGATCCTCCTCAGGTAATTCATCCAGAGCCAAAGCCTTGTTTTTCAGCTCTACGTCAGCGGCTTGCTCTGTTGGTCACCGATTTCTTCTTTCTTGACCTCTCCGTGGGTGATTTTCTTCGCAAGTTTAAAGACGAGCCATATCGGACCGGAGGCGGCATAGCTGACGGCAAAGGTGAAGAGCATCACCTGGGGCTCAGCAACGACAACGATGAGAAGCAGCACCAGCAAGATGAAGGACATGAAGGGTTCACGCTTGAAAAGGTTCAGGTCCTTGAAACTGTAGTACTTGACGTTGCTCACCATCAGCAAGGCCACGACAATAATGCCCCCGAGGATGGCCGGATGATGAAAGGGTCCCACGCCGCCGATATAGTCGTACAGCATGACCGTTGTGGCCACGACCAGGGCCGCCGCCGGAATGGCGAGACCGTTAAAAACTTTGCTGTCGATGACCCCGATCTGGATGTTGAAGCGGGCGAGTCTCAGGGCTCCGCAGGTGACAAAGAGCGCTGCGATAAGCCATCCCCACCTTCCGTATGTGGAAAGGGACCAGGTGTAGGCCAGAACCGCCGGTGCCACACCGAAGGCCACGAGATCGGCCAGGGAGTCATACTCGACGCCGAACCTGGAAGTCGTCCGGGTCATCCGGGCGATTCTCCCGTCCAGCCCGTCGAGAATCAACGATATGGGAATCGCCACCGCCGCATGGACAAACTGTCCCGTGATCGAAGCAACCACGGAATACACACCGGCAAAGAGGCTTGCCGTCGTAAAGAGATTGGGCAATATGTAAATGCCCCTTTTCATTTTTTCCTTTTTGAAAAACCGGCCTCTCCTGAAAAACCGATCTCTCCTGAATTTATCTCTGTTTCTCATGGTCGTATCCTAAGGGGGTTTCACCGGCCTTGACCTTCTGCCCCGCTTTGACCAGGACAGATGCGCCGGGTGGCAGAAAGACTTCAACACGTGAGCCGAAGCAAATCAATCCGAAACGCTCGCCCCGGTTCACACTCATTCCCTCTGATAACCAGCAGATGATTCGCCGGGCGATGAGACCGGCGATCTGTACCGTCATGAACTTCCGGCCGTCGTTTGTTGCAATGACGACGGCGTTTTTCTCGTTATCCTCCGATGCCTTGTCCAGATTGGCCGAAAGAAATTTTCCCGCCCGGTAGATCACCCGCTCGACCCTGCCCGGGTAAGGGATGCGATTCACGTGTACGTTGAAGACGTTCATGAAGACACTGATTTTCTTGTAGGGACCCTCAATGAGATCGGTCATATCCACCTCGTCGATCCGGAGAACCTTCCCGTCAGCCGGGGACACAAAAACCCGCTCGTCCTCGGGCGGGTGCCTCTCCGGGTTCCGAAAGAAAAAAGCACAGAAAAGGGAACCCAGAAAGCAAAGGATCGCGAAGCCCCAAAAGCCCATCAGTGCCGCCAGGATACCTACCAGAACCGTTACATAAACGAAGTTTAGGCCTTCCTTGACGATGAAACCTTTTTTCTCCTCCATCCGCCGTCTCTTATACCATGGATTGAAATGAACCAACCTATCGATATTTCGCAAGAAGCTGGAATATTTTGTCTTTACTCAGAAGCTTCAATTTCTGCAATTTTTTCTTCTCCATCTCCTCTCCCGGTGTCAGGTAGAGCCTCTTGTTAAAATTCTCGAGGGCGGCTTCAAAATTTCGGTGTTCCTCCACCGATTTTCGCAGCTCATCATCCTGATGAATGTATTTGGCAATTAACATTTCTTCCGGCTTTTCCATGGACACCCTTCCTTTCTGAGAGTCTTTCCTTATACCATAAATCAGCCGTCCTTAAAAAAACAAATTTCACGTGCGCTCGCCGGAGGTCCTGATCTCCGCCTCGGACCGACGGATGTATCGGGGCACAAAGCTCATCGGATCAACGGTCTCCCCCCTTCGATACTTTTCCAGCCCCAGGAGAGCAACGGCCGAGGGTCTTATCCATTGAAAATTCGCCGGCGCAAAAAAGGCCCTTGAAGGAAGCAGTTCCCGGATTAAATCGCCGTATACGGGCACACCGTCTCCGAGGAAAATGACAGGGTCTCTGATCGGTCTTAAAAAAACGGCAGGGTCTACGGCCCGATCAGGTTCGATCTTCTCGAGTCGTCCTTTTCCCGCCGGCCGGTAAAGAGAAGTGTAAATCTGCCCTTTTTTCGCGTCCAGGATGGGACAGACCAGGCAAGACGCAAAAGCCAGATTTTGCGCCAGGGCATCCAGGGTGGATACGCCGACGATGGATCCGCCCGTGCTCAGGGCCAGCCCTTTGACGATCCCTGCCCCCACCCGAAGCCCCGTGAAGGAACCGGGCCCATGGGTGAGAGCAAAGAGATGAACGTCACCCATGCCCATTCCGGCCTTGGAGAGGATCCCCTCGACGGCAGGAAGTACGCATTCGGAATGGGTGAGGCGAAGCCGGATGAAATACTCCGCCAGGATGTTTTCGTCCTCGAGAAGCGCGACACCCGCGGACCGGGTCGCCGTATCGATGGCGAGGGTGACCATCTTACTCACCAAAGAGCCTCAGGATATCGTTGTAAAAGACAAAGATAATGAGCATAATGAGGATCGCAAATCCGACCTGCTGGGCCCTTTCCCGCCACTTGATGTTGACCTCCTTGCCCGTCACGGCCTCGATCAGGTAGAAAAAAAGGTGACCCCCATCCAGCACCGGAATGGGAAAGAGGTTGAGAACGCCCAGGTTGATGCTCAGAAGTCCCATAAAGAAGACAAAGTTCATGATCCCTTTTTTCGCCTGGACGCCGGCCATCTGCGCGATGAGGATGGGTCCCCCCAGATTCTTCGGGGAGACGACCCCTTCAACCATTTTGACAACGCTCAAAAGCGTCAACTCCGTGATGGTCCAGGTCTGGAGGATGCCGGACCAGAGCGCCGCGAAGGGGTTCTGCCTTTCGATGAAGGTGTTCGTCGAGGAGCTCACACCAATGCGGTAGGATTCCACATCCTCTCCGAAGATGTTTTTGCCCGTCGCGAGTTCAGGCTTCAGCCGGACTTCGAATCGTTTGTCGATCCTGGCCAGCGTGATCACCAGCTCACGCCCCCCGCTTTGCGTGATGATTTCGGCGAGATCGCCCCAGCGGGAAACCGCCTTTCCCTCGATGGCAATGATCCGGTCCCCTTCCTGTATGCCGGCCAAATAGGCGGGAGAACCCGGCTGGACGCCGCCTACGTCGGTCGTCACGGTGGGAATACCGACCATGTAAATGACCGTAAAGGCCAGAATGGCGAAGAGGAAGTTGAAAGCGGGACCGGAAATGACAATGGCGATCCTTCTCCATACGTTCTGCCTGGAAAAAGATCTCTTTTCGTCTTCCGGTGAGACGTGATCGGATTCCGACTCTCCCAGGAGCTTCACGTAGCCGCCCAGCGGAACGGCAGAAAGAAGGTACTCTGTCTCGCCGACGTGTCTTCCGATGAGCCTCGGCCCGAAACCGAGAGAGAATTTTAGGACACCCACACCCATGAGCTTGGCCACGAGGAAGTGTCCGAACTCGTGGACGAAGATTAAGACACCGAGCAGGATGACAACCGATACGATGCTGATTCCCATCAGGATTTCTCCTTCATTTTTTTAATGATTTTTTCTCCGGTCTTCCTGGCCCACCGGTCCGCCTCCATCACGTCCTCGAGGGATTCTACTTCCCTGAGCCGGTGGAGGGCTATGGACTGATCGATCACGGTCGGTATGTCCATAAAACCGATCCGGTCTTCGATAAAAGCGCTCACGGCCACCTCGTTTGCCGCATTCATGACGGCGGGCAGGGTTCCCCCGGTTTTACCCGCCTTGCAGGCGAGGCGCAGACAGGGAAATCGCTCGAAGTCCGGCGAAAGGAATTCCAGCGTCCTGACCTTCAGCAGATCCAGGCGCGCGAGCCCTCCGGGACAGCGCTCGGGATAAAAAAGCGCGTAGGAAATCGGCCCCTTCATGTCGGGTACACCGAGCTGGGCGATCACCGAGCCGTCGGCATACTCGACCATGGAATGAACGATGCTCTGCGGATGAATCATAACCTCGATCTTGTCAATATCCGTATCGAAGAGCCACCGGGCCTCGATGACTTCGAGCCCCTTGTTCATCATCGATGCGGAGTCGATGGTAATTTTTTTCCCCATGACCCAGTTGGGGTGTCTGAGGGCGTCCTCGACGGTGACGGCTGCCAGTTTGTCCAAAGGTACTCTCAGAAAGGGCCCGCCGGAGGCCGTGAGGATGATCCGCCGGACCTCCTCCCTTCGATGGCCCCGGAGACACTGGAAGATCGCACTGTGCTCACTGTCGACGGGCAGGATGCGGACCCCGCAGCTCCGCGCTTTCTCCGTGACGAGGCCTCCGGCCATTACCATAGTTTCCTTGTTGGCCAGGGCAATGTCCTTCCCGGCTTCGATCGCATCCAGAGTGGGAAGGAGCCCTGCTGCACCGACAATTGCGGAGATGACCATGCTGCTCTCACGAAGTGTGGCCACCTCGCGGTATCCTTCCGTTCCCCAGAGAATCTTCGTGTGATCGGCCGAACCGAGAAGATGCCGTAACTCAGCGGCATGCTCCTCATCCACCATGGCGACAACAGCCGGCCTGAACCTCTCGACCTGCGCCTTCAGCCGCTCGACATTTCTGCCGGCAGCAAGACCCAAAACGCGGAGCGATGCAGAGTTCTGCTCGATGACTTCGAGCGCACTCACACCGATGGATCCTGTTGAGCCAAGAATGGATAAGGTCTTCATTTGATGACAAAGGTCTTGTAATAATAGACAAGGGGGATAATGAACAGCAGACAATCGATCCGATCCAGGATCCCCCCATGACCCGGCAGGATCATGCCCGAGTCCTTCACGCCCGAGGCGCGCTTCATCGTTGATTCGAAGAGATCCCCCATCTGCCCGATCAGGGATCCCATGAAACCCATCATCATGGCGTGCACCACCGGTACCTGCGGAAAAACAAAGTGCTGGTAAAGAACGCAGCCCAGGACGCTTCCTGCCAGAAGGCCGAAAATCCCCTCGACCGTTTTGCCCGGGCTCACCAGGGGCGCAAGCTTCCTTTTTCCGAAGGTACGACCGATGTAGAAGGCAGCCACGTCGCCTGCGAAGGCGATGACGATGATGAAAAAGACCCAGTAAACGCCATTCTCCCCGTTACGAAGGAGAATAATATACGACAGAAGAAGCGGGATGTAGAGAATCCCTAGGATCACCTTTGCCGGGGAGGAAAGATCGAAATTTCCACGCCAGGCTTTGCAGAGGAGGTAGCATACGAGAAAGACGAGCACACCGATCACGACGACACCGAGCATGAGATGGGGGTCTCTGAAATAGGCGGCGAGAGGCAGGAGGACAGCAAAGAGCATCGTCTGTCCCCTCTCCGACTGCGATCTTTCGTCAAAGACGAGCCGGTTGTACTCGAGAATGCCGCCGAGACTTACGGCCGCCACGAAGAGCGTAAAAACAAGGTCGGATGCATAGACGACGAGTAAGAAAAGGATCGGTACGGCGATGATGCCCGTGATCCATCGCTTGAGATGAGAACTAATCATGCTTTTTGCGTTGCAGTTGTTCGCTGGTGAGGCCGAATCGCCTTTCCCGTTTCTGATAGTCTGAAATCGCTTCCAGCAGGTGCTCTTCACGAAAGTCCGGCCAGAGGACATCGGTGAAGAAGAACTCCGTGTATGCCGTCTGCCACAGCAGAAAATTACTCACACGGTACTCTCCGCTCGTTCGGATCAAAAGGTCCGGGTCGGGCATGCCGGCCGTGTAGAGGTAGGAGGAAAAAACCCCCGGCGTCAGCTGCTCCATCTTTAACGTACCCCGATCGCGTGCGTTCAATACCTTCCGAGCCGCTTCCAGGATCTCATCCCGGCCGCCATAATTGAGCGCCAGAACCAGGGTCATTTCCCTGTTCCCGGCCGTTCTGTCCATGATCTTCTGCAGGGTCTTCCTCACCCTTTCGGGCAGTGACGAGGTGTTTCCGATAGTGGTCAGCCGGATACCGTTATCCATGAGCTCCTTTTCCTCTGAGCGGAGGTACTGGACCAGAAGCCTCATCAGGGCGGCGACCTCTTCGGCAGGACGCGACCAGTTTTCAGACGAAAAGGCATACAAGGTCAAGTATTTGATACCCAGTTTCCGGCACGACCGGACCACACTTCTGACCGCTTCGGACCCCTTCCGGTGCCCCGCGATCCTCCCCAGGGAATGCTTCTGGGCCCACCGTCCATTTCCGTCCATGATTATGGCGATGTGCTCGGGTAAATTTTCTTGGTCCAGGGCATCCATAAGACCTATTTATTTATTATTTTTACCTTTTTTCGTTGAAGTATCATAGCGCGCCCCTCTTTGCAAGGCATGTTTGCTCGGCAAAAGGGAAAAAAGAAGGAGCCCGGGGGCTCCTTGGATGGCCTTAAAGGATCAAACCCCTATATCTCCAAGATCTCTTTTTCCTTTGCACTGAAAATCTCGTCGGATTTCTTGATATAATCATCCGTTATTTTCTGAACCTCCGACTGATATTTGAAGAGTTCGTCCTCGGAGATTTCATTGAGCTTCTTAAGATTTTTCAGCTGTTCATTGGCATCGCGGCGGATGTTTCGCAGGGCGACCTTGCCTTCCTCGACGGTTTTTTTCACGACCTTCGCCAGTTCTTTGCGCCGCTCTTCTGTAAGCGGCGGGATATGGATCCGGATGATCTTACCATCATTCACCGGCATGAGACCCAGATCGGACTTCTGGATGGCCTTCTCAATGGCGCCGATGACACTGACATCCCATGGGGAAATGAGGATCTGACGGCTTTCAGGAACAGAGAGGGTCGCCACCTGGGTGAGAGGGGTCGGTGTCCCGTAATACTCCACCTTGATGCCGTCGAGGAGGGAAAGGGATGCCCGTCCCGTTCTCACCTTGCTCAGGGACTTTTCAAGGAAACGGGTGCCTTTTTCCATATTTTCTTTCAGTTCTGCGAATATCTTGTCCTTTGATGCCATGATGTCAGCTCTCGACGATCGTTCCGATGGATTTCCCGCAGATGACGTCCCTGATATTTCCCTTCTTCCCGAGATTGAAAACCCTCACGGGGATTCTGTTTTCTCGACAGAGGGAGATGGCCGTCGAATCCATGGCCCTGAGATTCTTGGCCAGGACATCCGTGTAACTGATTTTTCTGTACAATTTCGCCCGGGAATCCTTCACGGGGTCGCGGTCGTAAATACCGTCCACCTTGGTGGCCTTCAGGAGCATCTCCGCCTGGATTTCGGCCGCTCGAAGGGATGCCGCCGTATCCGTGGTGAAATAGGGATTACCGGTACCGGCGGCGAAAATCACCACGCGCCCCTTTTCCAGATGTCGGATGGCCCTTCGCCGGATGTAGGGTTCGGCGACCTGCCGCATTTCGATGGCGGACTGCACACGGCTGTCACAGCCTATTCCTTCAAGGGCGCTCTGCAGGGCAAGACTGTTGATGACCGTTGCGAGCATTCCCATGTGATCCGCTGTGGCCCTCTCGATACCCCTCGCGTCGGATTCCAGTCCGCGGAATATGTTCCCCCCGCCAACAACGACACCGAGCTGCACGCCGAGCCGGTTGACGCCCCTGATCTCACCGGCGATATAAAGCACCATCGTGGGGTCTATACCAAAGGCGCGGCTTCCCATTAACGCCTCGCCGCTGATTTTCAAAAGGACTCTCTGATACGCAGGCTTCACGGATATAATCCTAAAGCAATGCTTTATGTATATAAGTTAATATCTTAATTTGATATAATTATTGACCGAGCTGATAACGGACAAAACGCCGGACGACGATGTTCTCACCAGTCTTGGCAATGGCATTTTTAACGAGTTTTTCGATGGTCATCTCCTGATCCTTGATGAAACGCTGGTTCATGAGGCAGACATCCTCATAATACTTCTTGAGTTTACCATCGATAATCCGCTCTACGATCTTCTCCGGCTTTCCCTCCGTCAGGGCCTGCTTCTTATAAATACCTCTCTCGCTCTCAATCACATCAGCGGGCACATCCTCCGCCTTGACGTACAGGGGATTCATAGCGGCGATGTGCATGGCGATATCTTTCGAGAGGATCTTGAAATCCTGCGTCTTCGCGACGAAATCCGTCTCGCAATTCAATTCGACCATAACGCCGACTTTGCCTTCCATGTGAATATAAGACGTGACGGCACCATCCTTGGTGGCCCTTGAAGATTTTTTCGTGGCCGCCGACATCCCTTTCTCACGCAGGTATTCGATGGCCTTATCGAAGTTGCCCCCGGCGACCTTCAGGGCTTCCTTGCAATCCATGATACCCGAACCTGTTTTCTCTCTCAGTTCCTTGACCTTTTCAGCTGAAATTTCCAATGCTCCTCTACCTCCCGTCATCTCCTGGTTGTCCGTCTCTTCTCGGCGGCGGTTCATTCTTCGATTCCGCGTCTTTCGTCTCGACGCTTTCAGGCACATCGGTCTCCGCCGCTTCGAGCGGCTGGCTCTCTTTGCTTAACGTTCCTTTGTCCGTTTCAGCCTGGGCCTTTTCTTCAAATCGCTTTTTACCCTCCAGAACGGCGTCAGCGACCTTCGATGCGAACAGCTTGATCGCCCGGATGGCATCGTCATTGCCGGGAATGACATAATCCACCTCGTCGGGATCGCAGTTGGTATCTACGATGGCCACAACGGGGACCTTTAATTTTCTCGCTTCATGCACGGCGATGCTTTCCTTTTTGGGGTCGACCACGAACACGGCTGCCGGGAATCCCTTCATGCGGCGAATGCCGCCGAGAACCTTCACGAGCTTTTCCCGCTCCTTCTGAAATTTCAGGACCTCTTTCTTCGGAAATAAATTGATTTTTTCACTGTTGAACATCTCGTCGATCTCGTTCAGCCGATCGATGCTCTTTTTGATCGTGGAAAAATTGGTCAGCATGCCGCCGAGCCACCGATAATTCACATAAGGCATTTCACATCGCTCCGCCTCTTCCTTGATGGACTCCTGGGCCTGTTTCTTGGTCCCCACAAAAAGCAATTCCCCATTCGCGGCAACCGTCTCCGCCACGAACTGATAAGCCGTTTTGAACATCTCGACGGTCTGTTGTAAATCGATGATATAGATGCCGTTTCTCGCCCCGAAAATGAAGGGTTTCATCTTGGGGTTCCACTTGTTGGTCTGGTGTCCAAAGTGGACGCCGGACTCGAGCAAAAGCTTCATGGATACTGCCGACATGACAAAATCTCCTTTCTTGCGTTTTTTCCACCACCCTCTTCATCCGGCCGCCGGTCAGCTTTCAAAAAAAAGCCACGCCCCGTGCCGTCAGAGGGTGTGCGTGTTTGGCGCCGACGAATAACACAAACCTTTGAAATTATCAAGACAAAAAGCACAGATTATGTCGTGTAATGAGCGTTGATCCGGACATAATCGAAGGACAGGTCGGAACACAAAATCCTCGCTGATTTCCGACCCATACCCAGCTTTGCGGTGACCTTCACCAGGTCTCGCGCCATCACCGATTCGAGCCGCTGCGTCCCGACGGCGACACCCGATCCCTTCCGGAAAAGGAGAAAATCTTCGAAGAAAAGCTCCACGGATTCTGCAGGGACGGGCACGCCTGCCGCGCCGATGGCCGCGATGACCCTTCCCCAATTGGGGTCCTTACCGTAGAAGGCGGTTTTCACGAGATTTGAATTGGCGATGGCATAGGCCACTTTACGCGCATCATTTTCTGTTCTGGCGCCCTTTACTGTGATCTCGATGACCTTCGTGGCCCCCTCGCCATCCCGCACGATAGAACGGGCAAGCCCCTCCAGGCAATCGGTGAGGGCCTCCTCGAAACGGAAGAGTTCCTTCGAAGACTTTGTAAGCGGCCGGTTACCCGATTTGCCGTTTGCGAGGATGATCACCGTGTCGTTTGTGCTCATGCAGCCGTCAACGCTGATGCAGTTGAAGGACCGGTCGACGACCCTTTTGAAAAGGGCCTTCAGGCTGTCCGGGCGTATGGCGGCATCGGTCAAGATGAAGGACAGCATGGTGGCCAGATGAGGCTCGATCATCCCGGCGCCTTTGGCGATCCCGCAAATCGTTACGGCCCGCGAACCCAAAGACACCTTCCGGTATTCGATCTTGGGATAAGAATCCGTGGTCATGATCGCCTCTTCGGCATCGGCGATGCCGGAAGGCTTCAGGCCCACGACAAGCTCGTCGACATGGTCGATGATTTTTTCCAAGGGGAGCCGCTTCCCGATGACACCCGTGGATGCCACCAAGACAAGATCTTCTCGGATCCCGATCCTGCGGGCAACCGCTCTCGCCATTTCCAGGGCATCGCTGTACCCCCCCCTGCCGGTGGCGGCATTGGCGTTCCCGCTGTTGATGATAACGGCCTGGGCCATGCCCTTTCTTATCCTTTTCATGTCCAGAAGCACGGGCGCAGCCTTGAACACGTTCCTCGTGAAGACACCGGCCGCGACGGCCGGCACCTCGGAGAACAAAAGAGCGAGGTCTTTTCTCCCCGCCTCTTTGATACCCACCTCAATGCCGCTGGCCAGAAAGCCGGGTACGTTTACTTCTTCCCTCTTAACATCCATGGCGCTACCTCGATTCTAAACGAACCCTTTTCGGCCTACTGACCGCAGCATTTCTTGTATTTCTTTCCGCTTCCGCACGGACAGGGGTCGTTTCTGCCCACCTTCTTTCCTTCCTTCTTCTGGGGCTGCGAAGGACTCCCCGATTCCGCGTGACTCATGACGTAATCCCGTGTCGAGCGATCATAAAGCTCCTCGGCTTCTTCCTCTCGCTGGACCTGAACGAGACTCAATTTATGGAGGGAGTCCTCCTTGATGCGTTCCACCATGTCCATGAACATCGCGTACCCTTCCTTCTGATACTCGCGAACGGGGTCCTTCTGCCCGTAACCCCGGAGGCCGATACCCTCCCTCAGGTGATCCATGGAAAGAAGGTGATCCTTCCAGTGCGAGTCGATGGACTGGAGCATGATCATCCTCATGATATAGTCCATGAGCGGTTTGCCGAATTCCTGCTCCTTCCTCTTCAGATGCGCCAGCACCTCCGTAACCACATTTTCGGCTGCCTTTTCCCTGTTCATTCCCCCGTTCTGTGCCATCTGCGAAAAGCGTATGACCAGGCCGAACTGACGATATACGGCATCCTCCAATCCCTTTAAATCCCAGTCATCGGGATGGACCTTCTCGTCCATGTGGGTTTCGAGAAGCTCCCCGGCCACATCCTCCAGCATGGACTCCACCATGGTCCAGAGCTCCTCACCTTTCAGCACCGTTTTTCGCTGGCCGTAGATGACCTCTCTCTGGCGATTCATCACATTGTCGAATTCCAGGAGGTGCTTGCGGATGTCGAAGTTATGCCCTTCGACCCTGCGCTGAGCGTTTTCAATGGCCTTCGACAAAAGGGCGTGCTCGATCGGCTGACCTTCTTCAAACCCGATCCGGTCCATGATGGAGGAGATTTTCTCCCCGCCGAAGATACGCAGGAGATCATCCTCCATGGAGAGGTAAAACCTCGATGAGCCCATGTCCCCCTGCCTTCCTGACCTCCCGCGGAGCTGGTTGTCGATCCGGCGGCTCTCGTGCCGCTCCGTTCCCAGGATGTGAAGGCCGCCACGCTCCGCCACACCGGCTCCGAGTTTGATGTCAGTCCCCCGACCGGCCATGTTCGTCGAAATCGTCACGGCACCCATCTGGCCTGCCTGGGCAATAATCTCCGCCTCACGCTCGTGGTTTTTAGCGTTGAGGACATGATGCTTGATCCCCGTCTTGGAGAGGAGGCTGCTCAGAAGCTCCGACTTCTCGATGGAGATGGTTCCCACGAGGACGGGCCGCCCCTCTCGGTTGAGTTCCTTGATTTCCTCGATGACCGCCTTGTACTTTTCTTTTTCCGTTTTGTAGACAACATCCGGGCAATCCTCCCTGATCATGGGCATGTTCGTCGGTGTAACGAGGACGTCCAGCTTGTAAATCTCCCTGAACTCGGCCGCCTCCGTGTCGGCCGTTCCGGTCATCCCGGCAAGCTTCTTGTACATCCTGAAATAGTTCTGGAAAGTGACGGTGGCCAGCGTCTGGTTCTCCCGCTCGATCTTGACGTGTTCCTTGGCTTCCAGGGCCTGGTGCAGGCCGTCGCTGTAACGCCTTCCGGGCATGAGCCTGCCCGTGAATTCGTCGACGATGATGACCTCGTCGTTCTTTACGACGTAGTCCACGTCGCGCTTGAAGAGCGTATGGGCCTTGAGTGCCTGGTTCACATGGTGGAGGATCTCGATGTTCCGGGGCTCATAGAGGTTCTTGACCTTCAGGAGGCTTTCGACCCGGGCGACGCCTTCCTCAGTGAGCGCAACGGTCCTGGTTTTCTCTTCGACGGTGTAATCCCTGTCCTTCTTCAGCGATGGAATGATCTGGTTGATCCGGCAGTACTTGTCCGTCGATTCCTCCGAAGGACCCGAGATGATAAGAGGAGTCCGCGCCTCATCGACGAGGATGCTGTCGACCTCGTCCACGATGGCGTAATTGAATGGCCTCTGGACGTATTGCTCCAGGGAAAATTTCATGTTGTCCCGGAGATAATCAAAGCCGAATTCGTTGTTCGTCCCGTAGGTCACATCGGCCGCATAGGCTTGGCGCCTCTCCTCGTCGGACAGCCCGTGGACAATGGTCCCCACGGTCAACCCGAGAAACGAATAAATGGGGCCCATCCATGCGGCGTCACGCCTGGCCAGATAATCGTTCACCGTGACAATGTGAATCCCTTCCTCCGTGAGGGCGTTGAGATAGACCGGCATCGTCGCCGCCAGGGTCTTGCCTTCCCCTGTTTTCATCTCCGCAATCTTGCCCTCGTGAAGCACGATCCCGCCGATGACCTGAACGTCGAAAGGCCTCATACCGACCGTCCGCCGGGAAGCCTCCCTGGCGACGGCAAAGGCTTCCGTCAGAATGTCGTCAAGGACGGCCCCCCTGGACAGCTTCTCCTTGAAATAGGGGGTTTTGGCTCTCAAATCCGCGTCGCTCAGTTTCCTGAAGGCCGGTTCGAAGGTATTGACCTCTTCCAAAAGCGGGGTCAGACGCTTGAGCTCCCGTTCGTTCTTGCTGCCGATGATATTTTTCAGCATGTCAAACATAGATAAACCTCAAAAAAAACCGGCAAATAACTTACCGGAAATACATAACTATTATAGACATGAAAAACTGAATTGTAAAGGGGTACGAGTGAATAATCAGGGTAAATATTTTCTTGGATTGACGGGCACACCGTTGAGAAAAACCGTGTAGTGGACATGCGAGCCTGTACTTCGACCGGAACTCCCGATAAAACCGATGATGTCCCCCCTTCGGATGACCTGGCCCTTGCGCACAACACTCTTGAGCATATGGCCGTAGGAAGTGGCCACGCCGTTGGAGTGACTGATCTGGACGGTGTTCCCCATACCCTGTTCACGCTCCACGGAAACAACGATTCCATCGGCCGGCGCCACGATCTCCTTTCCGAGTTTCGTTGCAATATCCATCCCCTTGTGAAACTCCCTTCGGCCCGAGAAGGGAGACTTCCTAAAACCGAATTCCGAAGTGACCCATCCCCTGACGGGCCAGATCGAGGGCGTGTAGGCCAGAATAGATTTCTGCTTCTTCAGAAACTCGAGGAGATCCCGAAAACTTTCCTCCTGATAGCCGGCACCCTCCAGCAGGCGGTCCATATGCTGGTTCATTCGATCGACGCCGGCCTTTCCCATTTCATCATCCGGTATCGGACCACCGACACCCAAAACCTGGGCGAGGTTCTTTCTCGTCGAGGGCTTCAGGGCAATCCTGGTCTTCCTGTTCATCTCCTGGGCTAGAACCCGAATCTTGTCATCGAACTGCTGAAGGTTTGTCATTTTTTGCTCAAACTGGCCGACCTTCTCGCTCATCTTGTCGATCTCGGCCTGCTGGGTTTCCGTGAGTTCCCTGAGACTGATGACCTCGGCCTTGTCCCGCTTGATGGAGGTGTAATCAAAGGCAAAATAGACAAAGACGATGAAGATAATGGCGGAAAAAACAAGGAGAGTCTTGAGGAGACGCCGGGAAACCGTTATTTTTTTAGGCGGGCCCTTTTTCTGCGGAATAATCAAGAAGGTATAGAAATTATTCTGCATTTTAGCTCGTCTCAGAGATGACTCTTGGGTGAGTTAATCGCAAGCCTAAATTCTATACCGCCCCACTCCGACGGTTTGAAGGGTACGCCAGCCGCGTGCAGAAGAATTTAGACCGACTTCGTATCCTCTTTCATATCCCGCACTTGCAGCGACATATGAAGGGCTTCGCCCTAGAGCATTTTTCGCCTCCACACGGGCAAAGCCGCTTATGTGTCCATCGGTTGCAATCTTACGCGTTTGAATCAGCCGTCAATTGGCGCTTCAATTATCATATTATCGGAAAAAGTCAAGAAATATTAAGCGGAGATTATGATGCCACATCTAGTCAGAAAAGCCGTCCTGCAATCATCTCCGACGATTTGCATAGAGACTTTTCACTACTTTTTTGTCGCGTCATGGCTTCCCACGGAGCCCTCAGGGGCCTTTTTGACGACCAGCAGGGGATCGCCGACGTCCACCTGGTCGCCCGGGGAAATGAGTACTTCGGAAACTTTCCCGTTGATGACGGAAACGACATTGTTGAGCATCTTCATGGCCTCCAGGATAATCAGGACCTGCCCTGCCAGGACATCGTCCCCATCGGAGACGGGGACTTCACTCACCGTCCCTTTGATCGGTGAGCGAATGTCACCGGCCTGGGCGAGGGCCTCTATCTCCTTTGCGGACAGAGCGGCCTTTCTGGCGACCTTTTCGCCCTCCTGCTCCATCTCTGTGAGGATGGGCTCCGGGTGGTGATCGACGACGAGATAGGTCACCACGTCTCCGCTGCTCGTCTTGCGCTGGGGGCCGATGACCAGAGAGTGGAGCTTTCCGTAGGCATCGGGAAATTCAAAAGTCTCTGCAAGGTTGAAACCGCCCTTTTTGAACCAGATCTTCGGCGGCAGGATCCATGTCTTTCCGTACTTCTCCTCGAATTTGATGAAGTTGACAGCGTCATTGGGGTGCTGAAGGTAGAGGACCAACTCGTTTTCCGTTGCCTTTCGCTCCAGCCGTTTTTCGAGCACTCTTCTCTCGATTTCCAGGTCCACGTCTTCAACCTTCTGATAGCCCCCATCCCGCTCGAGTATCTTCCTCCATTCAGGCCCGAAAACGGCTTCGTAAATCTCATCGGCGGGGCGATAGAAAGGGAACTCCCCGTATCGGCCGAGCATGAGACTTCGGAGGTCGTCGTTGGCAGACTTGTACCGTGGCGGTTTCAGGACGTTGTTGACGGCCGTCGTCCAGAGGATTTGGGAGCCCGGTGTGACACTCCACCAGTTCCCCAGTTCGACCTGAACGCGGGGCAGTTCATTTTGCAGCATGTGCGGCATGAGATGGAGAAACCCCCCCTTTACGGCTTGTTCAAAGCTCGAGCCGGTGGCCCCCCCGGGCAGTTTGTGGATCTGAACGGTGGGGTCAAAACCGAGGAACTGCGATTCAAAGTCCTTGTAATACTCCCTCTCCGGTCTCAGCTTGTTCGACGTGTCGATGATGGCCTGCTTGTTGATCCCCAGGGCACGGTGTCCGTAATCTTCGAGGGTTTCAATGACGGTCAAGAGCGGGGGCGGACCGTAAAAACCCGTGAAGGCATGGTCTCCGCCGTTGACAATCTTCGCCCCGTTTCTGACGGCCTCGACGGTCCTTCCGATGTCGTTTCCATCGGTGTTGTGCCCATGATAGTGGATGATGAGGTCGGGGAATTTCTGCAGGATCGACTTCACGAGATCCCCGATTCTTTTAGCCGTTCCCAGACCCGCGTGATTTTTGATGCAGAGGATGATATCAGGACCGGTGACATCCAGGATTTCTCCGACCTTTTTCATGTAGTAGGCGTCTGTGTGCTCCGGGCCCGTGGAAAAGCAGATGGACGGCTCCAGGATGCGGTCAGCGGCCTTGACCTCTTCGAAAACGGGGACCATATTCGGAACGTAGTTCAGGAAGTCAAAGACCCTCCAGACCTGGACGCAGGGGGCAAAAGCACGCACGGTCAGACGGATGACGTTCTCCGGGTAAGGCCGGTATCCAAAGAGGTTGGTCCCCCGGCAGAGGGTCTGGAACATCGTCTCGGGCATCAGGGCGCTCAGGACCTGAAGTTTCTCAATGGGGTTAACCTGCCTGCGGAGCATGTCCACATGAACCGATGCTCCGCCGCTGATCTCAATGGAGAAATACCCGCAGGCGTTTCGCTCCTCGGCCACAAGGATCTGCGTGTGCGGCATGATCCGGTTCTTGAAATCGGATTGCGAAAGGTCCCTCTCCGTGTTGGTCAGATAGTAGCCCTCCGATTTTTTGATCTTGTCCAGGATATGCCGAACCCCCTTCTCTTTCATTTCCCGGGGGGTGATTCTTTCTTCAAAGGCCTCTTTACCTTTTCTCATGCTGTCTTCCTTGTCGATGATTCCCCTTCCATCCGAAAGAGCTGAATGCTGAATTCTTCCCCCTCCCGTCTAGTAGGCAAAGGGATTGATCTTCTTCACGTGGATTTCGGCAACGAGTTTTGCCAGTTTCGCGATCTCGCGCTCCGCCTCCGGGTAGTCGAAGATCCCGGGGTGAGTCTCGATATAGCCCGTATCAAATTTCCCCTTTTTGAAATCGGGCTCGTCACAGATACTCAGATAAAAGGGGATCGTCGTCCTGGGCCCAACGATCAAAAACCCCAGGAGCGCCCTCCTGAGCCGGTCAATCGTCTGTTCCCAGTCATAACCCCGGACCGTCATCTTGACCATCAAGGAGTCATATTCCGTGGGGATTTTGTATCCCTGGTAGACAATGCCATCCAGCCGGATACCGGGGCCGCCCGGTGACTGGTACACCTCGACGGTTTTTCCGCCTTCCGGCATGAAATGGTTTTTCGGGTCTTCTGCGTTGATTCGCACCTGAATGGCCTTGCCGTGGAGTTGGACACGCTCCGCGGGAATATCGATTTCATGTCCTTCGGCGATCCGGATCTGCTCCCGGACAATGTCCACGCCCGTCAATTCCTCCGTCACGGTGTGTTCGACCTGAAGGCGGGTATTGACCTCCATGAACCAGAATTCGTTCGTCTCGGAGTCCACAAGGAATTCCACCGTCCCGGCGTTGACGTACCCGGCCTGTCTCGCCGCGGCAATCGCGGCTTCGCACATGGCCTGACGCACGGTGGGCGGTAGATCCGCGGGGGCAATCTCGAGAAGCTTCTGGTGTCTGCGCTGAATGGAGCAGTCCCTCGAGCCGAGATGGATGATGTTCCCATGCTGATCGGCCAGGATCTGGATCTCCACATGCCTGGGTGCGGTGATGCACTTCTCGACATAAATACTTTCATCGCCGAAGGCCGAGCGGGCTTCCGTCCTTGCCAGCGGAAGCTGCACCAGCAGATCGGATTCACCCTCGACCTTGCGGATGCCCCTGCCGCCGCCCCCCAGCGAGGCCTTCAGCATGATGGGATAGCCGTTTTTCTTGCCGAAGGCAATGGCTTCCTGAACCCCCTTCTCCCCCTGAGTCAGGTTTCCCGTTCCCGGGATGAAGGGAATGCCTGCCTTTTTCATCATCTCGCGCGCGACGACTTTGTCGCCCAGGGCACGGATGACCCCCTGGGGCGGCCCGACAAAGACAATGCCGGCCTTCTCGCAGGCCGCAGGGAATTCCGGGTTTTCCGCCAGGAACCCGTATCCGGGGTGAATGGCGTCCGCCCCGCTCTTGCGGGCCGCCCAGATCTGCCGTTCAATATCCAGATAGTCCTTGCGCGGCCCGTCACCGATCAGGATGGCTTCGTCGGCCAGGCGGATGAAATAGGCTTCGCTGTCCGGTTTTTCGTAAACGGAGACCGCTCCGATCCCCAGTTCTTTGGCCGTCCGCATGATTCGGACGGCAATCTCGCCGCGGTTTGCTATGAGTATTTTCCTGATCTGTCTCTTTTTTTTCATAGGAAAGTCCCGAGATCCCCTTCCTCCCGTCTTTGGACACAACCGACCCTTCACATTCAGACAAATGCGTGGGAGGCTATATACTGGGATCCTCTGTTACTGTCAAGGGGATAGTCTCCCTGCGACCGTTGTGCAAGGCGGGCGCCCCTAGGAGGCCGACCAAGGATCAGAAGCTCTCCGCCTGGCCGGATAGGCGATTGATTCCAAAAATGATCTTGACACCAAAAGATTAGTTGGCTAAACGGTTTATTTACGATTTTTCGGAAGTTTTCTGAAAGGAGCCTCTATGGCAAAGTACGACTCTAATTCACTGCGAAATGTCGCCATCGTGGGGCATGGCAGCACGGGGAAAACCTCACTCTGCGAGTCCCTGCTCTTCGTCTCCGGCAAGACCGACCGCCTCGGCCGGGTCGATGACGGAACGTCGTCCATGGACTTCGAGCCGGAAGAACAAAAGAGGCGCATTTCCATCAGTGCGGCCCTGAACTTCCTCGAATGGGAGAAGCACAAGATCAACATCATCGACACCCCCGGTGATGCCAACTTTGCCATGGATACTCGAGGCGGTCTCCGTGTCGTCGATGCCGCACTGGTCGTTATCGATGCCGTCGGCGGCGTTGAATTCCAGACGGAGAAGGTCTGGGAGTCTGCCGATGAGTTTGGCCTGACCCGAATGGTCTTTATCAACAAAATGGACCGGGAACGTGCCAATTTCGCAAACACCATTGAAAGCGTGAAATCAACCCTGGGCCGGAAGGCCACACCGATTTATCTTCCGCTCGGGGCCGAGGATTCTTTCCGGGGGCTCATCGACCTGGTCAACATCAAGGCCCTGGTTTTTGATGACCCGAGGGGAAAGTTCAAGAGCGAAGATGTCCCGGCTGGGATGATGGAGGAAATCCGAAAAGCCAGGGAATCCATGGTGGAAGACATCGCAGAGTGCGATGATGCCTTGATGGACAAGTATTTGGAAAGCGGTGAGCTCACCGTCGAGGAACTCTATGCGGGACTTAGAAAGGGGGTCCTGTCGGGAAGCCTCGTACCCGCCACCTGCGGCTCTGCCGCAAAGAACATTGGTATGATTCCCCTCATGGACATGATCGTCCGCTATCTCCCCTCGCCGGTCGACCGGGGGGCCGTTACAGGCAAGGTTCCGGGCACGGACAAGGAAGTCAAGCGAATGCCCGTTGAAAAGGAACCCTTCTCGGGGTTTGTATTCAAGACCATCTCCGACCCCTATGCGGGAAGGCTCACCCTCTTCCGGGTCTATTCGGGAACGCTCTCGCCGGATTCCAACTTCTACAACGCCTCCCGGAAGGTGAGCGAGCGGTTCGGAAATATATTCTTCCTCGAGGGGAAAAACCAGCGGACCGCCGAATCGATCCTGGTACCCGGCGACATCGCCGCCATGGCAAAGCTCAAGGAAACCGTCACCGGGGATACGATCTGTGACGAAAAAAACCCCATCGCCTACGACAAGGTGCCCGTCATTCCAACGATCATCTCTTTCGCCGTCCAGCCCAAATCGCGGGGAGACGAGGAAAAAATCACCGCGTCGCTGAACCGCCTGATTGAAGAGGATCCAACCCTGACGGTGCACCGGGATGAACAGACCCGCGAGATCATTCTCTCCGGCATGGGTCAGGTTCACATTGAAGCCACGATCGAAAAATTGAAGCGTAAGTTCGGTGTCGAGGTCAACCTCTCAACACCCAAAGTGCCGTATAAAGAGACAATCAAGGGCAAGACGCAGGTTCAGGGAAAATATAAAAAACAATCGGGTGGTCGGGGCCAATACGGGGACACCTGGCTGGACATAGAGCCTCTGCCCCGGGGATCCGGTTTCCAGTTTGAGGACAGGATTGTCGGCGGCGTAGTCCCGAGACAGTACATCCCTGCCGTAGAAAAAGGCATCGTGGAAGCCATGGCCGAGGGTGTCCTTGCCGGATACCCGGTGGTCGATCTGAAGGTGGGCCTCTTTGACGGAACCTTCCACACTGTGGACTCATCGGAAATGGCTTTTAAAATCGCGGCTTCCATGGGCTTCAAAAAGGGGGTGCTCGCCTGCCAGCCGACGCTTCTGGAGCCTATCGTCAACATTGAAATCGAAATTCCCGAGGAATACCTGGGTGATGTCATTGGTGATTTGAACTCCCGTCGCGGCAGGGTCATGGGCATGGATACGAAGGGCCACCACCAGATCATCAAGGGGCAGGTTCCGCTGGCAGATATTCTCCGGTACGCGCCGGATTTGCGGTCCATCACGAGTGGCCGGGGGAGCTTCACCTATACCTTCTCCCACTACGAAGAGGTCCCGGCACCCATCGCAGAAAAAATCGTCGCCCAATCCAAGAAAAACAAAGAAGAGTAAGAGACTTGTACAGAGCAGGCATCCTCACAGTCAGTGACCGCGGAGCCCGCGGTGAGCGGGAAGACGTAAGCGGCAAGGTGATCGCCGAGATGCTTGCCGGTGTCTCCATAGAAGTGGCCGCATACGACATCGTCCCCGATGAGGAAGATCGCATCGCAGCCAAGATCCTCGAGTTCGTGGACGTTCAGAACCTCGATCTCGTCATCACCACCGGCGGGACCGGCGTCAGCCCCCGGGACGTAACCCCGGAGGCAACCCGGCGGGTCATGGATCGGGAAATTCCCGGCATGGCGGAAGTCATGCGACAGGAAAGCGCCCGCAAAACACCTCACGCCATGCTTTCCCGGGCGGTGGCGGCCATCCGCAAGCAAGCTCTCGTCATCAATCTCCCCGGAAGCCCGAAAGGGGCCCGTGAAAACCTTCAGGCCATTCTACCGGCCCTGGAACACGCGCTGGAAAAAATCAAGGGAAGTGAACGGGAATGTGCGTCCTGAGAAATTGAAGGGCCCGTTCCCGGTGCGTCCCCGGCCAGAAGATCCTTCCGCAGCGGGGACAACGTTTGAAATCCCGACCATGCCTTACGACATAATCGGGAACAACACCCGCGACACTCTCCGGTGCCACCTCTTCAAGGGTTTCGTTGCACAGAAGACAGCGCCCGAACATGATGGCGGGATCGGGTTTTATGGAAAGCTGGCTTAAAACCTCCCGGATCTGGTCCCCGACACGGTCTTCCCGCAGGATGATCATCACTCCCGGGTGGCTTCGCCCCGCGAGGTCGCGTTTTTTTGTGAGGACCACGCGCCCCTCTTTTTCCGCCTTTCGCAGAAAGGTCCGGTCCGCCTCCCCCCTGTAATAGACCGTGTCATAACCCAGGAGCCTCAGCCATTTTGACAACCTCCCCAGTGAACGGTCCGTGATAAACCTGACATCCATTGGAAAGATCACCTGCCCTCAGATCGTCTTGGTCTCGTTGGAGGTCGGAGCGCTTTTCAGAAGACTTAAGTTTCTTCGCTCGAGGTCGTCGATTTTCCGGTACAGCCTGTTGATGGTCATCGTCAGCTTGAATCGTTCCACAATCCCCATGAGGCCCGTTACGATGATGCCGGCAAAGAACGACACAAAGACGATCAGGTAAACCGCCACCAGATGATCCAGGTATCCATAGTACTTGAGATGCACGTCACCGGGATTTTGGAAGGCGAAGGTGACAAAGAAAATAACGAAAGCCATGGTCATCAGAAAGTAAAGGAATTTCATTTCCGGCCCTCCGTTCTAATTTTTTTCAGCTCGCTCCTGAGTCTCCCCCTGGTCTTTACCAGGTCCTCCGGGATCACCCTGACCTCCCCCAGGACGCTCATGAAATTCGTGTCACCGCTCCAGCGCGGAACCACATGCAGATGCAGGTGGTCATCAATGCCGGCACCGGCCGCTTTTCCGAGGTTCATGCCGAGGTTGAATCCATGAGGACCATAGGCGCTCTTCAACGCGTGGATAGCGAGATCCATCAGTTCGAGTATTTCGAGCTTTTCTTCCGTGCCCAGGTCTTCAATGTTCTGGACGTGCCGGTAGGGCGCGATCATGACGTGCCCGCTGATGTAAGGGAATCGATTCATGAGGATAAAAGCATTTTGCCCTTCATGAACCAGGAGGCTCCTGTCGAGACCCGAGCCCCTGCAAAAGATGCATCCCTCGGGCTTTTTTCCCTTGATGTATTCGATTCTCCAGGGTGCGGACACATTTTTCATGGATAACCTCAAATCCGGTCCGGAACCTGCCGGCGCCTCTTCCATCAGACGCGAATAATCTCCCCTTCGATCCTGTCGCCGATTTGGAGAATGCCGATGGTGTTGTGGAGGGTGAAAAATCCCTCCGTGGCTGAACCGGGATTGAAGAAGAGCACCTTGCCCCTGAGCTCGTTCGAGGCCTGATGGGTGTGGCCGTAAACCAGGCAGTCAACGTCATCGAAGGCCTTGATGATCCGATGCTCGATGCCGAAAGGGGATCCCCATCCATGGATCAACCCGACCCGGTGACCGCCGATTTCGATGAGGCATTTATCGGGCAGGCGCTTTCTCACGTCCGGCGGATCCATATTGCCGTAGACGGCTTTCACCGGTTTGCCCTCAAAGGCATCGAGAACACGAATATCGGTCAGATCGCCGGCATGCAGGATGAGATCACAATCACGCAGGTAGCGGCGAAAGATCTCAGCCAGCCTCTCGCTGTAACCGCTAAGATGGGTATCCGAAAGAACACCGACTCTCAAGAGGGCCGCTCCTTCAAAAGCTCAGAAATTATATATCGGAAGTTCAAAAAGACAAGTCTTTTTTGGCATTTCACCCTCCTCACGGCAGACGTTCTCGTATGCGATACCCTGTCTTGGGGGGAGCTTTCGTTTGACTTTTTCTTGGCAGGCATATTATAGTAACTTAGCGATTTTTCAGGGGTCATCAAATGCTGGAAACAACGCTGGGGAAAATGGCCGATAAAATCCTGGCGCTCGACGAGGCGTCGCTCACCAGCCTGTGGGAAAAATACAAGCTGAAGATGGAAAAGTTCGAGCCGACAAAAGAATGGGAGCGATCGGTTATCATTTTCTTCATCATTAACTCCGTTCGCGTCAAGAATCACATCTTCAATGAACGGATTCTCCAGGCCCAGCACGCCAAACCCGCGGACACCCCCCCCAAGGGGAAGCCGCCGCTCAAACTCGTCAAATAATGGAAAGAGCAAAAGCCCTCAAAAGGATAAAAGAACTCCGGGCGCTCATCCACTACCACAACCGTCGCTACTATCAACTCGATGACCCGGAAATCACCGATGCACAATACGACCTCCTCATGCAGGAGCTCGTGGCGTTGGAAGAGCAATTCCCCGAGATCGACCGGACAGACTCTCCCACCCGGCGCGTCGGTGCGGCCCCTCTCGACAAGTTCAGCACCGTCATCCACTTAAGCCCCATGCTCAGCCTGGCCAACGCCTTCACGGAGGAGGAAATTTCCGAATTCGACGGGCGTGTCAAGCGACTCCTTCATGCCGAGGAAGAATTCCATTACGTCGCAGAACCCAAGATCGACGGTGTGGCCGTCAACCTCATCTACGAAAACGGATCCTTCGTCGTGGGGGCGACCCGCGGGGACGGGTTCACCGGGGAAGACGTCACGCAGAATTTAAGAACCGTCCACGCCCTCCCCCTGCGGATGGCCGCTTCGGGGGAGCGTGTCCCCGACCGCATCGAAATCCGGGGAGAGGTCTATCTCGAAACCGCTGCATTCAGAAAGCTCAACAAGAAAAGGCTGGAGCAAGGAGAGGCGGCCTTCGCCAACCCGCGGAACGCCGCGGCCGGATCCCTCCGCCAGCTGGACTCCCGCATCACGGCCCGAAGACCCCTCAATATCTTCTGTTACGGCATCGGGGAGGTGACCGGTTGGACCTTCCACGGCCAGTGGGAAATTCTCCGGTGCCTCTCCCGCTGGGGCTTCCATGTGAACCCCGACGCCAAGAGGGTCCGGGGCGTGGGGGGCTGCATCGAATACTACCGCCAATTGACGGAGTTCCGTGAGAAGCTCCCCTACGAAATCGACGGTGTGGTCATCAAGGTCGATGACCTCGCACTTCAGTCGAGGCTTGGCACGATCACGCGAAGCCCCCGATGGGCTCTGGCCGTCAAATTCGCTCCCACACAAGCCACAACGGTGGTCAGGGAGATCATCATCAACGTCGGCCGAACCGGCGTTCTCACACCGGTGGCGGTTATGGAACCCGTTCAGGTGGGCGGGGTCACCGTCAGCCGGGCCACCCTTCACAACGAGGACGAGATCCGGAAAAAAGATGTCCGTGCCGGGGACACGGTTATCATCCAGCGGGCCGGGGACGTCATTCCCGAGGTCGTCAGGGTCATCGAATCGAAGCGAACAGGAAAAGAAAAACCTTTCCGCATGCCCGAACGGTGTCCCGAGTGTGGATCCCATGTCGTCCGGCTCGAGGGTGAGGCGGCCCACCGTTGCATCGATCTGGCCTGCCCGGCCCAGGTCCGGGAGAACATCAAGCACTTCGTCTCCCGGGGGGCCATGGATATCGACGGGCTTGGGGATCGGATCGTCACCCAGCTTCTGGAGGCACGGGCCATTGAAGACCCCTCTGACCTCTACACCCTCACGAAAGAGAAACTCCTGGCACTCGATCGCTTCGGTGAAAAATCGGCCCAGAATCTTATGGAAGCCCTCGCGCAGTCCAAGCACCCGCCACTGGAAAAACTTCTTTTTGCGCTCGGCATCCGGCATGTCGGAGAGCACGTAGCCAAAATCCTCGTAAAGGAATTCGGGTCAATGGAGCACATCTCTGCAGCCACGGCCGAGGAACTGTCGGCCATCGAGGGCATCGGTCCCACCATTGCCGAGAGCATCGCCGGCTTCTTCCGTGAGCCCCACAACAGGAAAATCATCGCCAAACTTCTGAAATCGGGCGTCAGACCGCAGGAGCGGATGGTGAAAGCAGGTGCCCCCCTGGCGGGTAAGACCTTCGTCTTCACGGGAGGGCTTGAGAATTTCAGCCGGGACGGAGCGAAGGATCTCGTGGAGTCCCTCGGTGGAAACGTGTCCTCTTCGGTCACAAAGAAGGCCGATTACGTTGTTGCGGGAACCGATCCAGGTTCCAAGCACGACCGGGCTGTCAAGCTCGGTCTTCCCATCCTCGACGAAGCGGCCTTCCTAAAACTGATCGAAGACATGAAAGCGAAATAACTATCCAGCCCCTAAAGCCTTTAGCCTTTAGCCTTTAGCTGTCAAAGGTCAGGACATCTGTCATTTAGCCCTTAGTCTGGTGCCTATTTTTACATGAAACGGGTTCACGTTTACATCTCCGGACTTGTTCAGGGTGTCTTCTTCCGGGCAAGGACGCACCGGGAGGCCACCCGTCTCGGTCTCGGCGGGTGGGTCCGCAATCTCCCTGACGGCCGCGTGGAGGCCGTCTTTGAAGGTCCTGATGAAAAGATCAAGGAAATGCTTGACTGGTGTCGGCAGGGGCCGAGCGGTGCTCTTGTCGAAGGCGTTGAGTTGATCGAGGCGTCCTACACGGGCGCTTTCAGGGATTTCATGATCCGGCACTGACGACGGTCAGGCCTCGTTCCCGGCGATCCGGTCATGACGGGCCTCTTCCATAATCCCTTTCTAACAGTATTCCCCCATCACCTCGCCGAAACCCTTCATGGCATTCACAATCGTCGCATCATCCACGCAGTAGGCGATTCGAAAATAACCCGGGCAGCCGAAGCCGCTTCCCGGAACGGTGAGAATGTTTCGCCTCTGCAGACTCCGGACGAATTCGACGTCATCGGCAATGGGGGTCTTCGGGAATAGATAGAAGGCCCCTTGGGGCTTCACGAAAGAGTATCCCCTTTCGGCAAGTCCCTGACAGAGAAGGTCCCGTTTTCTTTCATATTCGTCCACGTTCACCCTGGACCCGATCACCTTCGGCAGGACCCGCTGGATGAAGGCAGGGGCATTGACAAAACCGAGCATCCGGTTGCACATGATGAGTCCGCCGAGCAGGGTTTCGACGGCTTCCGCTTGAGGATGAACAGCAATGAAACCGATACGCTCACCCGGAAGAGACAGGGTCTTGGAGTAGGAGTTGGCAATGAGACTTTCGTGATAAATCTTCAGCAGGCTCGGAATCTTCACCCCATCATAGACAATCTTGTCATAGGGTTCGTCCGATATGAGGTGGATGACCCGGCCGAGTTTTCTTCCCTTCGCGACCAGGATTTCCGCAAGCCCACGGAGCTCGGTCTCGGTGTAGACCCGCCCCGTGGGGTTATTGGGCGAATTGATCAAAAGAGCCTTTGTCCTCCCCGAAATGGATGCTTCGATGGCCTCGAGATCCAGAGAGAAGTCCTCCGTCGTCCTGACCAGTTTCGCGACACCGCCGTGATTGTCCACGTAGGCCGGATACTCCACAAAAAAGGGGACCATGACGAGCACCTCGTCTCCCGCGTCGAGAATCGTCTTTAAAATGACATTCAACGCGCCGGCGGCCCCGCAGGTCATGATCACGTGTTCCGCGGCCAGAGGGACGCCGTGCTCTTGACCGAGACAGTCGGCCACGGTCGCCCTCGTCTCTAAAAAGCCTGCATTGGGCATGTAACCGTGGACACCCGGTCTTTCATCGGCAGCGACTTCCAGAAGGGCCTTCTTCAAAGCGACGGGCGGCTCGACATTGGGATTTCCAAGACTGAAATCGAAGACATTCCCGGCGCCGAACTCCTTCTTCAGGCGCAACCCGTCCTCGAACATTTTTCTGATCCAGGATGACTGGGTGATGGTCCTCTCGATCTTCTTCGAAACCGCCATGGCGCCCTCCTCAGGGATGGGGGATTTACCGGGTCCTTGCTATCACAGAAAAAGATTCCCCGTCAACCAAAAGCCTTTCTCAAGAGGTCAATACTTCTTGACTTTTGAGGACCGCTCCACTAAACTTCACCCGCTTCGCGGGCGGCACGGACCGCTGTCCCGGCACCTTTCTGAATGATGTTCGCGGGTGCCGCCGCTATCCACAGGCATCACGCATTCCGGATTTCCCATCAGGGGCCTTACCATGATTCTGGAAAAAAAAGGACGAATAGCGGAAGGTCTCTATTCGATCGGGCACCCGGATATCCCCGTTTGGCTTTTGATGAGTCAGGCGCCTGCCCTTTTCGACGCGGGAATCACCTTTATGGGACCGCAATACCTCGCAGACCTCAGGGAGCACCTGGGGGATGTCAACCGCCTGGGCTATCTATTCCTCACCCATTCCCATTTCGACCACGCCGGTTCGGCCCCCTACCTGAAGCGGCACATCAAAAACCTGAAGGTGGCCGCAAGCGCTTTGGCGGCGGAAACCTTCAAAAAGGAAAATGCCATCCGCCTCATTCAGAGCCTGAGCCGTGATTACGAGGAAAAATTCAGCCACCTCATCGGGCCGGAAAATGTGCTCTTCGATACCCTTACGGTAGACCGGACACTCCAAGACGGTGAGGAAGTGGACCTCGGCGGGGGCTGGCGCGTTCAGGTGATCGCGACACCGGGACATACCCGGGACGGCCTTTCCTACTACATCCCGAGGATCCGGGGACTGATCATCGGGGAGGCGGCCGGTGTTCCTGACCGGAATAGGGTCATACACCCCGAGTTTCTGGCGAGCTACCGGGACTACATCGCCTCTTTGAAGAAGCTGACGGAACTGGATGCGGACGTGGTGATGATAGCCCATCACTATGTTTTTACCGGTGAGGATGCCCGCGGCTACCTGTCTAAATCTCTCGAAAGGACGGAAGCCTTCCGTCGGCGCATCGAGGATTACCTGAAGAATTCAGGTGGCCGTCGAGAAGCGGTTGTCCGGCAGATCTACAAGGAGGATTACGAGGATACGGGCGCCATTCAGCAGGACTCGAGGGCTTTTCTCCTCAACCTGGAAGCCAAGGTCAGGGCTGTTGCCGAAAACCGATAAAGACGGCGTCAGGTGACACACGACGCTGCATCAAGATACGATGAAAGGAGCTTGGAGGTATGAATATTCTCATTTTCGGACCCAACGGAAGCGGGAAAGGGACGCAGGGGGCGATCGTACAGAAGAAATACAGCGTCCCCCATATCGAGACGGGGGTTATTTTCAGGGACAACATCAAGAAAGGAACGGATCTCGGCAAGAAGGCGAAGGCCTTCATCGACCGCGGCGATCTCGTTCCCGATGATATCACCATCCCCATGATCCTCAATCGTTTGAAGGAGCCTGACTGCAAGTCCGGCTGGCTCCTCGACGGTTTTCCCCGGAACCTGGCTCAGGCGGAGGCCATGTGGAAGGCGCTGCAGAACGAAAAAATGAAGCTCGATTATGTGATCGAGATCACCCTGTCACGCGACATAGCCAAGAGGCGCATCATGGGCCGGAGGCTCTGCCCCATAGACAACAATCACCCGAACAACATTTACATCGACGCCATCAAGCCGGCGATGAAAGGCGGCAAGACGGTCTGCCGGGTCTGCGGTGCCGATAAACTGGCGACCCGTGCCGACGACCAGGATGAGGTGGCGATCGACAAGCGTCACGGCATCTATTACGACACCAAAACGGGGACCCTGGCCGCCGTCCATTATTTCAAAGACCGTGTGAAGGTGCTGAGCGTCGATGGCAGCCCGGGTGTCAAGGAAGTGTCTGAAGATCTTCTGCGCAAACTGGGTTAAGAATCCCCGAAACCATGATGAAATAAAAAGCCCTCCCGCTCCGCCGGGGAGGGCTTTTTCTCTTGATGAAACCTTGGATAATTGCTGCGGCCGCAGAAATAAAAAAACGTAGGTGGATCATCACCTTTTAAAATGTCAGGGGTACAAACCGAAACTGATCGACATCAAAAAGCCCCCGGTCGGTTAATCTGAGATGCGGAATGACGGGGAGGGCCACGAAGGACAGACACATGAAGGGGTGGCTTATGACTCTTCTCCCCAGAGACTTTGCGGCTTTTTCCAGGGACGCATGGAGAACCGATACGTCCTCAAAGGGCCTGTCCGACATGAGACCGCCGACCGGGAGCGGGAGGTGAGCCCGGATGGCCCCGCCGCTCACCACAACGATACCACCTCGTGTTTTCCTGAGGGCCTCAACGGCAGAGAGGATTTCCCTATCGTCCGTCCCGGCAACGATGACGTTGTGGGAATCATGGGCGATCGTCGATCCGATCGCGCCCCGTTCCAGGCCGAGACCCGCCAGGAAGCCCACACCCACATTTTGGGTCCCCCGGTGCCTCTCCACGACGACGACCTTGGCGTTTCCCATTCTTTTCGGCTCCAAGGTTTGTCCGTCTATGTCAACCTCTTCCTTCTCGGTGAGAATCTGGTGCTCCACGAGCCGGATGACCCGCAATTTTCTTCCCCGGGGAAATACCTCGATCTTTTTTCGCAGAGTCTCCCGGTCGGGAACGTTAAAATGCGAAAGGGACGATGGGGCTCTGAATTTTACGAAGTCTGCCTCATAACGTCCCTCCCCGAAAACCCAGCGACCCGCCCGGAGGACGCCTTTGACCTGGAATCGCCTCAAATCGTTGAGGAGCACAAGATCCGCCCTGAAACCCGGAGCAACAGCGCCTCTGTCATGGAGCCTGAAGTGCCGGAAAGGATTACAGCAGGCGATCTTCAAGGCCATCAACGGATCCATGCCGTAACGCACGGCCTTTCTCAGGGTATCATCGATGTGACCTGTCCGGACGATGTCTTCCACCGAACGATCATCAGAAGCGAAACCGAACCGGTCGGAAGAAAAAGGCGTCACGAGTGGCAGGAGGTCTTTGAGGTTCTTCTCCGACGTGCCTTCCCGGAGGTAGAGAAACATCCCCTTCCCCAGTTTCTCTCGACCCTCTTCCACCGAGGTGGTCTCATGATCGGAGCGTATCCCCTGAACAATGTATTGTGACAGCGCCCTTCCAGAAAGCAGGGGCGCGTGACCGTCCATGACGCCGTTGCGGTACAGGCAGATCTTCTCCAGACAGGATCGGTCAGCCGCCAAAACGCCGGGGAAGTTCATGAACTCCGCCAGGCCCACAACCCTCGCGTGAGATCTGTACTTCCGGATGAGAGCCGGCGTAAAAACGCCGCCGGATGTCTCGAAGGTTGTCGCGGGCACGCAGGAAGGCAAGAGGAAAAAGATGTCAAGCGGAATTCCTTCGGAGACATCGAGCATGAAACGAAGCCCCGTTTCGCCGAGAGCGTTGACGATCTCGTGTGGATCGGCAAAGACAGCCGCCGTCCCGCGCTTCACACAAGCCCGTGCAAATTCCGAAGGGGTGAGCATGGTGCTTTCAATGTGGATGTGGCAGTCCGCAAAACCCGGCGCCAGGCAGAGGCCCTTTGCCTGGAAGACCTCCCGCGCCTTCAGGTCCTCCAGGGCGATGACCCTGCCCCGATGGACCGCCACGGGAAGGGATTCCAACCGGCCGGCAAAAAGATTCACCACCTTCGCGCCCCGGATGAGCAGATCGCATTTACTCCTCCCGGCGAAGATCTCCCGTAGGTCTTCCGCCTCCCGGATACAGGGGTTGATGTCCGATAAGCGCCTCATCTTTTTCCATTCCAACAAAAAAAGAAACCCCGTGAAAGTGGAGCTTTCCGGGGTTTCAAGCGCAGCAGGTCTTCTTTTTCAGAGAGAGGCCAGAAATCCATCATGATGAAAATGCCGCTGGATATCTCCGAAATCTTTGTAGTGGATACAGGAAAGCCCCTTCTTTGAGAAGGTCTTGTAGAGGATCCCTTTGGCAAAGACGACGTCGGCTTTTTCCGCCGGGCAGACATCGGAATAGCCGTCGCCGATGTAAATGATACGGTCGAAGGAGGGTCTCAACCTCTGCAGGATCAGGCTTTTGCAGGTCCCGCATTTGTCGCACTCCGGGTTTTCTTCGGGGAACTCGATGGCAAATCCCTGCCCGTCGCGGAAACGGGCCACATTGGAGAAGAACGGGATGTCCCCGAGCCCGTCTTTTCGGAGGACGAGGTCGATGTAAAAATCAAGTCCATCCGAAAGGATCTTGAGATCGATCCCCGCCTGTCGGCAGAAGGCGTAAAAGGAGACAAAGTGAGGGTCCACCGCCGCATGGGTCCGGACGTATTGCTGCATCTCCTCCCGCGACCCGCGGATGAGGGCCGCGATCCTCGAATAGGCCTCTTTCGAACCGATCTCGCCCGAACAATAGGCCCGGTCAATCTCATTCCATCCCCGGCCGGTGAATTTCTCCAGGACCTGGTAGCCGACGTCCATCGGGCTTACCGTACCATCAAAGTCAGCGATGATCAGCAACTTCCTGTTCATGTCTGTGAAAGACCCTCAGGACCCCTTTCTTTTTTTGAAATCCCGGTAGAGGATATAACCCCCGAGGGCGATCAGCCCCAGAGACGTGACGACGTTCAGCACCAGCTGGCTCATCTCCGTGTACCAGTTTCTCATGAAGAGAATGGCGAACCCCGCCGCGCCGATGATCCAGCCGATAATGTCTTTCGGCTGTTGAATGAGAATCCCGATGGCCACTACGATCAAGAGAATCGGCCAGCTCTTGTCGAACTTGTACAGGCCGATCACGTCCAGCAGAAAGAGCCCTCCCAGGGCCACGAGAATCATCGCGCCGGTGACAATTCGCATCTTCTTTCTCTCTTCCACTTTTCCCTCCTTGTTCCAGACGGGTCTTCGAATATCGGGATGCTCGCTTTACTCCTTCAACTTTAAAAAGGGTTTGACAATGTCGATGGGTATCGGGAAAATCGTCGTCGTGTTGTTTTCAGTGCCGATCTGGACCAGCGTCTGGAGGAACCGGAGTTGAAGCGCGATGGGCTGAGTGGACATGACCTGTGCCGCATCTGCAAGTTTCTGGGCTGCCTGGAACTCGCCCTCGGCGCTGATCACCTTCGCCCTTCTCTCCCTTTCCGCCTCCGCCTGTTTGGCCATGGCGCGCTTCATTTCCTCGGGCAGGTCGATGTGCTTGACCTCCACGAGGGCGACCTTGATCCCCCAGGGGTCCGTGGCCCGGTCCAGGATTTCCTGGATGTGTTGATTCAATTTTTCCCGCGAGGCGAGGATCTCGTCGAGTTCCACCTGGCCGCAGACGCTCCTCAGCGTGGTCTGGGCGAGCTGGGATGTGGCATAGAGAAAGTTTTCCACATCGATGATCGCGCGGTTGGCATCCATGACACGGAAATAGACCACGGCGTTTACCTTGATGGAGATGTTGTCCCGCGTGATCACATCCTGGGGCGGTACGTCCATGGTGATCGTCCTCGTATCGACACGGACCATGCGATCGACAATCGGTATGAGGAGGATCAGTCCGGGACCCTTCGTGGCCAGGACCCTTCCCAAACGGAAGATGACCGCCCTCTCATACTCGTTGAGTATTCGAATGGCAGCCGCCAGAAACATAACGACGAGAACGACCAATACAATGATAGCATACATGATTTAGCCTCCCTTCTTTTCTTCACCGGATAACTCGACGTCCAGGGTGAGCCCCCGGATGCCGACGATTTTCACACGGCTTCCTTTTTTGATCGGCGACGGACTGAAGGCTTTCCAGTATTCTCCTTTGAGAAAGACCTTGCCCTCTTCCCCGACATCGGTCACGGCTTCCGCGTATTCGCCGATCATGCCCTGCTGGCCCGTGACGGGTTTCCGGAGCTGCGCCTTGACGGCCAGGCTAATGACCCCCGCAAAGAAAAGCGACGTGATGACGATGGCCGGGATCAGGACATCCCAGGAAACCCTGAGGGCGGGATCGGGCGACTCGAAGAGCATGATGGATCCCAGCGTAAAGGAAATAACTCCTCCGATCGTGAGAACACCGTGGCTCATAACTTTTATCTCCGCAATGAAAAGTATGACGGCAAACAGAATCAAGAGGATCCCGGCATAGTTGATCGGAAGCGTCTGAAAAGCAAAAAAGGCCAGGATGAGGGAAATACCTCCGACGATCCCCGGAAGGACCACACCGGGATGGGCGAACTCGAAATAAAGACCCGCAAGCCCAATGATAAAAAGAAGGTAGGCAATGTTGGGATTGCTGATGGTGATCAGAATCTTCTCCCGGAATCCCATGGATTTCATCTGGAGTTCGGCGCCCCTGGCCCTCAGCTTCTTCTTACCGGAAGGCAGGCTGATCTCTCTTCCGTCGATCTTTTCAAGGAGTTCGTTGAGATCGCCGGCTATCAAGTCGATGACCCGCAGGCTCAGGGCCTCTTCGGCGGCTATCGAGGCGCTCTTTCGGACCGCTTTCTCCATCCACTCGACATTACGGCCCCGCTCCTTGGCGATACTCCTGGCATAGGCAACGGCGTCGCTCTCCACTTTTTCCAGCATGGTTTCGTCCATCTTGCCCGCGCCGATCGCAACAGGGTGGGCCGCACCGATGTTCGTCCCGGGCGCCATTGCGGCAATGTGGGCCGCGATCGTGATAAAAGCGCCGGCCGACGCGGCCCTGGCGCCTTTCGGCGCGACATAGACGATCACCGGAAGGGGGGCATTGAGAAGGGACTTGATGATATCACGCATGGCCAGGTCCAGTCCGCCCGGCGTGTCCATCTGGATGATCAACCCCTCTGCACCCGCCTTGGATGACGCAGCGACGCTTGCAACGATGTACTCCGCTACGGGCGGGGTAATAGCCGAGTCTATAACAATGACGTCGAAACGGGGCTTTTGTTCCTCCCCGAAAGCAGGACCGCTCATCGCCGTGACCAGAAGCAAAACCATCAAACCGATGGATCGGACCCCGATGTTTCTTCTCGAAAGTTTCATAACCTTACCTTTTTCTTCGACGGATCCTCCTCTTAAAGTACCTTCATGATGAGCTGAATGTCTTCCCAGACCTGTTTTTTGGCGTCGGGGTTCCGGAGGAGATAGGCCGGGTGATAGGTGGGCATGACCTGCACCCCCCTGAATTCGTGGAATTTTCCGCGGAGCACCGTGATGGGAACATCGGTTTGGAGTATCCTTCTTGCCGCGAAGGTTCCCAGTGCACAGATCACCTTGGGCCGGAGAGCCTCGATCTGCTTGATCAGGAAGGGCTCACAGGTCTCCATCTCTTCCTGTTTCGGATTGCGGTTCTGAGGCGGACGGCACTTCAGGATGTTGCAGATGTAAACATCCTGCCGCTCAAGCCCCATGGCCCCGATGATTTTTGTCAGAAGCTGGCCGGCCCGGCCGACAAAGGGTCTGCCCTGACGGTCCTCTTCCTCACCGGGCGCCTCACCAATAAAAACCAGATCGGCTGAGGGATTCCCTTCGCCGAAGACAAGGTTTCTCCGCGCGCGGTGAAGGGGACACCTTTGACAGTCACCAAGCTCCCGGCGAACATCTTCGAGGGTTCGTACGGAGGATGAAAGGTTCTCCCCCGTGTTTTCAAGGTCGAGACGTTCCTGCCGGGTTCCCCTTCCCTCTCCGGCGTTCATCCCTTTTAGAAAAAGATGGTCGTATCGCCCGCCGACCCCTCCCTCGCGGATGTGCCCTTTGATAGAACGGATCAACTCAAGCATTTCATCTCTCAAATCTTCGTCTCTTTCCCGCAAGGGTGAACCTCCAGCCTTGACTTCTCAGCCCTTCTTTTTCCTGAGGGCCTTCACACGATCCAGGATCCGGTCCGCCACCCGTTTCTTTTCCATGAGCGGGAGATCCTCCGATCCGCCCTGCCGGTCGAGAATCTTGACGATATTCGTTTCCGCCTGGAAACCGGCACCGGCCTGTGTGATGTCATTGGCCACAATGAGATCCATGTTTTTCTGGATCATTTTCTTCTTGGCGTATTCCACGAGCTGATCCGTCTCCACGGCAAAACCGACGAGAATTCTTTTTCCTTTCTTCTCGCCGATTTCAGCAATGATATCAGGATTCCTGGCCAGATGCAAAACCATGGGGCCGGTCTTTTTCTTAATCTTCGATCTGGAGAAGGCCTCGGGGCGGTAATCGGCCACGGCGGCTGCCTTGACGATGACCGTCGAATCCTTCATTTCCTTCATGACGGCATCCCTCATCTCTGAAGCGGACTCCACCCCCATAAAGCGAACACCCCGGGGCACCGGAAGGGGGGTCGGGCCGCTGATGAGTGTGACCTCCGCCCCCCGGCGTCGGGCCATCATTGCAACGGCGTACCCCATTTTCCCCGACGAGTAATTCGTGATGTAACGCACCGGATCGAGGGGCTCACGGGTCGGTCCCGCAGTAACGAGAATCCTCTCCCCCGCGAGATCCTTTACCGTGAGAGCCGATTCCACTTCCTCCACGATATCTTCGAGCTCCGCCAGCCTGCCGAGTCCTTCCGTTTTACAGGCCAGCTCCCCATAGCCGGGGTCGACAAAGGCGTATCCATTCGCCCTTAATTTTGTGATATTTTCCTGGACGATGGCATTCGCGTACATATGGACATTCATCGCCGGGCAGATCAAAACGGGCGCCTTCGTGGCCATGATCATCGTCGTCAAGAGATCATCGGCGATTCCAGCGGCCACCTTCCCGATGAAATTGGCCGTCGCCGGCGCGACGACGACCGCATCGGCGCTGTCGGCGAGGGACACATGGCCGATCTCCCATTCACCGGTCAGGGTGAAGGTATCGGTGTAAACGGCATTTCCGGAGAGGGTCTGCAGGGTCAGGGGTGTCATAAACGCCGTGGCGTTTCTCGTCATGATCACGTGGACCGATGCTCCCCGCTTGACGAATTCTCTCGTCAGCTCCGCCGCTTTGTATGCGGCAATCCCGCCGGTGATCCCGAGAACAATTTTTTTCTTTTCCAGCATGGGGCCGATCCGCTCCTTTTATAACAAATAGTTTATGCCAAATGCGCTGAAGTAAAGCCCGAAGACCATGAGCACGACGGCGCAGGTTCCGACAATCCCCCGGTAGACCTGCAGGTTGATATAACGTCTTCCGCGGGCAACCAGGAAGGATATGATACTGTACCACAGAAGATCTGCTAGGATGTGGCCTGCGAAAAACACCATGACACCGGCAACCCCCCATTTCATGGAGACGAGGACATAACCCAGCCCGATCGTCGCCCACCACAAAATCCAGTAGGGGTTGGACAGGCTCGTGACGATTCCCGCCGCCACGGGGCCGCCGGAGAATCCCCGCTGGGTAGAGAGATCGAGTTGCAACTGACGAACCTCCCTCAACATGCCCAGGGACATCCAGAGTAGAAACCCTCCCCCGATCACCCCGACGAGACCGAGAAACAGCGGTTCGTTGATCCATCGGGCGAAGCCCGCAACGAGAAGGGCCAGGAGGATCACTTCCAGGATGCCGTGGCCAAGGACTACCTGCGGTCCGGCCCAGAACCCCCTTTTCGAACTTTCGCTGATCGTCACGGTCAGCACGGGTCCGGGCATCAAGGCACCGGACATGGCAATGATGAAAGACGACAGGAAAATGGCTGGCAGTGTCTCCAAGGAATCGAAGCTGAACCCTTCTTTTTCAATAAATCTGCATATTTTGATATACCAAAAGCCCGGAGAGGTCAAGAGATTAAAGACCGGCAGGCCTCTCCATGCCCCGGCTGGAAAGATTCTTGAAATATTTTCCAATCCGGGTATGATGTCACCGCTTTTCTACCATAAGGAGGAGATGGATGAAGCAACTAAAATGGGTGCTCTGGGTGTTCGGTCTTCTAACCGTCGGGTTTGCCGGCTGGGGTATTTTTGTTTTCTTCGAAATGGAAAAACCCTCACTCACCCTGAAAGAGGAACTCCATTACCTGGGACCTCGGAAGAACATCGTCTTCACGGCCGTCGATCAGAGAAGCGGCATCCGCGACGTCCAGGTCACCCTGACCCAAGACAACGTGACACATACGCTCCTTTCCCGGCCGTACCCGCAGAAAAGGGTCCAGGAGGAAACGTTTCAGCTGGAGACACCCCTGAAGGGGATGACGTTGAGAGAGGGGGAGGCCCTTCTCAGCATCGTTCTCACGGACCACTCGCTTCTGAAGAACACGACACGAACCAATTTCCACGTCCAGATCGACATGGCACCGCCCCAGGTCTTTCTCCTGAATACGGCCAACAATGTCAATCCCGGCGGATCCGGCGTCACCCTGTACAGGGCTTCCGAGGAACTCGCCGAAAGCGGCATCCTTGTGGGAGAGGATTTCTTCACCGGTTTCCCCATCGCCGTCTCAGGAAAACCCTGCTATCTGAGCGTCTTTGCCCTGCCCCTCGACGCCGGCAAAAAAACGATCAAGATGGCTGTGATGGCCGAGGACAAGGCCGGTAACCGGACTTACGCGGGGCTTCCCGCCCTCATCCGGAACAAGAAGTTCCGTTCGGACAGGGTCACAATCAGCCAGAACTTCCTGGATCAGAAAATGCCGGAATTTGCCCAGAGATACCATCAGCAGCAAAAAACGCCCCTCGAGGTTTTCCTCTTCGTCAACGGTCAGCTCCGCGAGGAAAACGCGAAGCAGATTGTCGCCATCTGTAAACAATCTGCAGGGAATAAACTCTGGGAAGGACCCTTCCTGCGGATGAAGAATGCGGCTCCCATGGCCGCTTTCGGCGATGACCGGACCTACCTCTACGACGGCAAGGCGGTCACGAAAAGCGTCCACCTGGGCGTTGATCTGGCATCGACGGAACGGGCGCCCATCGAGGCTGCGAACCACGGTATCGTCCTCTTCACCGGTTATCTGGGCATCTACGGGAATACCGTCATCATCGATCACGGACTCGGGCTGACCAGCCTGTATGCCCATCTATCCGAAATCTCGGTCAAGAAAGGGCAGGAGGTTAAAAAGGGAGATCCTCTTGGGCTCAGCGGTTCAACAGGGTTTGCCGGTGGCGATCATCTGCACTTTGCCATCCTCGTCGACGGGAAATTCGTGAACCCCGTCGAATGGTGGGATCCTCACTGGTTGAAGGACAACGTGGAGGGCAAGATGGCCGTGTCCTTCTAGCTCCGGAAGATGTCCCGGTGCTGGGTGTTGACCAGGAAATTTCGTCCGGAGAAATAGCCCCCGAACTTGTTCGCCATGACGACGGACCGGTGCTTTCCCCCGGTGCACCCCAAAGCGATGTTCAGGCTTGATTTGCCTTCGTTCTCGTACAGGGGAATGAGAAACTCCATGAGCTTGAACGTTTCCTCAAGGAAGGTGACGCTCTCGTTCCAGCCCATAACGTATTCCTCCACTTTTTGATCGTTCCCGTCGAAGTTCTTGAGATCTTCCACGAAATAAGGGTTCGGGAGGAAACGCACATCGAGGACGATGTCGGCATCGGGGGGCAAACCGTAGCGGTATCCGAAGGATGTACAATTGATGACCAGCCGCTTGTCCGCCGGTGAGGTCATGAAATGTCGCTGGATGACATCCTTGAGCTGATGGACGTTGAAGGACGAGGTATCGATGACCTTGTCGGCCATCTTTTTCAAGTTCGAAAGCCGCTCCCGTTCCAGCGTGATCCCCTCCATGACGATGCCCTTCTCGCAGAGGGGGTGGGCCCTGCGGGTTTCGCTGAACCGTCGAAGCAGGGCCTCGTTGCTGGCATCCAGAAAGACAATCTCTATCCGGTAGCCTTTTTCCTTCAACGTTTCGAACGTTTTCATGTAGCGGTTCAGAAAGGACCGCTCCCGGAGATCCATCACGAAAGCGACCTTGGAGATCTCGCTTCCGGCCTCCGTTTGAATCTCGAGAAATTTAGGGAGCAGGACAACGGGCAGATTGTCCACACAGTAGAAACCGACGTCCTCCAAAGCCCGGAGCGCCGTACTCTTTCCGGAACCCGAAAGACCCGTCACGATCACGATTCTGACGTTCTGCATCGCTGACCCCCGTTTTTTTATGCCGTCTTTCCCTGTTGGCGTCTTTTTACGAGAACATCTTTTGCCAGGACCTCGACGACCGTGGCCATGTTGCTTCCGTGTCTTGCCGGCAGCCTGACCAGCGGGACGGAAACGCCCATGGCCTGGCGCATCGCGGGGGCGGTGCCGTCCACCGGCCCGATCTTTTCAGCCGGCACGAATTCCACCACAAGGTCGATGGGCATTTCTTCGCGCACGGCATGGGTTCCGAAGATGGTGCCGACGTTGATGACCCCCAGCCCTTTAATCTCCATGAGATACTTGATCTCCTCGGGGCTTCGGCCGTAGAGCCGCTCCCCTCTTTTCTCGATTTCCGTCACATCATCGGAAACCAGTTTGTGGCCCCTCGTCATCAGCTCCAGGGCGCATTCGCTCTTTCCGATGCCGCTCTCTCCGGTGAGCAATATCCCCAACCCCGATACCTCCAGAAAGACCCCCTGGAGGGTTCCGATATGATGCAGCCTCTCCCGGAGATGACCGATCATCCGGCTTTCGAGGAGGAAGGCATCGAGGCGAGAAAGAAAGAGGGGGATACCGGTGTTTTCGGCCCACCGCACGAGAAAATCGGCCGCCCGGTCCGTTGAGGGAACGACGACTGAGACGAGATAGGCGGAGGAAAGCCCGGAGAGTTTTTCGCCCCTGTCCCGCTCCGATTGCTGCTCCAGATGCAGAACATCTTCGGGAATTAGAATGAGAATGGTTTCTCTTTGCAGCCGGACGGGGTGCTTTTTAAAGGCTTGCTGGGATGTGCAGATGACGGGGTCTTGGATGATCCTCGACAACCCGGCGTGCCCGGAGACCAGACGGAGACCCAGTCTTTCTTCCCCACCTTCAAAGAAGTCTTTGATGGAAAGCGATGTCATTCAAGACTCACAATCGCGGTCAGCGAAGGGGGATCAAGACCGCATGCCGGTTTGTCTCGAAGGAATCTAATTCATGACATATACTTTCGAATTTTAGTATGTTTCGTCTTTCTCTGCAATCGCTTTGAAAAGGCCCTCAGCGGATCGGGCTGACATGAGCTCCGATCTGAAACGCTCGTCTTTCAACATCCTGGATATCTTCGCCAGCGCTTTCAGGTGTTGACCGGTGGAACTCTCAGGGGCCATCAGGAGAAAGAAGAGATGTACGGGTCTACTGTCGATGGACTCGAAATCAATCCCCTCCCGGCTCCTGCCGAAGGACAGCAGCAGGGTGTCCAGTCCCTTGAGCTTGCCGTGAGGGATGGCGATACCGTCCCCGATGCCGGTGCTTCCGAGTTTCTCGCGCTCCATCAGGACATCGACCATGAGCTTCGAGTCCACCCTGGTCGGACCCAGTGTAAATATCTCTGAAAGCTCCGCGAGAACGCCTCGTTTGTTTTTGGCCTTCAAATCCTCGATGATATATTCTTTTCTGAAAATCTCGGTGATGTGCATGACGCTATCCCAAGTTCTAACTGTTCGCCTCGATCAGGGCATAGGCCCCGTCCTCCCGCCTGTAGATCACACTGATGTTCTCCGAACTGGAATCCCGGTAGATGACGAAGCGGTTCTTCGAGCCCTCTATCTCCATGATGGCTTCATCGAGGGACATGGGCCGCAGAACCATTCTTTTTGTCTCGACGATTCTCAGCCTGGCCGGCTCCTCATCCGTTTCCTCATAAACACCGGCTGAGGTCAGGCCGCCGCCTTTGGCCACATTCGACTTGTGACCCCTGATTTTCTCCTTGTGCTTTTTCATCTGACGCTCGATTTTGTCGATCACGGTGTCCACGGCCAGTTGCATATCCTTGGCCTCTTCCTTGCCGTTGATGTTGACCCCCTTGGCAGTTACATTCACCTCGGCCACATTCCTGAATTTTTCCACGGAGATCACAACATGGGCCTCCAGGGGTCTATCGATATATTTCTGGAGTTTTTTCAACCGCTCTGTGATGTAATCCTTGAACCAATCTTCCGATCCGGTGTTCCTGAACGTCACGGAAATCTGCATCACCGATGCCTCCTCATGCGCGGAATTCCCTGCCTATTTCTTCCCGGGGTAAAGGCCTTTCATCCCGACGAAAGAAAGACCGTCTATAGTGAAGTCGAATGGAAATGTCAATGATTATTTGCCGATGCCGGATAACCGCATTTCTGCTTTGAAATCAACCCATTTGACATGAGATTTTGCAGAAAAACACGCATGGGCGACCCGGTATCCGCTGCATCTTTTTCCCCTATTTTTTTATCGAGTGATTTTTGAATTTCCTGAGAGACATTAGGCCTTGGGCTTAAAGAAATATTTCTTCCTTTTGGAGGAAGGTAGTATCCCCATCATCTCGCGGTATTTAGCAACCGTTCGCCGGGCAATGGCAATGCCGTTCGCGCTGAGCTTTTCAACAATTTCACTGTCGCTCAAGGGTTTCCGCGCATCTTCCATGCTGATGATTTTCCTGATATCTTCCTGGACGCTCTTGGAAGCGATGAAATCCCCGCTGGTCCTGCTGATGCTGCTGTTGAAGAAATACTTGAGTTCGAAGATGCCTCTCGGCGTGTGGACATATTTGTTGGTGGTGACGCGGCTGATCGTGGATTCGTGCATCTCCACGTCATCGGCCACGTCCCTTAATACCAGGGGTTTGAGGAAATTGATCCCCTGGTCAAAAAATTCTCTTTGAAACTTGACGATGCTCTCGGTGACTTTATAAATGGTTCGCTGTCTCTGCTGAATGCTTTTGATGAGCCAGGTCGCCGACTGCAGGCGGTCCTTGATATACTTTTTGCATTCCTCCCCGCTTGACCCACCGTCTCCGACGCCCCCGAGAATCTCCCGGTAGAAATTACTGATCCTCAGCCTCGGAAGCCCCTCGTCATTCAGGATGATTTTGTACTCATCGACCACTTTGAACACGTACACGTCCGGCACGATATATTGGGGCCGGTCTTCATTGTATAAAAGGCCGGGCTTCGGGTCCATGTTGCTGATAAAGAGAACGGCATCCAGAACCGCCGAGAGGGGCATCTTCATCTTTCTCGCGATGGCATTGTAATTCTTTGTCTCCATCTCGTTGAGGTGATCCCGGATGATGGCTTCGGCGAGCGGGTTCACTACACCGAGATATTTCGATTGAATCAGGAGACATTCCTTCAGGTCCCGGGCCGCAACGCCCGGGGGATCGAATTCCTGTATCTTCCTGAGAACGGCCTCCACGGTTTCCGCATCGACCCCTTCCTGGGCAGCAATCTCCTCCACCGTTGTGACGAGATATCCATTGTTGTCGAGGTTTCCAATAATCTGCTCACCAATGCTCCGGTACTGCTCATCCAATCGTGACAGACTCAACTGCCAAATGAGATGGTCTGTCAGGGTTGTTTTCTTGGTGAGCATGTTTTCCCAGGAGGGTCCCTCATCATCCTCACGGTCGTAACTCACCCTCATGGGGCCGTAGTCCTCGATATAGCTGTCCCAGTCGAACTCCTCCTTGCCGTCCCCCTCGCCCGTCAGCTCCACCGTTTTCTCGGCAACCTTGACGTCCTCGACTTCGGGCGCCATTTCCTCTTCCGGATATTCCTCCGTTGCGCTTTCCTCGAGCAGGGGATTTTCCTCCATTTCCTGCTGGATCATGTCAACGAGTTCGAGCCGGGAGAGCTGAAGCAGCTTGATGGCCTGCTGCAGCTGAGGCGTCATGATCAGCTGCTGCGTCAACTTCAGGCTCTGTTTGAGTTCGTAAGCCATCTCCCTTACCTAACGGTCCCCGAAATCAAAACTTGAAATCTTCTCCCAGGTAAAACTTCTTTGCGATATCGCTGCTGGCGATTTCATCAGGGCCACCCTCGATGAGAAGAACCCCCTCGTTGAGGATATAGGCCCTGTCACACACGGAAAGGGTTTCCCGGACATTATGATCAGAGATGATAACACCAATCCCCTTTGCTTTCAGTTTGAAAATGATCTTCTGGATATCCGCAACGGCCAGAGGATCGATCCCCGCAAAGGGCTCATCCAGAAGAATAAACCGGGGGGATGTCACGAGGGCCCTCGTGATTTCCACCCGCCTTCTCTCACCCCCGGAGAGAGAATAGGCCATATGATGGGCCAGATTTGAAAGATCCAGTTCCCCCAGAAGCTGCCTCAGCCGTTCTTCACGCTCCGAAGTCTCCAGGCCGAGCGTTTCGAGAATGGCCATGATATTTTCTCTCACCGTCAGCTTCCGGAACACCGACGGCTCCTGGGGCAGGTAGCTGATGCCCTTTCTGGCCCGCACATACATAGGATATCGGGTTATGTCCTCCGTATCAAGCAAAATGCTGCCGCTGTCCGGTGAAATGAGGCCGACAATCATGTAAAAAGTCGTCGTTTTACCCGCGCCGTTGGGACCCAGGAGCCCGACGACCTCACCCTGACGAATCTCAAGATGAACGGCGTTGACCACAGGTCTCGCGTTGTATATTTTAGTCAACCCCGTCGCGGTCAGACTCCCCATCGTTCCTACTTTTTCTTTTCTTTATTTTCGTCGGGATAGATCGTCGCCGACACCCGCTTGCCCTTGGCTCCTTCCACCACCCCCCGTTTCTCTTCCAGGTAGACGATGACCCTGTCGCCCTTGATGACGTTTTCCCCTTCTTTCAAAACGGGGTTTCCGGTGACGATGACTTTCTGTTCCTCCCGGTAAAATATCGCCTGCTCGCCCGTGACGATTCGCTCCCCCTGCGTGATCCTGACGTTCCCCCGGGCTTCTATCCTCGATAGTCCTCCGGTCCCCTCGATCTTTTTTGATCCGACCTGGTCGGACGCGTCCGTCTTTTCAAAGTAAAACGTGAGCGTATCCGATTGGATAACCCAGTCGTCCTGTGTGGCCACCACATGGCCTGAAAAGGTGGCCATCTCCTTTTCTTTGTAAGCCTCCAAGCGGTCGGCGGTGATATGGGTCGGTTTGCCCTCCCCCCGTTGAAAACTGCCGAAAACGCCCTCCTCACGGCCGACTACAGGTCCTGATGTCGTCAGGATCAAAAAGGACACGGCGGTTACGGCGGTGATGAAAAACCTCTTCTTTTTCTCACCCGTCATAAACCACCGCTACCAAAGGACGGCATTCACCTTGGATGATAGTTTGACCTCCTCCGTCTTCAGATAGACGGACATCCCGACGCCTTGGATTTCCAGCTTCGTCGATTTCAGCTTGATGTCTTTGTCCGCCCGAACCACCTGGTCGGCATCAAAATATTTTAACGCCTCCGTGTCAAAGCGCCAACCGCGACTGGAGGTCACGGTCACATCCCCCCGGAGTTCTGCATTTTTGGTGTCCGTATGGAGTATCCCTTTATCGCCCGTCAGGACATAGCTCTTGCCGTCGTTCAACGTGAGCTTGATCCTGACTTTGTCAAAATAGGCGAGGTTGTCTTTGCGGACAAAACTGACCGATTCCGCATTGATCTCCCAGACGGTGCCGCTGTCCGTCACCTCGGTGTAATGGGCATTTTTGATGTGGACATCCGCATCGTCCGTCAGGATTTTTAATGTGCCCTCATTCTCGGTTCGATCCTCCAATCCCTGAGTGACGAAAAAGCCGGCGATGATCAGAATGATGCACAGGCTTCCCAGCAGGAGTATCTTCTGCGTTTGCGAACGTGCCCGGACGGCCCCCCATAAAGACTTGAAAACGTTGCGCTGCATACCTTTCTTTCAACTGGTGGCGAAAACATATCACCCGGTGCTGCTTCTGTAAAGTCCAAACATGTTTTCCCCTGACCGTCTAAGGGATTTCGTATCTCTTCTTGATATCCGTCCACCGGCCCTGTCCCTTGAGGATGATTTCGCAAACCTCCCGGACCGCGCCACGTCCCCCCTTGTTTTTCGTCACGTAATGCGCGGCCCTCTTGGCCTCGGCGACAGCGTTGGCCACGGCCACGGAAAATCCGGCCCTTTTCAGGACGGGCACATCGACGATATCATCGCCCGCGTAAGCCGCCTGGGCCGCCTGGAGTCCTTTTCTTTTCAGGACAGCCTCGAAGATCTCAACCTTGTCCCGGGCCCCCTGATAGACCTCGGTGATGCCCAGTTCCCTGGCCCGGTGCTCGACAACCCTGGACATTCGACCCGTCAGAAAAACGATTTCGATGCCCGTGCGCATGAGCATTTTCAGTCCATGCCCGTCACGAACATCAAAGAACTTGATCTCCCGGCCGCGGTCATCCATGATGATCCGACCGTCGGTGAGGACACCATCCACATCGAGCACGAGGATCTTGATCTTTTTAACTCGCTGAGTGTTCGGTGACTTCGAAAGTCCTTTCATATCCGAACCCTTTCCTTGACGATACCGTCGATGGCCTTCAGCATTAGAAGCAGCCTGGGGAGCGCGCTCAACGCAAGGGAGTTTGGACCGTCGCAGAGGGCCTCGTCGGGCCGGGGATGCACCTCCATGAAGAGGGCGTCCACGCCCACGGCGACGGCCGCCCGGGAAAGTCCCGGAACCATTTCCCTCTCGCCGCCCGAAGCGTCCCCGGCACCTCCCGGCAGTTGCACACTGTGGGTGGCGTCGTAGGCGACGGGGTAGCCGAGGGAGCGAAGAACGGCAATGGACCTGAAATCCGAGACGAGATTGTTGTACCCGAAGGTCGTCCCTCGCTCCGTGATCAGGAGGTTATCGTTGCCCGTCGAGACGACCTTTCGTATGATGTGGGCCACGTCCCACGGCGCGAGAAACTGCCCCTTCTTGATGTTGATCACCCTTGCCCTTTTGGCCACCTCGAGGATGAAGTCGGTCTGACGGCAGAGGAAGGCCGGAACCTGAATGACATCGAGGATGCCCGAAGCCCTCTCGATTTCCTCGAAACGATGCACATCGGACAAAACCGGGATGCCGAGCCTGTCTTTGATCTTCTTCAGAATCTTGAGACCTTTCTCAAAGCCCGGGCCCCGATAAGCGTCCAGGGAGGTCCGGTTTGCCTTATCGTAGGAAGCCTTGAAGATGAAGGAGATCCCCAGTTTCTCCGTGAGTTTTTTCAGATGAGCGGCGATTTCCATCGTCTTTCCCTCATCCTCGATCACGCAGGGGCCCGCAATGAGGACAAAGGGCTCCCCGCCGCCCATGACCGCTTTCCCGATCTTGATTTTTTTCATACGCACTGCGCTGTCCCCCGTCACTCCTTGTGTTTTTTCTGAATCTCGCTGATCTTCAGTCTCGTGATCCCGTCGGCCGCTTCACCGGAATCGGGGTTGATGTTGTAAGCGCTCGTGTAGGCTTCCATGGCTTCCCCGTTCCTCCCCTTTTTCTCATAGGCCCTCGCCAGCTGCAGGTATATTTTTTCATCTTTCTTGTTATGCTTGAGGGCCGTCCTGTAATTTTCAATGGCCTGGTCCGTCTGCCCCTTCAGATCGTAAACGCGGCCGAGGCCTGAATAGCCCGCGGCCTTGCCCCCCTCCATAACAGTGAGTTTCTTGTAGGCCTTGATCGCCCCGTCATAGTTCTTGGTCTTCACATAATATTCCCCGAGGATCGTAAGGACCTCGGTGTTTGGGCTCACGGCGGCAAATTTCTCATACTCGCGGATGGCATCCTTTTCCCTCCCCATTTTGCCATAGACGGTGGCGAGGTTGTAGCGCACCTGCGGGTCCTTGCTTCCGAGCTCGATCGCCTTCGCGTAGTTCCAGGAGGCCTCCTTGTACTGTTTCATCTCGCCGTAGGCAAAGCCGGTGTGGGCATAGACCGTCGCATTTTTCGGTGCCAATTTTTTCAGTTTGTTCAGAAAGAGCACGGCATCTCGGTAGCGCTTTTCCTGAAAATAGATATTCGAAAGCCGGCTCAGGGCTTCCGCATCGTTGGGTTTGACGGTCAGCACCTTTTCATATTCCGAAGCGGCCTCCCGGTACATCTTCCCTTTCTCGTAAGCCAGGGCCAGGTTGTACCGGGTGACGGGATCATCGGGCTTGGCCTTGAGGGCTTTCTTGTATTCCTCGATTTCCTCCTTCCAGTTTCCCTTGGCCCCCTGGGCCGGACCAAGGGCCTTGCGGGCCCCGGCCTCTCTCGGCTTTTCCGTGATCACCTCCGAGTAGAGCTTGATGGCCGCCTGGTGATCACCGCTACGCTTGTACGCGTCGGCCAAAGCCGCCTTGATCGTCTTATCCTGCGGGTTTTTCTGGAGGGCCTTCTTGTATTGCTCGATGGCGCCCTGGTTTTTACCGACCATCTCATAGGCCTCGCCGAGATTCATGAGGACATTGACGTCATCGGGGTTCCATTTCAGTGATTCCTGGTAATTGGCGATGGCCCGGTCCCACTTTTTCTGCTTCCCATAGGCAAGGGCGATGATGGCATAGGCGCCTGCGTCCTTCGGTTTGACCTTGACGAGGCGCTGGGCCGTCTCCTGGGCCTGGAGATAATCCTTCTTGGCCAGGTAGCAGCGTGAGAGTTCCGCCAGCGCGACCGCATCGCCGGGTTTTGCGGCCAGAACGGTCCGGTACTCCCGGATGGCCCGGTCAACGTTTCCCGCCTTCACGTGCGCCGCCGCGAGGGCCTTCCGAAGATTTACGTCGTCCTTGCTTTCGGCCACGGCCCGCTCCAGGTACTGGATCTGCGATCGCTGGCTTTCGGAAGCCTTCGCGAATCGGAGCCAGTCCTGGGGAGAAACCTCCACCTGCACCGGGATCCTGGCAATCTCCTCCCCCTTGAATTTGACGACGATACCATAGGCGTAAACCCTCTCCGTTTTAGACGGCGCCGCCGCCTTTTCGCGAACGACCCGGTCCACGAGTTCAACGCCCTTCAGAAGGACACGAAGGTCACTGTCTCCTCCCGCGCCCTCCACATCGACAGTGATCCCGCGACTGAATGGAGAGCTTGTGGTGGCCTCCTTGATGACGAACTCGTCCCGGTACGTCAAAACGAAGACGTTATCCTCCGTGATCCTCTCGTCGGCACCGTTTCTCTCGACGACGAGATGGTAAAAATGCGGTTTCTGACCGAGAAAAGTGGAAATGACGTCTCTTGTCCTAAAAAGCCACCCCTCGCCGCCTTTTGTCTTCCCCATGTACTCGTCGAAAAGGGCCGCGCCCCCGGCAACGAGGAGTGAAAAAACAAAGACCGCCGCTAAAAAGAGGAGAATCCTCCCTGATTTTTTCCGTCTTTCGGGTTTCTTGAAGGCTGATGAGTCGTAATCATTCATAACGTGTCCGTTTTCATGGGGGCCGGTTCAGGATCCCCGGGGGTGATATTTCCGGTGAATCTCCCTGAGCCTCTCGCGCGTGACGTGCGTGTAGACCTGCGTGGTCGAGATGTCGGCATGTCCGAGCATGACCTGAACAGCGCGCAGGTCCGCCCCGCCCTCGAGAAGATGGGTCGCGAAAGAGTGCCGGAAGGTATGCGGGTGGACTTTTTTCTGGATTCCCGCCAGAAGCGCGTATTTCCTGATCGTCTTCCACAGCGCCTGACGCGTGAGCCCCCCGCCTCTTCGGTTGACAAAAAGAACATCGGTCTTCTTTTCCTTGAGCAAAAGGGGCCTTGATTCTTCCATATAGCGGCGAAGGATTGCGATGGCTGTCTTCCCGATGGGGACGATCCGTTCCTTCCTTCCCTTGCCCGTCGCTGTGAGGCACCCCACCTGCCAGTTGACGGCATTGACGGTAAGTGTCACGAGCTCAGAGACGCGAAGCCCCGTGGCGTAGAGGAGCTCGAACATGGCCTTGTCCCTGAGCCCCGAAGGGTTTGTGTCATCGGGCTTCTGAAGCAGTTCTTCCATCTCCTGAAGGTTCAGCGTGTCGGGAAGGCGCATCCAGGTCTTCGCCAGGCTCACCTTCGTCAGGGTGTTTTCGGGAATATGCCCGGATCTCAGAAGATACCTGTAGAGGCCCCGGATGGCGGCAAGGTTTCTGTTGATCGACGTGGCGGAGAGCCCCTCCCTCTTCAGCGTCCCCAGGAAGGCGACGAGGTGTTCGGGGAAGACATCCTCAGGGGATGGAATTTTTTCTTCCTTGAGATAACCGGCAAAACGCCGCAGGTCCCGGCTGTAGGCCTCGAGGGTGTTCAGAGACGACCCCTTCTCCACGGCCATGAAATTCAGAAACTCGTCGATTCGATCGTCCATGGGCTGCAGACAAATTTCAAGATATTTCGCTGAAATCTATCGCAAATGTCTGCGGGAGGCAAATTTTTTTTACCGTCCCTATCATGGGTGTGAAAATGGAATGAAAAAAATCGCCCCATTACAGGATGGGGTTTCGGGAAAATGCCGACAGGAATGCATCAGAGAATATAAAAAAAGAGGGCCGCTTATCAAAGCGGCCCCCGTGGAAAACGAACTCCACACTCATTTGGTCAGTCGTTACGGAATAGCGAGGGTATCGTTAACCTGACCGTCCGACATTTGAATGGTGTATGTCCCTCCGAGCTGAGCTGCGTTTGCCCACGCCGCCGTGATATTACCCGTACCGACTTCGACCGACACGGTTACGCCATCGCTCACACGCACTGTCGGGTAGTTTAGTAAAATAGCAGGGCCAGTCGTGGGACCACCAGCGGGGATGACTGCGCCGGGGTTATCGGCGCTAAAGGCCACCACGCCCGTGTATGCGTTTCTGGCATCCGACCTGACTGCAGCCATCCAGCCACGCGCCCTGTACTGGTTGAAGACCGGGATGGCGATGGCCACCAGGATGGCGATGATCGCAACGACGATCATCAGCTCGATGAGTGTGAAACCTTTCTGATTCTTCATTTTCGCAAGCTTTAAAATCATTTCAGACCTCCTACATTATGGTATGTTTGATTTCCTTTTGACTCTGTGCCTGACCAGGAATGAGCAAGGGCTGTGCCAGAATTTTCCTCTTGAATCCCCTGAGGCCAAACATTTTGTATCTTATTGTAACGATTCAGTATTTATTTTTAAGCCTCTCATCATTCTCAACGAGGGGCACACGTCGGGAAAAATAAATCTGCGTGACTCTCACCCTCCCTGGGCAATTTTCACGCAGACGCGCATCCGTAAGTCCATCTTATCTCATTCCCGTATGTCCAGCTTTTCGATCCGGTAGTTCAGGGCATCCCTCGACATGTTCAAAAGCTGGGCCGCCTTTGTCTTGGTGCCCTTGGCTTTCTGCAGGGCCTTCTCTATGAGCTGCCGCTCGAGCCTCGCCATCTCGGCGTCGAGGTTGATACCCTCGTCGGGCAGTTCGAGATCAAGCCCTTTGTTCTGTTCTTCTTTCGCACCCCCGGAGAGGACGAGATTTTCCGGCAGGATGATGTTCGACTGTTCCATGGCGACGCTTCTTTCGATGATGTTTTCCAGCTCACGGACGTTCCCCGGAAACTGGTAGTCCATGAGGAGCTCGAGGGCGTAGGATGAGATCTTCCGGATCTCCTTGCCGAACTGGCGGCTGTATTTCTCGATGAAATACCGTGCGAGGATCGGGATGTCTTCTTTCCTCTTTCGAAGAGGGGGCAACTGGATCGGGATCACGTTGAGACGGTAGAAGAGGTCCTCGCGGAAGGCCCCGTCCTTGACCTTCTGTGAGAGGTCCTGGTTCGTGGCCGAGATGATTCGCACATCCACCCTGATATCCTCGGAACCCCCGACACGCCGAAAGGTTTTTTCCTGGACCGCCCTTAGAAGTTTTACTTGAAGAATAACGGGTAACTCCCCTATTTCATCAAGAAATATTGTACCACCTTTTGCCACCTCGAAGAGGCCCGGCCGGTCGGCATAAGCTCCCGTGAAGGCGCCTTTCATGTAACCGAAAAGCTCGCTCTCGAGGAGCGTCTCGGGGATGCCGCCGCAATTGATCGCCACGAAGGCCTTCCCCTTTCTTTCGCTCATGTCATGGACGGCCCGCGCGACGAGCTCCTTCCCCGTCCCGCTCTCCCCTAAAATGAGGACGTTCGCAGGGGTGTTCGCAACCTTCCGGATGAGCGCGAAGACCTTGAGCATCTCCTTGCTCTTCGCGATCATGTTTCCGAAACTCACGGCCCCGTCGAGGGCGGCATTGAAGGAAGGCTCATGGACCTGCTCGACGCCCTTTCTTTTAAGAGCATCCCGCACAGTCAGCTTGAGCTCTTCGATGTCGAAGTTTTTCTCGAGGTAATCGTAGGCGCCCTCCTGCATGGCGGCCACGGCCGTTTCCCCCGAGGCGTACGCCGTGACGAGGACGACCATGGTCTCGGGCGAGGACTCCTTGATCCCCTTCAGAACATCGATGCCGTCCACGCGGGGCATTTTCAGGTCCGTGATCACCACGTCGAATTTGCTCTTCTGGCAGATGTTGAGCGCTTCGCGCCCCCCCGGCGCGGAGGTCACCTGATAGCCCTCCTTGGAGAGCATGATCTCGAGAACCTCCCGCATCCCTTTATCGTCGTCCACGACAAGAACCCTGGCCATAGAAACTCCTTATTCCTCTGACGCTCTTTTATCCCTTATCCCTGGTCCCGCTCATTGGGGCAGAACCTCTATCGGAAGCCCTTCTTTATGTTCATTCCGTACCGGGAACGTGACCGCGCAGGTCGTTCCCCGTCGGACTTCACTTTCGATGTTCACCGCACCGCCGTGGCTCTCCACGATCCTGCTCACGATGGCAAGACCGAGACCCGTCCCCCCCTCCTTGGTCGTGTAGAATGGCTCGAAGACCCTATCGAGCCTTTCCCGTTCGATGCCGCAGCCGGAATCGGCGATTCGAACCTGAACGAGGCGCTCGCCATTCTGTCCGGGCAGGGTCAACGTCTCAATCGCGAGACGACCGCCGTCCGGCATAGACTGGACGGCATTGACGAGGATATTCCAGAGCGTCTGCCGGATCTCGGTGCGGTTCCCGAAAATGGGTGGGACTTTCTGATAAGCCCTTCTGATTTCTATATTATCGTTCCAATCGGGCACTTCCTTGAGGGCGTCGAGGGCCTCGTCGAGAATCTCATTCACCGGCATTTCCCCCCGGTCCCGGGTGGTCGTCCGAGCAAATATGAGGAAGTTCTTGATGAGATTTTCCAGCTGATCCTTCGCCCTCAAAATGATATTCATGAGCCGTTCGTCCGTGGAATCGAGCTTCAGGTCCCTCTGCAGCATCTGTATGGATCCGCTGATGGACAAAAGGGGGTTCCTGAGATCGTGGGCGAGCCCCGCGGCCATCTCCCCGATGAAGGCAAGCCGTTTGTTTTTCTCCGCCTGGGCCTCCATCTCCTTGATCGCCGTGAGGTCCTGAAAGATCAGGATATCGCCGATCCTTCTTTCCCGGTCGTAAAGCGAAGAGAAAGAAAATCCCAGGATGATTTTCTGGCCGGATTTTTGAGAAACCGCCGTTTCGAAACGCTTCCTGGACGACGGTCCCCCCTCACCGCTCATCTGCTCAAGGACTGTCATGAAACCAGGGAAAACCTCGTCGATCCGCCTGCTTTCGACCTCGGTGGCGGAATAACCGGTTAACTCCTCGGCGGCCCGGTTAAGCGATTTTATCTTTCCCATAAGATCCACGGTCAGGATCCCCGTGTCCACCGACTCGATGATGCTACGGTGAAACTGATCGAGTTTATCCAGAGCGCTTTCCTTCTCCGCCAGGCGCATCCGCACCTTTTTTTCCTGCTCGACGGCGAAGCTCGTCAGCAGGGCCACGACATAGAAGGAGGCGATGTGGATGACAGCCCGTGTCAATACGAATTCCGACTGCAAACCGGCGCTCTGCATCTGGCCCGGATAAGCGGAGGGAATATAGCCCCGCTGCGCGAGGTAGAGCATGAGACCGTAGATCAGGCTGCAGGCCGATGCGACACTCAAGCCCCCACCCCGCCCCAGCAGGAGAGCGGAATAAATAATGACCAGGGGATACAAAACAGAGTAAATACTGCCGATGGCTCCCGTATAGTAAACAAGGGCGCTTACGATGAGCACATCAAAGAAGGCCTGCAAGGTGATGTTGAATTCCTTGTGACGCAGGGAACGAAGCAGCGTCAGGTAGGCCGCGGAGAGGAGGTAGGTTACTCCGGCCAGGATGTATAATATGCTAAGCGAGGGGTGCCAGAGGGACCGGGTTTCACTGTATTGAACCCCTATGGAGAGCAGCAGCAGAAATGTGACGATTGCAACCCTGAAGAGTACCAGCCAGCGAGCCCTCCTCGGCATCATCTCCTCATCCGTCAGGGGGTCCGTCAGCAGAAAATGTGCCCATTTACCCATAAGCCTATGACCGAGGAAGCCTCAACCTTATCGAATGTGTAATGTTATTTGGGATTTATGCATAAATCATGCGTAAATCCCTTTCGACCGCACGGCTCTTATCTTTAACGATATTATAAGGTTTTTCTTTTTTCTTTTTTTTGTGAAGTGGTAATTTTTATATGAAATATCGATTAGTTATAAAAAGGCCCCTCTTCCCGTTTCTCTTCGCGCTTATGGCCGGCATTGCCACGGCTGACTTTGCCGCTTTCCCGTTAAAAGCACTCGTCATTCTTCTTGCAGCAGCGCTTGTTTTCCTCATATTTCTCATGACCCGACCGCCGGGCGGGGCGGCCCTTCTTACCTGTATGCTTGCATTCTTCCTTGTCGGCCATATCAGCATGCAAAGCGTTCTCGAACCGGGTACAGACCCTTATGACATCGCCCGCTACGAAGATCCGGGGAAGGTCACGCTGGAGGGCGTGGTCATCGAAAGTCCGAACGTCACCCTCGACAAGACCGAAATGGTCCTCGATGCAACCTCCGTCCTCAGCGGCCATCAAAGAAGCGCCGCCCGCGGAAAGGTCCTTCTCGTCATGAGGGAACAGGTGGATGCCTTCAAATACGGCGATTTTCTGAGGACCGAAGCAAAACTCAGAATCCCGCAGGGATACAAAAATCCCGGGGCCTTTGACTACGCGAGATTTCTCCATTTGAAGGGGATTCGCCTCCAGGGGTTCGTTGATCATCCTTCGTCGATGGTCCTCATCCGTGAAAACCGGGGGAGCGCTTTCCAGCAGAGGATCGAAGCATTCCGGGACCGGCTCAAGCAGATTATCCGCCATGCCTCTCCGTCGCCGGAGAGCGGGATCCTCGAGGCCCTGATCGTGGGGGAAAGAGGCGGGATCCCGAGAGACATCCAGGATAAGTTCAACCGCACGGGGACCGCTCACATCCTTTCCATATCGGGGCTCCACATCAGCATCATCGCCCTGGTCTCCGTCTGGTTGATCCGCTTCATCTTGAAGTACTCCGAATACCTTCTTCTGCGATTCAGCCTGATCAAGGTCGCCGCTTTTCTGTCGCTCGTGCCGATCTTTTTCTATGCCTTCGTGGCGGGGATGAGTATCCCCACGGTCCGCTCCGTCATCATGGTCGTCTCCTTCCTGATCGCCGTCCTTCTCGGGCGGCCGCGCGAGCTCCTGAACGCCCTCGGACTTGCGGCCTTTCTGATCCTTATTTTCTCCCCGGCTTCTCTTTTTGATATTTCTTTCCAGCTCTCTTTCATGGCTGTCTTATCGATCCTGTTGTTGACGCCGAAGCTCGCCGACTATATCCCCCGCCCGGATCATGAAGAAGTCGAAGGTCCGGGATGGCGGATTTGGCCCAGAAAAGCCCTCGTGAGCCTTTTCCTCTTTCTGGCGGCATCGCTTGCGGCCACTCTGGGCACGGCACCCCTCGTCGCCTGTTACTTCAACCGCCTGTCCCTGGTGACCCTCCCGGCAAACCTCGTGGCCGTCCCGCTCCTGGGTTTTGTTGTCCTCATCCTGGGTCTGGTGGCCATGATGATCTCTTTTATCTCGACAACCGGCGCTTCTTTTCTCTTTCATGGGGCCTCACTCGTCGTCCGCCCCTCCCTGGAGCTCCTCGACTGGATGGACCGGATCCCCGGCTCATCGGTTGTCGTGACGACACCGGGCATTCACGAAATAGCCGCTTTTTACCTCCTCGTCGGCGTCTTTGCTTATGGGCTTTCCATCCGGCAAGAGGCAGGAAACAAAAAATCGTTTGTGGACCTCTTGAGGCTTCACAAGGGACCCGTGGCTCTATCGTTTTTTCTCATCCTCTTTTTCATCGGCGACATGACCTTCCTTGCCATGCAAAACCGCAACAAGGGCAGGCTTCGCGTGACCTTTCTCGATGTGGGGCACGGCAACGCCACCCTGATCGAGTTCCCGGGCGGCCGACGGATGCTCGTCGACGGGGGCGGTTCTTTCGACGGCCGTTTCGATTTCGGACGACATGTCGTCGCCCCCTTTCTCTGGAAGATGCGGATCAAGAAAATCGACACGGTCGTCCTCTCCCACCCTCACCCGGACCACCTGAACGGGCTTCCGTTCATCCTGGAGAACTTTGAGGTCGAAGAGCTATGGACAAACGGCGAAAAAGTCGAAAGCCCGTCCTTCGAGATGTTCATGAAGACCGTCGTAGACAAGAAAATCGGCACGAAGATCCTAAGCGCCCGAAGCGACCCCTTTCTGGAAAAAGGTGTTTCCATCAGGATATTAAATCCTCCAAAACCGGTTTCCGGCGAACGGCTTGTCCTCTCCGACCGGGAAAGCAACAACCACTCCCTGGTCCTGAAGCTCTCCTTTCGTGAAGTCGGTATTCTCCTCGGCGGCGACATCGCGATGCCGGCAGAGACGGCCCTGGTCCAATGCGGTGCCGACCTCAGGAGTGACGTCCTTCTCGTACCCCATCACGGGTTGCGTCAGTCCTGCAGTGTGCCTTTTCTGAGGCGCGTGAAACCGGCCTATGCCGTCATCAGTTCCCGCGAAACGTCCTTCCTCAAGGCCCCCCACCCGGAGGTCATCGAAAAACTCGATCGCTCCGGCGCCAAAATCTATCGCACCGATCTGCAGGGTGCCGTAACGGTGGAAACGGACGGTTACAGCGTCAACGTCCGGGCCTATAAATCCAACTAAAATAATCATTTTGATTGCCTTTGGCCCCCGAATGTGTTAGAGAACTCGGCCTTATAAAAACCATCCATCGTCCGGTGAACCCATGGAAATCATCAAAGCCGTCAGGGGATTCAAGGACATCCTCCCCGGTGAGACGGAACGCTGGCAATTTGTCGAGGATACGGCCCGGAAGGTCTTTTCCGATTTCGGGTTCAAGGAGATCAAGATCCCCGTCCTGGAAAAGACGGAACTGTTCCGGCGAAGTATCGGGGAGACCACGGACATCGTGGAAAAGGAGATGTACACCTTCGAGGACCGCGGGGGTGAGTCCCTGACGCTTCGACCGGAGGCCACGGCAAGTGTGATGCGTGCCTACCTCGAGCACAGCCTGCACGCGAGCGACGCCGTCAGTAAACTCTTCACCTTCGGGCCCATGTTCAGACGGGAACGCCCCCAGAAGGGCCGCTATCGCCAGTTCCATCAGATCAACGTGGAACTCCTCGGCCCCGGCGATGCCCTGGTCGATTCCGAAGTGATCTACATGCTCATGCTTTTCCTTGAAAGGGTTCGCCTCACAGGCGTGAGCCTGGAGATCAACTCCCTCGGATGTCCTGAATGCCGGCCTTCCTTCCGGAAAGTCCTTGGTGAATATCTGGCGAAAAAGGGAAAAACCCTCTGCGAGGACTGCCAAAGGCGGCTTGGCACGAATCCTCTGCGGGTCTTCGACTGCAAGGTCGAAGGCTGCAGGGCGGCCGTTTCGGCAGCACCGTTCCTCATCGATTATATCTGCGAGAGGTGCGAGGAGCACTTCCGTGAGGTTCAGGAGGGCCTGAAGGCCCTCAAGACCGCCTTCGCCGTCAACCCCCGCATGGTAAGGGGTCTTGATTACTACACGAAGACGACTTTTGAGGTGACGACAAAATCGCTCGGTGCGCAAAACGCCGTTGCCGGCGGCGGCCGTTACGACCGGCTCGTCAAGGACCTGGGGGGCCCGGAGGTCCCGGGCATCGGTTTCGCCGTAGGCGTGGAAAGGCTCATTTCGCTCCTGCCGGAGCTGATGGAAGACATCGTACGATCACCCGATCTTTACATCGCGTCACTCGGGCAGGAGGCCAGGAAACTTGCCTTCATACTCTGCAACCGGCTCCGACATCTGGGGATCCTCGCCGAAACGGACTATTCGAACCGCAGCCTCAAAAGCCAGATGAAACGCTCGGACAAACTGGGCGCCCGTTACACGCTCCTTCTGGGGGAAAATGAGCTCAAGGAAAGAAAGGCATACTTGAGGAACATGAAAGGCGGTACTCAGGAACCCGTCGGCCTGGACAATATGGAAAACCAACTCGTGTCTTTACTGAAAGCGAGGTAGAGAGGTTTGCCTGAATTTATTACCCAGCAGAAAAGAACCCATTACTGTGGCGGCGTCAGCGCCGATGACATCGGGAAGGACGTCGTCCTCATGGGATGGGTCCATCGCAGGCGTGACCATGGCGGCGTCATTTTTGTGGACCTGAGGGACCGGGAGGGTCTTGTCCAGGTCGTCTTCAACCCCGAAACCAACCCCGAGACCCACCGGGAAGCCCACCGGATCCGGAGCGAGTATGTCCTGGCCCTGCGGGGCAGGGTCCGGAAAAGACCGGAGGGTATGGAAAATCCCGATCTGAAAACGGGTCATGTCGAGGTGCTGGTCCATGAACTCGAAATCCTGAACGAGTCCAAAACGCCTCCCTTCATGCTCGATGTGGAGGCCGAGGTCTCCGAAAATGTCCGTTTGAAATATCGCTACCTGGATCTCCGGCGCGCGCAAATCCAGCGCAACCTCATCCTGCGGAGCAGGGTCGCGGCGGAGGTGAGAGACTTTTTCCAGGCCCATGGCTTCATCGAGGTTGAAACGCCCTTTCTGACCAAGAGCACACCAGAAGGGGCCCGCGACTATCTGGTCCCCAGCCGGATCAATCCCGGCCTGTTCTACGCCCTGCCCCAATCACCCCAGCTATTCAAGCAGATCCTCATGGTGTCGGGGTTTGATCGCTATTACCAGATCGTCAAATGTTTCCGGGACGAAGACCTCCGGGCGGACCGGCAGCCGGAGTTCACGCAGATCGACGTCGAGATGTCCTTCATCACCGAGGAGGACGTCATTGAGACCATGGAAGACCTCATGACGCACGTCTTCAAGAAAAGCCTCGGTGTCGACCTCCCGCGGCCTTTTCCGAGGATGTCCTTTCACGATGCCGTGAACCGTTACGGCAGGGATAACCCCGACACGCGTTTCCCCCTCGAGCTCCACGACCTGACGGACCTCCTGGGATCCTGCGATTTTGCCGTATTCACAGAGGCCGTCGCCAGCGGCGGTATGGTCAAGGCCATCAAAGTGGAAAATGCGAGGCAGCTTTCACGGAAGGATCTGGACGGCCTGACGGATTTCGTCGGGACCTTCGGCGCCAGGGGGCTTACCTGGGCCAGGGTAAACCCCGACGGCTGGACCTCGCCTGTCGCCAAGTTTCTCAAGCCACGGGTGATTGAGTCGATCAACCGACGGCTGAAGGTCCAGGAAGGGGACCTCCTTGTCTTTGTGGCCGATGCGCCACGGGTCGTTCACGACGCCCTCGGCAACCTGAGGCTCCATCTCGCGAAGAAGTTGAACCTCATTCAGCCGGGGGCTTTCGCCTTCAGCTGGATCACCGAATTTCCGCTCTTTGAATACAGCGACACGGAAAAACGATACGTCTCGACTCATCACCCTTTCACCTCACCCGTCCCGGCAGACATCCCCCTCTTGAAGAAAGATCCTGGCAAGGTCAGGGCCCGGGCCTATGACCTCGTCCTCAACGGCTCCGAGATCGGCGGCGGCAGCATCCGCATCCACCAGAACCGGGTGCAGCAGATGATCTTTGAAACCCTCGGGCTTTCCAAGAAAGAAGCCCGGAACAAGTTCGGCTTCCTTCTCGACGCCCTGGAATACGGCACGCCGCCTCACGGGGGCATCGCCTTCGGTCTTGACCGTCTGATCATGCTCATGACCGGCGCGGAGTCCATACGCGATGTCATCGCTTTCCCTAAGACGCAGAAGGCTGCCGATCTCATGACCGATGCGCCCTCCCCGGTGAGTATTGAACAGCTCATGGAGCTTTCGCTAAAAATCGTATGACTCCCGGGCACGTTGAGGTTGAGTCCTGACTTTTTTGTTGACAAAAAGTCCATCCTGCCTTATGGATGGTAATCCATTTGCAATTATTTTATTTATATGCGAGAAGCAGCCATAAAAAGAGCGATACCGCAGCCTCACGCAGAAAAGCCCAGGAGGTATACGCCTGTGTCTTCTCCGTGATATTCCGACACAAACCAGCGAAGAAGGGCACAGGTCATTTGATTGTGCCCTTCTTTTTTTAGGTCAAACAATCACTCTCGAAGCCCTTTTTTAAATCTCCAGAGGGGCAACCCGGGAGGAGTAAATGGAGTCAGCCGATGGCGAAATGGAATAAAGAAAGAAAGGTTCTCGACCACGAGCACACGAAATTCTGGCAGTACGAACTGAAAGACATCCAGGAGCCGAATCTCCAGAAGGATGTGTTCCCCTACGACGAAGTGTGCCGCATCGTCTTCGACCACAAGCTAACCGTGATGAGCCCGGCCGATGATATCTTCATCACCGACACAACCTTCAGAGACGGACAGCAGGCGAGAGCACCCTTCACGGTGAAACAGGTTGTGGATCTCTACACGCTCATGAGCAAACTGGGGGGGCCGAAAGGGGTCATCCGCCAGACCGAATTCTTCCTCTACGGCAGGAGGGACAAGGAGGCCGTCTCGAAATGCCTCGAGCTGGGGCTCCCCTACCCGGAAGTGACGGGCTGGATCAGGGCCCAGAAAGAAGACATCCTTCTTGTCAAGGAGATGGGACTCAAAGAGACCGGCATCCTGACCTCGGTTTCGGACTATCACATTTTCTTGAAACTCAACCAGGACCGTAAAACGGCCCTGAACTGTTACCTCGGGATCATCAAGGCCATCCTGGACGAGGGGATCAGGCCGCGCTGCCATTTCGAGGACATCACTCGGGCGGATATCTACGGATTCTGCATCCCCTTTGCCATCGAACTGATGAAATTACGGGAGCAGAGCGGCATCGACGTCAAGGTCCGTCTCTGCGATACCATGGGCTACGGCGTAACCTATCCGGGCGCGTCGCTCCCGAGGAGTGTCGACAAGCTGGTGAGGGCCTTCATCGAGGACGCCGGTGTCCCCGGGCATCTCCTCGAGTGGCACGGCCACAACGACTTCCACAAGGCCCTGATCAACGCCACGACGGCCTGGCTCTATGGCTGCAGCGCCGCCAACGGGACCCTCGTCGGGCTCGGGGAGAGGACCGGCAATCCTCCGATTGAGGGCCTGATCGTGGAGTACCTGGGCCTCCGGGGCACCCTCGATGGGATCGACACCACGACCATCACAGACATCTCCCGGTACATCGAGAAGGAAATGGGCATCAAGATCCCGCATAATTATCCTTTTGTCGGACAGGATTTCAACACGACACGGGCCGGCATACACGCCGACGGCCTCATCAAGAACGAAGAAATTTACAACATCTTCAACACGACCAAGATCCTCAAGCGACCCATCACCCTCGAGGTGACGGACAAATCCGGCAAATCCGGCATTGTCCACTGGGTCAACAGTCGACTCGGTCTCAAGGGGAGCGATGAGGTCGACAAAAGGCATCCGAGCGTCTCCCAGATCTATAAGTGGGTGATGAAGCAATTCGAGGACGGACGGGTGACGAGCATCTCCACGGAAGAGATGGAAAGAGTCGTCCGGAAGTTCCTGCCGGAACTCTTCATGTCCGACCTTGAAAAGATCAAATACAAGGCGGCCCAGGCAGCCGTCGAGGTGGTCAAACAGGTCATCGATCACCCCGTCATGAAGTCCATGACCCCGGAACAGCAGGAACCGATCATGCAGCAATTCATCGATGAAAACCCGTCGATCCAGTTCGCCTACGTCGTCGATATGAACGGGAAGAAGACGACGAAAAACATCACACACATCGCCGACAGGCCCCGCTTTGAAAATTTCGGTGTGGGCACGGATTACTCGAACCGTGAATGGTTCCTGAAACCGAGAGAGACGGGCAAGATCCATGTCACCGATTTCTACATCTCCAAGATGACGGGGGCCCTCTGCATCACCGTTTCCGGCCCGATCATCGACGACCACGACGAGATGGTGGGCATCTTCGGTGTGGACATTCGCTTCGAGGAATGGGCCAAGAACGTGGATCTTATTTCAGAGGCCACGGAACTCGCTCTCAAGGCCGAGTATGAAGCCAAAATGAAATCGAATAAATGGCTCTAAAGTGAACAAGAGAAAACAGCACCCATATATTAAGGGCAGCCCTTTCAAGAAAGGCTGCCCTTTTTTCTTTGAAAATCTGTCCGCCACTCTCGGGCAAAAACCTCCCAAGACACCTGCACGGGGTTTATCCTGCTGCGGGACCGGCATCCCGTATCGTCACGTTTCGTCAACGGTCCACTCCTGATAGGGGTGTTCTATACGTCCGAGCCTTCTCGTCTCCAGCTCCTCGATAAAACGGGACGTTTTCAGAACGTTGTATCCCCGTCCGCGGCTGTAATCCATGAGGGGATAGCAGAGATAGAGCTGATCCTTCGCACGCGTCGTCCCCACGTAGAAAAGCCGCCTTTCTTCCTCCTCGCCCCCGGGTTCCTGAAGGGCCCTGGCCAGAGGCATCATCCCCTCGGCACACCAGATGATAAAGACGCTTGCCCATTCGAGGCCTTTGGCCTGGTGGATGGAACTGAGGACCACCCGATCTTCCTCTCTCTGACGCGACGTGTATGGCTCGTATTCTTCCGTCACGTTCGTGAGAAGCGAAAGTTCACCGAGAAAAGACTCGAGGTCTTTGAACCGGGCAGAGAAAAGACCGAACTGCGAAAGATCTTCTTCCCTCGTGACGCTGTCCGAGTAGTTCGTCTGGAGGTAATCCCGATAAAAGGACTCCAGGATCACCTCGATGCAGGCCCCTGGGCTTCTTCCAACGGATGGATCGGAGAGGTGTTCCAGCGTTTTGATGAAGCGCTGGTAACCCGCTTGTGCTCCTTTGGAGATGACGCCTGCAGCCTGCGCTGACCGGATGGCCGCAAGGGGATCAGGCCTGGCGGAAAGCCAACGCCAGAGTTTCTCTGCCGTGGTCTTCCCAATCTTATCGTAGAGTAAAAGCACCCTCTTCCAGGCCGTTTCGTCAAAGGGATTGACAACAAGCCTCAGGAAGGCCGTCACATCCTTGATGTGGGCCTGTTCGAAGAAACGGATACCGGAGCGGACTTCGAAGGGGATCCCGCGCCTTGTCATCTCCATCTGGAGCTCCATGGAATGGTGGTGTGCCCGGTAGAGGACGGCGATCTCGCGAAGCGGGATCCCTTCCATGATCAATTCGATGACGCGCTGGGAGACGAAATTGGCCTGCTGGGAGGCATTGCGGAGGGGAACAAGAACAGGCTTGACCCCTTCTCCCCGGACGGCCCGCAGTTCCTTCTGAAACTGATCCCGGTTATTGAGTATGCTCAGGTTGGCCAATTCCAGAATTTCGGGGGTACTCCTGTAATTCGTTTCCAGCTTGAAGAGCTTAGCGTCGGGGTAACGCTCGGGGAACCTGAGGATGTTGGCAAAATTGGCGCCCCGGAAAGAATAGATGCTCTGGGAATCGTCCCCCACGACCATGAGGTTTCTGTGGCGCGATGAGAGCAAATCCAGGATCTCTCCCTGAAGGGCGTTGGTGTCCTGATATTCGTCTACCAGGATATGAACGAATTTTTCGGCATAGGCGTCCAGGACACGGGGGTACTCCTTCAGGACTCTCAACCAGTTTACAAGCAGGTCGTCAAAATCCATGAGATTCATCTCCTGTTTCTTCCTCCCATAGAAGGCCGAAACCTGATGGATTTCATCGATACGATAACTGAAGAATGGGTACCTGCGGGCGACGACCCGATCAATGGATTCTCCAGTATTGGAATGAAAGCTGAAGATATCGGCCAGGATGTCACCCTTCGGAAATTTTTCCGTCTTGGCATCGACCCGGAGTTCCGAAATGCAGGAGTTGAGAAGTTGACGGGTGTCGTCGGCATCGAGGATGGTGTAATGGGGCTTATAACCCAAAAGGTGGCCCTGACTGCGCAGGACCCGGTTGGCAATCCGGTGAAAGGTTCCTCCCCAGAGCCTGCTGATATCCAAGGATGTGAGCCCTTCCACCCGGGAGAGCATTTCCCGTGCAGCCTTGTTGGTGAAGGTGGCAAGCAGGATCCCCTCGGGACCCTCGCCGACGTCAATCAGCCGGGCGACGCGATAGGTGAGTGTCCTGGTCTTTCCGCTGCCGGCCCCGGCGATGACCAGCATCGGTCCGCCCTCAGCCATGACCACGCTGTATTGCTCTTTATTCAGTTCTCTGTCGTAGTCAATCGCCAAGAAAAAACTCTCCGAACCCTTTACCTTTGGCCCGACTTCAATGCCTTCTTGATTTCCTCTACCGTCTGCTGACTGCTGATGGAAAAGAAATTCCTGAGATGTCCTTTCTTTTCGTAATAGCCGATGAGGGGGGCGGTCTTCTGGTTGTAGGTATCCAGCCGGAACGAAATGGCTTCCTCCGTCTCGTCCTCCCGCTGAACGACGGGACTGCCGCACTTCGTGCATTTGCCTTCGGCTGTGGGCGGTTTGCTCTTGATGTTGTAGATCTCCTGGCAGCCGGGATTGGCACAGGTCCTGCGGGTGGTCAGCCTGTCGAGGACGACGTCCCTAGGCACGTCGAGATTGACAATGAGATCCAGACGGATCTTGAGCTTTTTGAGGAGCTTCTGAAGCGCCTCAGCCTGGGGGATGGTCCTCGGAAAACCATCGAGAATGAAACCTTTCTGGCAGTCGGGTTTTTGAAGTCTCTCCTCCATCATCTTCATGATGAGGTCGTCCGCCACCAGGTCTCCGCGGTCCATATAGGACTTTGCCTCTTTTCCGAGGGGGCTTCGGGCTTTCACCTCGGCCCTGAGAATGTCGCCCGTTGAAATTTGAACGGATCCATCGTCATCGGAAAGCAACTTCGCCACCGTGCCCTTACCGGCCCCCGGTGCGCCTAAAAGAATAATCTTCATCGAGAAACCTCCGGAATAGAAACAGGTCTTTTTTTAAGCTCGGGAATCTTAGGGAAAATTATTCGTGCGGTCAAGGAAATATTACGCGGACAAACACTCCTTCCCACTCTTTTTCTTGACAGTTGGAGGGGCCATGATGTCTAATGGATTTGGGCGGTTGCGTCTGTCATCTCTATTGCGATTTTCCGGGAAAGGCACTCGATGAAGACTCTGGACGACTGGAAGAAAACCTATCCGGAGAAGTTTGCCTCGGAGGAGGTGATCTTCGGCCACATCCACCGGGGGGACACGATCTTCATCGGTTCGGCCTGTGCGGAGCCCCAGCACCTGGTCCATGCCATGATCCGTTACGTCAAGTCCCATCCCAAGGCTTTTTTTGATGCCGAGGTGTTGCATGTTCGAAGCCTCGGGGTGGCCCCGTACACCAGTGAGAAGTTCAAGCAAAACTTCCGGCACAACTCCTTTTTCATCGGCGACAGCACGCGGGAGGCCGTCAACAAAGGGATGGCCGACTACACGCCGGTTTTTCTCTCGAGGGTGCCCGAACTCTTTCGCGTGGGCCTGGCACGGGTGGATGTGGCCCTGATCCAGACCTCCCCGCCCGACGACCACGGCTGCCTGAGCCTGGGTCTCAGCGTGGACATCGTGAAGGCGGCCACGGAGGCGGCCTCGGTGGTGGTGGCCCAGGTGAACACCTTCATGCCCCGGGTGCTCGGGGATGCCTTCATCCACATCAGCGACATCGATTTCATCCTCCCCTACGATGAGCACCTTCTGGAGTACAGTCCCGGGGCCGACACCGACATCGCCCAGCGGATCGGCAAGTATGTGGCCCGCCTCATCGAGGACGGCGACACCATCCAGGTGGGTTACGGCAGTATCCCCGACGCGATCCTTGCCAACCTCTCGGGCAAAAAGCATCTGGGGGTTCACACGGAACTTTTGAGTGACGGCATCGTGGAGCTCATGAAGAAAGGGGTGATTGACAACTCCCGCAAGACCATCGACCGCGGCAAGACCGTGGCTACCTTCTGCATGGGGAGGAAAGAGACCTACGATTACATCCATGATAACCCCGCCATCGAGTTCCAGGCCATCGACTACACTAACAACCCCCTTACCATCGCCCGGCATGAGAACATGGTGGCCATCAACAGCGCCCTGGAGATCGATCTCACCGGGCAGGCCACGGCGGAGTCCATCGGCAAGGCCTTCTACAGCGGCATCGGCGGTCAGGCGGACTTCATGCGGGGGGCCGTGCTGTCGAAACGGGGCAAGACCATCCTGACCCTTCAGTCCACGGCGGCCGAGGAGGTCGTCTCCCGGATCGTGCCTTTCCTCAAAGAGGGGGCCGGCGCCACCCTGATCCGGGGCGATCTCCATTATGTGGTCACCGAGTACGGCATCGCCTACCTGGAGGGCAAGAACATCCGGGAGCGGGCCATGGAGCTCATCGCCATCGCCCACCCGAAGTTCAGGCCCGGGCTTATCGAGGAGGCCAAAAAGGCCGGCCTCATCTATCGCGATCAGGCTTTCATCCCCGGCGATCGCGGCCAGTACCCCGAGGAACTCGAAACCTACCGCACCACCAAAAGAGGCCTCAACATCTTCTTCCGCCCCATCAAAATCAGTGATGAACCCCTGCTGAAAGACTTCGTCTATTCCCTCTCCGATCAGAGCCTCTACCGGAGGTTCCTCTCGAAGCGTCAGTACATGCCGCACGAATTTCTCCAGGAACTGGTGGTAATCGATTACACGCGGGAGATGGCCATGTTTGCTTTCGTGGAGAATGAGGACAGGGAAGAGCTCGTCGGCGTGGGGCGTTACTTCTCCGATCCCGACACACACATGGCCGAGGTGGCCTTCGCCATCCGGGATGACTACCAGGGCCAGGGAATCGGATCGGAACTGCTGTCCTACCTCACCTACCTGGCCAGGCGACAGGGACTTCTGGGGTTTACCGCGGAGGTCCTCGATGAGAACGCGGCGATGTTGCACGTCTTCGAGAAGGGCGGCTTCGAAATGGAAAGAAGGACGGTCGCAGGTCTCTGTGAACTGAAGATGAAATTCCGCGAGTGACCGGCTGTCGGACTATTTTTTCTTGATATCCTCCACCGAATAATCATGCCAGCGTATCGAATAATCATACCATTGCCTGGCATTGAAGGCTTCCTTCACGATCCGTGTTGCGGCCTCCAGGTCGAAATTCTGCGTGTTGATCACCAGATCATAATGTACCGGATCGGTTGGATCGGCGCGGAAGTACTTTCGAATAAAGGTATTCCGACCGGATTCCACCCTCGTCAAACGCGTTTTTGCCTCCTCTTTGGAAATCTTGAACCACGCCGCAACGTTGTTAATGCGGACCTCCAAGGGAGCGACCACAAGGACCCGGAGGCTCACTTCGGGCGGGATGATGAAGCTCGCACCCCTTCCCACAATGATGGCGTGGCCATGGGCGCCGACGGTCCCCACGACTTTCGTGAGATGATTAATATACTCATCGGGCCACACATGCCTGTCCCCCAGCGCGTCGATCCAGTCATCCAGAATGCCGCGGTCCTGCTCATCGAGCGTTGAAATCAGCCTCTTGCTGACCTTGGCGCTTTTCGCCACCTCTTCGATGATCTCACGGTCGAAATAATCGATCTTGAGTTCCTCGGCGAGACGCCTGGCCAGGAACCAGGCACCGCTCCCCGGGAGTCTTGACATGGTAATGACCGGCCGGATGGGCTTCTTATACTTTTTCTTCTGATCGACCTCCCACCTCTTCATCTGACTTTCGATCATCTGACTCATCGACGCCTTCGCGGGGGTTTTGAAATCCATGGGGCCTCCTCACGGGTCTTTTTATCTATGTTCATGAGAACTTTACAGTACGATCAGGACTGTTCCATCTCAAGGCGATGAAATATACAGTTTACAGTTTCAGGAATCAAGAAAAAAAGGGCATTTTCTTCCCTCTTCTCCATTTTTCTTGAATGTTGGTCAGGTCATGATGTCTAATGAAATGGCGCAGTTGCATCGGTTTTTCATTTTCTTTATTCCCGGAAAACGCTTGATGAGGGGTGGTGTGGAGACCATCGCAACAGAGCACTCCGGGGCATTTCCGATATTGAGATAATACCCCTGATAGTGTATGAACAGAACCAGGGGCCATCACCGTCGTAGGAATTCTGCTTGAGACAAATGACGACCCTTACAGTCGTACGGTGAGAACCAAGCGCTTTGATCCCCGGACTAGCAGAAAGATCGCCGGTTCATCGCGAGAGGAGAACATATGAAAAAACTTATCGTTGCCTCGGTTCATGAAAATGCCGGAAAGACGAGTTTGCTCGTGGGTCTTTGTAAGGTTCTGAAAAGGAAGTTCGGATACCTGAAACCTTTCGGCTACCGTATTCTCTACCGCAAAAAAAGGCTCTGGGATTACGACGCCGCCCTCATGACAAACATATTTGGACTCGAAGAGAGCCCGTCGGATATGAGCATCGGCTTTCAACATTCGAAAATGAGCTTTATGCTCGACGAGGAGACCACCCGAGGGAAGCTTCACGAAATCACGGAACAGGCCGGTAAAAACAGGGACCTCCTTTTCCTGGAGGCGGGTAAAGACCTCGTCTACGGCGCCTCGGTCAACCTGGACGCCCTTTCTCTCCTCAAGTATGCCGATGCCGGCCTGGTGCTGGTGGTAAGCGGCGATGAGTACGCCGTCATGGACGAGATCGTCTTCACCCGGAGACACATTGACATCCAGGATCCCCGCTTCAGGGGGGTAGTCATCAACAAAATTTCAAACCTGGATGATTTCAGGAATATCCACCTGCAGCAGATTCAAAAAATGGGCATCAGGGTCCTGGGCACCCTTCCCTATCGCCAGGAACTCACCTTTTTATCCCTCAATTATCTCGTGGAGCAGATCTTTGCAAAGACCCTGGCAGGTGAGGACGACCTGGACCGTAAGGTGGGGGGGCTTTACGTGGAGACCGTCTTTTCGAGCGATGTCATGAAAGACCCTCTCTTCAAGCAGGAAAACAAACTCGTCGTCACATCGGGAAACAGTGCCGATGTGATCGTCGCCGCCCTGGAGTCCGGCTCGGCCGGAATCATTGTTGCGGACAACATTGTACCGGCCTATAATCTCATCGCCATGGCCCAGGAACGCCACATACCGCTTCTTCTCGTCGCGTCGAGTGTCCACGCCCTGGCCAAGCAAATCGAAGGGCTTGATCCGCTTCTCACGCCGCGGGACGAAAATAAAATTGCCCTGCTGGCCGATCTGGTCAGAACGCACGTCGACCTCGGCGCGCTGATGGGCTGATCGTCGAATACATCGGAGGGAGAGTCTATGGATCCCCGTTTCCTGAAATGGATGGGTGAGGCGCTCATCCATTACTCACAAAATGTTCAGACGATGGAGAAGATGACAGCCTTCACGGGTGCGGACAAGACTTTTGTATCAAAAATGTCCGAACTCATGCCCACGCTCACACCCCATCCCCTTTCTTCCGAAAAGATGGACGAATTTTACAGGGAGTGGCTGGTCTTCTTTGATGCCGTACCCAAGAAGGATCACGAGGAGCTGAAAAAGAAAGTCATGGCCCTGGAGAAAGAATGTGAACAGTTGCGGGGAACCCTGGAGAACCTCGTTCAGGGGATGGCGGGTCTCAAGGTTTTTCCGGAGGCCATGAACCCCTGGCTCGAACTGGCCCGGAAGGCCATGGCGGCGCACATGGAATGGCTGGCGGAATTCGGCAAAATCAAGGATGCCCCTGAAAAAGAAAAGACGGGAGAATCATGAAGGGCGCTTCAGGCATTTTTTAATTAATATCTCAAGGAGGATGACTTATGGCTGGCACAACGGATAAGCCGGGTGAATGGATGGCCCAGTGGCTGAAAATGCAGGAAAGCCTCATGAAGGAATGGGCGTCATCCCTGGGAAAGATGATGCATTCCCCGGCCCCGCCCGGGGAATGGATGAAACTGCCCTTTTCGCCGGGCGGCCTGTATGAGCAGTGGTCCAGGTCTCTTTCCGACCTTCCCACGAAACGGGAAGAAGAAGGTGTGGGCAGATTGGTCTACAACCGGATTGCGAGCTCATCGAAAGTCTATATGGACCTCTTGAACTTTTGGGCGAAATCGACGGGCATTTTGAAGTCCGTTCCCGTGGGAAAGACCCTCACGGTGGAGGAAATCAACGTGCTCCGGAACAATTGGATGAAGAACTACCAGGAGTTCATGAAAACGCTCTGGGGAAGCAGACCGGCAGGTGACGAGGAAAGCCTTGGCAAAACGCTTGAAGGAACAACCCTATCGGCATCGGATCTCACGTGGAGTCTGGTGGAACCCATTTTGAAAAATGTGGCCCAGATGCCTGACATTGTCCAGAAGATATCGAGGGGGGATACCTCGGCCGTCCTGGATCTGGGCGGAATCTTTTCAAAAAATTACGAAGATACCGTGGGCAGGGCAATGATAGCCCCCTCTTTCGGATATTTCAAGGCGCTGAACGAGAAGATCGGCCAGACGATCCACGCCTATGCCCGTTTCAACACGGCCAAAAACGCTTTCAGTTCCATGCTGTACAAAACGGGCCTCAAGGCGGCGGAAAAGGTCTATCAGCGTTCGTCGGAATTTATCGGCCAGGAGGCCTCCCCGGAGACTTTCAAGGCTTTCTATCACATGTGGTGGACCGTCAACGAGGAGACCTACCATGATCTTCTCAGTTCCGAGGAATTCGCCACGATGTCGAAGGAAATGATCAGCCGGGGTCTTCTTTTCCGAAAATGGTTTGACGACCTGACGGATCATGTTTTGAAATTCACAAATATCCCGGGCAAAAAGGATATGGACGAGGTCTACAAGACGCTCTGGGACCTGAGGAGGGAGGTCCGGAATCAGAAACGGGTCATCCGGGATCTCGAAAAAAAGATGGAGGCGAAAGACAGGAGAAAGAAACCTGCTTAAGGACAAAGGATATATGATCCATCAAGGGCCTGGACGAAATGAGGAGGGGAGAAAATGGCTGAGAACGTCATGGAAGCGATGATGAAGGAAAGCGCAAGGGTACAGCAGAAGCTCCTCAAGGGCTTCGAGAATATGATGCACATCAAGGATATGGAGGAAGGCGTTACCCCGCGCGAGGTGGTCTATCGCGAGGACAAGGTACAGGTTTTCCACTTCAAGCCGGAAGGTGAAGACATCTGTCCGGTCCCGGTTGTGATTGTCTACGCTTTGGTGAACCGGCAGTACATGATGGACATCCAGGACAACCTCTCCCTTTTCCGCAAGCTCATTGGCCAGGGTCTTGACCTGTACGTCATCGATTGGGGGTATCCCTCGAAAATGGACAAGTACCAGACGATGGAGGACTACCTCGACGGATACCTCAATAATGTCGTTGATTTCGTCCGGGACAGAACGGGGAAGGACAAGGTCAACATCCTGGGGGTCTGCCAGGGCGGCGCCTTTTCCACGATCTATGCGGCCCTTTACCCGGAAAAGGTCCAGAACCTCGTCGTCATGGTGGCGCCGATTGATCTCGATACGCAGGACGGGCTTCTTCAGGTCTGGTCGAAATCCTTCGACGTGGATCTGATGGTGGACACCATCGGAAACGTCCCCGGCGAATTTTTGAACCTGGGGTTTCTCTGGCTCAAACCCTTTCAGCTGGTCATCGACAAGTATGTCGGTCTCATCGACAGGCTCGACAATCCCGAGACCGTCAAGTACTTCCTCCGCATGGAGAAGTGGATCTTCGATTCCCCGGATCAGGCCGGTGAGACCTTCCGGAAATTTGTCAAGGATCTTTTTCAGCAGAATCTGCTCTGCAAGGGAGAGTTCAAACTGGGAGGCCGGAAGGTCGATCTCAAAAACATCACCATGCCGGTCCTCAACCTCTTCGGGGAACAGGATCACCTCGTGCCGCCCTACTGCTCGAAGCCCCTGGCGGATCTCGTGGGTACGAAGGATGTGACAACGGTTGCCTACGCCGTCGGTCACATCGGCATGTATGTCAGTTCCAAGGCCCAGAAAGAAATGCCCCCGACAGTGGCCAACTGGCTGAAGGACAGAGCCGTTTCCGAAAAGAAAAAAGGGCCCGGTAAAGCAAAAAAGTGATCTTTTAAGACGTCCATCCCGCTGTCCTTTTTAAGCCAAGAAAAACCCGGTTTAAGCGAAGAAACCGGGTTTTTCTTCGGACGTTACACCCGGGAATCACAGCAAGAGGAAGTATCTTGAGCACCGTATTCAGGGAAATAAAGCTTCACCGGCTGATCGGCATCCTCTTTGTTTTGAGCTTCGCCGTTCTCATGGCGATACGTCTGGGCGCTTTCACGGGTCAGACGCCCCCGGTGAATGTCGAACCCCTGGACAAGGTCCAATCGCAGACAGATCACGAGAGCTGGATGGGTGTCTTTCTGCAGGGTCAGCAAATCGGTTATGTCCACCGGCAGCGTTCAAGAACATCGACGGGCCACCGGGTTCTGGAATCCGCTTTCCTTCGATTGAATACGATGGGTATGGTCCAGGACGTGAGGTTCAAGACGGAAGGCATCCTCTTTCCCGATTTCACCCTTTCCTCCTTTGATTTCGATCTCCAGTCAAACCTGTTCCGTTTCAGGGCACTCGGCATACGGAGCGGAAATACGATGACCCTCTTCACCGGTTCGAAAGACCTTGACAGAAAGACCCGCATCACGCTCGAGCACGACATATACCTTCCCATCGATCTCTTCAGTTCGCTTACCGAAGCGGGACTTAAACCCGGGGAGAGCAGGACCTTCCAGTTCTTCGATCCCGCTACGGCCACACAGCGATCGGCGAAGATCACCATGATGGGCCACGATCCCGTAACCATGATGGGTCAGGAGAAAAAGGCCATCCGATGGTCCGTCGATTTCATGGGCGCACCCCAGTATGCCTGGACTGGCGAGGACGGCGTCGTTTTGAAGGAAGAAGGCCTCCTGGGTCTGACCCTGCAGCAAGTTTCCAGAGAAGAGGCACTCAAGTTGGCTCCTTCCGGTGAGTTGGCGGATCTCACCCGCCTGGTGTCCATTCCCTCCAACCGCATCATCTCCCGCCCGGAAGCACTCCGGCATTTGACGTTGAGAGTCGAGGGACCTGCATCACCACTCGGATCCATAACCGGAGGTCGCCAGTCCTTCCGGGATGGCGTCCTCCACATCGAAAAAGAGTTGATCCCCCTTTCAGCGACGGCGGCTGCGGGTGGAGCGGACGACGATCTTCTGAAACCTTATTTAGTGCCGACCTACATCATTCAGGCGGATCATCCGGAGATTCGGAAGAAAGTGCGTGACATTGTCTCCGTAAAAGACGACGCGGCTACAAAGGCCCGGAAGCTTGTCGACTGGATCTATCGAAACATCGAAAAGCGGCCTGTTCTTTCCATTCCAAACGCCCTCGAAACCCTGCGCCTGAAGAAGGGAGATTGCAACGAACACGCGGTGCTCCTCGCCGCGCTGGCCCGCGCCGCCGGCATTCCGGCGCAGGTCGAGGCCGGGCTCGTTTATCAGAAGGGACAATTTTATTATCATGCCTGGAATGTCTTGTTCCTCGGTCAATGGATCACCGCCGATGCGACCATGGGGCAGATGCCCGCGGACGTCACGCACGTGAGACTGATCCGCGGGACGGATCAGCAAGTCGACCTCGCGGGTCTGATCGGCAGGATCAAGCTGGAGATCGTCGATGATAAAGGTGATTGAACTGAAGAACCTGAGCAAGCTCTACGGATCCCTGCGGGCGGTCCATGAGCTGAACTTGACCGTAGCGGAGGGTGAAATATTCGGCTTCATCGGACCGAACGGCGCGGGCAAGACCACAACCATCCGCATGATGGGGGGCGTCATTCTCCCGACGCAAGGGGAGATTTATATCGACGGTATCTCCATGGCCGCAAACCCCGTTGAAGCCAAAAAACGGATCGGCTTCATCCCGGATCGCCCGTTTTTATATGAAAAACTCACGGGTATGGAATTTCTGAAATTCACGGCGGATCTCTTCCATGTTGAAAAAGCCCTTTTTGAAAAAAATGCGGAGGTGATACTCCGGATGTTTTCCCTGCTGGACTGGGCTGACGAACTGATCGAGTCTTACTCCCACGGCATGAAACAACGCCTGATCATCGGTGCGGCCATCCTGCATGAACCCAGAGTCATCATTGTCGACGAACCCATGGTCGGCCTCGACCCTGCGGGGATTAAACTCGTCAAGGACCTTTTTCGCCGTCTGGCTCGCGGAGGAACCACCCTCTTCCTTTCAACCCATTCCCTCGAGGTGGCAGAGGACCTCTGCCGCCGAATTGGAATTATCCACCGGGGGTCGCTCATTGCGACGGGGAACCTCAGCGAATTGAGACAGCTGGCCCGCGTCCAGGAAAGCGATCTGGAAGCCGTATTCCTGAAACTCACGGAGGAGGACGTCCCATCATGAAAGACGTGATCACCCTCCTCAGACCCCGGATCCTTTCCATGAAAAACAGGGTGGCCTCCGGTCAACGGCGTGGGAAGATGCTGGTACGTCTTTTCTATGCGATGGTGGGTCTTATCTTCTGGGCCGGCTTATTCGCCATTTTTTACCGCGTCCTGAGATATTTCAAAAACGTGGAGGTTTTCGGCGATCTTTTGGCTTTCAAACTCCTTGCCATGTCCCTCATCACGTTCTTCTCCCTCCTGATCTTCAGCGGCCTTCTCACAGCGCTCTCCAAATTCTACCTGAGCAGGGATCTGCCCCTCGTCCATTCTCTACCGGTGCCTTCAGAAAAGATATTTCTCGCCCGGTGGCTCGAGGCCTCCGCTGACAGTTCCTGGATGGTCATTGCATACAGCCTGCCTCTTTTTCTGTCCTACGGCGTCGTTTACAAGGCAGGCGCCCTGTTCTACATCACTTTGCTTCTGCACATCCTTCCTTTCTGTCTCATTGCAACGACGCTCAGCATCCTGCTGGTTCTGGCTTTCGCCCCGATCCTCCCCGCGGGCCGCATGAGGAGTCTGTCATTCGTGCTGGGTATTTTGGTCTTCCTCCTTCTTCTCATTTCCTTCCGTCTCATGCGGCCCGAGCAATTCGCAAATCCCGAATCCTTCGCGACCCTTCTTGTCTACTTCAAGAACATGGAAATGGCTAACGACCCGTATCTTCCCACCACGTGGTTTTTCGACAGCATCCGGTCTGCCCTTTCCGGCGCCACCGGAAAGGCCCTTTTTCACACCGCTTTGTCCTGGAGTTTCTGCGGCTCCCTGGTTTACCTCACCGCGTGGATCGCAGGGCCGCTCTATCTCAAAGGCCTCTCCAGGGCCCAGACCGTTTACGGAAAACGACCGGGATTTCCGGTTTTGAGAAGACTTCGATGGCCCAGTCCGCTCCAATGGCTTCCCGGTCCCGTGAGGGCCTTTGTCCTCAAAGAAATCAAGACTTTCCTGCGGGATCAGACACAGTGGCCCCAGATATTCCTCCTGGCGGCGCTCATCGTTCTTTATCTCTACAATTTCTCCGTCCTTCCGTTGGAGAGGGCGCCGTTTCAAATCGTCTATCTCCAGAACCTCTTTTCCTTCCTGAATATGGGTCTCGCGGCCTTCGTCCTGACGGCGGTTTCGGCTCGCTTCGTGTTCCCGGCGATCAGTATCGAAGGCGGCGCCTTCTGGATCGTGAAATCAGCCCCCCTGTCAGCCGGAACCTATCTGTGGATCAAGTTTTTCATCTACTTTATCCCCCTGCTTCTTCTTTCTGAGCTCCTCATCATTGCCACAAACATCCTTCTGCGGGTCACCCCCTTTATGATGACCCTTTCAGTCATAACCATGCTCTTCCTGGCACCCGGTGTCGTTTCGCTGGCCCTGTGTCTCGGTACCCTCTACCCGGATTTCTCTTCCGAAAATCCGGCCCAGTCCGTGACAAGCCTGGGCGGACTGATTTACATGACGCTCTGTGCCGGGTTCATCGCTTTGGTGATTGCCCTGGAGGCGGGACCGGTTTACACGATATTCATGGGGGGGATGCGCGGGGCGAGCCTTTCGATGTCACAATGGATATGGCTCGCGGGATCATTTTCAGCGGGCATGATTCTCTGTTTCATGTCTTTCGTCATACCGATGAGAATAGCCGTCAGGAGCCTCGGCGAAAAGCTCGATGGGTGATTGATCGGCAGGGGATAACCGCCCCCCGTTCAGACTGGCGGGGCAACGCTCCCGCCGGAAAAGAAACGGCACGCCAATCAAGGATGAAAGAAAGGGGGCGCGACGGGCGCAGAAGTGACTCCCCGAATCGGGTGTCTATCTCAACGACTTATTTTTTTACCTCGCAGGATCATGACGACAGCCACGACGATGATAATACCGATAAGAAGATACAGGTAGATAGACATTTGAAGCTCCTTTCACTGACAATTCGTTTATCCTGTCTGCCGCTTTATATACCACAAATGACGGTGAAGGTTGACCAAAAATTCATCCCCACGGTCAGGCCGTGCTTTTTTTCAATTAAAAATGAAATACCGGAACAATTTTTCTTTTTCCCTTGCCGTTGCCCGGTTTTTAGTCTATTCAATCTCTTGATGCGACCGGTCCACCTTTAATCCACGCGCTTGAACACATAATGATCTCTTGGAGGTGTCGACATGATCAACTTTTCCCTCTCTCCCGAACAGATGAAGATCCAGGAGACCGCAAGAACGTTTGCCCTCAAAGAGATCTTGCCTATAGCATGGTGCTATGATGAAAAAGATGAACTGCCCCTCTTCATTTTAAGAAAAGCCTTCGACATGGGGATCATGAACGTCACCATACCCCGGAGATACGGCGGGCCGGGCTACGGTCTCATGGAGTGCGCTTTGATTGTAGAAGAGATCTCCGCCGCCTGTGCCGGTCTCGCAACGTCCATCTTTGACAACTCGCTGGGTGTCGAACCGCTTCTGCTCACGAAGAATGAACAGGCCAGAGCGAAGTATCTCCCCATCATCGCAAAGGACTTCAAACTGATCTCCTTTGCCACCTCTGAACCGACCACGGGTTCCGATGTGGCCGGCATCCGCTGCCGGGCGGACAGAGACGGGGACGATTACATCCTCAACGGCACGAAATACTGGATGACGAACGGCGGGTTCGCGGATTACTACTCCATCTTCGCAACGGTCGACCCCACGGCGGGTTACAAGGGCATCTGCGCCTTTCTCGTCGAGAAAGGCTGGGAGGGTATTTCCACGGGACGGCATATCCCGAAGCTCGGGCAACGCGGCTCGAACACCGTGGGTATTCATTTCAGAAATACCCGGGTTCCCAAGGAAAACGTGCTGGCGGAGCCCGGGCAGGGTTTCTACATGGCCGTGACGGCCTTCGCGAGAACCCGGCCGATTATCGGTTCCTTCGGTGTCGGAGCGGCCCGCACCGCCATGGAGCTCGCGATCGATTATGCCAAGCGGCGCCGTGCCTTCGGCTTCCCCCTCAAGGAATTCCAGGCCGTGGCCTTCAAGATAGCCGAGATGTACCAGAAGGTCGAAACGGCGCGTCTGCTGACATGGAAAGCGGCCTGGGAAGCGGATTCCGTCAAGGACCCGACGATCACGGCTTCCATCACGAAGTTCTATGCCACGGAGGCCGCTTTCGAGGTCGTCGACGAAGCCCTTCAAATCTTCGGCGGCTATGGTTACACGCGGATGTACCCGATTGAAAAACTGTTCAGGGACGTGCGGCTACTCAGAATCTACGAGGGCACGAGCGAAGTCCAGCGTGTTGTCGTGTCACGATTTGCCTTCGAGAGTTACAAGCCCATCATGCCTGCCCTCGAGGATTTCCCTCAGTTCGGGCATCTGGATGTCCATGAAACACCCGGCGAGACCGCCTGGCGTTGCCGCATGTGCGGCTACGTCCACAGGGGCCAAGAGCCGCCGGATGAATGCCCCTACTGTTTCTTCCCGAAGACGGCTTTCAAGAAGGTCTGGCCAAGGGAGTAAAGGGCTTCCCCTCTGTCGATGATCGACATCCAGGGGGCTCCAGGTTTTGAAGTGAAGGAGCCCCTTCTGTCATTGAGACTAGAAAAGCCCCACCTCTTTCCCAATTGCCACGAATGACTTCGGAAACTGAGGTTCGAAATTCAGGAAGAAGGGCACCGGGTACTGGGCACCGACTTTGTTGCCGGCATCCCTCAATCCTTCCAGAAAGACACTCAAGCCCTTGGCAGGTAATGAGAAGATCATCTCGTCATCCTGGGTCAGGGAAAAGATGCGATCTCCCATCCCGGGGACGACCACCCTGGGAACACCTTCCTTGAAAGGCACCATCAGATACTCGGCGCATTCCACCTTACCGCCGAAATTGCCCTGGATTCTTTTTCCCTCCTGATAGACCCAGGCCTGGATCGCCCTCATGACCTGCGCGGGGTTCCCGTAGATTACGATCGTATCCGGTTCAAAGGCTGCTCGCGCCAGCGGCGCGATTACCAGGGCCCCGTAGGCCCCTTTGGGGAGTTTTCTGATGGAGGATGCCTCCCTACGCGCTGCCTCATCGTTTTTCGAGTAATTCCCGGCGCAGAAAAGACGAATAATTGCCGCGTCCGGGTCCGCCGTCTCGCTGAGGCCGAAAGCCAGCGCTGCCGGGACACAGATCAAGTCGGCTTTCGTAATTCCCAACGTCCAGCCGTAAAGTCTCGCCATGGTCACGGCCTGACAGATGGTCACCCTTTTTCCCAGAAATGATGACGGCTGCCTTGTTTTCTCGGGAAACTCAGACGCATTTTTCAGGAACTTGACGGCGACGGGGAATGTCCTCAGTCTGAGATTTTGATAAATGAATTCTGCCGCTTCTTTTAGATTCTGACTGCCCATATTCAATCCTCCTCTTCAATGCCAGGGTTCCTCTTGTGCTCCGGACATGTTACTCTGACGAAAAAGAAGCACAAGTTTTTTTATGCCCCATAAAAAATTCTTTTCATCGCTTCTTTCAACCTGTTGAACATTTCTTTTAAAATTCGAACGGGCTTGTGAGCTATCGTTCGCCGCCGGGGTTATTCAACGGATTTCATTTTGCGTCACTTCCTTCCCGCCGATCCCTTCGCTAAAGTTCCGAATATAGCTCGATCGGTTCGAGGCTTAAAATCATTCTTGACCCGGAGGGGTCAGTTATGTAAAAAAACAAACACGATGACGCCAAATGCAAGGGGAGACGTACTTCATCTTACCCGTATTCGGTTTCCGAACCTGTTATGAAATTGTCTATCAAAGGAGGGATGTGAAATGCCGACTTACGAGTATCTCTGTGGTGACTGCAAGCACAAGTTTACCCTGATCATGAGCATTTATGAACACGACAAGAAAAAGGTCGCCTGCCCCAAATGCCGCAAGAAGAACGTCAAGCAACGGATTTCGACATTTTTGACCAAAACAAGCAGAAAAAGTTGATTTTTATCGGCACGCTATGGCACATCGGGGATGCCCGACGGACAGGGGACACCCGGAATTTTCCCGGGCCTTTTTCATCCCTACCTATCCGTGACCATCCCTCCGGGCCCTTCACGGCAGCATCCTGTGATGCCCGAGATAATCCGCCGCCATCAAAATTCCGAGAGCTGTTTTGCTGTCGGTGATCCCGGCCTTCCGGACCATTTGAAGCACGGTCTCCATCGGCATCTCCAGAGGTTCTATGTACTCATCCTCATCCGGCGGCAGGGGTTCACGATAGAGCTCGATGGCGAGATAATAATACATGTATTCGTTGCCGTATCCGGGGACAAGGTAACCCTCAAAAAGTTTAACCAGCTTCTTCGCCCGGTACCCGGTCTCCTCGGCCATCTCCCGCTGGGCGCATTCTTCACAGGATTCCCCCTTGTTATTCACCCGTCCTGCGGGGATCTCAAGAAGATAATCTCCGATGGCCGGCCGGTACTGCCTGATCATCACGACGGACCCGTTATTCTTTACGGGTATGACCGATACGGTCCTTCTGTGGTCAATCCGGCTCACTTTCACGATGTTACCGTTCGGCAGGGTGATTTCTTCCTCGTAGACCGCAAAAACGGGACTCCGGTACACCAGCGACGATTGCAGAGGCTTTTGGCGTTCCATATCGAAGACCCTCACTTATCGCACGACGAGAACGGCGGTCTTGCTCCGGCCATGCAGGACGCCGAAGGTCACGCTTCCCAAAACGGAGCTGATCGCCCCCTTCCCCCTTGACCCCATAACGATGAGGCAAGCTTTTGACTTTTTCGCCTCTTTCAGGATTTCCTCGACTGGATGCCCTGAATTGATCACTACTTTTGTTTTAATTTCAAGTTGTTCACACTGTTTTTTAATCTTTTGTATGAAGATTTCGGCACCCTGTCGGAGATAATCTTCAACGGGCTCCACCAGGTGAGTTGGTATCGCCGATGCGGGCATCGCACGGCTCAAATAGGCACTGTTGTCGATCACATGGAGAATCGTCATACCGCTGCCCAGTCTCCTTGCCAGGCTGATCGCAAAGTCAACGGCTTTGCCTGACACTTTTGATCCATCCACAGCCACGAGAATATTTTTTACCATATCTCCGCCTCCTGAACTTTTCGACCTGAGTGAATATGCTTACCGCTGTCTCGTTTCCCCCGACCTCTTGTAGGGGACCGGTATGTACTGTACGGAAGGCCTTCGCTGCATGGTCTGCGGGAAGAAGTCCATGAGCTCGTAAATTTCTTCGGGAAGCCCGACCCGGATGGGGAGTCCCATGTCCTTCGCCTCCTCGCACGTGATAGGATAATCATGGGTCCAGTGCCCTTCGACAAGAATGCCCGCAACCCGCTCCGCGCTCTCCAAGTCGATACGCGGAACCATGATTTTTTTTGCAAACGCCTTCATTTGACCGGTTGCCATCCTGGCCACATCGGCAAGGATCAGGGTTTTGTCCTCTATGTCCTTCGGGTCCTTTTCCTTGATCATCCTGAGAATCGAACCGGCCGGGTACTCACCGAGCTGCGGATCAATCGGGCCCAAAACTGCATTTTCGTCCATGACCACCTCGTGGGCCGCTAGGCACAGCAGCGTGCCGCCCGACATGGCATAATGCGGAACGAAAATGGTGACCTTTGCGTTATGTCTTTTCATGGCCATAGCAATCTGCTCCGTCGAAAGCGCCAGGCCGCCAGGTGTGTGGACGATCATGTCGATGGGCATGTCGTCGGGGGTGAGCCGTATCGCCCGGAGGATGTCTTCGGAATCGTTGATATCGATGTAACGCATCACGGGAAAACCGAGAAATTTCATGGTCTCCTGCCGATGGATGAGGGTAATGACCCGGGAGTTTCTCTTTCGCTCAAGGGCGCGAATCACCGCCATTCTTTTCCCATTCATCATCTTTTGCTGTATGAGGGGCAGAAAAATAACAAACAGCATGATGACCCAGAAGAGATTTCCGATGAAACCGGACATTCTGCTTACCTCCCCTACTGTATTTTCAAAAGTTCCTCATAAAGCCTTCTGCCGATCTCCATGCCGCGGTCGATGAAATCCGGCCCGTAGGCCTTACCGGACTGTGACCGGAAGGTGCCACGGATCTTCTCGATACCCTTCATACCCTCGAGATAACGACCCATGATGGCCGAAATCGGAACGTTCCGCCTTTCCAGCATGGACCACAGCATCTCGGTGAAATTATCAGGTCCCCAGCGGAACTTATCGGCATCGTAGAGAGCGTCCGAAATCAGCAGCGCCAGTGAATCTTGGAGGGGTTCGATCGGTTGAAAGGCCTCGTGGTTGCCTATGGCTTTCGTGATGGCTATCACTTCCGCCTCTCGAAGCCCAAAAGAAGTACTGAGAATTTTTCCGGCCGCCTCCGCGCTCTTTTTTGCATGTTGCTTTTCAAATCTTCGCACATCGTGAAAAACGCCGGCGAGGTGGGCAAGAAGCATAAAGCGGTCAACATCCCGCCCGTTGACCCCCCGCTCCGACTCCACCAGCACGAGGGCTCCCGCATCAACAGCTACGCGTGCGGCGTGCAAAATGCCGTGCCCGAAATGGTCTTCCTGATTCCTGAGAATGGAAAGACCGTGCCTCACGAGGGGATGGCTGCGAAAAAGAACGCGGGACGTATTGACCTCCTGCTGTCTTTCAGAATAGAAACGCGGCGGTCCGACCGCACAGGATATTTTTCTCGACAGTTGTTTTGCTTTCCGGTAATCGTGACGCACCTGGCGGCTTCCCCCCGATGATCTTCGCGTGGCAACAGGGCCTGTGGACAATTAATAATTTACCAAGATTGCACTGCCTTTTCAGTTGTTTTTTACGTTGTTTTTTAAAATCAGTACGGATCGGATTTGGTGACGATAACGGCAGACGGGCTGGTTTGACAAGGAGGGAATCTTTTAAAATATCCGATGGGCTCTACAGCAGGGCATGCATCGCCTTTTCGAGATGGTTGAGCGTGTTGCACTCCCTTGCTATGTGACAGAAGGGGAGGTATCGTTTCATTTCAGAATCCCCGGAGCCCCAGAGGGACGGCGACTCAGGATTGAGCCAGATCAGCCGCTTTGACCTTTCCTGCATCCTTTTGAGTATCCCCACTTCCGGCTCCCCGAAATTGCTCCTGGCATCCCCCAGGATGATGACCGTCGTCTTGTTTGTCAGGTTTCCGGACCAGCCCTCCCAGAAATCCCGCAGGGACTGCCCGTAGTCCGTTCTCCCCATCCATATATCGAGGCCGGTTCCCGTCTGGAGACGGACCAGGGCTTCCTCGAGATCATATTGATCGAAGATCGAGCTTGCCTCCACGAGGTTCGAGCAAAATATGAAGGTGTCGATCTTTTCGATCAATTCATTGAGGCTGTATAGAATGAGGAGGAAGAACCGGACGATCGTCGAGACGGATCGACTGACGTCACAGATGACCATGATTTTCGGCCGGTCTATTTTCTTCATCTTCCACCGGGTATCAAAGGGAAGACCCTGATAGGCGATGTTGCTTCTCATGGTTTTTTTGAAATCCAGTTGCCCCCGTTTGGCCCCCTTTTTGCGTCTCGTGTGAAGATCGCGCAGGTTCTTGACCATCTTCCGGATGATGACCCGGACCTGCTGGTAGTGTTGCTGCTCGATGTTGGTGAGTCTCGCGTTCCTCAAGTAGCTTTCAATCATCCCCTCCGTGGCGGACCCCGCATACAGGTCATACTGGCGCTCGACAAAGTTTCTGGCCCGATCCGTGAGATCCGCCCTACCCTGCTCGAGCGTGTTTGCGATTCGTGCAGACTCGTCGTCCCCGCTCGCCCGAAGCTCCCGGATATAGTCGTTCAGCTCATCGAGACCCATCTGCTGCATCAGCCTTCTCACGTAAATACCCTTCTGCGTGAAGAATTGTATCCCCGTGATGTCCACGGACAGGGCGGCCTGGCTCATCGCGACGGCAAGCCCCGCCATATTTCCGCTCATGATCATCTGCGCGATAAGCGGGATCGCCTCATCGGGCTCTCCCTTCATGCCGTTCTCAATATCATAAGCATGATCAAAGGGGACGTCGGTCGAGAAAAACCGATCAAAAGTCAAATGAAAGATCTCTTTCTCCGTGAGGGTCTTCGCCAGCGCCGCCGAAAGTGCGCTTTTCAGGGTGCCTCTGTCACCGTAACCGATCAAATCGGTGACATGCATGGCATCAATACTTTCGGCGACCGAGACCCGGACACCGGAGCCACGGAGTGCCAGAATAAAGGTTTCAAGAATCCTGTCCATAATCAGGTTACGTTCAGGGCCTTTTCGGCCATGCCTCGAATTTGTTCCTTCACCAGTTTGACGTCCTCTTCGAACTTGACAAAGGTGTTGAGCGTGTCATGGATGAGATCATAGTTCAATTTATCGACGTGGAGGATCATCAATACTCTGGCCCAATCGATGGATTCGCTGATCGATGGGACTTTCTTGATATCCAGCTTCCGCACCTCGTGGATGAAGGCGACCAGTTGCGCTTCCAGCTTCTCGGATATATCGGGGACCTTTATCCTGACGATCTCCCGCTCGAGCTTTTGATCGGGAAAGGGGATGTAGAGATGGAGACATCGCCGCTTGAGGGCCTCGCTCAACTCTCGCGTGTTGTTGCTCGTGAGAAAAACAAACGGCTTGGACACTGCGGCGATGGTACCGACTTCCGGTATGGATACCTGAAAGTCCGACAGGACCTCGAGCAAGAAGGCCTCGAACTCGTCATCGGACTTGTCCACCTCGTCGACAAGGAGAACCGCACCCCTCTTCTCCTGGATGGCCTTCAAAAGCGGCCTGGGCTCCAGAAAATCCATGGAGAAGAAAATATCATCGTACTCGTGCAGCTTCTGGATAGAACTGTCCAGTCCGTTTTCACCCTTGATGATCTGATCCAGTTTGTCTCTAAGCAGCTGGGTGTACAGAAGCTGCTTTCCGTATTTCCACTCGTAGAGGGCCTTGGACTCGTCAAGACCCTCGTAGCACTGCAACCGGATCAGCGGAACGCCGAGAAATAAAGCCGCCGTCTTCGCCAGTTCCGTCTTTCCGACACCGGCAGGACCCTCGACGAGGATCGGCTTGCAGAGATGATAGGCGAGATAGACCGTCGTGGCAATCTGCCTGCTGCAAATGTACCCGGCCTGTTTGAACTCCCGCTGTACAACTTCGATCGAAGAAAACTTTTCATCGTGAAAATTTTTCATTTTTTGACCCCTTGGAAAGGAGAAGATCCCCCTTGTGTTGCATTTTGATTTT